>Ga0351885_10012_pt1 | contig 97863 bp, 86 predicted proteins | sample TotcelFGM3001L13_FD_206771 | JGI IMG/M metagenome (GOLD analysis project Ga0351885, IMG submission 206771) | Enriched cells from coal bed in the Powder River Basin, Montana, United States - Total cells FGM rep3 HSBNCT.FGM.300.1.L13 ... | reverse complement strand
GATTCTGGTTCGAAAACTGTCGGAATCCGTGGCGCTTTCGGATCCCACCTATTCGCCGGAATTTCTTGCCATGATGAATCAGACCATGATCGATTTTGAAAAAAACTATACGGAACATATCATCCGGCTGATGGAAACCTTCCAGAAGCCGATTTTCGGTGTCAGCCTGTTGACCGAAGATCAGGACAATATGGTATACCATGTCGAAAACAAATCCTATAAGGCGGTTTATTACGAAACCCCGGAACGTGCGGTCAATGTGTTTGCCAAAATGGTTCAGTATCAGAAGTTTTTAAGCAGGCAGCATGATTCGCGTGACGAGTGACAAGTAACCCGTGACGGATGAGGACAAAAAAGCGCGCAGAAACAGGAAACTCGTCACCCGTTACCAGTCACGCGTTACAGTGGATTCGCACGACCAAGGCGTGTCAACCATGAACCAGTGGTATTTAAGTTATGACGGAAACCAGTTGGGGCCGATGGATATCAATCAGGCCACTGCCTATGCCCAATCAAACGCCAACGGATATGCCTGGCGGGAGGGGTTTGGGGAATGGCTGCCTGATTTCAGGTAGGCGCAGTGGCGCCTTTGATGGACAGGCGATGCAGCCGGTTCACAAAGGCTTGCGTCAACATCAGATCGATGGTGTGCTCGAACCGGTCGCCTTCCGGGGTCATTCCATTAATTTTGCCTTGTGTCAGAAACAGCCGAAGGAGATTCAAACCGGTTTCCTCCCGGCTGTTTTGACCGGGTCCCGGCGATGAAGACATGATATCCGCCAGGGTGATTCCCTGATCCATCAGGGCTTTGATAAAATTGAGTATCCTGGAAAGACGCAACAGCGTAGCAGCCTGAAGCCGGGTTGTGGTATGGGAAACCGGAAGGGCTGTAGACCGGAACAGGGACAGATGGTCCGGCAGGAGCCCCATTTTCTGACATCGCAAAAAATCCAGGCTGCCCGGCGCCGGATAGAACACGGATGTGCCGACAAGCACCCGTTTTTCAGCCAGATACAGCAAATCTTCCAAAGAGTCGTACGGGTTTTGATCCGGTGCGGCAACAATGATATATCCCACGGCACTCATGCCGGCTGTTTCGGCCCAGTTCAGACAATTTTCAAATGCGGTTTTCACATCCGGCCGGCTGAAGCGCCGAAGCTGATCCGGACAAACCGATCCCAGAGACAGATTCAGGGCCTTGAATCCGGCCGCTTTCATCAACTGGATCATTTCAGCATCCAGGGACGGCGGAAACAGACCATTCATGGCCCGAAGCTCGACCGGATCATTTCCCTCCCGAGTCTGGCGGAGCACACCCTTCAGAATTTCCATGAAACCATCCCGGTCCAGGGACAGATTCTCATCTTCAAAATCGATAAACCCGGCATGATGAATGGATATGGCTGTTTCAATTTCCCGGATGACCGTCGATACGCGTTTTCTCCGGTAGGGCGTCTGTGATTCCTTGCCAAAACAGCAGTACGAACAGGTCATGGGGCAGCCCCGGCTGCTCATGATCACGGCGGATGACTTTCCATGCCGCTGATAATAGGATTGTCTGGTCAGATGGATGGCAGGCGGCGGGAACGAATCCAGGTTATCCATATAAACCGGAGCCGTCATGTGAATCGTTCCGTCCGGATTCCGGCAGACAACCCCGGGAAGGTGACTTGTCTGTTTTTTGTCACGCAGGGTCATTGCCAGATGAGGCATGACGGCTTCCCCATCGCCCCGAATGACAAAGTCAACCGACGGACAGGCCATAACGGTTTCCGGCATGGCTGTGGGATGGTGCCCCCCCATGACGATCCGGCAATCGGGATAATGGCGTTTGACGGCTTCGGCGGTCAACAGGGCTTCTTGGCTGTAGGCGGTGAACAGGGATGAAATGCCAATCAGAAAGGCCCCGGACAATTTTACCTGATGCCGGATATGCTCAAAACTGTATCCAAAATGCCGGTATTGATGAAACAGGGAAAATGGCGAGATATCTGCGTATCCATAAAATTCATTCAGATAGGCCATCTCTTCCGGCAGCGGGATCGGTTTGCTTTTTGAGGTGGCCAGGCCATCCAGTATCCCGACTGAAAAACCCGCCTGAATCAGGGAGGATGCGATGCAGGCCAGCCCGTATGGAATCGTTCGTTTTGCAGTCAGATAAAAATCCTGTATCGGCGGCTGGATCAGAAGGACGTCAATCATGACGGATCTTCCGGCAGACCGGGACGAACCTTGATGAGTGCCTCTTTTCGAATCTGGACAGTTCCGGGTTTGGCACCTTTGGGTTTGGAGACATTGATGGCCAGGGTGGCGGATACGGCAACGGTTCCGCCGTGTCTGGCCTTGCTGTGAAAGGCGGCAATGGCCGCCGCCTGTTTGATCGTGTCCTTGTCCGGCGTTTCATCGGGTTTGGACACCAGGATCACATGGCTCCCGGGCATGCCCCGGACATGAAACCACCAGTCTTTGGGGCCGGCAACCCTGAGGCTGAGGATATCATTGTCTGCGTCAGTTTTGCCGACCAGAACCGTCCAGTCGCCGGGAAGGGTGTAGCGGTATGCCGAATACCGGGGGACTCGCTTGTCGGTTTGAATGGTGTTTTCAGAAGGCATGATCGGTTATTTCGGACGATTTCCTGGTTTTTAAAATGATTGTGCAAAGGCATTCAAGAGAGGATATAAACCCGATCCGGTTTTTATTCAAACAGTTTGACGGTGCGCTGTTTGAATGATTGAATCAGAAACTTGACAATGCAAAAAGTTACGGCCAAAATGCGATTGAATATAATTTTAGACGATTCAGAATTTCGGTCATGATCCAGGTTTCCAGAATTGCACCGGATGCGGCCCCAAGCGACTTGACAGCCTCTCAAAACACGCTACTCCTTACCGAATTTTCAAAGTTAACGATCATGAACCATTCGTAACGATTCATGAACATTTACCGCTTTTGACATAAACCGTAACGCCTGAAACCGATAACTGTTTTGACATTTTCACAATAAAGGGGATGCCATGCATGACAGAAATTTCGATATCAATGAAGTGGTCACATTTCGGATTCTGGTCGATCAGGATCGAAATATCCTCAAAAAAAATCTCAGAAAACATGCGCCTTCCAAAAAACCGGTTCTGATCATGCCCCTTTTGGCATCGGAATTTACCGCGGAACAGAACACCCCTGTTTTTGAAAATATCCTGGAGCAACTGGCCAAGATCAAATACCTGTACAAAATCATTTTTGGTCTGGATGCCGGTTCCGAAGCGGATGCCATGATGCTGAAGGATCTGCTGACCCGGTTTCAGATAAAAGACTATGTCATTCAATGGAATAACGGGCCGGTTTATCTGGATATTTATGAAAAACTGAACAAAGCCGGATTCCTGTTTCTGGAACCCGGAAAAGGGAAAAACATGTTTTTGAGTCTCGGTATTGCGTTTGCATTGGGTGCGGAAACCATTGCCATCGTGGATGCCGATATACGCACCTTTAAACGGATTCAACTTGATCGTCTGCTGTATCCGGTCGTTGTCTGCAATCATGATTTTTCAAAGGCATTTTATACCCGAATTTCGGAAGGTCGCATGTATGGACGGGTCAAACGACTCCTCCTCGATCCGCTGCTGATCGCCATGAAGAAGAAGTTCGAGGAAACCGAAGACCAGAAAATGCTTGGGTTGATCCATTTCCTTCTCCAGTTTCATTACCAGCTTTCCGGAGAAGTGGCATTTTCGGCTGACCTGTTGAAGCGGATGCGGTTTGCAACCAACTGGGGCGCAGAAATATTTACCCTGATTGAAGTCTATCGGAAGGCCTCTTCACCGGCGCAGGTACAATTTTCAGAAAGACCGTTTGATCACAAACACCAGGATATTTCCGAAGATAACGAAAAACAGGGGCTGAACCGGATGGCCATCGATATCGTTACAACCCTCATGAACGCCCTGATACAGGAGGAAGGGCTTGAGATTTCAGATGATTTTTTTCGTGATCTGACCGTCATCTATAACGCGGTCGCCGAAAAACAGATCAAGGTGTATTCCGATGTGGCCGGGTTCAACAATCTGATTTACGATCGGGACACCGAGGAAGGCATCGTACATCAGGTATTTCGAAACTGCATTCTGAAAGCCGGTGAAACCCTCACCACCCAGTGCCTGATCACGGAGCGACTGCTTCGGGTGATACACACCTATCCTGAATTCAAACCCTATCTGAATCAGGGGCTGGCCGAAACAATCGTGAGCGTGGAAAACCGCATGAGTCGGGAAATTTTTGAAATCCCCCAGACCGTCACATGGGAACGGGTTTTCAACAAACTGCCGAACATCTATAAGGACATCAAGAAAGCGGTCAAGGCTGAAGAGGCCCGCTTTGGTTCCTGAAACATTTTTGCCGCAAGCCTCAACATGCCGAACCATCATTTTCACGGATATGGACGGCACCCTGCTTGACCCCGAAACCTATTCCTGGGCCGAAGCCGAACCGGCATTGACCCAATGCCGCCACCGCGCTATACCCGTTATTTTGAATTCCAGCAAAACCCGCTCTGAAATTGACCATTTCAGGCAATCAATTGTCCTGCCCTGGCCCTATATCACGGAAAATGGCGGCGGTATTTACATTCCGTCAGACAGCCTGGTGTCCCTGCCCGTGTCTTCTGATCAAAACAAAACGCCGGACCACGTTGCAATTGGGGTTTCTTACAGACAGTTATGTCAGTCTCTGGAACAGATTGCAGTCGAGACCGGGTTGTCTCTCACGGGTTTTTCCCGGATGTCTCTGGATGACATCATGGCACTGACCGGTCTGAAACCCGAAGATGCCAAACGGGCTGCAAACCGGGAGTTCGATGAGCCGTTCTGCCTGAACGACCCAGTGCCCAATGCGCTGACACAGCTTCAGGAGGCGGCACATCGCCTGGGGTTACAAGTCACATCAGGAGGCCGATTTTATCATCTTCATGGTCAGTTCGACAAAGGAACAGCCGTCCGGCTGCTTGAAAAATGCTTCAGGCAGGCATGGGGGCCGGTCCGGACAATCGGGCTGGGTGACAGCGACAATGACATCCCCATGCTCGCGGCAGTGGATATCCCCATATGGGTGGCGCCCCAAAACCATCCGGCGCCACGGCATATTCCCAATTTGATACAATCACCGGTTTCCGGCCCCCGGGCATGGAATCAGGCGGTTCTGTCCATCATCAATTCCTGATACAGCGACAGATAATTCTGTGCGGCTTTTTTCCAGGAAAAATCCATGAACATGCCATTGGACATCACGCGTTCCCAGATCAGGGGCAGCCTGCGGTAAACATCGACGGCGTTTTGAATGGCGATCAGGCAGTCTGCCGAATCCGCATGTTTAAAGGTAAAGCCGGTGCCTTCACCTGTGGTCTCATTGACTTCGGATACCGTATCATTCAGACCGCCGGTCGTCCGAACCACCGGAACCGTTCCATATTTCATGGCATAAAGCTGGGTCAATCCGCAGGGTTCATAGCGGGACGGAATCAGAAGCATATCGACCCCGGCAATGATTTGTCTGGCCAGCCTGTCGTCAAAGCGCCCGATGAACGCAAACGCATTTTTGTACCGTTTGCCGGCGTCCTGAAACTGCTGCTGCAACCCGCTGTCCCCGGTACCCAGAATGACCATGCCGACTTTTTGGGTTTCCATCAGTTGGCGCAATATCGGAATGATCAGATCGATCCCTTTTTGAATGTCAAGCCGGGAAACAATGCCGATGATTGGCGCATCCATCAGGCTTTCGTCCAGTTGACATGCCGCAATCAGCCCGGCTTTGCAGATGGCTTTCCCGGACAGGTTGCCGGGCGAGTACAGTGCGGGAATGTCAGAATCCGTTGCCGGATTCCACAGATCATAATTGACGCCATTCAATATGCCGAATACCGAAGCCTGCCTGGCGCGGAGAACCCCGTCAAAGCCCTTTCCATAGTCCGGCGTCTGAATTTCCTGTGCATATGTCGGACTGACGGTCGATACGGCCCGGCTATAGACCAGTCCGGCTTTCAGCATGCTCCAGCGTCCAAAAAATTCCAGTCCGGCCGGCTGGTAATGCGATGGATCGATGCCGGTCAATGCAAATTTGTCGTTTGAAAACAGCCCGGGATATCCCAGGTTGTGGACGGTAAAAAGTGTCTGGCATTGCCGCAGGGCCGGGTCCGACTGAACATACAGCGGAATCAGGCCGGTATGCCAGTCGTTGCAGTGAACAATATCGGGCATGAAATCCCAGGTATGCATCAGTTGGGCTACCGCCCGACAAAAAAATATGAAGCGTTCGGCATTGTCGTAATAGTCACCCTGATCGTCGGCATACAGGTGCGGCCGGTCAAACATGTCTTCCCGATCGATCGCATATATCGGGGCGATATTGTCAATCGACAGGTTGCGCACGGGTGAGCTTTTCAAGGCGCGCGCCGCAAAGGTCAGCTTCTGCCCGCCCAGCCAGGTTGTCAGGTTGGGCCAGGCCGGATCACCAGGCGACGCGTGTTTCAATACCTGTCGATAGCCGGGCAGAATCACGCGGACATCCACGTTCAGTCGCTGCAGGGCATGGGGAAGGCTGCCGGCCACATCGGCAAGCCCGCCGGTTTTGGCAAAGGGTGCGGCTTCCGACGCGATGTAAAGGAGACGCAACGGTGATCTCATGATGGTGCAAACGCCTGTGAGCTTTTCAGGGCGCCTGACGCAATCCCGGGTTGGTGACGATCCCAGACCTGAATCAGATAGGGTTTTTGTGCCTCGAATTTCCGGGCCTGCTCTTCGACCAGTTCTTCGGCCTGGAGAGATGTCATATCCGCTGTCTGCCTGACAAACGATGCCACACGCGTATAATACAGAGGCGTCATCAAATCGATCAGCTTGTACCGGTTGATCTGCCACTGGTGAAATGTCGCTGCCAGTTCGTAAAGGATATGAACCCATGATTCGGTGGGCAGGTAGAAATTTTGGGTGTCGAGAGATGCCGCCAGTTTGATTTCATCAAAACAGGCCGGACTGAAAATGTCTTTCCATAATGGCGCAAACTGCTGGTAACTGGACTTGAAGGACTGCACCAGCCCTTCGACATCCACGTTGACCGGCTCGGGTTCCATATGGCCTTCAAATCCCAGAGTCTGGACCGGTTCGCTGCCGGTTATGGGTTTCCAACAGGCTTCACACTGCTCCATCAGGGTAAAGATGGTCCAGAGAACCTGACGGAACATGGGCCCCAGATGCTGTCCCGGATCTTTGGCATCGTGAATCTTGACGCCCAGGTTGGACTGGCAGATGCGAAAGTTCTGGGTAATGGCCATTGTGGTCATCCAGATATCAACACCAAACCGGGCGATATCGGTTTCCCATACATCCTGTTCGATATAAAATTGCGCCACATCTTGGCTGAACGCAAAATCGCCGCCGATGGGCTGGCGAATCCGTTTTCCATAAAGCGCCCGGGTCAGGTTATAAACAATGTTGTTGGTAATGGTTCCGTCATATTTGTGGCGCAGATATACCGGAGCGACAAACTGAAACCCGCTTTTCAGGATTGGGTCCATCAGATATTGAACCCAGTCCGGCGTAATGCTTCTGAGATCGGAGTCCACGACGGCACAAACCTGGACATGAAGCCGCTTGGCTGCTTCAAAAATGGACCTGAGCGCGGTTCCTTTGCCACCGGGGCCGCGATAAATGGAAACAATTTTTTCCTGCCAGGGTTTGATTTCGAATTCCTTGGCAGTTTCCCGGGTATCATCGGTGGAGCCCCCATCCGCAATCAGAATGACACAGCGCCGGTCGGCATAATATTTTGCCAGTCCGTGTGTAATCATCTGAATGACATGGACAATGGTTTTTTCATTGTTGTAACAGGGGATTCCTACCAGGATGTCAGCCGAACCGATTTCTTCGATTCGTTTTGCCGTGTAGGCGCGAAGTGCGGTGTTAAACAAGGGATACCTCCTTTCATTGGAGCGTGAATTTTGGAGACAGGGGCAACGCAGCAAAAGGGGAAAAGTGGCAACGGCGCAGCGGCACAACGTGTGGTAAATTTGCCTGGCCACCTGTCCGCAGCGGTATCGTTGCCGTTCAGCAGCGCCAGCAAACAGGTTTCATCATTCATCTTTCCCAATTTGCCGTGCCGGGTTTGAATGCTTTACCCCTGAGTTGCTATAGCTTTTAAGATAATGATTTTGGGAAAGCAGCAGGGAGGGGATAGGCCTTTTCGGCCATCCCCGACCGATAACGCACCCAAAATCTTTATCTTGAAAGCTATAATTTAACCGAAAAATGCCCGGGATGTCAAACCAGCCCGGCTCTGAAGGGTGAGAAATGCCGCAGGCAGCACATTTTCAATAGTCACAGCGCATATATGCCGACTGAACCGGACCGGGATAAATATAGACTGAACACGGAAAGTCTATTTGCAGAAAGCAGGCACTTTCAGCCTGTCTGCTATCCGACCGGCTTCAGATTGAGCGACCGGAAAAACCCCAGAACAAAATTGATGTGCTTCTGCATGGCCAAAAACGCCTGGGCGTCATCGTGATTTCGAATGGTCTGATATATTTCCAGATGCTGCTCAAGAATCTTTTCAATGTTGGCCGGGTCCCGGTACAGATGGGACAGATTTTCCTTGATTCCCACAAACAGAAAATCATAGAAATTCTTCATGATATAGACCTGAAGCGGATTTTTTGTGGCGTAGGAAACCGCCATATGAAAGGAGACATCCGCTTCGGTTCCCAGCCTGCCGGACCGGACTTCGGTTTTCATCTCCTCGATGCTTTTTTCGATAAAATGCAGATCGGTGTCAACAGCCCGTCGGGCCGCAAGAGCTGCAGCATTACATTCCAGGCCCATTCGAACTTCAAGCAGGTCTTCCAGACTGGCGTCCTGGGTTTCCATGGCAACAGCAAGCGGATTTCTGGATTTGACTTCCGGAGATCGGATAAATGTTCCCTGACCCTGGCGCTGCTCCAGAAGACCCATCACCACCAGCTTGTTGATGGCGTCCCGGATGGAGGTTCGGCTGACGTTCATGGCTTCAGCCAAGTCTCGTTCCGGCAGTATCTGGTCCCCCGGCTTCATTTCACCACGAAAAATCAGCTCGCGCAGTTGATCGAAAACCTGATCGGAAATCCGTTTGGGTTTGATGGGCTTAAGCGATATACTCATGGCTGGGATAATGTCTCCGCATAAATTTCAATAACATGCTTAACTGACACCGAATCGCTTTCCTGGGATAGTCTGTCGGATATCTGCATCATGCAGGCCGGACAGCCAGTCGCAATTACGCCGCAGCCGGTGTCAACAATATTCTGCCGTTTATTTTGACCGATTTTAGCGGATATTTCATAATACTGCAAATTGAAACTCCCCCCCATCCCACAACACACATCCGGATCGGCCATTTCGGTCAGCCGCCATCCCCGGCTGGCCTGAATCAACTGCCGGGGTTCACGAAACACACCCAGGGATTTTTTTAAATGGCAGGGATCATGGTAGGTCACATCCCGAATCGGAGAAGAATCAGATATATCCGCCGGTGAAACATGGGTATGCATGACCAAAAACTGGCTGATATCCAGAGTTTTTTCAGAAAGACGACGCACTTTTTCCCGAAAACCGGTCTCATCCGATTCCAGCAGGACCGGCCATACCTTTTTGATGGTGGATGTGCAGGTGGCACACGCGGTGATCAGATAATCAAACGGCTCGGCCTCGAAAATCCGGATGGTGTGTCGGACCAGTTGTCTAAAGGTTTTCATATCTCCGGACGATACGGCTGGAATACCGCAGCATCCCTGATTTTCCGGCAAAAATACACCCACGCCGTGCCAGTCAAGCGCCCGAAGGCAGGCCTGGGATATGTTCGGAAAGAGCTTGTCGATCAGGCATCCGGTGAAAAATGCCACACGGATTCCGGATACACCGGCTGCGGTTGACAGGGATGGCACCCTGCGATGAAAAGGCGTCTCTGCCAGAGGCATAAAATGCCGGTTGCCGATCAGCGGGGACATGACTCTGGCACAAGATGTGCCAATGATATCGCTTGCCTTTTTGGTAAACAGTTTCTGAAACACTGATCCCCATTCGATCAGACGATCAAACAGGCCTGGGTGAGCGAGCATTCCACGGAATATCACCTGCTTTGCGGGAGACAGCCCCATATATCCGGCCAGAATGGCCCGGGCTTTGATAAAAATATCCATCACATGAACCCCGCTGGGGCAGGCTGCCGCACAGGAACCGCACAGCAGGCATTTATTCAGACGCTCCGAAACCCCGCCGGGATCATCCAGCATTTTCTTCATCAGTCCATCCAGAAGCGCCAGCTTGCCTCGGGCCACATCCGATTCCCGGCCGGTCTGTGCATACAGGGGGCAAACCGACTGACACATGCCGCATTTCATGCAGACGATCAACTGATCTTCCAGGTCCTTCATCAGACGAATCAGCTCATCGAATGCCGTCATGACCCGCCTCCGATGATTTTTCCCGGGTTCAGGATATTTTTGGGATCGAGTGCGGCCTTGATTTTTCGAGAATAGATAATTGTCGCCGGGCTGGTTTCCTTTTCCAGAAACCGGGATTTGGCCAGTCCGGTTCCATGTTCTCCGGACAGGGTTCCGCCCAAGGCCAATGCATGATCAAAAATATCGGTGATAGCGGCTTCAACTTTTTCCCATTCATGGGTATTGCGCTTGTCTGTCAGAATGGTGGGATGCAGATTTCCGTCGCCGGCATGGCCGAATGTGCCGATGGTGAGATCATATTTGACCGCGATGGATTGAAGTGCCCGGATCATTTCCGGAATGCGGCTGCGGGGCACGGTCGCATCCTCCAGCACCAGGGTTGGTTTCAGCTTGGCCAGGGCCGAAAGCGCACTGCGCCGGGCTGCCCATACGCTGTCCCGTTCCGCAGCGGTCTTGGCTACCCGAATGCCAGCCCCCAGGTTCTGGCAGATGGATTCCACCCGCAGCGCGTCTTCTTCAACCTGGGCCGGATGGCCATCGACTTCGATCAGCAGCATGGCGCCCGCATCAACCGGCAACCCCGCATGGCTGAAGCTTTCTATGGCCCGGATGGTGAAATTGTCCATGATTTCAAGCGTGGCCGGGACCACATGGCTGGCGATGATTGCGGAGACAGCCTCTGAGGCGATTCCCATTTCACCAAACACCGCCATCATGGATTTTCGATGGGCCGGAAACGGAATGAGCTTTAAAATGATTTCATCAAACACGCCCAGGGTCCCTTCGGAGCCGACCAGAAGACCGGCCAGATTGTATCCGGTGGCGCACTTGACGGTTCGGGACCCGGTCTTGACCCGGTCCCCGTTGACATCAAAAAACTGAAGACCCATGACATAGTCCCGGGTGACCCCATATTTCAACCCTCTCAGACCACCCGCATTTTCAGCCACATTCCCGCCCAGTGTCGAGACAGCCTGACTGCCCGGATCCGGGGGATAGAACAATCCGGCTTTCTCCACGGCGGCCGCAAATTTCGCGGTGATGACACCGGGTTGAACCACCGCATACATGTCCGCTTCATTGATTTCGATAATTTGATTGAGGGCGTTGGTCAAAACAACAACACCGCCGACATTCGGAATGGTTCCGCCGCTCAGATTGGTGCCTGCTCCTCTGACAGTCAGGGGAATGCCGTTTTCGTTGCATAACCGGACCGCCTGCCCCAGACTGTCACTGGTTGTTGGTCTAACGACCAGCGCAGGCATGACCGGCTCCAGAACCGCGGCATCATAGGAGTAGGTCAGTCGGTCCGCAGCATCGTCAAATACATTGTCACTGCCCAGTTTTTGTTTGAATTCGCGAATAAGCGCCTGGCTGAACATAAAATCTCCTTTGGATCGTGAAGCGTATCTCGTGAAGCATAAAATACCCACACTTATTGAGAAGTTACGTCGCTTCACGTCCGGCATAACCGTAAGCATTTATTTTTATATTGGTATGACCAATTTTAATTTGGAAATCTGTTGAGTGCCTAACACTTTTTTATATATGTTACAAGTATTTTCTTGACTACCCAATAAAGAAAATTTAAATGGTAATACCAGTAAACTGGAAGACCAGAGAAAACGGACTTATCAAGTTCAAACAGCCGGCCCATTAACTTTTACCAAACTGGAATCATGTGATGATGCGCTATCGGATATTGCTATCCGCAGTGATTATGCAGATGTGTCTGGGAGCGACCTATTCCTGGTCTGTATATGTGCAACCCATCAAAGCCCTGACCGGTCTGCTTCAGGGGCCGGCCCAGATTCCGTTTACAGTATTTTATTTTGTGTTCCCGGCCATGATGATGGTATCCGGAAAGATTCTGGACCGGCTGGGCCCCCGTATTTGTGCGGTCACCGGTGGCGTGATTTTTGGATTCGGATGGATGACCGCCAGTCTGGGTTCAATCCATTTTGGTCTGACCGTAGCCGGCGTTGGTATCCTGGGAGGCATTGGTGTCGGGCTGGCCTATATCGTTCCGATTGCGGTCGGCATTCGGTGGTTTCCTAAAAACAAGGGGCTTGTCACGGGTGTGGCCGTTGCGGGCTTTGGCGGAGGCGCGGCACTTGTCAGTCAGATTGGCGCAGGGCTCATGAACCGGTATGAATTTACGCCGTTTCATGTCTTGGGAATCATGGGTTCTGCCTTCTTGATATTGATTGTTCTGGCCGGATCCCAGATGAAAAATCCGCATGAAGACATTACCGTTCAATCCGATTCGATTCGAATCTCAGAGTTCGTTTTTCAAACCCCGTTCCGGGTCTTGTATGTGGCGATGTTTACCGGACTGGCTGCCGGATTTGCTGTCAATGCCAATTTAAAAGAACTGGTTCACACACAGAGTCTTCATGCCGGGGTAGCTGCGGTTTCCACGTTTGCACTGGCCAATGCAGTGGGTCGGGTTTTCTGGGGATGGCTTTGTGACCATATTTCGCCGTCGGTGGCCATCCGGTGGAATTTGCTGCTTCAGACAGCGGTGTTGCTGTGTGCGCCGCTGATTCTGGGGCTCGGCAAAGGCCTTGTGATTTTTGCTTTCTTGACCGGGCTGAATTATGGCGGTGTCCTGGTGATTTATGCCGCATCAACGGCCAGCCTCTGGGGGGCTCAGCATGTGGGGCGAATCTATGGCCTGATCTTTTCCGCCAATATTCCGGCAGCCCTTTCACCGATTTTGGCCGGAATGGTCTTTGATCATGCGGGAACCTTTACGCCGGCGCTGACGACTCTGGCGATTCTGATGGCAGCCGCTGCCGTTTATGTCTGGAAAAACAATAAAAGGTTGAAGGTTGAAGACTGAAGGGGAAAGAAAGGTAAGCATCATAAAAATGGAACCATTCCGATTGCCTTCAGCCTTCAGTCTTCATACGATGCTGTTTACAAATGCACCCATATGGGGTAAAAAGAAAGATATTTATAGCACAACACGCTGAAACCTCACATTATATTATGCAAGTCACATCAAATTAAGGAGACAATCATGCCCCAAAAAATGGAAACCATTGATGGCAATACCGCAGCCGCCCATGTGGCCTATGCCATGAGCGATATCGCCGCCATTTATCCGATCACCCCGTCCACCCCGATAGGTGAAATTGCCGATGAATGGGCTGCAGGCGGTCGAAAAAATATATTCGGCCAAACCCTCTGCGTCCGGCAGATGCAGTCGGAGGCCGGTGCAGCCGGCGCGGTTCATGGCGCACTGGCGGCCGGGTCTCTCACAACCACATTTACCGCGTCCCAGGGTCTTTTGTTGATGATTCCCAATATGTACAAGATTTCCGGAGAGCTTCTGCCCGCTGTGTTTCATGTCACGGCCCGGGCCATTGCCTCTCATGCACTGTCCATTTTTGGCGATCATGCGGATGTCATGTCTGTCCGTCAGGCCGGTTTCGCCCTGCTCTGCTCCAATTCGGTTCAGGAAGCCATGGATCTGGCCCTGGTGGCCCATTTGTCCGCCATCGAGGGACGGGTGCCGTTTCTTCATTTTTTCGACGGATTCAGAACCTCTCATGAAATTCAGAAAATCGAAATGATCGATTATGATGACATGGCCAGACTGGTCAATCATCAGGCCATCGCGGATTTCCGCAGCCGGGCCATGAATCCCGAACATCCCCATATCCGGGGCACAGCCCAGAATCCGGATATTTATTTTCAGGGGAGAGAGGCGGCCAATCCCTATTATCTGAAAATTGCAGATGTGGTAAAACATTACATGAAAAAGGTGGGGGATCTGACCGGTCGTTTCTATCGCCCATTTGACTATGTGGGTGATCCCGAAGCCGATCGGGTGATTGTTGCCATGGGCTCATCCTGTGAAACGATCGAGGAAGTGGTCAATCATCTGAATGACGCCGGCGAACGGGTCGGACTGGTCAAGGTCAGACTTTACAGGCCGTTTGGCATTGCCGATTTCCTGGCCACTCTTCCGGCAACGGCCAACCGGATCACGGTTCTGGACCGCACCAAAGAGCCAGGCGCCATTGGCGACCCCATGTACCAGGATGTGTGTACCGCTTTCATGGAGCGGGGAGAAATGCCGGTCATCATCGGCGGCCGGTATGGACTGGGCTCCAAGGAATTTACTCCGGCCATGGTTCGAGCCGTCTATAAAAACATGCTGTCAGCCGGACCCAAAAATCATTTTACCGTCGGTATTATCGATGATGTCACCCACAGCTCCCTGGAACTGGAAAATCCGATTGATACCACGCCCAAGGGAACGGTTCAGTGCAAATTCTGGGGTCTGGGGTCTGATGGAACCGTCGGCGCCAACAAATCCGCCATTAAAATCATCGGAGACAACACCAGTCTGTTCGCCCAGGGCTATTTTGCCTATGATTCCAAAAAATCCGGCGGCATTACCGTGTCCCATCTCCGGTTCGGTGCATCTCCGATCCAGTCCACCTATCTGGTCAACACTGCGGATTTTGTGGCCTGTCACAAGGCCAACTATGTTCAGATTTATGATGTTCTGGAAGGCATTCGGCCGGGTGGAACCTTTTTGCTGAATTCCAACTGGAGCCTGGAAGACATGGAAACCATGCTTCCTGCCCGGATGCGTCGTTTTATCGCGCACAACAAGCTCAAGTTCTATAATGTGGATGCGGTTAAAATTGCCGGTGAGGCGGGTCTGGGCAACCGGATCAACATGATCATGCAGACCGCATTCTTTCAACTGGCCAATGTGCTGCCGTTTGAAGAGGCGGTTAACCTGCTGAAAAAGGACATTCAGAAAGTATATGGCAAAAAAGGCGACAAAATCGTTCAGATGAATATCAATGCCGTGGATCAGACTCTGGCCAATCTGGTCGAGATCACGTATCCGCAGTCCTGGAAAGATGCGGCCGGAACCGACATCGTTGGAGCAGAGGTACCTGACTTTGTTCAGAATGTCATGTTTCCGATTCTGGCCCAGCAGGGTGATAACCTTCCGGTCAGCGCATTTGAGCCGGACGGTGTTTTTCCGGTCGATACGGCAAAATATGAAAAACGGGGGGTGGCGATTCTGGTTCCGGAATGGCTCATGGAAAACTGCATTCAATGCAATCAGTGCGCGTTTGTCTGCCCCCATGCCGCCATCATTCCGGTTGTGGCATCCAATGACGAACTGAAGTCCGCACCAAAGGCTTTCGAAACCAAACCGGCGTTGGGCAAGGAACTGAAAGGCTATCAGTTCAGAATTCAGGTCAATACACTGGACTGTCAGGGATGCGGCAACTGCGCCGACATCTGCCCGGCCAAGAAAAAAGCCCTGGTCATGAAACCCATCGAAACCCAGACCGAAGTTCAGGTTCCCAATCATCAGTTCTCACTGACCATTCCGGTCAAGGACAGCCTGATGAAACGGGATACGGTCAAGGGCAGCCAGTTTCAGCAGCCCCTGATGGAATTCTCCGGCGCCTGCGCCGGCTGTGGCGAAACCCCGTATGTCAAGGTGCTGACCCAGTTGTTCGGCGAACGTATGATCATTGCCAATGCCACAGGATGCAGCTCGATCTGGGGCGCGTCCGCGCCATCCACGCCCTATACGGTCAATAAAGACGGGCATGGGCCTGCCTGGGGTAACAGCCTGTTTGAGGATGCCGCTGAATTTGGATACGGTATTGCCATCTCTTATATGCAGAGACGGAGTAAACTGGCCGGTTTGATGCGGTCGGCTTTGGATACCCCGCTTTCCGATGAGCTGAAAGATGCCATGACCGGGTGGCTGAGCGGCATGGGCAGCGCCGATCTGTCGGCCTCTTTTGGCCAAAAACTCAAGGCGCTTCTGGCCGTCACCCGCCGCAACCCGTTGCTGAATCAGATTGTCGCCATGCAGGATCTGTTTGTGAAAAAATCCATCTGGTCGTTTGGCGGTGACGGGTGGGCCTATGACATCGGATATGGCGGTGTGGATCATGTGCTGGCATCCGGCGATGACATCAACATTCTGGTTCTGGATACCGAAGTCTATTCCAACACCGGCGGCCAGGCCTCCAAAGCCACGCCAACCGGATCAGTTGCCAAATTTGCAGCATCCGGAAAGAAAATCGGCAAGAAGGATATGGGCAGAATGGCCATGACCTATGGCTATGTCTATGTGGCATCGGTTGCCATGGGCGCCAACAAGCAGCAGCTCCTCAAGGCATTTACCGAGGCCGAAAGCTATCCCGGTCCCTCCCTCATTTTATGCTATGCCCCCTGCATCAATCAGGGTCTGAAAAAAGGCATGGGAAAAACGCAGTTGGAAGAGCAACTGGCGGTTCAGGCCGGTTACTGGCCGTTGTACCGCTATAACCCGCTTCTGGCCGCTGAAGGAAAAAATCCCTTCATTCTGGATTATGACAAGGCCCCGGATGGCACGCTCCAGGGTTTTCTGAGCGGTGAAAACCGGTACGCCATGCTGGAAAAAGCCTTTCCGGATGAATCCAAAAAACTGCGGGCACAGCTCGAAACAGAAATCCAGAAACGGTATGAAGCCCTGAGAGTACTGGCAGATCCCCTGTCAGTCTGTCCAAAGGTCAATGAATAGACATATGTTGAACGGTCACAATATACGATTTAATAACCCTCACCCCAACCTTCTCCTGATGGGAGACGGCGTTAAAGGTAATCGCAATTTATGGTTGGCTGAAGTATAAAAAAAAGATGATGCCTTCAGTTTGAAGTGGGTTGAACACGCTTAAACGTGTCCAACCCACTTCAAACAGCAAAGCGCCGGATTCCGCTTTATGTTTTGTGGTACGTTGTTGACAATAAGGACAATACGAGATGTTTGCTTGTAACTAATTGAATAAATGTGGGTATATGCCAAGAGCAGCGCGTTTGTATTCACAAGGGACATTACGACTTTCATCCAAAATTCGTTTGGAGATTTCAGATATTTTAATACAGGAGCACGGGGATGACGTTTTCTGAGAGCGCCAGGCTATTGGGGGTATCTGCTTCAGCGGTAGCCAAAATGATATTGCGGAAAGGGATAAAGAGGTGATGCCTGCAACGAAATTATTTTTGTCCCTGCTGTCAACAACGTCCCCAAAAACTATAAGTTGTTGATATCATATAACACAAAAAAGCGCTTGACATGCTCGATATAGGATGTCCCCAAAAACTCGGACCCAGTTGGAAGGCCAGCTCAATGAAACCAGCCGCAGTATCGGCTTTACGGTCAAGGTGGCCTGCAGCATCAGACAGCTCAAGGGACTGATCCGCGTTTTTGGAATATCGTTCGTGCGCAGTCCTCCAAAATGGACAAGGCGAAGCAGTGGCTGCTTGAGAATGGCCAAATGTTAGAGGAGGATATTTAGTTGCTTTCAAGATGATTTCGAACGGGAACAATCATCCGTTCCCATTCTCTTTTCCAGCAGTGTCACCGATTCGATATGAAAGGTATGGGGAAACATGTCCACGGGCTGTACCTCAACGACGTGATACGCGGTTTTCAGCTCCAGCAAGTCCCGGGCCAGAGTGGCCGGATTACAGGACACATAGACGATTCGTTCCGGCGCCATGTCCAGCACCTGTTTGAGCACATCCGGATGCATGCCGTTTCGGGGCGGATCGATGATCATCACATCGGGTCGGGAAACTCCGGCCAGCGTCTTCAACACATCTCCGGCGACAAACCGGCAGTTGGCGATACCGTTTTTAGCCGCATTTTGCACGGCATCCCGAACGGCGGCGTCCACCAGTTCCAGTCCCACCACCGATGCGGCCTGGCGCGCCAGATACAGGGCGATGGATCCGGTGCCGGAATACAGGTCCAGGATGGTTTCGATTCCGGTCAGGGCAGCGTATCGGGCGACAATTTGGTACAGTGTTTCCGCTCCTCGGGTATTGGTCTGAAAAAAGGAGTTGGGCGAGATGTCAAACACCAGACCGTCGATCCGGTCCTGAATGGCTGGCTCCCCGAACAGGAGATGTTCGGATTCGCCGAAAGAGATTCCGGCTTTTTTGGCGGTGACGTTGTTGACAATGGATGCAATCCGGTCGTACCGGCGATGCAGCATATCAGCCAATTGCTGTAATTGATCCCGATCGGGGACGGATGTGATGATATTCACCATCCATTGATTGCTGAACAGGGAGTGCCGCAGCATGATAAACCGCCAGAATCCCTCATGGGTCCGCTGATTGTAGACGGGCAGGGAAGAGGTTTGAATATATTCCCGAATATCCCGATAAATTCGATTCCCGGTATCCGGAAAAAGCAGACACTGATCGATGTCGATGACCTTGAAATATACCTCCGGCGCATGAAACCCGATTGCGGGTTCACCCAATGGACGCGATCGGTCTTCACCCGGATATTGCCATCTGAAGGGTGAGCAGGTGAATTCCACCTTGTTGCGATACCCAAAAATCGGGTCGGATGGAATGGTGGAAAGAACCCGGACATGTTGCATCATGCCGATGTGTTCAATGGATTCCAGAACATGCTGGCGCTTGTATTCAATCTGTGCCGGATAATCCAGCGACTGCCAACTGCATCCGCCGCAGACCCCACTGTAGGGGCAGGGCGCAGAAACCCGGAGTGGAGAAGGCGTAATGCACTCGATCACCCGGGCCTCGGCATAATTTTTCTTTTTTCGGCTGATCTGAATCCGGACCCGGTCCATGGGAACTGCGCCCCGGACAAAAACGGCCAGCCCTTCCACGCGAACCAGCCCTTTGCCGCCAAAGGCCGCACCGGTAATCTCCACTTCCAGAATTTCATTGAGTTTCATATAATATCCGTTTGCACCGGTCGCGCTTCTCAGGGGTCGGTTGCGATCTCCCCGCTATAGACTTTCAGATCAGGATCCAGTGAACACGATATCAAAAACTCGATCATCTCCGCACCGTCACGGCCATCGTAAAACCGGATCATTTTCTCGTTGAATTCCAATTGCTTCTTCGCGGGTATGTTGATCACATCATAACCGGATGACAACAGAATGCCATTCATGATCAGGCGGGAAGACCGTTTGTTTCCATCCCAGAAAAACTGGTGCAGGCTGCCAAACAGAAAAAATAGAATTCCCTTTTTATGAGGGCATTGAATGTTTTCCATGATCGCCAACCCCTGGTTGAAAACCGCATCCAGATCATCCGATGCAGGCGGAATATGCCCGGTTCCTGCAATGGACACCGGTCCTGTTCGAAATTGTCCCCATTCCATTGCCTCTTCTTCTGCAACAATTGCCTGAAGCCGACAGAACGTTTCCTTGTTCACATCAAATTCACGGGACTGAATGATCTGCAGCAGGGTTTTCCAGCTTTTGGCCTGATTCAATACCTGACGTTCATCGGACAGTTTGTGTCCACCAACCGTAATGCCTTCCAACAGGGTCTTTACTTCCGGAAACGTAAATGGATTGCCTTCCAGATGCACCGTGTCATAAACAATGCCTTCCAGAATTTTTTTTGCCCGAAAACAGGACCGGGAAACATCGGGCACTGACGAGGTTCGGATATCCCATTCCGGATAATGAAACCCCATGCACTCAAAATCGGAATCGAACGGCTTCATGCGCAATCGCCTTCCATTCTTTTGGATCATCATCATTCACGGGGAAACGCCTGTATCTGTCTATTTCGATTCGGGTCTCATCTTTCCCGGCTCTCCGTGGCCCGGGCAGATGAGCACATCGGTTCCCAGAAATGCAATCTGGCGCAGCGTCCGTATCTGTGCCGTCGCATCAACGGTATAGGTGTTTGGAACAATAATGCCTTTAAACGACAGAAACACATCCCCGCAGATCAGAATTTTGGCGATATCATGATAAAACGATGCGGAGTCCGGGCTGTGTCCCGGCGTATGCAGACAGGTAAATCCGGAAGTCAGATCATCTCCGGTTGAATAAAACTGAACATTTTCAATCGGAAAGCCTTTTTGATAAGGCGTTCCATAAAGCCTGCCTTTCACCACATCGAACAGAGATGGCACGTATCCGGATTCCTGCATGCAGGGAATCAGAACATTTTGAATATCCCGGATTGATGGCGACGGAAGCCTTTTCTCTCCCAAAACCACGGGTCTGGCAGCCTGATGGAACCGGATGGGACAGCGGGGGTATGTCTTCCGCAATTCCAGCCATCCGGCAATGTGATCGATATGAAAATGGGTGCAGAAAACAGCGGCCAGTTCAGGCAATTTCTTCAGGCAGGAAATCAGATCCGGAACATCGGAAGGCATGCCGCAGTCCACCAGTTGCGTCGTCCGATGGCCCCGGTCTTCCAGCAGATACAGGTTTGCTGCCCGGCCCCGATAACGGTGCAGCGTGCAATCCGGTGAAAGCGGCCAGGACTGAGTGATCATCGGCTTTTTATTCCCCCTCATCCCAGCCATCTCCCGCTGGGAGAGGGCGTTAAAGGAAATCGCAGGTTAGGACACGGATAGACTAATCGTCAAAATGGCCGCTGCTTCCCTTATCTGAACTGATATGACCCGCCCGCTCCACAATCTTAGCAGGGGTCCAGTCATCCGGATTTTCAATTCGCCCCACTTTGGGACCGGGGTCATATGATCCGGTTTTCAGAATGGCTTCGATGGCCAGTGACGCACTGTCCGCCGCATTGAATACATTGATCAGCATGCCATAGACAAAGTCCGCCACCCGGTTGGCCATCCGATCACGAATGTCTGCAGGTTGACCCATCAGTTTGTTTTCAAAGGGCAGATTCAGTTTTTTGTAATCCCCTTTTTTCAAACCCTTGGAATCGGCAAATGCCACCATATCTTTCCACATGTCTTCCGTGACGCCCTGGCCTTCGATCTTGAGGAACTGCCCGTTTGAGTCCAGAAAGGCATTGCCGTAATCATTGACTTCCAGTCCCCAGGATATCATTTGAAGGGCCGTGGCCACATTGGCCTTGGTGGTTTTGGTGTTTCTGGCAATTTCTCTCAGCCTTTCGGAGCTGTTGCCGGATGTCCCATGCTGGGCGCCAGAAATGTGATACGGCGCCAGTGCCTCGTGAATTTTTCGGGTCAGTTCCACCTGAATGCCCGAATCCGAGGCTTCCAGTCCATGGGTAGTGCCGTTATTCAGGGCAATCCAGTCCGGAAAAATGTTGTGGGCATTCAGCCCCTGAATCAGAAACAGCGCTTCCTCAACTGTTGAAAGGCCACTTTTCCCTTTAATTTCGCCAACTTCTGTCTCAAGCCCGGCCCATACCGGAATGTACGGGTTCAGCGCGATGTTGGCCAGCAGATTTTTATCATCCGGCATGTGAGAGGCATCGATGGCAATGGAGGTGATGCCGGCTTCAAAGAGCGTTGGGATTTCAATTTTGGCCGGCGCGATATCCGCTTCGGATTTGATGCCGTAATGGTCGGCATGAACCGCCACCGGAACCGTAATGGCCTCTTCGTTGCAGATGGCATCCACCTGACGGGCCATGTTCCACAGACTGACCGGACAATAGGCCGCAGCCCCGCCTTCTGAACGGGCGATTTCAATGATGATGGCGGAATTGGCCTTTTGGGCCGCGCGCAGTGCGCCCCGAATCACAAAATTACTTCTGCCGTTTGCGGCAATGGAAATGGCATGGCCCTTTGCCAGCATGGCCCGGTCGATATATCTGCCGCTGACGATCAGTGCCTTTGAATTGGGAAAGAGTTTGACGATATTGGGGGGGCGACCCACGGCAAGTGCTTTTTCAAAATCTTTGTCAGACGGTTTGAATGCATGATTGGTCATAATTAGCCTCCGAAGTCGGTTAACAGATGAGGGCGTACTGGATACCAACATTGGTCGATTTATCCTTAATCTTTTATCGCATCGCCATCATTTTTTCAATGGCTTCCGAAACACCACACCGGTTGTTGGATGCCACAACCGGAAACCGGCTTTTCAAATCCTCCGGCGCATTTTCCACAACCATTCCGACTGAGGCCCATTCCAGCAAATCCATGTCATTATAGTCATTTCCAACAGCCACGACGGATTGCGGCAAAATATTCAGACGGTTTGCAAGCCAGGCAGCGGAACGGCTTTTGCTGACCTGGCCGTGAAAGATTTCAATCCAGGTGCTGACATGATCCAGGGGTGACGTCGAGCGAATCACGGTAAGGGTTGGCAGTGTCAGTCGCAGCGAATTCAGAAGGGTATCACCGGAAGCATTGTCCACGACAGCCAGCAGTTGAGACGGATTCCGGGCTATCTGTTCACCTCTGTTCATGGGTCTGGCAAATTCCCGATACCGGTCGATCCGTCTGAAAAAATCCGGGTTGGCTTTACCGGTGTCATGATAGGCAAAGTGATGATTGTCCGGAACCGGGTCATGGACCATGAAATCCAGATCCATTTCCAGAAGTGTCCGGATTGCGTGATCCCGGTCGTCGGATTCGATATGAACGCTTCTGATGATCGATTCTTTCAGATAGTCCATCACGCCCACACCGGTGGAAAAAATCAGATAATCCACCGGAAGATGGATATCAACCGCCTTCTTGAACGAGTAAATGGACCTGCCGGTGGCAATGACCCGTACAACCCCTTTTTTTTTCAATGCATCAAGCGAGAGGATATCTCTATGAGAAAACGTTCCGTCGGATCGCAGCAGGGTGCCATCCAAATCGGTGATAAACATGCGGTTGAACGAATCGGGCATGGTCGTTACACATCGGGCGGATTGCACGGTCCTGAATTCATGACCGGTTCAGGATTTCTTTCAGTGCGGAATGATCCACGACCTGACAAAGTTGATTCAATTGTGCCTGCAACTGATCAATTCGGCTGAAGCTCAGGGTCAACCGGTAATCCATGCCTTCAAAATTGGCAGGCGGCATCAGACGGATACCCGAATCCAGATTCAGACAGGCAACCCGGTCCGAAAATTCGGCCTCAACCCGTGTGATTTCCGCATATCGCTGCCTGCGAAGATATTCCCGCAGGCGATAGGCTTTCTGAACCCGATCCGACTGATCGTCATTCAGGATTTTCACAACCGGCGTATCAGCCAGAATTTCCGCTATCGATTTCCCCTCTCTCGCGCCGATCTCCTGAAGAAAAACCATAAGCTCCCGCTGCCGGTTAAGGCCCAGTTTCAGCCGGTCAAAGAGTGCGGCCAGACCCAGTGCCTGCAATGAATCCATTTGCGCCAGCTCCAGTGCCATGGACAGGGAAATGGTGTCTGAAAGGATCATCTCCTGAATCGCCTGAGACAGATTGGCAATTCGCCTCAATTTTTGAATCACGCCGATATTGTCGGGAAGACCCAGTTCAGCAGCCATTCCCGACAACGCCTTCGGATTTTTGCAAAACGGAGAAAGCAGAACCATTGCGCGGGACTGTTCGATCAGATTCAGGTTCCGCTGAAACGCATTTTCCGCAATGGCCCATTGAATGCAATCGAGAGAAGCTGTGTCCCGGCTGACGGTGCGGGCTGGAATCGAATCGATTCCGGCATTCCGGCAGGCCGCGACCCGTCGAAACCCGCTGATGATTCGAAATCCGGATTCAATTTCCTGAAGAACCGGCGGATTCAAAAGCCCCATCCGCCGAATCGACGATATCAGTGTCCCGGTCACAGGCGCTGTGGTGATCTGAAACGACCGGTCCGTTTCATTAATCCGGGGCAACTGAATATGGGCTTCAGTCAAGCGCATATTTGGGTCCAGCCAGGAGGCGAAGGGCATCCAGATATTTATTCCGGGTGTTTTCGATGACATGGGCCGGCAAAGGCGGTGGCGGGGGCTGTTGATTCCAGCCGATTGACAGCAGATAATCCCGAAGATACTGCTTGTCAAAGCTTTTCTGTCCCCCGCCGGGCCGGTAGGACTCACCAGGCCAGAATCGGGACGAATCCGGGGTCATGACTTCATCGATCAAAATAATATCATCTCCGATCAGACCAAATTCAAACTTGGTATCCGCGATGATGATGCCTTTTTGAGCGGCGATTTCCACACCCTTTTCATAGATGCCGATGCTCAACTCCCGGATGCGTTCTGCCAGCGGACCGCCGATCCGCTGGCAGGCTTCTTCAAAATCGATGTTGATGTCGTGTCCGGTTTCTTCCTTGGTGGAAGGGGTGAAAATCGGCCTGGGAAGACGGTCCGACTCGACCAGGCCCGGCGGAAGCGGAATGCCGCAAACCTCGCCGGTTGTCTGATAGGATTTCCATCCGGACCCGGACAGATATCCCCGGACCACACATTCAATCGGAAGGGGCTTTGCTTTTTTCACCAGCATGCTTCTTCCCCGAAGCATGTCGGCATAGGGCATGCAGGCTTTGGGATAGTCAGCCACATCGGCGGTGATCAGATGATTGGGTGTCATCTCCTTTAACACATCAAACCAGAACAGGGAAATCTGGGTGAGCACCTTGCCCTTGTCCGGAATGGGGTCATTCATGATTACATCAAACGCAGAAATCCGATCTGTTGTAACGATCAATAATTGATTATCCAGGTCATAAATGTCTCGAACCTTACCCCGGTTTTTCAGTTTAAGATCAGGAAAATGGGTTTCGACAACGGCTGAACTCATGTTTATCCTCACTGTTAATTATTAAAGATTTTTATATTGTCACCGCTATGTCAATAAATCGACATACGGGTCTTTTCATCAAAAACATGCAGATGATTCAAATTCAGTGACAGGTTGACCCGGTCTCCGGTTTTAATGGGGTTTCGTCCCTCACAGCGCGCAATAAAACTCTCACCATTCAGATTGACATGAAAATGGGTTTCGTTTCCCAAAGGCTCCACCACATCAACGGTTCCTTCCACAACCCAGGCTTCGGGATAGGACAGGGTTTCATCTGCAATACCGATATCTTCGGTACGAAGTCCCATGATCACTTTCATATTTTCGGACAAAACCGAATCGGTCCTGTCGGGTTTATCCGGAATGGGGATGGACAGTCCGTCTGAAAGCACAAGCGCAAGTCCGTCACGGTTTCGATGAATGGTGGCAGAGACAAGATTCATGGGCGGGCTGCCGATAAAGCCTGCAACAAATGTATTGACCGGATGCTGAAACAGTTCGATTGGGTTGCCGACCTGCTCCACCCGTCCATCCTTTAATACCACAATCCGGTCTGCAAGCGTCATGGCCTCGACCTGATCATGGGTGACATAGATGATGGTGGCATTGACTTTATGATGAAGCCGCTTGATTTCAGCACGCATCTGGGTTCTGAGTTTGGCATCCAGGTTCGAAAGCGGTTCGTCAAACAGAAACACAGCCGGTTTCCTGACAATGGCCCGTCCCATGGCCACCCGCTGACGCTGCCCCCCGGACAATTCAAAGGGTTTGCGGTGCAGAAGGTCCTGGAGTCCCAGAATTTCCGCGGCTTCCTGAACCCGCATCTGGATTTCGGATTTTGGCGTTTTTTTCAGCCGCAGTCCAAATGACATGTTTTCAAACACATTCATATGGGGATACAACGCATAATTCTGAAACACCATGGCAATATTCCGGTCTTTGGGCGCCAACTGATTGACAACCCGGTCACCGATGGATATCTCGCCTTCGGTGATGGCTTCAAGACCGGCGATCATCCGCAATATGGTTGATTTTCCGCATCCGGAAGGCCCTACCAGAACGATGAATTCCTGATCCGCTATTTCCAGATTGACCCCATGAACCACCTCCACCTTTCCAAATTTCTTCACGACCCGTTCCAGAATAACCTGAGCCATAACATCATCCTGTCTGATATCAAAAGTTATGCGTTGTGCGTGATGCGTTATGAGAAAAATGTGGGAATGCGAACATGCTGAAATCCAGGTATTCCGACATTTCCGCATGATCATGAGCATTTGGATTGGAAAAAGAACCCTCTGCATGACCCATCGTTATTCTGACGATAAATCATGTTTTTGAACGGTTCGTCAAGACTTCTTTTGGCTGCTTCACCAAATTTCATGCCCGTTCGATCGACCAATCCGATTATTCTATTGACTCATGATTTGATAGCCCTTATAAAATCAGGAATTCATGATTTAATCTAAAATCATCAAATTGGAATTTGTTCCGATGCATTGTTCCGCCTTTCATACCTGAATTTCAATTGACCCTTTCAAACCACCAACCGGCGCCAGTCAATTTCAATCAACCCAACTATCAAAAAGGAGGAGAGATGATGCGATTCAACAGATTCATTTGGATGATGTGCCTGGGATTTATGATCCTTTTTCCACTTCAGAACGTTCTGGCAGAACCCATCGAGATTCAATGGTGGCATGCCCAACGGGGACCCCGGGAAGATACACTGAATAAAATTGTCGATGCTTATAACAAATCCCAGACCCAGTATAAAGTGGTGGCTTTTCATAAAGGGTCCTATGATGAAACCATGAACGCCGGCATTGCCGCGTACCGGGCAAAAAAACAACCCCATATCCTTCAGGTCTATGAAGTCGGAACCCAGACCATGATGCTGTCCGGCGCCATTTATCCGGTTTATGACCTGATGAAGGATACCGGCCACAAAATCGACTGGTCAACCTACCTGCAACCCGTTTTGTCCTATTATGTGTCTTCCAAGGGCCAGCTTCAGTCCCTGCCATTCAATTCCTCGACACCGATCATGTATTATAATAAGGAACTGTTTAAAAAAGCAGGCATCGAGAACCCACCCCGAACCTGGGACGAAATGGGAGAATATACGTCCAGACTCGTGGCTGCGGGATCCAAATACGGCATGACCGTGGCCTGGCAGACCTGGGTCATGATCGAGAATTATTCGGCCATCCATGATCTTCCCCTGTCCACCAAAGCCAATGGATTCGATGGGCTGAATACCGAACTGACCATCAACAATCCCATGGTTGTCAATCACATGAACCGCCTGAAAACCTGGATGGATGACAAACGCTTCGTCTATCTGGAACGCGAATACAAAGGACCGGAGGCCGCATTTATCTCCGGTGAATGCGCCATTCTGATGGATTCCATCAGCGCCATCGGGGCTCTGAAAAAAAATGTCAAATTTGAATGGGGTGCGGCCCCGCTTCCGGTAGAAGCCTCCATGAAAAATCCCCAGAACAGCATCATTGGCGGCGCCTCCCTCTGGGTACTGAAAGGCCATCCCAAAAAAGAATATCAGGGTGTGGCGGATTTTCTGGCATTCATGGCCACGGAAGACATGCAGATTCTCTGGCACAAAGAGACCGGATATTTTCCCATCACACTCAAATCCTATGAAAAGCTGAAGGCTCAGGGCTATTACAAGGAAGAACCGCTTCAGGAAGTCGGTATTCTGCAGATGACCCGAAAGCTGCCAACCGCCAATTCGCGCGGCATCCGGCTGGGCAGTTTTTCCCAGATCCGGGACGTCATGAACGAAGAGCTGGAAATGCTGTGGCAGGGTAAAAAAACAGCCAAGGAAGCCCTGGACGAAGCGGTCAAGCGCAGCAACGATCTGCTGCGCCAGTTTGAAAAACGAAGCAAGGAATAAATTGTAGACTATCCATGCAAAAACGTGCCTATTTCACCAGCGCCTGGTTGCCGTATGTTCTGATCCTGCCCCAGACGCTGGTCATCGCCACATTTTTTTACTGGCCGGCCATTCAGGCCCTGCTTCAGTCTTTTACACTGGCAGATCCGTTTGGCCAGAGAACCCAGTTTGTCTGGTTCGACAACTTTATTTATCTGTTCAAAGACCATCTGTACTGGAAATCCATCGGTATCACGTTTTTTTTCAGTTTTTCAACCGCGCTGATGGCCCTTTCCGTCGGACTTCTGATAGCGGCCATGGCCAACCGCGCCCTCAAAGCCAAGGCCGCCATCCGCACCCTTCTGATATGGCCGTATGCCATTGCCCCGGCCATATCCGGTATTGTCTGGCTCTTTCTGTTTCACCCGTCATACGGGGTTATCGCCTATGTCTTCAGTCGTTGGCTGGGCATTGACTGGAACCCGATTTTAAATGGCGCAGACGCACTGACACTGGTCATTGTGGCCAGTTCATGGAAGCAGATCAGTTATAATTTTGTATTTTTTATCGCCGGTCTTCAATCCATTCCCAAATCCCTGATCGAAGCTGCAGCCATCGATGGCGCCAGCCCGTTCCGACGGTTCTGGGTCATCACGTTTCCCCTGCTTTCCCCCACCATGTTTTTTCTCATGGTCATGAATGTGGTCTATGCGTTTTTTGAGACATTCGGCGTGATCCATACGGTCACCCAGGGAGGTCCCGGCGGCGCCACGATGACCATGGTATACAAGGTTTACAAGGACGGATTTGTCGGGCTCGATCTGGGATCATCTGCGGCCCAGTCCGTCATTCTGATGATTGTGATCGTCACCCTGACGCTGTTGCAGTTTAAATATGTCGAAAAAAAGGTTCAATACACCGGATAACCGCTGATGGTCGAAAAAACACCCTGGCTTGATGTTTTTACGTATGCCCTGTTGATACTGGGTATTGGCGTGGTGGGCTTTCCCATTTTCTACACCATTGTGGCCGCCACGCTTTCCCTGGATCAGGTCGCACGGGTGCCCATGCCCCTGATACCCGGTGACCAGTTGCTGGTCAATCTGAAAAGCGCCTGGATCAAGGGTGATATGGGCATCCAGCTCTGGAATTCCTTTGTCATGGCGGTTGGTATTACGGCGGGGAAAATTGCGGTTTCCATGATATCGGCGTTTGCCATTGTGTATTTTGATTTCAGACTTCGGGCCGTGGCTTTTGCCTCTGTTTTCTGTACCCTGATGCTGCCGGTGGAAGTCCGGATCCTGCCCACCTACGAAGTGGCTGCCAATATTCTGGGCCCGGTTCAATCCCTGGTGGAACTGCTTCACATCCAGGAATTGGCAACATGGATTTCCGGCCATGACGTTTCCATCAATCTGGACTGGAGTCTTCTGGACAGCTATCCGGGTCTGATTTTACCCCTGGTGGCGTCTGCAACCGCAACCTTTCTTTTTCGTCAGTTTTATCTCACCATTCCGGAAGAATTGTGCGAGGCTGCCAAAATTGACGGCGCATCCCCCATGAAATTCTTCACCCATATCCTGCTGCCCCTGTCCAAGACCAATATCGCGGCACTGATTGTCATTGACTTTGTATATGGCTGGAATCAGTATCTCTGGCCGCTTCTCATCACAACAGATCCCAAAATGAAAACCGCGGTGATCGGCCTGAAACGGCTGATTCCTGCCATGGATGACGTTCCGGACTGGAACGTGGCCCTGGCCGGTGCCCTGATTGTCATGCTGCCACCCGTTCTGGTGGTGCTGTCCATGCAGCGATGGTTTGTCAAGGGACTGGTGGATACGGAAAAATAGATGCATCATTAAAACCTTATCTTGCAGTCCATGCCAAGGGAGGTTTTATGCGCGACGTTTATGCAGAAAAGCCCTGGATTCAGCACTACGATTCAAACGTTCCGCCTGCGCTGACATACGAAGAAACAACCTTTGCTGAAATGTTTCGAAAGACGGCCGACGCCTGGCCGGATAAATCTGCGCTCATTTACATGGGAAAACGGCTGACATTCCGGGATGTCGATAAGATATCGAACCGGATTGCCCGGTATCTCATTCAACGTGGGTTGAAGCCCAATGATGTGATCGGGCTTCATCTGCCGAACATCCCGGCCCATTATATTGCGGTTATTGCCGCACAAAAAGCCGGATGCATCTCAACCGGGTTGAGTCCGCTGTTGATGCCGACTGAAATGGCGCATCAAATCACCGACTCTGGCCTGAAGATGATTTTTACCGTGGATGTCCTGTTTGGAAAACTGGCAGAAATAGCCAACAACACACATTTCACCACGGTGGTGGTCTCAGAAATTGCGGATTTTCTGCCAGGGGTCAAGCGGATGATTGGAAAACTGTTAAAAAAAATTCCGACTGGCGTGGTATCACCTCTTGCCGGAAAAACCATTGAGCGCTTCACCACGATCCTGAAAGAAACTTCCGATGATCCGGTCATGGTTTCCCGCAATGTTGATGATCCCATTTTCATGATGTACACCGGCGGAACCACCGGCCCGGCAAAAGGCGCGGTGTTGACACAGAAGAGCTATATGTGCAACCGCCTTCAGGTCCTGACCTGGCTGGATATGCAGCCGGATGACACCGTACTGTCAGCATTTCCAATGTTTCATATGGCCGGTCTTGCGCTTGGCGCAGGCGCCATTACGATGGGCATGACTCAGATCTGTGTACCCAATCCCAGAGATACCCACTTTCTGATCCATTCGATCAAAAGCTATCATCCCACCATGATGGTCAATGTGCCAACCGTGTATTTTGAGCTGATGAAAAAACCGGCGTTCAGGAATTTGAATTTTGATAATATAAAATGGCTCCTCAGTGCAGCAGCACCTTTTCCCAAAGAAAACATTCAGGAGCTTGAAAGCGTGATCGGCAAAAACAAATTTATCGAGCTTTATGGCATGACGGAAACCTCGCCCGTGACCTGCTGCAATCCAAGATATGGCCTCAAAAAAGCCGGCTCAATCGGACTGCCCATGCCGGACACCGAATTCAAACTCATTGATCCGGAAACCGGCATTCCGGCTGAACCGGGTGAACCGGGTGAAATCGTCATTCGGGGGCCCCAGGTCATGCGTGAATACCATAATAAACCGAATGAAACCGCCCATGCGCTGAAAGACGGATGGATTTTTACCGGAGATGTCGCCCGGATGGATGCGGATGGCTACTTTTATATTGTGGACCGGTTAAAGGATATGGTGATTGTTTCCGGATTCAAGGTGTTCACCAAAGAACTGGATGATGTGCTGTCCAAACATCCGGACATTTCACTGGCAGCTTCTGTTGGTATACCGGATCCCGATCGCCCGGGTTCGGAGCGTGTGGCCTGTGCGATTGTCCTGAAACCCGGTGTCAACACCAGTGACATTGAAAAGGAAAAAATCCTGGGTTATTTAAAACAGAACGTGGCGCCTTACAATATTCCCAGACTCATTCGATTCATGGATCAACTTCCAACCAGCGCTGTGGGCAAAATTTTAAAGCGTGAGATTCGAAAACTGTTATCAGATGACACAGCAATCCCATAACATCGAACCCATGGTTGACGGAACACTATCAAGTTGTTTAAATTACTATAAAAACTCTGCGTCCCTGACAAAATTGGAAGGGTTCTGTAATCCAAACCATCAGGGTTGATCTGTGGGTTTGATGTCAGACCATGTTTCTGCTTTAGGCGGGATGGAAAAAATGTTCAGTATTTTGCATTGGGTCAGCCGTCTTTGAACCCGAAACCCCATTTTGGTGTGAAGACGGATAGAGGCGTCCCAGTTGCTGTACATCCCGGAAACCATGTGGCTGACGCCCTGATCGCGAACGGCCGTAAGCAAAGATCCCAGCAGATATGATCCGACGCCCTGCCCGGCAACGAGCGGATGTACAAAAATGTATTCCAGGTAGGACCAGTCAGGTGGCAGTTTCAGGGTATACCAGAGCGCCATCCTGAAATCGCGGAAGGTCACCCAGGCAAAGGCCCGCAACTGATTCCCTTGCTCAAATAGAAGGCAGCGGTCCCCTTTTCGCAGGGATTCTTCCATGAAATCGGTCTCCTTGACAAAGCCCTCCAGAGCGTTTATGGCAAAAAGGTCTCCTTTTTCCGCCCACCGCATGTCAAGATCCGCTGGTGGTTTCCCCGGATCGATCGGCTCGCGAAGATCCCTCACCATCTCGAGCCACTCTTCACAGGACTGCATCTTTTGTGCGATGCGTTTTATGGATTCACCAAACAATGCCATCAGATTGCTTTTTCCCAGCCGTTTTCGGCTCAGTTCTTCATATACATCAACATTTGGGACAGGCATTCCTTCATCCGGTCCAATAAGGGCGGCGTCTTTTCCAGACCGCTGTCGGAATCCGTATCCAGGTTCTTCCAGTATCTTTTATAGGCGCGTTTGACCCGCCAAAGAACCATGCTCATCTTTTTCCGGTCTGCCGTCGCCATGATTTCCAACGGATCGGTGAACTGAATGTCTGCCAATTCGATCAGGACCTCCCGCACCGAATCTTTGAGACCTTCGAGATCATAGCCCCCCTCCAACGCCATGACCACCTTGCCTTTGCAGCAATGTTCGGCGATTTGCAGAATGGAACGGGTCATTGCTGCAAATCCTTTCGGCGTCACCTGCATGCCTCCCAGGGGATCCTGGTAATGAATATCGAAACCGGCGCTGACCAGTATGAAATCCGGTACGAATTCAAGGGCGATGGGCTTCAGGATTTTTTCAAACAATGTCAGGTAATCCCCGTCTCCAAAGCCTGGAAGAAGCGGGATATTCACGGTATAGCCTTTTCCGGGCCCCTTACCGACTTCCCGCAGGCTGCCGCTACCCGGATAAAAAAAAGACCGGTGAACCGAAAAAAAGAGAACAGACGGATTGTCCTCGAAACAGTGCTGGGTGCCGTTTCCATGATGCAGGTCCCAGTCAACAATAAGGATGCGTGCAAGGCCTAACGTATGCTGGGCATATCGTGCGGCGATCGCCACGTTATTGTACAGGCAAAAACCTTTGGTTTTATCCCGTTCGGCGTGATGGCCGGGCGGCCGGACCAGGGCAAAGGCATTGTCGAGAAGACCTTTTTCGACCTGTTCCACAGCCAGGCAAAGCCCACCAGATGCCAGCAGGGCAGCCTCATGGGAAAGGGGTGATGTGATGGTATCCGGGTCCAGGTAGACCCGTTTCCCTTCGGTGGCCTCGAGCCGCCTGACATGGTTCGGAGAATGAACCCGGAGTAATTCGTCTTTTTCGGCCCTTCGGGGAGTGATTTCCAAAAAAAGACCACGCGATTCGAACGTATCGAGCATGGTATAAATCACGTCGAGCCGTTCGGGACATTCCGGGTGGTTCTTTTCCATGCAGTGCCCGGCGTATCTCGGATCTCTGACAATGCCGGTTCGTTTTCTGGCGATCATCTGTCCTCGTTTTACTGTAATTCTATAGCGATAGGCAATTCCATCGCTTTCAGATCGGAAAGCCATGTCAGCGAATCCCGAAAGATTTTAAACGGTTCGTCATTCATGATCCGGATCTGCTGGTCCGTGCGTTTTTTTTCGCAGTTTTTCCGGATTGCCGCCGATATGTTTCAGGGAATATGACCCCGGTTCACCGGTAAAGGGCAGCAAAAGAAGCCTTCCCATGGATAAATCCCGTGAATTTCTGAACTGGGAAAGCCCCAATCTCATCGTTTCATGATCCGCAACCGGTTGGTCCCGATACGTGCCGAACAACCGGTCCCACCAGGGTAAATTAAAGCCGAAGTTGCTATTGGTTTCCCGAATTGTGACCGAGTGATGAACCCGGTGCATATCCGGCGTCACCACCACCAGCCGCAACAGGCGGTCAAGGGCAGAAGGCATGCGGATATTGCCGTGATTGAACATCGCTGTACCATTCAGAAGAATCTCAAAAATCAGCACCGACACCACCGGTGGACCCAGGGCTGCTATCACGGTCATTTTGATCAACATGGATATAATGATTTCAATGGGATGAAAACGCAGTCCGGTAGTGAGGTCCAGATCCAGATCGGCGTGATGCATCATATGCAGCCGCCAGAGCAGCGGTGTGGCATGAAACATGAGGTGTTGGAGATAGATGATCAAATCCAGAAACACCACTGCCAGGATAATGGATACCGTTTCCGGAATATGCAGAGAATTGAAAAGTCCCCAGTCGGCCTGACCGGCTGTCATGGCGATACCCACAGCCGTTGTCGGGAGCAAAACCCGAAGGGCAAGCGTATCGATCAAGACAATGCCGAGATTGTTGAACCAGCGTTCTTTTCTGGAAACAGAAAACTTCCGCCTGGGGGCGGTGATTTCCCAAATGGCCATTGCCAAAAAAATAGTCAGAGAAGATAACAATCGTATCAGCGTGTCGGATTCCATTACCTTTGTTCGATCTTTCTTGTTCAGAGACTGGTTGAATGACAAGCGTGGGTCACACCATACCATGCGGCGCCCAGAATGGCAGCTTTTGGATTCAGAATGACATGAACCGGGATGTCATCCATCAGCTTCGACATGCGGCCTTTCCGTCGGAACGCATCCATCAGTGCTCCCTGCTTCAGCACCGGAAGGATACGGGGCAGAATCCCGCCTCCCAGATACACGCCGCCGGTTGCCATCACCTTCAGGGCCATGTTTCCCGCTTCGGCGCCCAGAATGGCAATAAAGGTTTCCAATGTCACCTGACAGAGTCTGCATGGCCTGTTCATGTCGAGGGCCGCCGCAACAATGACGGGTGTTGGATCATCAACCGAGGCCAATTGTTGGGACAGCCAGTTTGGCTCCTTTTCCTGTCCGGTTTCTTTCAAATAGGCGTAGATATGTGGCAAGCCCATACCCGAGCAGATCCGTTCCATGCTGACGTGATCATACTGATCCAGAAGGTGCAGCAGCATTTCCACCTGCTGCGCATTGGTGGGTGCAAAATCGGTGTGCCCGCCTTCTGATGGATGTGCCTCATAGCCGTCGCCATCCCATGTCAGATAGGCCTCACCAAGTCCGGTTCCCGGCGCCACAACGGCAATGACGCCGCCTGGTATGACCTGTCCGTTGTTCAGCGTGTGAAGATCGTCTGTTTTTAGCAGCGGTACAGCACATGCCAACGCCATCAGGTCATTTAAAAGATGAACGGATGACAATTCAAGGGTATCGGCAAGCGCGGTCTCCTCCAACACCCATGGCAGATTGGTGATTTTCGCCTGCCCATTGACAACCGGACCTGCTACGCCAAAGATAGCGTGGTGGACCGGTGTATCAACCCGAGACAGAAACAGTTGAACAATGACCTCCAGGCTCGGATAATCCCGGCTCGGAAATGTCGCTTCGGCCATCGGTGCATTCAGCCCTGCCCAAGATGAAAAGACCGCCAGACGGGTTTTTGTTCCACCGATATCACCGGCCAGAATTGTCTTGGGTCTACACTTCTCCATTGATATAATTCCTTGGAAACATGGAATTCCACCTGTAATTAGGCATAATTGACTGACATGTCTTGAAAAAGCGTTGTGAATAACGATTGTTGTATAATATTATATGAAAACAATCAGATATGTTTACATACAATTTGCTTCTGTCAACTGTCAACATCGGAATCGTTCTTAAAAATTCTCTTGTGAAGACCGCTATCGTTTTGTATCGTGATCAGGAAGCATCAATTTTAACGCGACCGTCCATTGATCCCATACACATGGATATTTTAATGTTCAGCTTGTGAACTTTGAACGGTCACCATCATCGATGTTATAATCCTCACCACAACCCGCTCCCGCTGGGAGAAGGGCCAAAGGAAATCGCAATTTATGACTGGCTTCAGTATCGGCTCATTGAAAGAAATAAAATGATCAGTGATACAGTTCCATCATCGGATCAGTCACGAATGATGCTGAAAAGAAGAATTCTGTCACTGAAAGGCCTGTGGATTGGTTTGACCGCTGGTCTTGTCGCGGTTGGTTTTCGTCTGAGTCTGGAATTTGCCGAGAAATACCGAAATCTGTTTCTTGAATATTCCCGTTCGCATGGGCTGATTGACATGGTGCTTCCAGCGATACTTTTGGGTATGTCTGTTGTAATCGTGGTGTTTGTGACATCAAAATTTGCACCGGATGCCGGTGGCAGCGGAATTCCCCATTTGAAAGGATATCTGGAAGGGTCTAATTCATTGCGCGCCTGGCGCATTCTTTTTGTGAAATTTGTTGGAGGCGTTATTGGAATCGGCAGCGGCCTTGCACTGGGAAGAGAGGGGCCAACCGTTCAAATGGGGGCTGCCACCGCCAAAATTTTTGGGGACTTTCTGGCTCCGAACCGGGTCGAACGGAAAATATTGATTTCAGCCGGAGCCGGGGCCGGGCTGGCAGCCGCTTTCAATGCACCGCTGGCAGGTGTTTTTTTTATTCTGGAGGAATTGCAACACAGTCTCAACCAGATCGTCCTGGTAACAGCCTTTGTTGCGTGCGTGACTGCCGACATCGTATGCCGTTTCATCATGGGGCACCTTCCTGTTTTTCATATTAAATTAACCAGTTTCCCTGGTATTGACATGTTTCCTTTTTTTCTTCTGCTGGGCCTGTTCCTGGGTTTTCTGGGCCTTTTTTTCAATAAATCCCTGCTGGGTTCATGCGATTATTTTCGGCATTTCACACTGATGAAAAAAATCCAACTGGCTTTCGGTATTGGAGTCGGTTTGGCCATGATCGGGCTGATACTGCCCGAATCACTGGGAACAGGAACGCATCTAACTGAAAACGTTCTGGGTAACAAGGTCGTATTTTATCAGCTTATCATTTATTTTCTGGTGAGATTTGTTTTGACCATGATCAGCTACAGTACAGGCGCACCGGGTGGTATTTTTGCGCCATTGTTGTTGCTTGGTGCTTTGGCCGGATCATTTTTCGGGTATATCATTCTCTTCATTTATCCCATTGCGACGTTTGATTTCTCTGTTTGGGGTGTTTTGGGGATGGCGGGGTATTTTTCGGCCATTGTCCGTGCCCCCATAACCGGAACCATTCTGATACTGGAAATGACCGGCGCATATGATCTATTGTTACCATTGATGATCGTTTCAATCACGTCATACAGCATTCCGGAATATTTTAAAGACAAACCGATTTATGAGGCTCTGTTACAGCGGGATCTGCTGAGGAAAAAAATCAACCATGAGAAGCCAATGATGAATATTTCATTATGATTCATAACAGTTTATTGCAGCGTTTTTTTTGAATCAATCCGTCAACATCCACGAGGAAGAAGACCATGCCGTTACTCGAAAATATTCAGCGTATTTTTCCACAGGTAGAAGACATACCGAAAGATCTTCTACAGGATATCCCGTTTGCTCAGACCGGTTATCTGATCAACGGAGAGATTCGACACTGGGATGGTGCCCAACAGCAGACCCTTTCTCCGGTGTGGGTCAGCATTGACGGCGTTTCAAGACCATTTCCGATTGGTACCTATCCCCTTTTATCGGAAAAGGAAGCTTTGGAGGCGCTCGACGCGGCGACATCGGCCTATGATCACGGCCGGGGGGCATGGCCGACCCTGTCCGTGGCCGAGAGAATCCATTACATGGAACGGTTTGTTTTCCGCATGCTCGAAAAAAAAGATCGGGTCGTTCAGCTTCTGATGTGGGAGGTCGGCAAATCGCGAACGGATTCCATCAAGGAATTCGATCGCACCATCATCTATATCAACGAAACCATGAAAGCGCTCAAGGACCTGGACCGTGTGTCATCGCGATTTGTCATCGAAGAAAACATTATCGCTCAGATTCGACGCGCACCGTTGGGTGTGGTCCTCTGCATGGGACCGTTCAACTATCCCCTGAATGAGACATTCACCACCCTGATACCGGCTCTGGTAATGGGCAACACGGTCATCCTGAAACCACCCAAGCACGGTGCGCTGCTGTATGCCCCACTGCTTGACGTTTTCTGCGATGTGTTTCCAAAAGGGGTGGTCAACATCATCTTTGGAGAAGGGCGCAGCATCATTCCGCCGTTGATGAAGTCCGGCGACATTCATGTGCTGGCATTGATTGGCAACAGCAACACCGCGAATGTTCTTAAAAAACTTCATCCCAGACCAAACCGTCTGCGCTGTGTGCTAGGCCTGGAAGCCAAAAATCCCGCCATTATCCACAAGGATGCCGATCTGGATCTGGCAGTGCAGGAATGTCTGCTGGGATGTCTCTCTTTTAATGGCCAGCGGTGCACGGCACTGAAGATTCTGTTTGTGGAATCTGCCATTCAGGATGAATTCATCATGCGTTTTGCTTCAGCGGTCAACCGGGTGGCCTTTGGAATGCCCTGGCAGGAAGATGTCTTTATCACACCGGTGGCAGAAAAGGGTAAAACCGACTATCTGCTGGGCCTTGTTGCGGATGCGATTGCCCTGGGTGCAACTGTGGTCAATGAATTAGGCGGGACCGTCAATGGCAGTTTTTTCTTTCCGGCTGTTTTGTATCCGGTGAACGAGAAGATGCGGATCTATCACGAGGAGCAGTTCGGGCCGGTGATTCCGATTCTTCCGTTTGAGGACATTCAACAGCCCATCGATTATATAATCAATTCCGTGTATGGCCAGCAGGTCAGTATTTTTGGCAGAGACCCGGGTCAGATGGCACAACTCATCGATCCGCTTGTCAACCAGGTGTGCCGGGTGAATATCAACAGCCAGTGTCAGCGCGGCCCGGACACGTTTCCGTTCACAGGCCGCAAAGATTCTGCAGAGGGCACACTTTCGGTTTCAGATGCCTTGCGCGTTTTTTCGATCCGAACACTTGTGGCAGCCAAGCAGACCAGTCTGAACAAAGATATCATCACCGGTATCGTCAGAAACCATCAAAGCAAGTTTCTGGCAACTGATTTTATTCTATAGATTTTCTGATAATGTGTTACCGTGAAAATGTAAAAGCAGAATTCAGTAGTCAGGATTCAGTAGGAAAACGGTACATGTCATTTTCATTGCCGGGGTGAACCTCCTGGAATGATTCATGATCGTTACCATGAAAATGCACCTTCTCCGTCTTCCTGCGAAAGCAGGAATCCCGAAGCGGCGTAGCTGAAGGCCGTCCAGCAGCATTTCAGTCGTCGGGCCTGGATTCCGGGTCAAGCCCGGAATGACGGTGGTCTATCATTTTCATTTATGGGATGCTACACAACATGTGACCTGAACGTTATTCCAAATAAACAGAGATGTTCCCCCCTTGCCTTTGGCGTGTATTTATGTCAATGATACGGATCAATATCGATTTCAAGATAAAGGTTTTTGGTGCGTTATCGGTCGGGGACGGCCGACAGTTTTTCAAGGCGTCAGCCGCAAAAGGCCCATCCCCTCCCTGCTGCCTTGCGAAATGGATTTTCTGATAGTCTATATAGCATATGATTGCAAATTGAATCATCAGGTCCAGCCAGGCTGAAAAAAGGAGGATGTATTGGATTTCGATCTGACCAAAGAACAGGAAATGATTCGTAAGGAAGTGCGCAAATTTGCTCTGAATGAAATTGCCCCCATTGCCGGCGAGTTGGATGAAAAAGAGGCGTTTTCAACCGATTTAACACGGAAAATGGGGGATATCGGACTGTTCGGCATGTTTGTGTCCGAAGCCTACGGCGGGCAAGGAATGGATTATCTGTCCTATATCATTGCCGTCGAAGAAGTTGCCCGGGTGGATGGATCCCAGGCCGCAACAATTGCAGCCGGAAATTCACTGGGAATCGGGCCGATCTATTATTTTGGATCCGAAGCCCAGAAGCAAAAATATCTCCCGATACTGTGCAGTGGAAAGGGATTGTGGGGATTCGGGCTGACCGAACCAACAGCAGGCTCCGACGCAGGGGGCAGCAAAACAAATGCTGTTAAGGACGGAAACCAGTGGGTGATCAACGGGTCAAAGATTTTTATCACCAATGCGGCCAGTGACATATCGGTAGGTGTGACGGTTCAGGCCATCACCGGAACCCGGCCGAATGGCCGTCCGGAATACACCTGCTTTCTGGTCGACCATGGAACACCTGGATTTCGGGCCGTTACCATGCACCGTAAAATGATGTGGCGATCATCCAATACCGCGGAATTGTATTTTGATGATGTTCGGGTTCCCGCGGAAAGTATCCTGGGCAAACGTGGCGACGGCTTTCATCAGATGCTGAAAACGTTGGACGGCGGCAGACTGTCAATAGCGGCCATGGGTTTGGGAGGGGCTCAGGGTGCTTATGATGCGGCACTGAAATATGCCAGAGAGCGGGTTCAGTTCGGGCAGCCGATCAGCAAATTTCAGGCGGTGGCATTCAAGCTGGCCGATTCCGCTGTAGAAATTGAATGCGGAAGGAATCTCCTTTACAAGGCCTGCTGGCTGCGCAATCTGAAACGCCCGTTTGAAAAAGAAGCGGCCATGGCCAAACTTTTTTGCTCGGAAATGATGGGAAAGGTGGCAGACCATGCCGTACAGATTCATGGCGGATACGGGTTGATGAAAGATTATGGCGTCGAACGATTTTACCGGGATCACAAGCTCCTTGAAATTGGAGAGGGCACATCAGAAGTTCAACGGATCGTTATTTCCCGTTATATCGGATGTTGAAATACCGGGATACGGGGAGGCTTTAAAATTTAACAGCTTGTTTTATTATGTCAATTTCACTTTTGATTCTGCAATTTGTTAAAAGGAGTTTTCCATGGAAGATCAGAATCTGTTATTCGAAGAAAACAACGGTGTATGCACATTGACGCTGAATCGTCCCGAAGTCATGAATTCATTGAATTTTGATCTGCTTCATGCAATGAAGAATCAGATTGATGCCATACGTTTCAGACGGGATATTCGCGTAGTGATCGTGACCGGGGCCGGTCAGAAAGCTTTTTGCTCCGGTGCTGACTTAAAAGAACGCGCCACATTGACACCGACTCAGGTCAAAGAGTATATTTTCACGATTCGCAACCTGTTTGCAGATATTGAACTGCTGAACAAACCGGTCATTGCCGCGGTCAATGGCGTGGCTCTGGGTGGCGGTACCGAACTGGCGCTGGCCTCGGATATCCGGCTGGTTTCAACATCCGCGACAATGGGATTGACAGAGACCCGTCTGGCAATCATTCCCGGGGCCGGCGGCACCCAGAGGCTTCCCAGACTGGTGGGAAAGGGGAAGGCCAAGGAACTGATATTTACCGGCAGACGAATTGGTGCGGACGAAGCGCTTGCCATCGGACTTGCCAATCATATCTGCAAGCCGGAAGACTTGCTGATCGAGGCCCGAAAGATGGCTGCCATGATCTGTGAAACCGGTCCAATTGCCATCGAGCAGGCCAAATATGCCATCAACTACGGGCTGGAATCGGATCTGAACACGGGAATGGCTATTGAATCCAATGCCTACTGGGTCTGTATCCCGACAAAAGACCGGCTGGAAGGTCTGACCGCTTTTCGGGAAAAACGAAAGCCGGTCTATTCAGGAGAATGAAAAATATTGAGTGTTGCGTGATCTGTTATCTGAAATCTCAAATCTGAAAAAGGAGACACAACCGCCATGACCAAGTATGATTACTGGAAAATTTTTCCCAGAATGCCCAGAAAAGTAACCATTGGAGACATCACTGTCAGAGACGGTTTTCAGCACGAGGAAAAATTTATTTCAACGGCCGCCAAGATTTTTTATACAGAGGAAATGATTTTTGCCGGATGCCGTGATATTGAAATCACCAATCTGGGAAATCCCTATGCCATGCCGCAGTTTCGCGATGCCGAACAGATCTTGACCCATGTTCGAAGCGATAAGTTCAAAAATCAATGTGCCAAACGAGGAATCCGTTACGAGGATATCTGTTTTACCTGCGTTACCATTCGGGAAGGTGCGGTGGACCGCGCCATTGCGCTTAAACAAAAAGGAATCGGTCCGGACCGGCTCCTGATGATGGTTTCAACCGAAGAGGAACATCATTTTGCCAATTCCGGAACCAGCCTTCCGGACTACTGGAAAGAAGCCGAACGATGCATCAAAAAATGCAACGACGCCGGAATGAAAATGTGCGGAACCGTCAGCACCATCTGGGGGAGCCCGATCGGCGGGGCCACGGATATGAAGGATGCCGTCGAATTTGCCAAACGCTGGCTCGCCATCGGCGCACATGACATCGAGCATGCAGACCATGACGGCAGTGCGTCGGCCCCGGATGTCTATCGGTACTATTCCATGGTTCTGGATGAACTGCCCAATACGGATCTGCATATCGCCCATTTTCATGAAACCAAACGGGTATCGTCGGCATCGATCCTGGCTGCGCTTCAGGCAGGCATCACCCATTTCGAGGCCACACTGGGCGGTCTGGGTGGCCAGCCCGCCAATTTTCTGGATGACTGCCCGACCAAGGGGACCGGTGACTATTATTATGACGATCCCCGGTACGTGGGTCTGGTGACCCTTGAAGACACACTGGTTCAGATTGATGAGATGGGTATTGCGCACGGATATGATGTGGACCGGGTGCTAAGACTGGGAAAACTGCTGGAAAAAACCATCGGTCGAAGACTGCGGTCCGAGGCGGTCATCAATGGCCGTACCAAAAAGGAAGGGCATCCCCAATATGCCAGACCCGGACTGAAACGAGTCAAGGAAAAATTCGGCGAAAGCTCCGGGCAGAAACTACCGGCGGAATGGCCTATGGTTCCTGAACTCCCAGAGAGATGTTTTCAACAATGACAGATTTGGGATTTGGAAAGGAGCCCTAATTTTGAACCTGCTTGAGGCGTGCAAAAACAATGGACTGATATTTGACGGCGCAATGGGCTCCATGCTAATTCGAAGCGGTTTGACCGGCGGAAAGGCATCCGAGTCCTGGAATATTGAGAAATCCGAAGTTGTGCAATCCATTCATCAGGCCTATTTTGATGCCGGATCAGATGTTGTCACGGCCAATACATTCGGCGCATCAGCGCTGAAGCTGAAAAAAACCGGACTGCATGACCGATGTGCAGAAATCAACCGGGTCGGAATCAATCTGGCCCGGCAGGCAGCCGGACAAAAAAAATGGGTGGCCGGCGATATGGGACCGTCCGGTGAACTCCTTTATCCATCCGGAACCCTGACCATCGAAGCTGCCATTGACAATTTTTCGGAGCAGGCCACCTATCTGACCGGTGCCGGGGCAGACATCGTGATTGTGGAAACCATGTATGACCTGGAAGAAGCCCTTGCGGCGGTCAAAGGTATTCAGCGGGTGTCTTCGCTGCCGATTTTCGTCACACTGACATTTCAGCAGACATCTTTCGGATTTGCCACCATGATGGGCAACTGGCTTGTCAAAAGCATGAAAATACTCCAGGATGCCGGTGCATCTGCTGTTGGTGCCAACTGTTCGCTGGGCAGCGATGTCATGATCGATCTGGCCCGCCAGATTAGGGAAGCCGTTCATATTCCGGTCATCATACAACCCAATGCAGGCATTCCGGAAATTCGCGGCATGGAAACGGTTTACCCCGAAACACCGGAACAGTTTGCGGAAAACATTGTCAAAATTAAGGCAGAAGGTATTGAAATTGTGGGAGGATGCTGCGGTACGACACCCGAGTATATCGCCCGGATATGTAAAAGGATCAGATAATAATGGATATGAGTTCAGTTGACCGGCCGGAAGAAATGGATGAGACCGCCATTGCCGGTCTGGTAGTGGATTTGTTTCATCGAATCATCATTCATCATGCCCTCTGGTTTACGGAAGTCTGGCATCAGATGGGCATGGAACAGGCCCTGAAAACCCTGTCGGAGGCATTTGACAGAAGCTACGGCATTCAAATGGGACGTCTGTCCAAGCAGCTTGGCTTCACGATGAAAGATAACGTTCCGGCGCCGCTTTTGAACATGCCAAAGGAGCAGTTGCTGACGCTATTGGACAGTGTGGCGGTCAACTGGCTGGCCAACGACGGCGTATGGTTTCAGGCAGTCGAATTTTCACAGGGAATGAATGATGCCAAACGATGCAATGACAGTTGCTGGGCTCGTTTTTCTCCGTTTGAGGCATCGGCCATTCGAAACTTTCTGAAGCTTTCAGAAACTCCCGGACTATCGGGTCTGAAACAGGCGTTGAATTTTCGGCTGTATGCACGCATCAACAAACAGTCGTTTATTGAAAATAGCGATCATGAACTGATATTCCAGATGAATGACTGCCGGGTTCAATCTGCCAGAAAGCGAAAAGGACTCGATGACTATCCCTGCAAATCCGGTGGGCTGGTTGAATACACCTATTTTGCCAGAGCAATCGATCCCAGGATTAAAACAGAATGTATCGGATGCCCGCCGGATTCTCATCCGGATGACTGGTTCTGTTCGTGGCGGTTTACGCTTTGAGAATTGGCTGAATTTTTCGACCGTCTATCCGGAGCGCCACCTCTCCCGTGTCATCTGCAATCAATTGAACAGGTATTTCAACGTGCCCCGCCAACTCGTGATATGTCGACCGAAGCGCTGAAAAATCCCAATTGGCAATTGCCTGATCCAGGCTTTCGATTATCATGGATAGATGATTCCGCTCTGACGGATTTTTGAAATATGCCACCATGCTTTGGTGGTGAAGCTGTCTGATTTCGGTTTCGATACAGTGTCTTTCGAGGTTAAGATTGATGATCATTTTGTTTTCCGATGAGGAATTCAGGAGTATCCATAAAGACTGAATCAATGGCTTTTTAAACGCATCCAATATTTATTTTGACAAAAAGTTTGTTTTCATTTAGTTTTCCTTGGTTTTTGAAATCCTGTAGACTTTAAGATAATGATTTTTGGAAGGCAGCAGGAAGGGGATTGTCCTTTTCTGGTATTCCCGGCCGATAACGCATCCCAAATTTTCACCTTGAAGTTTATATATAGGTTTTCAGCGTGTTACCAGCATTTAATGCTGCATCCTATATTTCAGGGAGGGTCAGTTCATGTATGTGCCACGATATATGTTTTTTACCAGGGGAATCGGTATCGCAAAAGAAAAACTGTCTTCTTTTGAAAATGCCTTGCGCGACGCCCGTATAGCCCATTTAAACCTTGTAACCGTCTCTTCAATTTTCCCACCGCATTGTCATATCATTGATATTGACCGCGGTTCTGAACGTCTGGAAGCAGGCGAAATCACCCATTGTGTCATGGCCAGAGAGCAGATCAATGAACCGGGAAGGCGTATCATTGCCAGTATTGGGCTGGCACTGCCAGCAGAAAAAGGCCGTTACGGTTATTTATCCGAACATCATGGATTTGGTCAAACCGAACTTGAAGCCGGTGAGTATGCGGAAGATCTGGCCGCAACCATGCTGGCCAATACACTGGGCATTGAATTTGATGCCGACAAAGACTACGATGAACGACGGGAAGTGTACAAGATGTCCGGTAAAATTGTCAAATCCATGCATACCAGCCAGGGCGCGTTGGGATCAGAGGGCAATTTGTGGACCACTGTTCTGGCTGCAGCAGTTTTTGTAAAGTAGAATACAGAGGACACCTGTATGGAAATCATGCAATTCGGTGGGTCAGAGGCTGGCGAATGCAGCTTGGAAAACGCCAAAATCGCAGTCCTGCCGCTTTGCTATGAACATCGGATCTCCTATGGCACGGGCACCGGCCAGGGACCTTATCACATTCTGGACGCATCCAGTCAGCTTGAAATGCTGGATGATGAAACGTTTGTAAACTGGAGCAGGCTCGGTATTCATACCCTTCCTCCCCTGATACCATCTGATGATCCCAAAACCGCGGTATTCCAGATGAAAGCGGCGGCAAAGAAGGTTCTGGATCAGGACAAATTTTTGTTATCCATCGGCGGTGATCATGCCATTTCAATTGGTCCGATCATGGCCACTGCAGAACGGTTTGACAATCTGGGCGTGCTTCAAATCGACGCCCATCTGGATCTTCGGGATGAATGGAATGGCAGCAGATTCAATCATGCCTGTGTCATGAGGCGGGTCATTGATGATATCGGATGTGTAGCTGTTCAGGTTGGAATCCGCTCCATATCACCTGAAGAATATGACTATGTTAACCGAAAAAGGCTTCAGCCGATTTATGCCGGAGATATTTCACGCCATGACCACCGATGGATGGATATTGCCATTGACCGACTGCCTTCCCATGTCTATCTGACCATTGATCTGGACGGCCTGGATCCGTCGGTGATTCCAGGGGTCGGGACGCCCGAGCCTGGTGGAATGATGTATCGTCAACTGATTGACCTGATCAAAAACCTGGGACAACGGAAAACCGTTGTTGCCGCGGATATCAATGAACTCAGCAAAATATCCGGCACCAATGTATCCGAATATACCGCAGCAAAAATTGCGACCAAGCTGTTTGTATATGCGACTGCTGCGGGACAACTGACGTTGAAAACCATTCGTTGAGACGGGATGGAATATGGCCAAAATACTGATTGTGGATGATGAAGTCATTTTTGCGACGCAACTGGAAGATCTGATCGTTTCCATGGGACATCAATCCGTGGCCTTCGCCACGAACGCAAAAGAAGCCCTGGAAATGGCCCGGGAAATAATTCCGGATCTGATCCTGATGGATATTCGAATGCCGGGGATGGATGGAATTGATGCGGCTGAACAGATTCGAAAAGAACAGAATGTTCCCATCATTTTCATGACCGCGTATCCCCAGGAGGATTTTGTGGATCGTGCCAAGATCCTGGCGCCATTGGGATATCTTATCAAACCGGTCTCTTCCGAACAAATCAGACCGGCGATAGAAATTGCACTGCATAAGCGGGCATTGGATAAAGAACTGGAAAAAGCGTATGCTGAGCTGGAAAATAGGGTCCAGGAACGAACCGCCGAATTGCGGGAAATGAATGAACAGCTTAAAAATGAAATCCGTGAAAAGGAGCGGATCAACCAACTGTTGCAGGAAAAAGAAAAGGCTTTGAAAATCAGTGCGGAAAACGTGGAGGAAACAAATGGTGCGCTGAAAATTCTTTTGAAATGCCGAAAAGAAGAGCTGCTTGAGCTGGAAGAAAAGATAATCGCCAATATCCGTGAATTTGTGCTGCCCTACATTGACAAACTGAAAACGACGTCATTGAATGAAACCCAGATAACCTTTCTGGAGATTGTCGAGACCAATATTCAGGATGTCACCGCGCCATTTGCTCCCAGAATATCCCCGCGATACATGGGAATGACGGTCAATGATATTCAAATGATCAACCTGGTCAAGCAGGGCAAAAATACACGGGAAATTGCGGACCTGCTGGATAAAAAACGCGAAACCGTGGCTCAGAGAAGAACCCGTATCCGTGAAAAAACGGGAATCAAAGGTAAAAAAACCAATCTCAGAACCCATCTGCTGGGATTTCAATAATTCAAGAAATCGTCAATCAACGCGTTCATCCGGTTGAATATTCGTCCAATCCCACTGAATCGTTTCATTGGTAGATGAATAATGGATATAATTCCGATTCAGTGCATGTAACACGGTATCGGTCAATTTTTCCTTTGTGGTATTTTTCAGCTTTGGTAAAATCCGGACCACCAAATCCTGCACCGCCTGATCGGAATTCACCGAACGATCCCCAGCCGGAATCTTTCCGTCGGTTTCCAGAATTTGATTCATCATCAAATCATACAGTAAAACCGTTCTTTCCAGATTGATCAGCGTATACGCCTCGCTTTCCGATGCCTCGCCACTTTTGATCCGGTCTGCAATCCGACCCAGTTGTCGGTTAAAATCGTCTTCCCATTCCATCACGATGGCATTCATCATATTCTGACTGACATCGGGTGTCTCCACAATGGCCCGATTGGCATGATAATCCGACCAGTCTGACGACAGAATTTTAATGCCATATTTCCCGCTCTCTTCCCGAACAAGGGTTCCGGGAAACGGAGCCAGCATATGAAATCCGTAGGAAAGGCCCGTTTCCCGCAATTGATCGCCGAAGGCCAGCGTTTCTTTGATGGTTTCCGGTGTTTCACCCGGAAGGCCCAGAATAAAGGACCCATGCGCCTGAATGCCTACCTGATGGCACCAGGACACCGCCTGAACGACCTGATCCCGTGTAATACCCTTCCGGATGGTTTTCAGAATATCAACATTTCCAGACTCAATGCCAAAACTGACCGCAGCGCATCCCGCCGCCTTCATCCGTTTCAGAACACGGAGGGATACCGTATCCACTCGCGCGAAAGATGTCCATCGAACCTGAATATTCCGCTGAATAATTTCATCACAGATGCTTAGACAATGCCGTTCATTGGCGGTAAACAGGTCATCCGCGATATTGATCTGATGAAATCCCAGACCAGATAGGGATTCAAGCTCATCGACTACGGATACCGGATTTCGGTATCGGACCCTGGCGCCAACCATCTTCCGACCCACACAAAAAATACACTGAAACGGGCATCCCCTGCTGGTGGTCATGGTCAACGGCATGCCAAGCGCACGATACCGTCCCAGCGGCAGCAGATGCCGGGCGGGCAGCGAAAGCGTATCAACATCGATCCACTGGGATTTGGGCGGAGTAGCACCAATTCTATCACTGTCCCGATACACGATGCCGCTGATTTCCGGCCATTCATTTCGGCTGGCTTGCACCAATCTGACCAGGGTGTCTTCTCCTTCACCCAGTACCACCACATCAATTTCCGGAAACGCCTCCAGCGTCTCCCGGCTGCAAAAGGTCACATGGGGACCCCCCATGACCGTAATGATATCCGGATTCAGACTTTTGATATCCTGAACAATTCGAATGGCCTCGTTGAAATTCATGGTCACGGATGTTACGCCAACGATTTTGGGTGAAAACGCATTCAGTGCTGTTTTCAAAACCGGCTTTCCATACGGATGAACCACAAAATCAAGAATTTTGACCGGACAGTTTGCAGACTCCAGCGCCGAAGCCAGATAGGCAAGACCCAGTGGGGGAGAGGGGGTTTCGGAAATGGGATAAAACGGATTGATCAGCAGACAGTTCATAGGGGAATCGGTTCTGGTTGGAATGGGTGAGATAAAGGAAGAATATAAAATAAACGGGCGCTGAAAGCAAATTTCAGCGCCCTGGATTTAACGTTTAGAACAAACCGCTGACTTTACCGGTGGCAGTATCCACATCAATTCTTCTGAATGCCGGGTTCGAGCTGGTTCCGGGCATCAGGCTGATGGTTCCTGCACACGGGCAGAGGAACTTGGCACCGGAGTAGATCAGAATGTCGCGAATCGGCAGCCGCCATCCCTTGGGTACGCCTTTTTTCACCGGATCATGGGTGAGACTCAGGTGAGTCTTGACCATCATGGTGGCAAAGTCGGCGTATTTGGGATCTTTTTCCAGCATTTCTGCCTTGGCAGTGGCTTCCGGAGACCAGTCCACGCCGTCTGCGCCATACACTTCCTTGGCAATGGTATTGACGCGGTCGCGCAGCTTCATTTCCAGGGGATAGAGGAACTTGAAGTCGTTGCTTTCGTTGCAGGCATCGATGACAGCGTCTGCAAATTCCAGCGCACCGTCACCACCTTTTTCCCAATGCTTGGACTCGGCACAGCGGGCGCCGGCTGCTTCTGCGGCTTTTTTAACAAGTGCCACTTCTGCATCAGTGTCGGTATAGAACCGGTTGACGCAGACCACGGGATTGATGCCGGCTTTCCGGATAACCCCGATCATATGAACCATATTTTCGACGCCTTTTTCCACCAGTGCCAGATTTTCCTTGGTGTAAGCATCATCCAATGCTTTTCCGGCAACAACCTTGGGACCACCACCATGCATCTTCAGCGCACGTACGGTGGCTGTCAAAACGGATACATGCGGTTTAAGTCCTGAAAAACGGCACTTGACGTTCCAGAATTTCTCAAATCCGATGTCCGCGGCAAAGCCGGATTCGGTAACATGATAGTCAAAGCACTTCAGGCCGACGCGGTCGGCAATAATCGAGCTCTGACCCACAGCGATATTGGCAAACGGACCGGCATGAACAAAACAGGGCTGATATTCGGCGGTACACATCAGGGTCGGGTTGATGGTGTTGCGCATGAAAGCAGCCATGGCATTGCCGACTTCCAGATCCCGGCAGGTAACCGGCTTGCCGCTTTTGTCAAACGCTACAGTAATGTTGTTGATGCGCTCTTTCAGATCGGCCAGATCGGTTGCGACAGCCAGAATCGCCATCAGTTCTGAGCCAACGGCGATGCCGAACTTGCTCTGCATGACAAAGCCGTCTGTACGACCGCCAAGGCCGATGACGATATTGCGAAGGGCCTGCGCACAGAAATCAATGATCCAGCCCATTTCTACGCGAGTGGGGTCAACGTCAAGACGTCTCATACTGGTCAGTCGCGCCAACTGCTCGTCATTGTAATTTCGTTCATGCTGCATCCGGGCAGTCAAAGCAACCATGGCCAGGTTGTGGGCGTTCATGATATCGTTGATATCGCCGGTCAGACCAAGAGAGAACTCGGTCATGGGAATCAGGAGAGAGTTACCGCCGCCTGCCGCGGTTCCCTTTACATTCATGGTGGGACCGCCAGAGGGCTGACGCAGTGCGCCGCCAACATTTTTGCCTCTTTTACCCAGACCTTCCATCAACCCGACGGATGTGGTGCTTTTACCTTCACCCAACGGGGTGGGTGTGATCGCCGTAACCTCGATGTATTTGCCATCCGGCCGGTTTTGAAGTCTGTTGATGATTTTCAGGAAGTCCAGTTTGGCCAGCCTGCCCATGGGGAGCATTTCGTCTTTTTGCAGACCCAGCTTTTCCCGCCATTGGTCCGGGGTTGGCATGTTTTTTTCGGCTTCTTCCGAAATCTGCCAGTCAGCCATTTCTACCGCATTGTAAGCCATTTACCCATACCTCCTTGGTGATGATTGTTGATTGTTTGGAACGAAATTCGTTCCTGGATGATAACTGAAATTGCTAAAATTTAGTTTTCCTATCATGTCAACAGAATTTTGGCAAGAATTAACTCAAATCAACCGACATCGGCTTGATTTATCATGAAAAAGTCTATCATCACCATTCCGGCGAAAACCGGGCATGCATGAAGCGTCGGCGCTATCCACCACTATCCGCGCATCTGGAATCCGGGCCAAGCCCGGAATGGCGGCAATAAAACATTTTCATTTCCGGGGAGATCACGCCCCTGATCATTACAATCACTCTCTGCGAATCCCATGAATTTCGAACATTGACAATATAGATGAATAAATTTAGCTTGACTAAATATAAAATATAAAATAGATTTTGTATTATTAATAAATATTATTCAGGAAATAGACATGGGCATTCAAGAACGAAAAGAAAGAGAAAAGGAGCGCAGGCGGCAGCAGATCATCGTAGCCGCCAAACGGGTATTTTCCGACAAGGGCTTCAACAAGTCCACAATGGAAGATATTGCCAGCGAGGCCGAGCTGAGTCCGGGAACCCTCTACCTGTATTTTAAAAACAAAGAGGAACTGTACGCATCCCTCTCGCTTCGTATTCTTCAGTATCTGCATATCCGGGTTGAACATGTCAACAAAGAAGCGGAACTGACGCCAAATCAAAAAGTCGATAAGCTGATTGAAGCCATGTATGACGTCTATGATTTTGATCCGCTGATAATTATCAATATGTTTCATCTTCAATCTTCCGAAACCCTGAAAAATCTATCTCAGGGGCTTTTAACCCAGATTGAGGATCTTTCCAGAAAATCCATTGGTGCCATCGCAAAAATTTTTGAGGAGGGCATTCAAAAAGGTACATTTATCCAAAAGCATCCGGTTGCACTTTCCGATATTTTTTGGTCCCTTTTTTCCGGTGTCGTTCTCTGGGAAGCCAGTAAAAAAATCATGGACAATGACAAGGATTATTTACGTCAGACGCTGGAACTGGCTTTTGATGTGTTCAAACGGGGAATTCAAAAAAGCAACGATTCAGGTCCGCATGCTGAGTAAGTGAAAGTTTACCGATAAATTCTGAATTCAGTAGTCAGAATTCAGAAGAAAAATGGTATACCATCAATTTTAATCCTTTCTCGCGGTTTATCTTTTGTAATTACACATGGCCGCACGCTGGAATATGAATGCAGTGTTTCCTGGCAGAGGCATGGTACGGGCCGCGCTGGCATTTAAATGTTTCCGGGTATGAATCTGTCCCAAATGGTTTTCACCAATGATTCGAATGCCGCTTTCCGCTGCCTCACGCTTCGGGGTCGATGCGATCTCTTTTCCCTTTTGTCCGACATCCCTGCAACCTGCTGAAATATAGCTTTCAAGATAAAGATTTTGAGTGCGTTATCGGTCGAGAATGGCCCCAAAAAGGCCTATCCCCTCCCTGCTGCCTTCCCAAAATCATTATCTTGAAAGCTATCATAACCACTCCGCTGACTTTTGCTGCCGCACATACGCGAAAAATATTTGGAACCGTTCGAATGGGTTTTGTAATGATACCCAAATCAATACGGACATTCAATTGTGTGACGGATGAATGGCAGGGGCTGAAATTGAATGATCGCGATGGAAATCTGTTGCAATCCATTTTTGTCTTGTCTATAGATTTTCGGTACATGTTGATGGTCAAAGGCATGCTCGCCCCATGGGATGAAAACAGCAAACGGCATTTTGCCGTGTTTTCGTATCAAACCCGGAATAACGGTGCCGAAGCTTTTTTCTGACTACTGACTACTGTGTTTATACCATTCTCATCAACCCGTTGAAAGTCTTTTGATGGCCTGCGATATCCTCATTTATAATGGTGTCATTCTTACCCTGAATCATCAGTTTGATATTTTTCAAAATGGTTTCATCGCTATTCAGGACGGCCGGATCGTTCAGGTTGATGATAAATTGCCTGGCAGCGCATTTCCGGAATCAACACAGATGGTGAATGCCCATGGCGGAATCATTCTTCCCGGACTGATCAACACCCACACGCATTTGCCGATGACGCTGTTTCGGGGATTGGCCGATGATTTGCCCCTTTTGAGCTGGCTGAACGATCATATTTTTCCGGCTGAAGCAACCCATCTGAATCCTGATTCAGTTAGCATCGGAACCCGTCTGGCCTGTGCCGAAATGCTGCTGTCCGGAACAACCACCTGCTGCGATGGGTATTTTTTTGAGGATGATGTTGCGGAAGCGGTTCTGGAATCCGGCATGCGGGCGGTGTTGGGACAGGGTGTCATTGATTTCCCCGCGCCCGGTGTACCAAACCCGAAAGACAATGTGGATGAGGCCGAAACATTCATTAAAAAATGGACCGGGAAATTCTCCCGAATCATGCCGTCTGTTTTTTGTCATTCTCCCTATACCTGTTCTTCAGATACCCTGATACGCGCCAAAATCCTTGCCAGAAATGCTCAGGTCCTGTTTCAGATTCATGCCGCAGAGACACAATCTGAAACCGGCTGGTCTCTCTCAACGCATGGACTGAGCCCCATTGCTTATTTGGACAGCCTGGGGCTGCTTGATTCACAGACCCTTCTGGTTCATTGTATCTGGGCTGATTCAAAGGATATGCTGCTGATTTCCAAAAGCGGATCGCGTATATCCCATACGCCGGAAAGTGCCATGAAACTGGCTTCGGGTGTCGCCCCAATTCCGGAATTGTTGCATGCAGGTATACCCGTTGGCCTGGGCACGGACGGATGTGCCAGCAACAACGATCTGGACATGTTTCAGGAGATGGGGCAAACTGCCCGGCTCCACAAAGTCCATGCCATGAATCCGATGGTGATGGACAGTCGAACCGTTTTAAAAATGGCCACGATCGGTGCGGCCGAGGCGCTGGGACTGTCTGATGCCATCGGCTCGATTGAAAAGGGAAAACAGGCGGATATCATCATTTTAAATGCCTTTCAGCCTCATCTTCTGCCGTTGTTTCATCCGGAGTCCCAACTGGTATACAGCGCGCGGGGCGCCGATGTCCGGGATGTGATGATTGATGGTCAGTGGGTCGTGAAAGACCGTCAACTTCTGACCATTGATCTGGAATCCGTCATGCGGTCTGCCAAAAACCTGTCTCATGCAATTCGACAGAAGGGAAACATATCATGAACCTGAAAGACACCATTGCCTGTGCCAGAGGAGATTCTCCCGCTGACATCCTGTTTACAAACACCCGTATCGTCAATGTTTTTTCCGGCGAGGTCATTGTGGGCAACATTGCCGTATCCAATGAAACAATTGTCGGGATTGGAGACTATCCGGCCAAGGTCGTCCGAAACATGAACGGCATGTTTGCAGCTCCGGGTTTCATCGATGCCCACGTTCATATTGAAAGTTCTTTGACAGGCATTTCACAATTTGCCCGGGCCGTGATTCCACACGGCACGACGACCGTCGTAGCCGATCCGCACGAAATCGCCAATGTCCTGGGACTTGACGGCATTCGGTATATGCTGAAAAGCAGTCTGGATCAGCCAATGAATGTATTTTTCACCATGTCCTCCTGTGTACCTGCAACCGATATGGAGACATCCGGCGCCTCTCTGGGACCGGATGACATCAGGATGATGCTGAAGCATGAGCGGATGGTCGGTTTGGCCGAAATGATGAACTATCCGGGCGTCATTTACCGGGATGATTCGGTTCTGGCCAAAATTGAAGCGGCCCACGAGTCTCACAAACGGGTGGATGGCCATTCCCCCGGACTGACCGGACTGAATTTGAATGCCTATCTATCCGCCGGTATTACCAGCGACCACGAGTGTACGACGCTTGCAGAAGCGACAGAAAAACTGCGGTCAGGCATGACCATCATGATTCGTGAAGGGTCTGGTGCAAAAAATCTCGATACGCTGCTGCCACTGGCTGGCCCGTTGACAGCGCATCGTCTGATGTGGTGCACAGATGACCGCAATCCCCATGATCTGATTCATTCCGGCCACATTGATTCGATGATTCAAAGAGCCATTCAGTTTGGTCTGGACCCCGTTGTCGCCATTCAAATGGCAACACTGTTTCCGGCCAATTATTTTGGATTGAATCACCTGGGCGCGATTGCACCGGGCCGTCAGGCCGACCTGGTGTTTTTTTCCGATATTCGCGATCCCAGAGCGGAAGAAGTCTTTTGCCGGGGCGTGTCCGTGGCCCGGAATGGTCGAATGGATGAAGCCATTTTGCCTCCTGTGGAATTAGATCTACCGGCTTCCATGAATGTGCGCCCAGGAAAACTGGATTTTTCAATTCCGGCAGAAGGTGATCTGATTCGGATTATCGGAATTGTGCCGGATCAGATTATTACCCGTGCATTTACGGATCACGCAAAAATCGATCAGGGGAATGTTCTGTCGGATATATCCCGGGACATTCTGAAATTGTCTGTGGTGGAACGCCATCATCGAACCGGAAACATTGGAAAGGGATTTGCCAGGGGATTTCAGCTTAAACAGGGGGCCATGGCAACAAGTGTCGCCCATGATTCCCACAATATCATTGTTGTCGGTGTCAACGATGCGGATATGCGACTTGCCGTTGATTCGGTCATTCAGATGGGAGGGGGAATCGCTGTGGTTAATGATGGGCGATGTGTGGAAAAATTACCACTACCCATTGCCGGACTGATGTCAACTGAACCGGTTGACCGGGTTGAAAAGCAATTGAATCGACTGATTGCCGCATCCAGGACGTTGGGCTGCCCGCTCGGCGACCCGTTCATGACACTCTCATTTCTGGCGCTCCCGGTCATTCCTGAACTCAAGCTAACGGATAAAGGTCTGGTTGATGTACTGGCATTCAAGCCAATTTCTTTGTTCCCTTAAAATTGGGATTTCTAAACGCCCGGGAAGGTGCTGTCACCCTGTTTTTCATATTTCTCAATACATTTTGATTGATGTTTATTGATTCTGTATTAGTATTAGACGTTATCGTTTTTAGGATAATGATCTTGGGAAGGCAGCGGGAAGGGGATAGACCTTTTCTCGGCCCTTCCCGACCGATAACGCATCCAAAATCTATATCTTGAAAGCTGTATTTGATTCGTAACTGATGTGCCGCTTATTCGGTGCAGAAACCGATGCCCGAAGGAGATATATATGAGCGAACCGATGATTATTCCTCCTGAGTTTCAGAGGGCTTTCCATCGCTTGATGAACCGTGTGGCGTCAGAAGACAGGAATGATCCCGAACTGCAGAAGTCAATCCTGGTTTATCTGAAACTGGGGGGAGAATCCCTGGCCCGTCATTGCATTGAAATATCCAAAAAAAAGTTTCCGGATCAAACGATTATTCTGAAAAAGCAGTTTCGTGAAGAAGCCCTGGATACGGAAGAAAGCGAAGATGCGAATACGGATGAAGAACATGTCAGCACGGATGAAGATGACACGGATGATGATGAATTTGAATCTGAATTTGATGATGATATCGAAGACAGCGCAGAAATATAAAATATATAGACTTTCAGAGAAATAATTTCGCTGCGTTATCGGTCGGGGATGGAAACGGGTTTTCGTTCAGATCTCAGCCTGAATGCACTCTGAAATTATCACCTGTCAGATCGCCTGATAGAAACAGATCTGGCATGGGCGCCAAGACCTTCGATTTCAGCCAGCCGCTCAATATGGACAGCATCCTCCAAAAATGCGGCTCTGGAATAATGAATGAGGCTGGTGCGTTTGATAAAATTTTCCACAGAAAGCGCTGATGAAAACCTGGCGCTGCCTGCAGTCGGTAAAACATGGTTGGGACCTGCAATATAGTCCCCGACCGGCTCAGGTGTGAATGCACCCGCAAATACCGCACCGGCATTTCGAATATTTCCCACCCATTCCATGGGATGATCGACCAGAAGCTCAAGATGCTCAGGCGCGATCTGATTCGCGATATGGATGGCTGTTTTCATATCCGGCGTTACGAACATGGCGCTGAATCGGGAAAGTGCTTCTTGCGCGATTTCCTTTCGGTCCAGTTTCTCCAACTGAATGGTCAGCTCGTATCGAACCTGTTGCGCCAGGGATAAAGATGGCGTGACAAGCATGGCGGATGCCATGGCGTCATGCTCGGCCTGAGACAGCATATCGGCAGCGGCAAAATCAGGACGGGCGCTATCATCAGCAACAATCAGAATTTCGCTGGGCCCTGCAATCATATCGATGCCGACCACACCGGAAACCAGTTTTTTGGCCAGTGTCACATAGACATTGCCTGGCCCCACAATCACATCACACCGATCAACCGTTTTCGTTCCAAATGCCATGGCGCCGATTGCCCATGCGCTTCCTACCTTATATACGTCATGAACGCCGGCCTGACGGGCCGCAACCAGCAGGCAGGGATTCACTGTTCCGTCCGGCCCTGCCGGGGTTGTCATGATGATCCGCGGCACACCGGCGATGCTCGCAGGAACCGCCCCCATGATAACGGATGACACCAAGGGTGTTTTTCCGCCTTTTCCGCCAGGAACATAAATACCGGCCACATCGACGGGATGAACCAGTTGCCCGGTTATTACCCCTGGCCTGTCCATGTCCACCCATGAATTGGGTTTTTGCCGCTGATGAAATATCCTGATATGGTTGATTGCGCGATTGAAGGAATCCATGAAGTGGGAATCGACCCGTTGAAATGCTTCCCGATATTCGGATTCTGTTACCCGTATACCGGCTGCGGTCAATGCAGGAGAATCAAAGCGGTTGGCATATTCAATCAGGGCTGCATCCCCTTCTCTCTGAATCCGGTTCAGGATGCGGCGGACCTGGGCCTCCTGTTTTTGACCTGCGCCCACTTTCCGGTTGGTAATCGCACGCAGCCGTTTGGCAGCGGCGGAAGATGGATAATGATAAATGTTCATCGGTTTTCAAACTTATCCTTGTGGTATTTGATTAGATTTTAACACGTTATGACCAATCTTCTCTTTGTTAATTATTTTTCTGAAAGTCTATAACGTATCGCACTGGGTATCAATCGTAATCACCGCAGATGACTTGAAGTTTGGTTTGGTATATTTTTTCATACGGTTCTTCTCCGTGCTTTACATTTTCCAAGTTCAAACCCAACAATGCGCCACATTCATGAATACACCTGTGGAATACCGGCCTCTTTTGTTCTGAACAGGGACTGAATCCAATTTTTTGCAGCATCCAGATAGATATAGTAAACCGGTGTGATGTAAAGCGTCAGAAGCTGGGAAAAAATAAGTCCGCCAACCACGGCCAGGCCCAGAGGCTGTCGCGATTCACCGCCCGCGCCAAAACCGATGGCAATCGGAAGCGTACCGATGGTCGCGGCCATTGTTGTCATCATGATGGGCCGGAACCGGACCAGGCAGCCTCCCACAATTGCATCCCGGGGACTTTTCCCCTCTTTTTTTTCTGATTCCAGGGCGAAGTCGATCATCATGATGGCATTTTTTTTGACGATTCCGACCAGCATGATAATCCCTACAAACGAATACAGATTCAGATCGATTTTAAAAATCATCAACGTGAGCAACGCGCCGAATCCGGCCGATGGCAGGCCCGACAGAATGGTCAGGGGATGAATGAAGCTTTCGTACAGAATGCCCAGAACAATATAAATGACCAGAATCGACACCAGGAGGAGCAACAGAAGCCCCTGAAACGACGACTGGAATGCCTGAGCCGTTCCCTGAAATGTGCCGATCAGCGTGGCCGGCAACAGGGATTGTCCCAGTTTTTCAACCTCGGTCACGGCTGCGCCCAGGGATGAACCCGGTCGAATATTGAATGAAATGGTTGCCGAAGGAAACTGTCCGGAATGATTGACCGACAAAGGGCCGATGCCGGATTTGAGATCGACTGCCGCATTCAGGGGTGTCAGTTGGCCACTGGCTGTCCGGATATACAGCATGTCCAACGCGGAGCGGTCTTTCTGATACTCAGGCAGTACTTCGACAATGACCTTGTAGCTGTTGGTCGGCGTGTAAATGGTCGAGACTTCCCTGGACCCATATGCGCTTCGCAACACGTCCTCAATCTGGAAAGCAGTCAACCCCAGAGCGGATGCCTTGTCCCGGTTAATATGCACCTGAATCTCCGGATTTTTCAACTGCAGGTCACTGTTCACATCCACCAGTAAGGGAATTTGCCGCATACGATCTTCGACCATCGCGGCATAATGATACAGTTCATCGGTATCAGGACCCTGAAGCGTAAATTGATACAGACTTTTGGTGGTTCTGCCGCCGATATTGATTGGCGGTGGATTCACTAAAAATACCTGAATTCCGGGAATATTGGCCAGTTTGGGACGAAGTTTCTGAATCAGTTCATCCGCGCTTTCAGCCCGTTCGTTTCGGGGTTTTAAACGCAGAGACAGACGGCCGGAATTTCCGGCCAGATTTGGGCCGCCAGCGCCAACCGTTGACATGAAGGTTGCGATCGCTGGTTCGGCCAAAAGAATATCATGCAGGACTTTCTGATGCCGGACCATGGCTTCGAAGGATATGGACTGGGATGCTTCGGTAAATCCGACAATCAGCCCGGTATCCTCACTGGGGAGAAACCCCTTCGGAATTTTGACAAACAGATATCCGGTGGCGACCAAAACAGCGATGGAAACAGCAAACGTGATCAGATGAAACCGAACCGCGATCATCAGGGTTTTCCGGTATAGATTCAGCCAACCATTGAAGAACGATTCCATAATTTTGAATAAACGTCCGTGTCTGACCTGATGATGTGGACGCAAAATCAGATTGGAAAGCATGGGCGTCAGGCTGAGGGAAACAAAGCCGGACAGAAGAATGGCAACAATGATCACGACCGCAAACTCCTGGAATAGGCGTCCCACAATGCCACCCATGAACAGAACCGGTATGAACACGGCAGCCAGCGACACGGTCATGGAGACGATGGTAAAGCTGATTTCCGCTGATCCATCCAGAACAGCCTGTCGAACCGGTTTTCCCATTTCAAGATGACGGACAATGTTTTCAAGCATGACAATGGCGTCATCTACAACAAAGCCGACCGCCAGCGTCAGGGCCATCAGAGACAGGTTGTCGACACTGAATCCAAAGAAATACATGGCCGCAAACGTGACAATGATGGACATGGGAAGGGCCATGCTGGGAATGAATGTTGCCGGCACGCTTCTTAAGAAAAGAAAGATCACCAGAATGACCAGACCAATGGTCAGTGCCAGCGTAATTTTAACATCTTCCACAGATGCCCGAATCGATATGGACCGGTCATACAGGGTGCGCAGCTCAACCGATGCCGGAAGCTGTTTTTCAAAAATGGGCAGGAGTTGTTTGATGCTGTCTACAACCGCAATGGTATTGGTGCCGGGCTGCCGCTGAATAGCCAGAACGATGGCCCGGGTATCTCCCCGCCAGGTAAAGACCTTGTCATTTTCCACGCTGTCGCGGACGTCGCCGATTTCACCCAGACGAACCGGTGATCCATTGCGGTAGGCTACCACCAGTGGTTTGAAGGCTGCGGCATTCATCAGTTGCCCCGTGGTCTGAATATTCAATGCCTCTCGATCGCCGTAGAGTGTTCCGGTTGGGAGATTCACATTTCCTTTATCAATGGCGGCAACCACTTCGTCAAATCCGATTTCCCGTGAGGCCAGGGCTTTGGGGTCCAGGTAAATTCGTACGGCAAATTTTTTGGCGCCGTAAACCAGCACCTGAGCCACACCGCTGATCATTGAAATCCGCTGGGCGATTGTGGTTTCCGCATACTCATTGACCGTTGACAGGGGCAGCGTGGGAGATGCCAGGGACAGATAAAATATGGGCTGATCGGCCGGATTGACTTTTCGAAACACCGGGGGGTTGGGCATATCCGGTGGCAGTTTGCCCACGGATTGGGAAATGGCGGACTGAACGTCCTGGGCCGCACCATCGATACTTCTGTCCAGACTGAACTGAAGGGTGATGCGGGTAAGTCCCAGGGAGCTGGTTGACGTCATGGAGTCAATACCGGCAATGGTTGTAAACTGTCGTTCCAGTGGCGTGGCCACACTGGCTGCCATGGTTTCCGGATCCGCGCCGGGAAGGCTGGCCGTTACCTGTATCGTTGGGAAATCCACATTGGGTAAATCACTGACCGGAAGAGACCGGTAGGCCATGATGCCAAAAATCAAAAGACCGGACATGACAAGCGTTGTCATGACCGGGCGTTCGATAAATACTCTGGAAATATTCATGGAAATCGATCACCCTGATTGTTTGGCTGCTTGAGACGGTGTTGACTCCGGATCGGTTTTGATATCCACTGCCATACCGGGTGTCAGGCGAAGATGTCCATCAATGACCACTCTCTCACCAGACTGGATCCCTTTTTTGATGACGGTTTCGCCATTGAAAACCGGACCGGTCACGATTTCACGAAATTCTGCCGTTTGATTGGTCAGAATCACATAAGCAAACGATCCATCGGCTCCTGTCTGAACCGCCTGGGATGGGACCATAACGGCATCGGACAAACTTCCCAGAATCAACACCACATTCACAAACTGGCCGGGCCACAAGTGTCTGGATGGATTATCAAAGACAGCTTTTAATCGAATGGTTCCGGTTCTGGAATCAACCGCGTTATCCACAAAGGTCAACTTGCCGGTTTCGAGGGATGCGCCGTCGCCGTCACGAATGGCACGTACCGTCAGCGCTTCTTTTTGAATTCGCCTGTTGATTTCGGCAAGATGAATTTGAGGAACAGAAAATGAGACGTAAATGGGCTGAATCTGTTGAATGACAACCAGTGATTTGTTGTCATCATTGGCCTTGATCATATTCCCGCTGGTGATCAGAATGGCACCGGTCCTCCCGGAAATGGGTGAAACAATCGATGTGTAACCCAGTTGAAGTCGTGCGTTTTCCACTACGGCCTCATCAGCCGCTACCGTGGCCTCAAGCGCATGGAAACTGGCTTTGACCTGCTCATACGCCTCCTGACTGATGAACTGTTTCTGTATCAGCATATCATGACGTCTGAGATCGCCCATGGCCTTGGCAGCCAGTGCGCGGTCTTTTTCCAACCTCGCCTGAGCTTCTTTTAGGCTGGATTCAAATGGGCGGGGATCGATGGTAAACAGCGAGTCTCCTTTTCTGACCTCCTGTCCCTCATGAAAATGAATGTCTCGCAACTCTCCGGTGACACGGGATTTGATGGCAACCGTTGAAGCGGATTCCACGTTACCAATGGCCCGTATTTCCACCGGTATGGTTTTGATTGCGGCAGGTGCAACCAGAACCGGTACGGCCCGGATAGTTGGTTTGCCGGTTTTCGGTGGCTCTTGGGCGGCCTGGTTTTTCCGACCATCGCAGGCCATGGCAAAAACCATGATGACCAGAATCATGACAGCCGCAGCAACACGACACTGTCGTTTTGAAATCCGGTGATTCATATCAGTCATATCCGATAGTTATTTGTCTCAGAGATTCAAGGCAGGCATTCATATCTGTTGGCAGAGGAGACTCGAAGATCATTGGCGTTCCGGTAGCCGGATGAATCAGCCCCAGTTTCCAGGCATGGAGCATCTGCCGCGGGGCATCGGTTAACGCATGGGGCAAAAAACGGCCAAATTTTTTAAGACCATAAACCAGGTCACCCACCACCGGATGATGAATGGCCGCACAATGGACCCGGATCTGATGGGTTCTGCCGGTTTTTATGCGGACATCGATTAATGTCGCATCACGGAATTCTTCCCGCGTTTGCCAAATGGTCAGAGCCTGGCGGGAAACATGGCTGTGAACCGACATTTTTTTGCGATCCGTGGTATGTCTCCCAATGGGCAGGTCAATGACACCGGAATCGGTTTTCATTCTTCCATGCACGATTGCCAGATAATTTTTCTGGACCGTACGATCCTTGAACTGTCCGGCCAGATGATGGTGGGCCATCTCCGTCTTGGCAATGACCAGACATCCGGATGTATCCTTATCCAGACGGTGAACGATTCCAGGGCGGATTTTACCGCCGATACCTTCCATATCCGGGCAATGAAACAAAATGGCATTCACCAGTGTGCCGGAAACATGGCCAGGAGCCGGATGAACAACCAGCCCGGGTTGTTTGTTGATGACCAGAATATGGGAATCTTCAAAAACAGGCTGAATATGAATGGGTTCAGGCAGCGCTTCGATAGGTTCGGCGGCAGGAAATTGTCCGGTTATGATATCGCCTGCTTTTACCCGGTAGCCGGGCTTTTTGGATTCTCCCTTAACCATGATCAGTCCATCACGGATAAGGGAGGCAAGATAGGCGCGGGACCGTTCTGAGAAATGGGTTGAAATCAGAGAATCCAGTCTTTGGCCGGCATCAGGCTGGGAAATCGGGATAAAGATGGGATCAACGCCAGCCATTTTATCAGAAGCGACTACCGACAACTGGTATCCTGAGAAAAAAGGGTTTCGATTTCGGAGAGAATACATGCTTCTGATGTCTGTCGGGAAGTTGACAGTTCTCTAACCAGAAGGGTCTGGGCCGTATCATAGAGCTTCCGTTCCCCAAAAGACAGGTCTTTGGTCAGTCTCAGAATATAGAGATCTCGAAAAACGATCGCGACATCATATATGGACCCGGTTTTGATTTTGTCCATATACTCCCGATAGCGGCGATTCCATGTCTGGGTATCGGCAGTCATATCCCGACTCATTTTAAAGATATCATAAATTTTGGGAATGTCGGCCTGATCAATAATGGTTCGCAATCCAACCATCTGAACCTTTTTGACCGGTATCATGATCAGCAGATCATTTTCCAGAATTCTCATCATAAAAAATTCATGGGGTTCACCATTCACGGTTTTTCGCTCAATTGCGACAATCTGTCCGACACCATGTCCGGGATAGACGGCCAGATCGCCAATCGTAAATGAGCAGCATGCTGGCAGGGATACAGTCATATGGTGGGTTGAACGGTCGGTTGGCTTTTTGCCAGTCATAGATAATATTCCAAGTGGCTTTCAAAATGAGATTCCAGAAAGCATTCAGGCTGAGACCGCGAAAGCGAGTGAGCAGCGATGAGACTGTACTTCAACACGTCGAGTCATAACCCAGCAAAGCTGATAAAATCGTCAGCTTGAATACGAACTGGATTGAACCAGTCAATATATGGGCGAAATGGATTCGGTATCACCCTGCGATGATTTGAAGATGAAGAGGATATTTGAATGGAATAATATCATATTTTGAAAACCCCATCAATAAAAAAGGATTGGCGCGAAATGCGCCAATCCTTTTCAGTTTGGAACAGAATGTCAGAAAACAGCGACTGTTAGATAAGGAATGGAACCATCAGCAGCGCCACGACATTCAGGATTTTGATCATGGGATTGACAGCCGGGCCGGCGGTGTCTTTGTAGGGGTCGCCTACGGTATCGCCGGTTACAGCGGCTTTGTGGGCATCGCTGCCTTTGCCGCCAAGGTGGCCGTCTTCAATGTATTTTTTCGCATTGTCCCATGCTGCGCCACCGGTGGTCATCGAGATGGCTACAAACAGACCGGTCACGATGCTGCCGATGAGCAGACCGCCAAGCGCGACTTTACCCAGAAGGAAGCCGACCACAAGCGGCGCCAGAACCGGCAGAAGTGCCGGAATGATCATTTCTTTCAGAGCGAACTTGGTGACAATGTCAACGCATGCACTGTAATCGGGTTTTGCGGTACCTTCCATGATGCCCGGAATGGTCCGGAACTGACGGCGGACTTCCTCAACGACTGCGCCGCCGGCATTGCCGACCGCTTTCATGGCAATGGAGGCAAACAGATAAGGCAGGAGACCACCGATAAACAGACCAATGATGACATTGACGTCAGCCAGGTCAAATTTAATGGCGGCAGCGCCTTTTCCACCAGCGATATTAAATTCCTGCACATACGCGGCAAACAGAACCAGTGCGGCAAGACCGGCAGAACCAATGGCATAACCTTTGGTCACGGCCTTGGTGGTGTTACCCACTGCATCCAGAGGATCGGTGACAGCACGAACACTCTCATCCATTCCGGCCATTTCTGCAATACCGCCGGCGTTATCGGTAATCGGACCGTATGCGTCGATGGCAATGACCATACCGGTCATGGACAGCATGGACATGGCGGCCATGGCAATGCCATAAAGCCCCGCAAAGTGATACGCACCATAAATGGCGGCGCAGATCGCGATAACCGGTGCTGCGGTCGCCTGCATGGAGACAGCCAATCCGGCGATGATGTTGGTGCCGTGACCGGTTGCAGATGCATTGGCGATTCCGATGACCGGTGCATATTTACCGGTGTAAAATTCGGTGATGATAACGATTACAACCGTCAGCACCAGACCGATCAGGGTTGAAAAATAAATTGCCTTGGCGGAAATGGTTCCAAGTCCGCCCATGTATTTCATGCAGACAAAATAAAACGCAACCGCAGCGATAATGGCGGCGCCGAACATGCCTTTATACAGGGCGCCCATGATATATTCACCTTTGCCCAGCCGGACAAAGAAGACGGCGATCATGGAAGCAATGATGGAAATTGCGCCAAGAAGCAGCGGAAATTCCGTTGCAATGGATATTTTGGGGAAAAGCAGATGCCCGATCAGCATGGCAGCCACTGCAGTGACCGCATAGGTTTCAAACAGGTCAGCCGCCATACCCGCGCAGTCACCCACGTTGTCACCCACGTTGTCCGCGATAACAGCCGGGTTTCGGGGATCATCTTCCGGAATACCAGCTTCAACTTTACCCACCAGGTCAGCGCCGACATCCGCGCCTTTGGTAAAGATACCACCGCCCAGTCGGGCAAAAATGGAGATCAGGCTACCGCCAAATCCCAGCGCAACCAGCGCCATGACATCATGGGTAAGATAATAGTAACCGGCTACGGATGTCAGGGCGAGTCCAGCAACCATCATACCGGTGACCGACCCACCTTTGAAAGCCAGAGCCAGACCGGCAGCAAGACCTTTGCGGGACGCTTCTGCGGTTCTGACGTTAGCGATTACCGATACCCTCATCCCGACATAGCCGGCGATGAAAGAAGCAACCGCACCAATCAGAAAACCGATAGCTGATTTTTGACCCAGGGTAAAAAAAATGGCGATAAAAATGATAACGCCAACAATAGACATGCTTTTCAACTGCCGGTTCAGATAGGCAATGGCGCCTTCTTTGATGGCTGCTGCAATCTCCTGCATCTTTTCATTACCTGCCGGAGCCGCTTTTACCATTGTCGCCAGTGCGATTGCAAAAAGGACTCCTACTATACCAATCAGCGTACACGTCAATGGAATATTTGCCAATACGTAGTCCATTATTTCCCTCCATCTGTTGTTAGACTTGAAATTGTGATTGTCGTCCGATTAAACCGGTTCATGCCTTCCTTTGTTCCCTTGCAAAGGATGGTCGATACTGCGTCCCGGGCAAGCGACACCAGTTTTTCCGCCGCCTGGATTTCTGCGTTGGAAAATGATTGCAACACATAATCCGTTACGCTGATATCCATTTCCGGGCGCCCGATACCCAGCCGGATTCGAATGAACCCGTCATCATTCAGGGCATCGATGATTGACTGAACTCCTTTGTGCCCGCCGCTCCCTCCTTTCTCTTTAATTTTTAATCTTCCAAAGGTCAGATCCATATCATCATGAACAACCAGCATATCCGAAACCGGTATGCCGAAATAAGCGATCAGATTGGCCACCGGAAGCCCGGTGAGATTCATGAACGAAAGCGGTTTTGCCAGAATCACATCACATTCCGATATGATTCCCCTGCCTGTCAAGACATCGAACCGAACCGTAGAAAGGGGGATGCCGAAATGCCTGGCGGTTTCATCAATGGCCATAAACCCCATGTTGTGACGGGACTGGCTATAACGTGACCCGGGGTTGCCAAGACCCACGATCAGATAACGGGGCATATGTTCATCAAGCGTACGCCATCCGACGATCAGGCGCTCTTTTTACCGGCTGCGGCGGGTGCGGGCGCGACTTCGGCTTCTTCGGTTTTTTCAGCACTCGCGCGATCATCCACCATCGAGCTGGAAATTGTCAGAACCGTTATGTGGGCGTCATCTGCAAAATCAACGTTTGCTATTTTGGGTATATCCCCGATATGGATGGAGTCTCCAATATCCAGATTGCTGATATCAACCGGAATGGCATCGGGGACCTCAAACGGCAGACAGGATACCTCAACTTCCCGCAAGATGATCTGAAGAATTCCGCCATTTTCAACGCCCTTGGCTTTGCCCTGCACGGCAACAGGAACCTTGGTCAGAATTTTGCGGTCTTTTGAAATCTCGTAGAAATCCACGTGTAGAAAATTTCGGGAAACCGGATGGATTTGAATTTCCTTGGCAATGGCAGTCCGAGCCGGAAAATCAGCGTTCTGCATCTGCAAGTTGAAAATAATCTGCCCGATGGGCGCTTTCTTCAGAGCCAGTTCCAGGTCATGGGCATTTATGGACAGCAGGACGGATTTGGCGCCAGGGCCATACAGCACTGCTGGAATACTTCCTTCCCTGCGAAGTCCCCTTGATGGGCTGTTGCCTGCGGTTGTACGTATATTAGCATTAATATCAAGTAGCTCCAAAAAAACCTCCTCAAAAAATAGTCTTATGATAATCTGTTAAACAAATAATGATGTGACCGAATCGCCCCGGTGACTTCGAATAATCGCCTCACCAACCAGTTTGGAAATCGTCAAAACCTTGAATTTCCCGGATTCAATGGCGGCAGGTTTCAGTGGAATGGTGTCTGTTACAACAAAACTGGTAAGCGGCGAATCATTAATTCGCTGAATCGCAGGCCCGGACAGAACCGCGTGGGAACAGCAGGCATGAACTTCTTTGGCACCTTTTTCATGTATGATTGCAGCGGCTTCTGTGACTGTGCCCGCGGTGTCCACCATATCATCCAGAATAATGGCGGTTTTACCGTCCACATCACCGATCAGGGCCATGGCTTGAGCCTGGTTTGGTGATTCCCGACGTTTATCGACAATGGCCAGGCTTGCATTCAGTCGTTTGGCAAAAGCCCGGGCACGCTCGACCCCACCTGCATCCGGGGACACAATGACAATATCTCCCGGAAAATTTGACCGGATATGCTCCAGAATAACCGGAGCAGCGAACAGATTGTCAACGGGAATGCTGAAAAACCCCTGAATCTGGCTCGCGTGCAGATCCATGGTAATGACCCGGTTGGCGCCTGCCACGGTAATCAGGTCCGCGACCAGTTTGGCGCTGATGGGTACCCGGGGAGCGACCTTCTTGTCTTGCCTGGCATATCCATAATATGGAATAACAGCGGTCACCCGCCGCGCAGAGGACCGTTTACATGCATCAATCATCAACAGCAGCTCAACCAGATAATCATTGACCGGAGAACTGGTGGACTGAAGCACAAAAACATCCCTCGATCGGATATTTTCGTTGATTTCAATCTGAATTTCACCATCGCTGAAGGTTTTTACCTTGGCGCGGCCGACATCAATCTCGATATACTCGCAGATTTTTTGCGTAAGAGATGGATTGGAGTTGCCGGAGAATATGGTCAGGCCATTGGTCAGAGAGCCGTTCATCGATATTCCTAATTTTTAGTAGATTTAAGATAAACCACTCGTGATGCAAAAATGGCTGGGGTGGGAGGATTCGAACCTCCGAGTGCAGGAACCAAAATCCTGTGTCTTACCGCTTGACGACACCCCAACAAAACCAAGTTCATAAACAATCAGACCAAAAGTCGCGTCATGTAACACGGAAAGCAGCAATCTTTTGACACCGATCGGTATGCGCGCGCCGCGGCCTGATCGTCTGAAAAAACAGCAAAAACAGATGGACCGCTTCCGGACATCAGTGATCCCAAAGCGCCATTCTGAATCAGCATCTGCTTGATCTCTTCGATCTCAGGATGCATTGGAACGGTTACTGTTTCCAGATCGTTGCACAATCCGTAATGGGGATCAAAATGACAATCGTTTAAAAGCAATTTTTTAAGCTTTTGTTCACAGTTTGTCAATCCCAAATTCAGATTGGTATAGACCATTCGGGTTGAAACCGAAATCGGAGGGCAGATCAAAATGACTGAAAATGAAGACAGACGGTTAAAAATCTCGATTTTATCGCCTTTACCGGTAACGATGGCAGGTTTTTGATAAATGAAAAATGGCACATCGGATCCCAGTGTGATTGCCATTTCAGACAACACCCGTGGCGGTAAGACATTACCGTGATACCGATTCATGGCCAAGAGAACAGAGGCAGCATTGCTACTGCCTCCTCCCAGGCCTGCGGCCACCGGAATCCGTTTATCGATCTGAATGGACATCCCCTGTTGAATATTCAAATGTCTGCAGAATGCGGTCACCGCGCGAGCTGCCAGGTTGGTTTCATCCTTCGGCACATCGGGGTGATTGCAGAAAACCTCGATCCGGTCATGATTGAAATCCAGCACAATCTCATCAAAAAGGGCAATCGGACACATCAACGTGATCAGATTGTGATATCCATCCGGGCGTTTTCCGGTAACCGCCAGGAACAGATTGATTTTGGCCGGAGAGAAAATGATCATTATAAAAAAATCGAATATGTAATTGTGGGGGCAACCGGTGCGGTTGCCCCTGATTTGGGATTTGGCTGGTGACATCAATCCCTTATTTTGTGAGTTTAATCACCAAAAAACCGGCGTTGGACCGCCAGATGAACATCTGGATGGGATCATTTTTCTTGATTTTGGAAATGACAGAGGCATAGTCTTTGGCATTTTTAATCGGCGTGTGATTGACTTCTTTGATGATATCACCAGTTGACAGGCCGGCTTCGGATCCTTTCCCTTCTGGATCCACATGTTCGATCACTGCGCCATCTGTCTGAGTGGTGTTTAACCGTTTGGATATTTCCGGGGTCAGATTTGAGACGCGGATGCCCAGTTCATCCGCAGAATTTTTCCCGGGTGATCCGGAAGCCAGTTGTGTCGTGTCTTCAGGCCGTTTGGCAATTTCAACCTGAACCGTCTGTTTCTTCCCGTTTCGAATCAGAATGACTTTGGCCTTTTCACCCACATTCAAGCTGGCAACCGTACCGGTGAGATCCCGACTGGTGGAAACAGGCTGACCATTAATTTCAACAATGATATCTTTGGGCTGTATTCCTGCGGCCTCTGCTGGATTACCGGGCATGACCTCCATAACCATGACCCCTTTTTTATCCGGAATACTGTAATAATCCGCCATGTCTTCAGACAAATCCTGAATGACCACACCCAGCCATCCACGGGTCACTGCCCCCTTGGTTTTCAGTTGGTCGATGATGCCGTGCGCCAGATCGATGGGAATGGCAAATCCAATTCCCTGACCACTCGCGACGATGGCTGTGTTGATACCGACGACCTGACCCTGCAGGTTGACAAGCGGCCCACCGCTGTTACCGGGATTGATGGATGCATCCGTTTGAAGAAAATTATCATAGGGGCCGGATCCGATCACGCGGCCTTTTGCACTGATAATGCCGGCAGTGACCGTCTGCTCCAGACCGAATGGACTTCCGATGGCGACAACCCACTGGCCAACTTCCAGCGCATTGGAATCTCCCCAGGGCAGTGTCGGCAGATCTTCGCCGGCTTTTATTTTAATCAATGCGATATCGGTGGAAGGGTCTTTCCCAATAACTTCGGCATCGAACTGCTTCCCATTCTTGAGTTTAACCTTTATTTTATCGGCGTTTTCAACGACATGGTTGTTGGTGACAATATATCCTTCCCGATCGATGATAAAACCCGAACCGAGGCTGCGCTCTTTGAATTCCCGCTGCGGCTGCTCGCCAAAGAATTTTTCAAAAAAATCATTAAACCGTTCATCATTGCCAAATGGGTTCTGACCAAAATTTTTAAAGCCGCGGATACCTCCCTGAACATTTTTTTCGGTTCGGATATTGACCACTGCCGGGCTGACCATTTCAGCCAGGGCGCTGAAATTTTGTGGAACCATGACCACATCCGTCGTCTTGGCCATGGCCGGCAGGCTGATCAGAATCACCCCCATCAAAATGGCTGACAGGATGACTCCGGCTGGTTTTTGCAGTAATATCCATTGATTGATTTTTTGTTTCATTAACACCTCCCCGCAACAAATTAGGATTGATCTGAATGATCTTGTATTAACCTGTAAGTTAATCCCCGTGGATGAAACAGCAAACCACCAAGCTGTGCCATCAGCCCTTTTCCCGAACATAAATGATCCGAAGATCATACAGGATACTGTTCAGCATCGTCGACTCATCGGCTGTCAGGTTGCCTTTGGTTTTTTCGGCAAGCATGGCGATTACGTCGATGGTCTGTTTGGCCACGAGCAGATTTTTTTCCCGCCTTCCGGTTCCCGGATCGGCAATGATACCCAACTGGGTGAGAACTGCCGAGTTGAGGGACACCAGAAACGTCGAAAAATCAATGGCCGGCAACAGGCATTCAGACGTGGCTTTTTTGGGGCATTCTGGGTCAGATAGTGAATCCGGCATGTTGGATCTCCTCAGATTAAAACTCAAGTGGAATGACTTTTTTGACAGATGGAAGTCCCCTCAGTTCATCAATGACATGCATGGGCACGGCAGTATCTGTGCAGAGAAAAATGATATTCCGGTTTCCGGCTTCTTCCTGGCCGACCTGCATGCGTCCGATATTGATCTGGTGCTTTCCAAGGGTTGTGCCGATTTCACCGATGGATCCGGGTCTGTCGATATTGTGAATGAGCGAAAGATGACCCTTGGGGATCATTTCCAGCCGGAATGTATTGATCCGGACGATTCGGGAGTCTTTTTTTCCAAAAATGGTTCCGGAAACCGTGTTGGTCATTTCCGATGTCACGGCCCGTACCGTGATCAGATTCACATAATCCTCTGACTCTCCGCTGACGGTTTCGGTCACCTTGATGCCGCGTTCCCGCGCAATCACGCGGGCATTGACAAAATTGACATCATCTTTGACATAGGGGGCCAAAAGTCCTTTCAATGCCGCCGTTCCCACCGGAGACACATCCATTCCCTGAAAATCCCCGGCAAATTCGATCACCACCTCGGTCAGAGGCCCATGAATCAACTGGGACTGAAGCTTTCCAATCTGATCTCCCAAAGACAAAAAAGGTCCCAGTTTTTTCAACAGTTCTCCGGTAACAGACGGCACGTTAACCGCATTTCGAATGGTTCCATTCTGAAGATAGTCGATAATCTGCTCGGCAATGGCAACCGCGACATTGGTCTGGGCCTCCTGAGTGGATGCGCCCAGATGGGGTGTGCAGATCAGCCGGTCCAGTTCCAGAAGTGGCGACTGCCCGGGCGGTTCGGTTGCAAAAACATCCAGGGCTGCGCCGGCAACTTTACCGGATTTGATGGCATCATAGAGATCCGCCTCCTCCACAATTCCCCCTCTGGCGCAGTTGATGATCATGACCCCATCTTTCATTTGATCAAAAGCGGATTTGTTCAGGAACCCGATCGTATCCTTCAGTTTGGGAACATGGACTGTAATATAATCGGATAGTTTATACAACTGTTCCAGCGACACATATTCAAACCCGGCTTTTTCAATCAAATCCCGGTTCACAAACGGATCATACACAATGACCCGCATTTTTAAACCGCGGGCCCGGTCGGCGACAATGGAGCCGATTTTTCCAAACCCGATGACGCCCAGGATTTTGTCATAGATTTCATGGCCCTGGAGGTTTTTTTTCTCCCATTTTCCGGCCTTCAGGGAAGCGGTTCCCTGGGGAATATTCCGGGTCAGGGACAACATCAGGGAAATGGCATGCTCTGCGGTGGTGATCACGTTGCCGCCCGGTGTGTTCATGACGATGACACCCTGTTTGGTAGCAGCCGGGATATCCACATTATCGAGGCCGATGCCGGCTCTGCCGACAACTTTCAGCTTGGAGGCCGCAGCCACGATATCCGCTGTCACCTTTGTCGCGCTTCGAATGATTAGCGCATCGTAATCTGCAATAATGGCTTTCAATTCATCCGGTGTGAGCCCGGTTTTTACATCGACCTCAATGCCTTCCGCCTGTTTGAACAGGTCGATACCGGCTTCACCCAGGTTATCGCTGACCAGAACTTTCATCATGTGTATGCTCCCGAAAAATCGATTGAATGATAAATGTTTGCGTCCAGTTATTCAGATTTGATTATGCTCCACCGGCTTTTTTTCCGGTAATATATATCCGCTTCACAATCAATTCAACTTAAACCTTTCATTAAAATGACGCAACTCATGATCAGCACCCGTTTTTCAAAACGAGTTGAATATGCTGAATCAGACGTTCGTCCATCTAAAGCTTTTTCAAACAACTTGAAAGGCCCTTTCGGCCATCCCCGACCGATAACGCACCCAAAATCTTTATCTTGAAAGCTATGAGAACGACTCCAGGCGATCAGACGCAGTTGCGGATAGGCAGATATACAAATCATAAGCCTGTTCACCTCACTCAAATACAATTCCCGCGTATCCCACATATGAATCACCAGGATGCCGGTCATAACTGGTGGTGTATGTCAGCAAGCGGGCGGATTCCGCCCCCAGGCCTTTGGCAGCGGAAATGGCTGCAGCAGCAGCGCCAGAGCAGCAGGCATTTTGTTTCTGAATGGCTTCCCGAATGGTTCGTTCCGGGTCCATGGCACATATGGCATCGATGATCTGACTGTCATTCTGATTTTTCACCCATTCCAATGCCGCATGCCCGCTTCCCTTGGGTGTAAATCCATAGTTGGGTCCATAGTGTGTCAGATCAGTAGAGCCAATTACTCTGACTGTCAGGCCCATTTGGATTGATGTTTTGGCGCACAGCCTTCCAATTTCGATGGATTTGGAATCGGGGGGAGCACCAATGGGAATGATCGGGGTGGATGGAAAACAGGCTTTGATGAACGGGAGTTGAACTTCGATGGTGTTGTCAGGCATAAACTGCCGTGTGGTTTCGATTTCAAAATCAAAGAGTCTTATCAGTTCCGCTGCCAGCGGCTCATGAATTTCAACAGAACCAAGCGGCGTATCCCATGCCCCTTTTGTCATGATGGTCGGTGATGCATCTGGAGGAAGGTGAAGACCAAAAATGATCACAACATCAGGATCATTCCGACCTTTCAGTCCATGAATCACCTCCAGGGCCACACGGCCGGAAAAATACCATCCTGCATGGGGAACAACCCCTCCTTTGGCGTTCATTCCAGCAACAGGGTCCGGTTTGATGGATTCCAGAAATTCCTGAATTTGCTGATTGCATGCCGATGCTGTTTTCGGATACCAGGTTCCGGCCAGAACTGAAGGTCTGTTCATAATCGCTCCCTTCATTTTAAGGGTCTCGTTAAACGGATTCAGGCATTATTCAAAATGATGATGCCCTGGAAAATGACATTTCTGACTGTCCGGCAATCAGGCGTTTTTGGATTGAATTTTAAAGCATCATGATTACCGTATGCGCATGTCTCCCGGATAGCGGGCATGCTGTTTCGAAAACGCCTGTGATCGTATTCCAAAATCAGTTATACTTCTGGCAATCGTATAACGTGTTTTCCTGTGGTGTATTCCCACGACGGTAGAGAAGTCGGGGACTGGGTGATATGATCCCGGATGACAACCGATCATGGTTTAAATTCTTGTATAATACGTTAAAACAGGTAATATCAAAAAAAAATTTTCAATACAACAGGAGGGGCGTTATGTGGGACTATACCGATAAAGTCAAAGACCATTTTCTGAATCCCCGCAATGTGGGTGAAATTGAAAACGCGGACGGTGTTGGCGAGGTAGGATCTCTGGCCTGCGGGGACGCGTTGACCCTTTATATCAAACTGGACGAAAATCAGCGCGTCAAGGAAGCCAAATTCAAAACCTTTGGTTGCGCCAGTGCGATCGCATCGTCATCTGCCCTGACCGAGATGGTCATCGGGCTGACCCTGGAAGAAGCTGAAAAAATCACCAATGAACAGATTGCGGAATATCTGGGGGGGCTCCCCAAAGAAAAGATGCATTGCTCGGTCATGGGCCGGGATGCGCTGGAAAAAGCCATTTCCTGTTACAGGGGTTCCGGTGACAAGGTCATTGATGGTGAGATCGTTTGTGAGTGCTTTGGTGTCACAGATAAACAGATTCAGCGCGCGGTACAGGAAAACCATCTGAAAACCGTCGAAGAGGTGACGGACTATGTGAAGGCCGGCGGGGGATGCGGCAAATGCCATGAAAAAATTCAGGATATCATTGATGTGATTCTCGGTAAGGAAAAACAACCGGCTGAAAAGCAGAAAATTCTGACCAATATTCAGAAAATCCGCCTGATCGAGGAAACATTAGACCGGGAAATCAAGCCCGAACTGAAAAAAGACGGCGGGGATATTGAACTGATCGATGTCAATGGCAACCATGTCCTCGTCAGGCTTCGGGGATCCTGCGCCAGTTGTAAAATGTCTCAGGTCACATTGAAAAATTATGTGGAAAGCAAACTTCGCGAACTCGTGACACCGGATTTGATCGTCGAGGAGGTTCAGCCATGAAACCAATTTATCTTGACAACAACGCAACGACACGGGTGGCGCCGGAAGTCCTGGAAGAAATGCTGCCATTTTTCGGCGATCACTATGGAAATCCGTCCAGCATGCATACGTTTGGTGGTGCCGTTGGAAAAAAGATTTATCAGGCCCGGGAAAAACTGGCCGGCCTTCTGGGGGCATCCCCGGAGGAAATCATTTTTACCAGTTGCGGTACGGAGAGTGACAGCACGGCCATTTATGCGGCAATCCGGTCATATCCGGAAAAACGGCATATCATCACCTCGCGGGTGGAACATCCTGCGGTCAAGAATTTGTATGATTATCTGTCCAAAACCGGATACCAGGTTGACTGGGTGCCGGTCGACCAAAAGGGGAACCTGGATCTGGACTTTCTCTATGATCATCTGACATCTGACACCGCGATTGTCAGCCTGATGTGGGCCAACAATGAAACCGGCGTGATTTTCCCCATAGCCGATATTTCCGCCAGACTCCGGAAAAAAGGCATCGTGTTCCATACCGATGCGGTTCAGGCCGTCGGAAAAATTCCCATCGATCTTTCCAAAATCGCGGTGGACATGCTCTCCTTGTCCGGCCACAAGCTACATGCACCCAAAGGCATCGGTGCGCTTTATGTCCGCAAGGGAACCAAGTTTTCGCCGTTTCTCATTGGCGGTCATCAGGAAAACGGACGTCGGGGCGGAACCGAAAATACGGCATCCATCATCGGGCTGGGGAAAGCCGCTGAATTTGTCACCAGCCACATGTCAGAGGAAAACACCCGGGTGAAAAATCTGCGGGACAGACTGGAAAGCAGTTTGCTGGAACGGATTCCCCACTCCCTGGTCAACGGTGATATTCAAAACAGACTGCCCAACACCAGCTCGATTGCCTTTGAATTTGTGGAAGGCGAGGCCATTTTGTTGATGATGAACGAATTCGGCATCTGTGCCTCATCGGGGTCGGCCTGCACGTCGGGCTCTCTGGAGCCATCTCATGTCCTTCGGGCCATGGGGGTCCCGTTCACCGCCGCACATGGAACCATCCGGTTCAGTCTCAGCATCTACAATACCGATGAAGATATCGATCTGGTCATTCAAAAGATGCCGCCAATCATTGAAAGGCTGAGATCGCTGTCGCCCTTCTGGAAAGGATCCTGCGGATCGGCATAATCATTCCGGGATTTTTTCATTTCAATTTTTCCGCCCCTGGCGAAAGCCGGGGAGTCAAGCCCGGAATGACGGGAGCCGATCATTATCTGAAAAGCGATATTGTTTCAACCAAAAGAACCTGGAAAAATAAAGGCGTATCCATGCATTATGTCGGCAACATCATCAGGCCACCGTCAGAAGCCAATAGTATTTTGCTGCAGGTGACGATTGGCTGTTCACGGAACAAATGTACATTTTGTGGAACTTACAGCGGCGAACGGTTCCAGATAAAGCCGGATGAAATCATTCTGTCGGATATCGCGTTTGCCTCAACATACTGCAAGAAACAGCGACGGGTTTTTCTGTGTGACGGAGACGCACTGATCATCCCGCAAAACCGCCTGGTTCATATTCTGACTGAAATCCGTCGACAGCTTCCATGGGTCACGCGGGTCGGAGCCTATGCCAATGTGAAGAGTCTGAAAATGAAACACCATGATGAACTGGTCCGGCTTCGTGAGCTTGGGCTGGGCATTGTGTACATGGGGCTGGAGACCGGGGATGATGTCACGCTGAAGGCCATTCAGAAAGGCGCGACATCCCAGGATATGATTGAAATGGGACAAAAGGCCAGAAAAGCAGGCATGAAGCTTTCCGTTACCGTGCTTCTGGGAATTGCAGGAAAGGAGCGGTCGAAAATTCACGCTGAGGAAACCGGGAGGGTAATTTCAGCAATCGATCCTGAATATGTCGGTGCACTGAGTCTGATGCTCATACCCGGAACCCCGCTTGAAATCGATTATCGGGCAGGCCGATTTCAGTTGCCGAACGCCACAGAAATGCTTGCCGAGTTGAGAACCATGTTTCAGCATACCCATATGACCCGGGGACTCTTTATGGCAAACCACGCATCGAATTATTTGCCCATACAGGCGCAAATGCCATCTGACAAGGCAGAGACACTGAAGTTGATCGATCAGGCATTGGCAGGTGAAATACGACTGAAGCCTGAATATTTACGGGCACTTTAGATTTTTGAATTCGAAAATTCGGTATTCTGTTTTGTCCATTTGGGACGTCGGTTAATCAATGGATCGCCCGACGATCATTGTTATACAGGAAAGATTACAACATGGAATGGAAATTGCTTTTCACAACTTTTGGCATGGTTTTTCTGGCTGAACTGGGCGATAAAACCCAGTTGGCGACATTCTGTCTTTCGGCAGATTGCGACTCCAAACTTTCTGTCTTTCTGGGGTCAGCGACTGCCCTTGTTCTCAGTTCACTGATCGCCGTTCTTGTCGGCGATGCGGTCAGCCGCGTCATTTCCCCCAACACTATCAAAATCGGAGCCGGCCTTTTTTTTATTGTCGTCGGCGTTTATACCTTATATACAGCAGTTCGATCCATATGACACGCGGAAACACTATTCCAGAATGGATTTCAGTTGCGTCCGAATGTCCCCTGCATCATGGGTTTTCAGGATCACATCAATGAATGTCAGGCATTCCCGGAAAATGGATGTTTTGGCACGGGATGACAGCAGTTGGCTGTCCATTGTGCGAAGATCGGCCATGACATCCATTAATGTATCATAATCAAGTCCCAGTTTGCCGACCTGATTTTTGATGGCGGATATAACCTGCTCAACAGACTCGCGCACATCCTGATGAATGACCGGATTGGCCCCCAGCCTGACTAATTTTTTGACATTGCCCGGATTCAGATGGGCCTGAGCTTCAGAAGCACCATCTGCGGTTAATCCGATACCACCGCTAAGTGTTCGGATTTCAATCATGCCTGACGTCATCAGTAATTCTGCAATCCGGCTGGATGATGCCCGGTCCAGACCGATCAACGCCCCGATGTCATACATGGATACCCGTTTTTGGGAATCACCGCAGGTCTGTTCAAACAGTATCATCAGAAACTGTTGGGTGAGTGGATCTGTTAAATCGATTAACGTCATTTGGTTCCGGCCTGATTGATTTTATCCCGAAGCACCGAGGAACACCGAAAGGTGACGACTCTGCGCTGGTCAAGAATCATATCCTGGCCCGTTGCAGGATTTCGGCCTCTTCTTTGTGATTTTTCATTGACACAGAATTTCCCAAATCCGCTGATCAGAACATCTTCCTTTGCTTCGAGAGCGGATTTGATGATTTCCAGCAACGTTTCGACGATTTCTGCGCTTTTTTTGGTTGGAAAACCAACCTCTTCATGAATTTTATCGACAATGTGTGCCTTGGTCAGGGTCATGGTGGTTAGCATCCTCCAAATTTTATTCAGTATGATTGACGATTTCATATTTCATGTTATCGGCATGAAATATCCTGTACGGTTCAAACAGTTTGTCAAAATACGTTTATAAAGGCCTTTTGTCAAGAAATTAACCATATTACAGATATCATGCTGAAAAAGCTTCTTAACCACATACCAAAGCGTCTTTTGCAAGCGAAAAATAAATGTATGGGTTTTAAGCGGATAAAACAGACTGGATGTTGATTAAGCTGAAAGAGTCTGTTAAACGTATCGCTTCTTTTTCAGGGAGACCGGTTTATCGCTTTACCGAATTTATTGAAACCGCAACCCGCTCATTTATTTACCGTGAAAAATACAGGTTTCAGGTTAAAAGCGGTAGAGATCATTTTCATTGACATATTCCGACGCGTGTGGTCAAGCCCCTGATCATGAGCGTTTATATTCAAGAAAGGTACACAAATACGCATGACGATCAAGGATTCATCGGATTACCGCTATATTGATAAGATATCACAATATTATGGATATTTTGAAGAAAATTCCCTGAAAGGAATTGCCAAAAAATGTACCCGGCTGCTCATAAACGAGAATTTTGGATTAATTTGCGGAAATGAATTCATTGAACCCAATTATGAAGAAATGGAATGTATGGTGCTGGATATTCTTCGAAAAAATTTTGAAGAAAAAGTGGGTGCAGCCATCGAGCATGCCCTTCCACATCTGGCAGAAGCGGACATCGATACCGAGCTGGACCGACTCGAGAGGCTTTATCAGCGGGAATATCAGGAGCAGATTCGAACGACCACCAATGCTGCACTAAAAGAGCTGAAGACGCTTATCAAAAATCTTCAAAAAGAAGTCAAAGCACTGAAACGTAAATACACCATTTGAGATCTGTCCCAATCAAAACCTTCATGTAGGGTATCTCGTGAAGCGCATCTCGTCGTTCGTAGCCGCTGGCTTCAGGGGGGCTGGTTGCAGGAAGGAGGCAGGAACCTTCAGTCATCAGCCTTCGGTCACCTGCCTTCAGCCGTTTGTTATATCTGGATCTCAAACGCCCTTTCCCCATGCGTTGAGTTGTCAAGGCCTTCGATCTCGCTGTCCCTTTCCACCCGGATTCCGCCAGTAACCACACGGGTGATCAGTATCACCGCCCAGGTTCCAATTGCGGAAAAAGCTGCCGTGGCCAGAATTGATACGATTTGAATAACCAATTGTTTTGGGTTGCCATATAGCAATCCGGTTCCGTTGGCATTCACCGCTGGATTGGCAAATATGCCTGTGGCCATGGCTCCCCACATGCCGCACATCCCATGGACACCAAAGGCATCCAGCGAATCATCGTATCCCAGCCGGTGTTTCAGTTTGGATACACACAAAAATCCCAGAATTCCGGCCACCGCGCCAATAACAAGCGATGCCTTCAAATCCACAAATCCGGCTGCCGGTGTAATGGAAACCAGGCCCGCAACCACACCCGATGCAATTCCCAAAAGCGTCGGTCTTTTTGTGATGAACCATTCCGTCAGCATCCAGGAAATTGCTCCCATGGCTGCCGATGTATTGGTTACCATAAATGCCGACCCGGCCAGCCCGTCTGCTGCCAGTTGGCTGCCCGCATTGAACCCGAACCAGCCGAACCACAACAGTGCAGCGCCCAGAGCTGTCAGCGCTATACTTGACGGAAACATGGTTTCTTTGCCAAACCCGATCCGTTTCCCCAGCATCATGGTCAGAACCAGACCGGCCACACCTGCATTGATATGAACCACATTGCCGCCGGCAAAATCCAGTGCGCCCATTTTCGCCATCCAGCCTCCGCCCCACACCCAGTGCGCCACCGGCGAATAGACCAGGATGACCCACAGCAGGGTAAACATCAGCCAGGATGAAAACTTCATGCGATCCACAATGGCTCCCAGAACGAGGGCCACGGTAATTCCTGCGAACGTCATCTGAAACAATGCAAACACATAGGTGGGAATGGTTCCGGAAAGACTGCTGACTGTTATACCATTCATGAACATATAATCCAGGCCGCCGATGATTCCCCCCTTATCCGGCCCGAACGACAAGGTATATCCCACAATGACCCATAAAATACTGGCGATACAGTACGACATAAATGTCATGGCCGTGGTATTCAGTAAATTTTTGTATCGGGACATGCCGCCATAGAAAAGAGCGAGTCCGGCCGGGGTCATCATCATGACCAGAGCCGTGGATACAATCATCCAGGCCGTATCACCTGAATTTAATGTTGTCTCGGCAAAGGCTGAAGAAAAAGATCCCAACACCAGAAAAATGGCCAGTAGTATCGTGTTGCGCAGTTTCATCAAATTGATCCTCCAGTTTAATCAAGTTGGTTAAAATTATTTTATCTGTATCTGTTTGAATGCCTGATTCTGAAAACACGGTAGTGATGACAACGATATTATTTTGTCAGAACAATAAGCAAGCTATGTGCCATAAATTTAATATTCATTAATGCTACATAATTACAATATGTTAAATAAAATAGCCAGATGGGATTTGATGTATGATAAAAGACATAAATGTAATTAAAAGATAATTAAATACATTTTGGATGGAATCATATCTATTCCTGTTTTCTAAATCGAATCCGCCATTTTTGATATTTTTGTTTATCATCTTGATTTTGCAGTCAGATATTTTTAAGATTCAAAATTCATGTATCCCCGATTGCCTTCGGAATGACATTCCAGAAGGCCGTTATATCTTTAAAAATAAAGACTGAGACCACCAAATCAAACGGGCACGGATAGGACGCTACTTCAGCAAGTCAACCCGCAGTGCATCGAAATTGACAAAAGTGTCAGTCTGAATAAGGGCTTGAATTAAATATATAACTCCCTTTTTCGGACATGCACACATAGGACATGTTAAGAAATGACCATCCGGGAAAAATTTGAGAAGCGGGAAGAGACATTTTTATCTCCATTTGCCTGCCTGAGTTCAGAAACCCTTGGCCGGGAAAGGCCAGAGGAACCCTGCCCCATTCGCAGCGCGTTTCAGGTGGATCGGGACAGAATTGTCTATTCCAATGCCTTCCGCCGGCTGAAATATAAAACCCAGGTTTTTTTAGCACCGCTGGGGGATTATTATCGCACCCGGCTGACCCATACGCTGGAAGTGGCCCAGATGGCCCGGAATATTGCCAGGGCCATGCTGCTGAATGAGGATTTGACCGAAGCGATTGCACTGGGACACGATTTGGGACACCCTCCATTTGGGCACAGCGGTGAGATGGCGCTTCGGGAGATTTATTCTTCGGATTTCTGCCACAACGAACAAAGTGTCCGGGTTGTGGAGCGTATTGAGAATAAAGGGAAGGGATTGAATCTGACCTATGAGGTCCGGGATGGTATTTTAAAGCATTCGAAGGGATATGGAAAAATTATTCCGGATGATCCGGAGGAACTGGCCTGCACCTCTGAAGGCCGCATTGTACGAATCGCAGATATTATGGCCTATCTGAATCACGACCTGGATGATGCCATTCGAAGTGGTGTTATTCAGGCGGAGCAGGTTCCGGAACCCTGTTCCCTGATACTGGGTCAAACCCATTCCCAGCGGGCGACAACGATGATCCGGGATCTGGTGTTTTCCAGCGAAGTTCAGGAAGGGACGCTCATTTTACATATGAGCGATGCGGTTTACGATGCCATGACCACGCTCAGATTGTTTTTATACGAAAATGTGTATCGATCCCCCCGAGTGCACAAGGAATTCATTAAAGCCAAAAAGATATTGTCCGAGCTGTATGACTGTTTTTTGAATACGCCGGAGACATTCAAATCTGAAATATCCGTTGCGGAAATGGCCTGGTTCACTTGCAGCGACCTGTCGCACGACAGGAATGTATGCGATTTCATTGCCAGCATGACAGACCGGTGTGCGCTGGATTTGTATGCCAAAATCTTTTTCCCCTCGCCGACGATTTAAGTCCATCAGCCTTGCGGTTCCCTCAATAGCTATGAATTGATCACTTTATCTTGAAAGCTTATAAATGTTTCAGACTATTTTTCGAAAACTCAAGTTTATATTTGATCCAGCGACTGTAACGGTCAATTGGGTCAATCAAACAAAATTCAACATCATGCTGTCATTGGCAATATAGGGCTTGCCGGACAATCCGGATTCTCTGACAACATGTTCTGGCAAGGCAATACCGGAATCGAACTGTACATAATTGACAAACGTTCTGCCGTCAATCATCACTTTCATGCCGTCAACCGCCTCCTTGATGGGAACAATGGCGCTGACACCATGATATTTTTCACGAAATTCCACATACCCCAATCGTTCGGCTTCCTTTCCGATATCAACTTCCAGATAATTACGGGATTCGGCGGATAAAATCCCCCGGAATTTTTCTTCTATTGCGTTGATTACAGCAATCATATCATGTTGCATAGCATCATCTCCTTTGTTTCCGTCTTCATCTTTCACCCTTTCAAATGTCAGCTCATCCGGCCAGTCCCTGAAATGCCCGTCGGATGCATCTTTTTTGCATGCGTCGATCACGCATCGGTTGTTATGAATATGCAGATCACGACCCGGATCCGTGTTGTTGAAAAGTTTCCACAGAACCAGGGAATCATCATTCAGATCGATATCCTGATCATAGAGCAAAAACAGATCGATGGATGCCAGGCGGTCATGGTTCAGAATCTGATCCGCATACGACTTCCCGGACCGATCGCCCGGTTTTCTGACTGTCAGCAGTAGAATCCGTCTCTCTGCTGAATCCGAAGCCGCTTCCGGGATCAGCCGCCACGCGACGACACCATCCAGTTCCCTGCAGACGGTGGATAATCCGTCTGTATCCCATAACCCTGCCATCGTCAGGAAAGAAGGGGTTTTCCGGGGAATTTCTCCGGAAATCCGCCGGGTGAGATCCAGACCGATTTTGTGACCAAAATTGGGAGTCGGGGATGAGTGATCCAGAACGTCCAGAACCCCTCTGGTTATGACGATATCCGATGACAGATCCAACAGATTCAGTATCTGGTGCATGACCTGTCCCGGATTTTTGGGATCGATATCCCCGTCAACCACAACAATGGCCTTGCAGAAACTCATCTGGCCCTGCCCCCACAATCCGCTCATGACCTTGTGGGCATGAAGCGGATAGGCCTTGTTGATGGCCACCACCACAATATTGTGAAACACGCCCTCCCAGGGCAGCCAGTAGTCCGCAACCTCGGGGAAAAGGGTCTGAAGCAGGGGCAGAAAAAGCCTTTCGGTCGCCTTGGCCAGGTAACAGTCCTCCATGGGCGGCCGTCCCACCAGGGTGGCGCTGTAAACCGGATTCCGGCGGTGGGTGATGGCGGTAATATGAAACACCGGGTAATCATCCGGCAGAGAGTAATATCCGGTATGATCCCCGAACGGGCCTTCCCATCGCAGTTCGTCCGGATCCACATACCCTTCCAGAATGAATTCGGCCTCGGCCGGAACATCCAGATCGACGGTCAGGCACCGGGTCAACTGAACCGGTTTGTTCCGGATGAATCCGGCCAGAAGCAGCTCATCCGCGTGTCTGGGCAACGGCGCAGTGGCCGCATATATGGTTGCGGGGTCGGCGCCGATGGCAACGGCCACCGGCATGCGTTTTCCGGCCTTTTTGTACTCACTGTAATTGCTGGAGCCATCCTTGTGAATATGCCAGTGCATGCCGGTGGTTCTGGCGTCATAGATCTGCATGCGGTACATGCCCACATTCCGGATGCCGTTCACCAGACTTTTGGTGAACACCAGCGGCAGGGTGACAAACGGGCCGCCATCCTGGGGCCAGCAGTGCAGAACCGGAAGCCGGGTGACATCCACGCTATCCCCGGTATGGACCACTTCCTGACAAGGGGCGGTTTTCCCCCGATATTTTCTGGGAAATATATGGGTCGCCTGAAGTGCGGTCGGCAGCAGCCCGATCATATCCTTCAGCCCCTTTGGCGGCTGAAGGGTTATCATTTTGCGAATGCGATCGGCCAGCTCATCCAGATCCTGTACCCCCAGCGCCAGACACACCCGTTTGTTACTGCCGAACAGGTTGGTGGCCACCGGAAATTCCGATCCATGAACCGTTTCAAACAGCAGGGCTTTGCCGCCTCCCGGACTTTTGGATTCCTGATCCGTGAAGCGGCTGATTTCAAGCCGGGCCGATACCGGCTGGGAAATGACCCGAATCTCGCCGGCGTCATGAAGGGTTTGAATGAACTCACCCAGATTTCGATACGCTGTTTTCATCGATGGCATCGTTTCCCCATTCTTTTAGAAGTGTGTGTGAAATACGGAGCTGATCCAGAATCCGGGCCACCACAAAATTCACCAGATCCATCATGGTTTGCGGATGATGATAAAAACCGGGTGACGGCGGCACAATGACCGCACCGGCCTCAGCCAGCCGAAGCAGATTTTGCAGGTGTATCCGGCTGAACGGGGTTTCCCGGGGCGCCAGAATCAGGGAGCGTCTTTCCTTCAGGCAGATATCGGCCGCCCGATGAATGAGATTGTCGGCCAGCCCGGCGGCTATGGCACCGATGGTTTTCATGGAGCAGGGGACAATGGCCATGCCGTCATGATGGAATGACCCGCTGGCCGGAGACGCAAAAAAGCTGTCACAGGGGTGTTCGATCAGCCGCAAATTCGTATGCCGGTCCAAAATACCGGTTGAATTTAGAATATCAGGCAACCTGCCCCCGTATCCCAGCTCATGGGCCATGACCTGACGTCCGGCATCGGAAATGATGACATTAAGTTCAATCGGCAATTTTATCAGTTCTGCAAGCAGACGAATACCATAAATGGATCCGGACGCGCCGCAGATGGCAATGATCAATCTTTTTTCAGGGGTGTTATCAGTCATATATGTCTCAGCAGGTTGGGATTATGGGGCGATGAACCTTATTTGAATCTGTTCAACATACTAAACATCATCTTCCGGGTTGTAAATGGGAGGAAGGCTGAAGGGACCTGTCTCCTGAAATCTGCCCCCAATTCAGGATTCTTTTTGCAGAATCATTCCGGCCCAATCGCCATCAGTCTCTATCCAGACAGGTTGAAATGAGGCGGTCTGATATTTCTGTTTCAATGGTTCGCATTCATCGCGCTTGATACCGGCAACCACGACGCAGGATTCGGGTTGGGTTAGCCGGTCAATGTCCCGGATCATGTTATGAAGTGTCGGATATCGCAGATTGGCAGTGATCAGGTGAAACATCGGCGCGATATCCGCAAGCTCCGAATCGACTACCTCCAATTGGTTCTGAACCCGGTTGATCCGGGCATTTTCAAGCGTTTCAAACCGGGCACAGGGATCAATATCCAGGCAGACTGCCTGATGAATTCCCATTTTGAGGGAAGCAATGGCCAGGATCCCCGAACCGGTCCCGATATCAAGCATCTTTGAAGTTGGAATGTGGATCATCATTTTCTGATCCAGAAGCAAGTGGTCCAATGCCTGAACAGCCAATCGGGTGCTGGGATGCTGACCGGTACCAAATGCAGCGCCATGCCGAATGATCACCGCAATGTCGTCTGCTTCCGGAAACACGGAATAGCCCTCGGGTACCACCAGGACATGTCGGGACAGCCGGACCGGCCGGAAAAACGACTGTTCGACAAATGTGTGGCCGTGTGAACAAGAATAGGTCAGTTCTCCCGATTCCACGAGCATTTTCAGGCTGTTTCGAATGGTTTTTCTGCCAGTTGCGCCTGTTGCCAGCATATCCAGGATATCCGTTACCGTCAACCGGCCGGAACTGTTTTTCACGGTATCAAGAATCTGGCGTTGAATATCTGTAAGCGGCATCATTTTCCGTTGGCCCTTTGTGCCTCTTTCAATTCCAGCAAAGCCGCTGCATCGGTTCGATCGCCGCATTCAGAACAGTCAACGCAGGCATGTTCCATTCCCAGTTCCACAACCTAGCAGCCCAGATGGGCGCCGGATTTTTTCTGCCCCCATCACCCGTCCCGCCGTTTCGGAGGCATCGGGTGTTTGGGTTGACCTGCCTGCTTGAAATCCTTCATTTTGATTTTGGTGATCACGCGTTCCCCACGACGATTGCCAAGCTCAACCTCCGGACGCATGACAATCCCTTCCGGAGGCGTTTTCCGCAATCTGGAATCATACCCGTTTCTGACCATCTCAATACCTTCAAGTAATGTGCCTTTTCCGACGATAGGCACGATTGGAATCATCAGTTTTTCGGCAATATCTTCGACATTATACCGTTCAAGCCAAATCCCGTCGATGTCCACGTCAAACAAAATGAAATTAACCCCATCAGGGATATAATTGCCACCGCCCTTTTGAATTTTGGCGCCAAACCCTTCACCATACAGACACAAAGACGGTAACGCATGGTCTCTGAATTTATCAGGGGTAAACAATTCATCCAGTTTTTCAAGCAAAAACTTCGGTGTGTCTGCGTTATCGGTTTTTCCGGCAAACGTCACCTGTTCACCATCCCATTGTACCCGAATGTTTGTGCCATCAACTTTTTCTGTGAATACCCAGGTATTATTTTTAAGATATTCGAATTCCGGTTTGGCGAATTGGCCTTCAAGTAACGTTTTATAATCTGTCGCTGGATCGCGCAGATACACTGTTTGAATTTTATGATATTCTTTCATGGCTTCCTTATCTCCATGCGCTGATGCAAATTGAGTGCGGCTTTCACTATTTCAATATTTGTGTGTCAGGTCAATGATTGATCATACATCTTTGCCGATATCGGATCCAAAGTCAGGGGAGTCTTGTCCGATTTTCCGGACAGGTACTGAAAATCGGACAAGCCGATCAGGTGGGATGTAAAACGGTATGGCTATCCGGCAACAGATATACCGTGAAGCTTCAGCAGTTCGTATAAGCGTGAGCGCGAAAGACCGGAAATCCGGCAGGCCATTTTAATATCTCCATTGGTATGGGACATGATCCTTTGAAGATACTGCTTATCCATTTTTATCCGAAAATCCGTAATTTTCCTGATTTCGCCGGATAATAATGGATGGGTGTCAGGGGTGTCACCGGATTCTGATGTTTTCAGGGCTTTTCCGGCAAGATGAATGCGAATTTCATGCGGGAGGTGTTTGGGATACAGGGTCGGGTCATTGCGAACCGCGGTCAGCGATCTTTCTATGGCATGGAACAGTTCACGGACATTTCCCGGCCATGGATACAACATCAGTGCCTTCATGTATTCTGGTGTGAAAGACTTGATCTCTGTTTTTAAGCGGCTGCATGTCCGTTTTAAATGGTAAAATACCAGATCCTGGATATCTTCGATGTGGTTCCTGAGTGGCGGCAGTTCAATGTGAAAGGTATTCAACCGAAAGAGCAGATCTGATCGGAAAGCGCCAGTATCCGTCATTTGGGAAAGATTGCGGTTGGTGGCGGCAATGAGCCTGAAATTGCTTTCAATCTCTGTGCTTGCGCCGACAGGACGCAGCCTGCGTTCCTGAATCACCCTGAGAAAAGCCTTCTGAACACAAAGGGGCATTTCACCAACCTCATCGAGAAACAGGGTTCCGCCATCCGCCTGTTTGACAAGCCCTTGTCTGGCTTTGTCCGCTCCTGTAAATGCTCCTTTTTCGTACCCGAAAAGAGCGCTTTCCACAAGGGTTTCAGGAAGCGCGGAGCAATCCACAACCACAAAATTTTCAGATGCCCGCAGGCTGTTCCGGTGAATGGCAGAGGCAAAAAGCTCTTTCCCGCTCCCTGTCTCTCCGGTAATCAGAACATTTAAATCGGTATCGGCAACTTGGGCCAGAAGTTCCGCGCACGCCCGCATCTGGGGGCTGCTGCCGATGATCCCTTCTTGTTCCAGATTGATGGCGGAAGGCGGGTATGTCTTAATTTTTTTTTCTTCACGATACTGAATGGCCCGATTAAGCTGAAGCGTCATTTCCTGCATGGTGGACGGCTTTTGAAGGTAGTCCCATGCGCCATTCCGGACAGCCAGGCCAATACTGTGGGAATTTCCTTCTCCAGTAAGGATAATCACTTCCGGAGAAGATTTTACACCGAGAATGTCAGGCAATATAGTCAGCCCGTTACCGTCGGGCAACTGAAGATCCAGAAACACAATATCAGGCTCGCCCACTCTGGCCATGGACAAGCCTTCTGCCAGAGTATACGCACATTTGGTAGTGTGTCCCATTCGTGAGACCATTTCGGACAGCAACCCGCAGATATTCTGATCATCGTCTATAATAAGAATACGTGCCATTTTGTTCCTCTCCGTCAGGTCGTACACGATTCATCGTCTGCAGCCGGTATGGATTGCCACTTTTCAGGCATCCTGACCCAGTGTATGGAGCGGTTTGATCGCAGGGTTTCTGACTGTTATATCATTTTGCAGATTATCCGAAAAAACGGATTATACCGTGTTGAGGTTGCGATCGTTGTGAATCATGGTTTTTTTATCAGAGGCAATTATTATCAGTTTTATATAACACCCAAATCCTGCAATGGAAAGTATGACAGCGTAAGATGGACTGTAAGAAACTGATATTATGGTGTTATCAATATGCCATTACAGTATTTGATAACGGGAAAGCTGTTCATTAATCATTTACGATTAGAATTATCATTAAATTCAAAATTTCAATTCATTTCTTGGTAATCCAAAGTTCATATTTTTTAACCAGATTGTAATCTTGACGTTCCTTGGTCATTTCGAACTCTCCCAGGCATCCAGATTTTGATGAATATGCCGCATGACCCGCCTTTTGCAGAAGCTGCGCCAATTGGATATATTTTAACTTTAATCAATATCAAGATGTTATCGACTCATTCGGACATCGGATGAAATTGGATATGGTGATGCAGGGGGGTAATGATTGCAGAGGAAATCCGGGTTTGAGAGCCCCGGTTCGCCACTGATTGTGTATCTGTTATTGATGTTCGGCACTAAAATTGCATGACGTTTGTTGAAAAATAGTAATAATTATCAAACGAAATAAAGATTTTTTCAGTGCTGGCCCCACTGCCTGGAATCGATATTTCAAATTTCCTACGTTGGGGAGACACTCTCCCCGAATTGTAAAAGGAGGAGTTATGCAGATGCGACATATCGGCGCAGCATGGGTCATGGGGCTATGTATCACCGTGATGTTCCTGTCTTCAGAGAATGTAATGGCAGAACACACCGGGCAGACATGGCAGGGAAGCCAAAATTGTATAACCTGCCATGAAACCGAGGTAAATGAAGTTCACGGCTCCGGTCACTATCAATGGCAGGGGCAGGCACTGTATACGGTCAACGGTCCATCTGTCCAAGGAAAGCTTGATACGGCGTTGAACAGTTATTGCGTTTCCATTCTGGGCAACTGGAATGGCTGTGGTTCCTGTCATGTCGGCCTTGGAGCAAAACCCGAAACAACTGCCACCCTGTCCCAGACACAAAACATCGACTGTCTGATCTGTCATCAGAAGGACTACAAACGGAAAAAAGTCAACGGTGTATTTGTTCCGGATACGGAAAATATGAGCATTACCATAGATCAGGCCCTTCAGACCGTGCATAAGCCGGTACGTTCCAACTGTATCCAGTGCCATGCCAAAGGCGGTGGAGGAGACAACAACAAACGCGGCGATATGGCGCTGGCTCATGCGACCACGACGGACAGGAATTTTGATGTGCACATGGCATCGACAGGCGCCAATCTCACCTGCCAGCAGTGCCATACCACACAAAACCACCGGATTGCAGGCCGTGGTTCCGATCTCCGGCAGACAGATCTGGATGTGAAGATGAACTGCAGCACCGCAGTCTGTCATACGAATAAAACAACATCATCCGGCCATGCCACAGCGGATGTCAATCGGCATGTCAACCGGGTTGCCTGCCAGACCTGTCATATCCAAACCTACGCCAGAAATGCAACAGATACGGCTGCGACCGAGTCGACCGAAGTTTACCGCACCTGGATGATTCCGGAATGGAGTGCTGCCCTGAACCGCTGGGAACCGCTCATCACAAGAGGAAGCGACCTGAAGCCGGAATATACATTCTGGAACGGTACAAGCTGGAATTACAGTCTGAACGAAACAGCCCGATACGAGGCAGCTTCCGGAACCTATCCGACTTCCCGGCCAGAAGGCGACATCAATGGTCCGGGCAGTGTGCTGTATCCGTTTAAATACAAAAAGGCATTTCAACCGTTTGCGGAAAGTCTGGGTATCCTGGTGGCGCTGGATACGGCGGTTTATTTCTCTACCGGCGATTATGACCAAGCCGTAAAGGCCGGCCTGTCCAATATGGGCTATCCCGACACCACGCCGTATCAAAGCGTCGACACGGATACCTATCAGCTCATCACCCACGAGGTGATGCCAAAAGGAAACGCCCTGTCCTGCGCCCAGTGTCATACCTCAACCGCAACCCAGATGAATTTGAAAGACATGGGATATGCCATGAAGGGAACGCAGAACACCACCTGCACCCAGTGTCATAGCAATAAAGACATATCTTCTTATACGTCGCTTCACAAAAAACATGTCACGGACAAAAAATATGACTGTTCGTGGTGTCACAGTTTTTCGCGACCGGAGCGCGGCCTGAAAATGCCGGCCGTACAACCAGTATCCGACACGACAGCCCCCGATATCGCGGTGTTTGCCCTTCCGTCGATATCCGATTCGCTGACAGTGCCGATTACTTCCCTGTCTGCAAGCGATAATATCGGCGTCACCGGCTATCTGCTGACAGAAACCTCGACAAAACCCTCTGCCACCGCAGCCGGATGGACTTCTTCCAAACCGGCCAGTTACACCTTTGCATCGGCAGGCACCAAAACCCTGTATGCCTGGGCAAAAGATGCCGCAGGAAATGTCTCCAACAGCCGGTCCGCCAGTGTCACCATCACCATTACTTCCACATCGGATGTGGCGGACATATCGACGGCAAATACGCTTGATTTTGGCAGCGTCAAAGTGAAGGAAACGGGGAAAAAAACCCTTAAGGTCACCAACAAGGGGACAGCAAAACTGACGGTTTCAAAAGTCGAGGTCGTCGGTACATATGCGTCCGCCTTTAAACCGTCTGTCACTGCATTCAATGTGGATCCGTCCAAAACCTATGACCTGAAAATTGAATTCAAACCGACGGCCAAGCAAAACTATTCCGTAACACTTAGGATTCATTCCAATGATCCGGATACGCCGGTAAAGGAGATCGCTCTGAGCGGCCAAGGTGTCAAATAGAAATATTTCAATGGATATGGACAGGATTCAGACGGATTGAAAATATGGTGCCGGTGAAAAAACCGGCACCATGGGCCATTGTGGGATGTCCCTTCATATTTCCAGATTCAACAACCGGGACCATACCAGCTCATTTCGGCTTGCTGATTTTTCACCGTTTTTCCCGGCCGCACTCACCTTCAAAACAGCAAGCTTCAGATGTTCGGCCACCTGTGTCATGGACACCTCCAACTCACGCACCGCCCAGTAGCAAATCAGCGCCCTTCCATTGACGATCCGTCTTTCTTTGCATGGACCGATATAATCATCAGGCTTCATGGACAAACGATCATCAGGCTGGAAATAGGATATCTGGGCGCCGGTGTCGAAAAACATCCGGTGGGGTACATTTGCAACGGTCACATCAATGACCGGTATTCCCATGAATTCATCTGTAGTGAGGGTGTTTCCCGGATATTCAATCTGTTCTGTTGCAAAGGAAATTCTGGCGGACGGGCAGTCAATCAACACATCAAACCGGTTGAGAATGTCCGCATCCAAAATGCCGGATACCGGATAACCGACCAGATCAGACAGGCTTGCTTCTGTCTCCCAAATAACTGGATGGCAGATCGAATGTCATGTCATGCAGGGTTACAGGCGAATCGGTTCCAAAACCGGTTGGGGCGCCAGTGTCGAGAAGAAATGTCTGACCGCTGATTCCGGTGAAAAGATGGCCGTTTTGCAGTTGCAGAGGAAATGATTGGGTTGTCATATTTCTTCCAATGATGGTTTTGAGTTGCGGCATTTTTCAGACCAGGGAAGCAGAGTGACAATATGGTGATGTTGATAAATTATATGAATTCAATCTGTTGAAGATTTACTTAACGGACTTACCAGCGTCCCGGTGCCCGCTCCCAAAGTTCGGCAGATTTGCTTGGCTGGTTTTTCCGCTTTTGTTTGCCTGCAAAACAGCTTACACCCGGGTGGGAATCATTGGCGGCAGGATACCCGTTAAACCGTGATGCAGCGCCCCTGAACAGATAGGGTCATCCATTTCAACCCTCGGGGCGCTGTAGATACTGGTTTCAACTCCCCAATTCCAGGAAAGGGGAGAAAAATGCAATCTTACGCGTTCTGCATTTCACAGGCCATGAGGGTGTGTTTGCACAGCACCGAGGTGGTTATTGATCCAACACCTCCGGGAACCGGGCTGATTTTGTTAACAATGGGTTCAGCCTGGGCAAAATCCACATCGCCGCAGTATTTTCCCGGATTGTCCGGGTCAGCATTGATGCCCACGTCAATGACGGTCTGTCCGGGTTTGAAGAAATTGCCTTTCAGCATTTTTGCCCGGCCCACTGCCGCAATCACGATTTCGCCGTCCTGACAAACGCCCGGGAGATTTTCTGTCCGGGAATGGCAAATCGTCACTGTGCCGTGTTCCCGCAGAAGCAGCATGGCCAGCGGTTTGCCAACCACGAGAGACCGTCCCACCACCACGCATTTTTTGCCTTTGATCGGGATATTGTAAAATTTGAGCATTTCCATGCACGCGCTGGGTGTGCAGGGGGGAAATCCGGTTGCATCATCGGTAAAGACTTTTGCCGCGCCGCTGGTCGTAAGGCAGTCCACGTCCTTTTCAACCGGAATCAGTGTTCTGATTTTGCGCTCATTGAGATGTTTGGGCAGCGGAGAGAACATCAGAATGCCGTTCACATCCTTTTTTGCACCGATTTCAGTCACGGCTTTTTCAAAAGCCGCCTGATCGATGGTTTCCGGGTATTCAAACACCTGACAGTCCATTCCCACGGCTGTGCAGGTTTTCTTTGCGCCGCCTTCATAAAACAGATCGTCAGGACGCGCGCCCACGCGGATAATGCCCAGTTTCGGGGTTGTTCCCCTGGCTTTCAGTGCCTCAACCCGTTTCATCATGTCTGCCTTCATTGCATCCGCAACCGGTTTTGCTTTCAGAACCTCTGCCATTTTGACTGTTCTCCCTTATTTTGTAAGTTTGGAAATAACCAGATTCAAGGTTTCGTCCGCAATTTTGCAGCCGTCAGTGACCAGACGATCCATTTCTTCTCGCGCGGATTTGACAAAATCCTGATCCTTGATGGTGTTGAGGTTGATAATGACATTGAGTTTTCCGGAAATCAGCGCGGCTTTCATGAACACCACACCGCAGCCCACATCGGAAATGGCGAGCATGGTTCCGATCTGGCCCATACGCTCATGAATTTTGATGCCTTCATACGCCTTGCGCATAATCTCCATCGGTACGGAGCATGCGGTTTTGGAGCACTGCTCCATGGTTTCTTCCTTGAATTTGATTTCTTCCGGCGTGCTCTTCGGAAGACCATAGGCTTTGGACAAAGGCTCAAACACTTCCGCGTCTTTGTCCACCAGTGTTTTCAGTTCGGAAATGACTTTGTAACCTTTTTCAAGCAGGTCTTTGACCTCAGGCTCCACATCCGCATATTTTTTCTTGCCGAGGGTGAGATTGCCCACCATGTTGGAAAGCGCCATGCCGATTGCGCCGCCCATTGCTGCCGCGCCGCCGCCGCCCGGAACTGGGGCTTTGGACGCCAGTACTTCGATAAACTCGTTGCAGGATTTGTCCACCATTGATGCCATGTTCAGTCTTCCTCCTTAATGGGTTGGTATTGTGGTTAAACGTGATGGAAACGACAGAAATCAGGATTCAGAATTCAGTATTCAGTCGAAAAGTGGTACTGTCATTTCCATGAATGGGGTGAAGCGCCTGGAATGGTTTATGAACGTTAACCGATAATGATCCAGGCACCCAAAGAGACCCGCTATATGGCAAACGGAACTGAATCCAGTCCGGCTGTTTCACTGAATCCCTGCATGATGTTCAAATTCTGTACGGCCTGGCCGGCCGCGCCCTTGACCAGATTGTCAATGGCCGATATCAGAATCAGACGATTTTTTGAAGAATCAAGATGAAATCCGATATCACAGAAATTGGTTCCCCGGACCCAGCGGGTGTCCGGGACCCGATTTCCCGGCATCAGCCGGATAAAGGGGCAGTTGTCATAGGTTGCGTTGAGGCAATCCCGAATCTCTGCAGCGGTAACACCAGAAAACGGTTTGGCATATATGGTTGAGAGCATGCCCCGGTTCATGGGCACCAGATGCGGAATAAACGTAATGCCGACATTTTTGCCGGATTCCCGGCTGAGAATGTCATCCATTTCCGGATTGTGCCGGTGTTTCCCCACCTTGTAGGCTTTAAAGGACTCATCGACCTCGCAATACAGAGAACCCAGGGATGGAGAACGGCCTGCCCCGCTGACTCCGGATTTGGCGTCGGCAATGATATCATCGGGTTCAATCAGTTTATTTTTCAACAGGGGAATCAGGGGCAGCAGCACGCTGGTCGGATAGCACCCCGGATTGCCGATGAGTTTGGCCTGCCGGATATCGTCCCGATAAATCTCGGTCAGACCATAAACGGCCTGACTCAAGAATTCGGCTGCAGAATGGGGTTGATACCAGGCCTCATACGTAGATTGGTTTTTGAAGCGGAAATCAGCGGACAGATCGATGACGGACAGGCCGTTTCTGATAAACTCCGGCACATAGGTCATGGGAAGTTGATGCGGCAGGGCCGTAAAGACCACATCGACCGCTTCACACACCCGGTTCAGGGAATATTCCTGACAGACCAGATCGACATGACCCATCATGGACGGGAAAACCGAATCAAACCGGGTTCCTGCAAATTGTCGCGATGTCAACAGGGATAACTGAATATTCGGATGACCAGCCAGAATTCTGACCAGTTCGGCACCGGCATATCCGGTTGCGCCAATCACGCCTGCACGAATCATTGAAAGTCCTTTTAGGGGTCGCGGGGGCTGAAGGGTTTATGGTTCAGGGCGATGGTTTTGAAACTTTGGTCCAAAACGATTCGAAAATGATTATATAATGCAGGATTGCCGATTTCGTCAATAACTGTATCAAAATAAATCGTAACATCTCAAAAAGTTCGGGTAAAATATGAAAAAAAGCGGGACAAATATAACTGACTGTGTTATTAGCATAATACATGAGACTGCCAAAGATACAGCTACCAAACATTCCCGAAGAAGAAAAGACCCCTGTTATTTTGCAATTGATAGAAATTATCGCAATTTCTCAATAAACCCGGGCAGTGACAGGTCATTGGGCGTGCTCAGGGGACGTTAAAGAACATTAAAACCCTCTTTTCCCGAAAATTGTAACTATGAAGGATGGGTAAGCTCGAAGACCTCCATTATTCTGCGTTGAATGGGATCTGTTTCGGTATAAAGCTGTCCGTAACGCCCCGAGAACTTGATTTTCACCAGTGTTTCCATATATTCCATAATTTCTCGGACAGTTAAGTTTTTCAGTATTTTGTCTTTTTTGGAGATATTCCGTATCCGGCAGATTAGGATCAAAGCGAGGAACTGGATGAAAATGCGACTGTCCATTGCTGCGGACGTATGAATCCGAAGCCGTTTCATGTCGAGTTGGTTTTTTAGGTCATCAAAACTGTTCTCGACGGATTCTTTAGCCCGGTATACTGATAGAGCATCGATCGGGTCCTTGATGGCAGACGTCAGAATGCAGAAGAAACCGATATAGCGTTTCCGGCTTTTCTGAACTTCCTCATCATTGAAGGATACGCGTAGCCCACGTTTGGGTGTTTCCTTGATGATGAGAAACCTCGCATAGCTTTCCTCGTGTTCCTTCACGCGCTTCATAGACTCCACCTCCTCTTTATACATCAGGAGTTTGCGCGTGAAGCGGTCGAATTCATCCGCTGCATTCCGAGCGTTGTAGTAGATGTGAAGATAAACACGTCGCCGGTCAGCACCCCACTTTCGCAAGTCAGTTGCCACATAGAGCGCCTCGGAGTCGTCTATTGGCTGGTAGTTTTGGGACAAAGCGATGGACTCGTAGTGCATGTCGATGGCCTCCTCGACCCACGTCAGCCCTGACGGGACAGCGATGGTGAAGTGATGCCGACGCTGAAGAACCTCGTCAATGTTCGCCTTGCTGTAGAATCCTCTGTCCAGGACGAAATGCACGGAGGACGAGTTCAGAAAGTCCATTGACTTCATGGTCGTCCTTAGCGTCGCCACGTCCGAGATGTTGCCAGGCATTCTGCGGTAGTACGCTGGGAGACCACTCTTCTGCCCAAAGAGCATGGCGAGGTTGATCTGCGGCAGGTGCTCGCCATCTCGATTGTAGCCGCATTTGACATATTCGTTGGCCTTTGAGTAGGACGAAATTGACGTGATGTCGTAGCAGAGATAGTCATGCTCTGTCATCTTTGCCATCCACAAGGCAAGGAATTCCTGACGGTCATCTTCCCGGATCGCGAGGAGCAGTTCGCTGATCCGCTGGCTCACGATCAACTCTCCGTAGGGATGCAGATGCCCCTTGCTCCAAGTCTCGCTTCTTGAAAGAGGAAGTCCCTTTTGAACGATGAAGTAGACCAAACTCATGATTTCCGCATGAAGCTTGGGGAAGCAGCGACTTACGAGGCTTGTCAACCCTGTGTCCTTCACCAGCTTGTCGAGCAACATGGCAGGGCCGGAGATTCGCGTTTCGGCCGTCACTCCCGTCAATTCGCCTTTCTTCGCGTCCTTTGTCTTGTGTTGCGATGGTATGATTTCGCCCGTCGCCTTGTTCAGTTTCCCGATGCAGACCTGTCTGTTTCTCGGTGCTTTCTTCTCTTTGTCCCAATAGCTCTCTACTGAATAGACGTATGTAACGCCCGTCTTCTTGTTATGATGGTGAACTTGGCTTGCCATGGCGAGAGCCCCTTTCATAGTTATAATTAAATTAATATAACTATGTTTTTGACCAAAATGCAAGCCTTATTTTAATAAAAAACCTCTGATGACAA
>Ga0351885_10007_pt1 | contig 125362 bp, 111 predicted proteins | sample TotcelFGM3001L13_FD_206771 | JGI IMG/M metagenome (GOLD analysis project Ga0351885, IMG submission 206771) | Enriched cells from coal bed in the Powder River Basin, Montana, United States - Total cells FGM rep3 HSBNCT.FGM.300.1.L13 ... | reverse complement strand
GGCTCCCGGGTTGAGGTGCTGGTAGATGATGAAAAGCTGAATCAACATATTGACAATATGCCCGATTTGGTTACGGTTCGGGAAGTTCTGATGTCACTTCCCAAATTGGACAATGATGACCATAACGCATCCCCTCAGTCTGTTGATAATCTGCTCAAGAATTTATCCCAGGAACTTCGTCAGCGTGTTTTTACGCCAGCGCCACCATCCCCTTTATTGAATTTCGCTCATATCGAGGCATGGTCACTCACTTCGACCGATGAACATCCTGGTCGCCCTGAAATTGCCCCTTTTGTGCGTGGCATTGTCCCGGATGAGGTTCAGACAGAAATTATCTGGCGGGAAGATATATCGCTTCTGACAAGACTGGATTCAGGTAAAATTGAACAAGCCATAGAATCAATACCGCCAAACCCGTCAGAAATACTGGTGGAAATGACCCGATCTTTGACTGACAAGTTTGTCAAAAGGCTGGAGAAATGGAAAGAAGGAAACAGTCACTCCGCCATGCCTTTCTCATTCCTGGTAGTTCGGGGGGATCACGTGGTAGAAATTATCACGATAGAAAAAGGTTTGCTGTTTGGACGCAATGGTGCCCAATTCAGCACGATTCCCAAAAAGTTGACATCAGAACTGATTCGTCTGTTTTCGTACTCTACACTATGGTTACCATATGAATTCGGAGGGCTTGATGAAGACGGCCTGTTTTCGGCAAATACAGATAATGCTGTAACAGAACCCCCGAAAAACGAATTCTCTGCCCTGCGTTTGGAGGTCAACCTGAATACAGAAGCAGAAAGGCCCCTGGGAGGCGCATGGCCTTTTGATTTGGATCATGAAGAGAACTGGGAAAAAACGCTTCGGGGAAAACGGTGGCGTCGTATATTCAAGCAATATCTTCCCCCGGAAAATGGTCAGGCTGACAGTGAGTCTGTTCATGCACTTGAATACTGGGTTCCACCGAAATCAGGGCGATTGAATGGCGAAACCGGTGCTGCTTCAACTGCCCAGTCTTTAAAAGACCACCACACATGGACTCAATTGGAGATGGCGCGAATTGCCGACAGGCTGAAACTCGATGGCCCTATCAAAAATGCGATGAGTCTGGCCGCCCGCCACCATGACCAAGGCAAAGGTAGGGAATTATGGCAAAATGCCATGAAAACGGACCGGGAGCCTGCTTCTGTAGAAAGGCCGCTGGCGAAAACCGGCAACAAGGGCAGCGGTTATCTGGGTGGTTATCGGCATGAGTTTGGGTCGTTAATGGATGCCATGATCAACGAAGATATCATGGCACTGGATGAGGCACATCGGGATCTGGCTTTGCATCTCATTACCGCACATCATGGGCGGGGAAGGGTGTTTATTCCGGCGTATGACCCGAATATCGTCCTGCCTGCCGTGCTGGAAGAGCAAATGTTGCATGTTGCAAAACGTTTTGCCCGTTTGCAGAAGCTATGGGGGCCCTGGGGTCTTGCCTGGCTTGAAACCCTTCTGCGGATTGCGGATGTGACCGCGTCCAGAAAATTGGAGGAAACCCCGCATGAATGAATATCCGATCCCTATCGATCCGTATAATCCCGGACAGGTTTTTGCCTGTATGGGTTTTTTGGAGTTGAGTGATCATCTGCTCGGAGGAATTTTGGGGTCCTTCAGTAAGGATGGACACTCGTTCATCCTTTCCGAGAGCAAAGAAAATCCATATGCGGCCTGTTTACAATTTATTGTTGAAGCGAAGGCCACCGAAATGAAATCCTTCAAGCCGGAGGGAGATAAAAAAGGCAAAAAGAGCGATAAGGATATGGCTTTGCCTGTGTTATTGAAAACTGCCGATATGCATTTTCGTATTGATCATTGGGAGGAAGACAGATGGTCTGACGCATCAGGCCGTGATTCAATGAAGTTATATTCTGGAAATCGGAGCGCTTTCAAAATTGTATGCAGCATGCAGGATGTCATCCAAAAACTGTATCTGCAGAACAAGGAAGAGTTGTTAAGAGATCCAATGAACATAGGCCAACTTATGTCTGGTCGCTTTAATTTTGACCCCCGATCAGGTTGGACAGCACTGGATATGGGCTTCTCCCCGAATGAACATAAAAGCGGCCAGTTCAAAGAAGGCGTACTGACATTTCCAGCAGTGGAGCTTTTTGCTGCGATTGGGATGCAGCATGCAAGACCTTGTAGCACCAAGACCAAAAATTTTTCTTATAAGACGTGGGACTCACCGCTTCCACCAATGCTTGCACGGCTGGCATTGGGCGTCGGTTTCACTATGAGGCATTGGGCCTCTTATCTTTGTGATTACGATTTAGCCGGAAAAAATAAAGTGCTTCGATTTTCAAAAAAGGAGGATTGTCATGTCTGAACCGATTATTTTAACCCACGATATTTTGAATGGATGGGCTGATGGTGCCGGCCCGTCCGCATTGGTTTTGAACGAGAAACTGATTTCTGTTGAAGGCAGGGAGGGAGTTATTTTTCCTCCGACCTATTCTGATATCGGATATAACATCGATGAACTGTGTGATGGCACGAAAATCGCTCAAATCGATTCCGTTGGCTCCCAGGCCAACCGTATGGAACCTCTGTTTAAAAAAGCTTCTCAAGGGGCAAAAGCAAATCCGCTGGCAAAACTAACCCCCCAGATCATTATTCGGGCAGGTGAAGATAAATGTGTACACCTGTTTGATGCTGGGCACAGATTGGGGGACGCCATTGTTCGATGCTCGAATCTGGGTGCTGAGGCAGACCTGGCTTTCAAACAGTACTGTAACGGTGACTCAACCGGAATCGCAAAAATGGCACCGACGACATTGTTATTTGGCGCGTGGAATTCACGCAGCCAAGACAACCAGGCCAAAATACCGCGGATTGTTCAAGGTGTAATTCGCGCCTTTGATGTTGAAGTATTGCACCGGGCAGCTCAATACAACCCTGCGATCAACTATGAACTGAACGACCTGCTGGGGCCGATTGAAGGGGATGATCGCAAAACCGAAGGCGATGTTCGATCACAATGTGGATTTCGTCATGCACCGGCAGTCTGGCGGGATAATGACAAAACCAAAGATGACAAGAACCGTATATTTGGAGGTGTCCTGGTTCGTGGTGAAATTCGTAGAACAGTCACTATTAACCTGGTAGCTCTGAGGGCTTTGGGTGGTGGTGAGGATGGGGGACAAAAGCTGCGCCGTTATATTCTTGGTTTATCACTGGCAGCAGCAACTGCATCACAGGATGGTTTTTTACGACAGGGCTGTATTCTCGTGCATGACTGGGAAATTCCTGAACCCTCATGGCAGGCAGTCTATCCATCAAAAAAGCCGGAATTCCTCAGTCTGGATTATGACTTGGCCATCAAATATGCCGAGTCAGTTGCTGATGCTTTTGGGGTTGGATCCGATCGGGAAGATATCATTTTCGACCTGAAACTGGCCAGAGCCGAGCTGGATGAAAAAAAAAATGGGAAAGGTAAAAAGTCAGCCAAAACAAAAAAATAATCCAAAAATGTTGGGGCACATAACAATGACATACTCACTGTTGATTAGTGTGCGACTATTGCACGACAGGTATCATGGATGTAAACCTACAAGAGAACTTGAAGACTGGCCACCTTCACCTTTCCGATTATTTCAGGCTCTCCTTTCCGGAGCACGACTTGGAAGATGGTATAGCCATTGGCGGGATGACGTCGATGGAGATGCCTTTCGCTGGCTTGAAACCCAACGCGCGCCACTGATTATCACTCCGCCGGTACGAAAAGGTCAGTTTGTTCAATACTACATGCCGAATAACGATGGTGATCTGGTGTTATCAGGAAATATCTCCAAAGAAAAATCACGGACAGGAAAAAGAGTGCAGCCGTGGTTGGTGAATGACGGACTGATTCATTATATATGGCCCATTTCTGAAGAGCTATGGGATAAATCCGGACCACAAATAAAACGGTTGGCAGAGTTGACGGAACGTATGTATCAGTTTGGGCGATGTATTGATGCTGCATGTGCGGAAGGTCGCATTGTCAAAACTGATGAAATCCATTCTCTTGATGGTGACGTATATTATCCAGATGAAACCCGATCCGGTGATAGCCTGATCCCTGTTGCCGGAGCTCTTGACCAATTGATTGTCCGCTTCAATGCATTTCAGCATCGTTTGAAACAAATTAGAAACTACGGGCCAGTCACTGCTGTTCGACGAATCTGTTACCATCATTCCACTGTTCCAACCAAACAGGTTACCTTTACGCTGCATGATCCCAACAATGACAACCGATTTGCGACGCTGCCGGTATTGTATTCGGCGATTTTCACTGCCTCTGTGCGAAATGAACTGGCTTCCGGACTTTGTCATACACTGGAGCAGTACCCCCAACACGCAGGCTATAGCCAAGCAGAAGTTGAAAAACTGGTGCTTGGAAGGGATGCCGTACAGGCTGACAAATCTTTGCGATTACTTTTTTTGGCATTGCCTTCCATCGGTCATGCTTATGCTGACGGTGCAGTCCGGCGGTTGATGATCACCGTCCCGTCTTCCTCTCCATTTTCGGGTGATTTGATCATCAGATTGCTGGACGGAAAGATTATTCATGCTGAGATGTGTGATCTGAATCATTTATCGGTCCGTCTCAAGAGCATAGACGAAGCAGGCTTGCCTTTGGACTCGATGGAAGCCGAAGAGCGTATGAAAATACGATTTGTTCCCAAAATGGGTGGAAAAGTCTGGCGTTCAATTACGCCGGTTATTTTGCCAGGACATGTAAAAATCCACAGGCCCAATGTAAATGACCCGTTATCTGTTTTTCAGGCGGATCAAATGCGCCGATCCTGCATGTTTGATCTCGCGGTCAAGGCAATCCAAAATGCCGGACTCGACCCTAAAAAAACCACCGTTACCAAATTACAGTTGGAGCCTTTTCGAAGCCGTGATGTACGCGCAGATGCAGAATGGCATCTACCCAAATCCCAGAAAACAGGAAAAGCATGGCTTTCCGACAGACCACGGGTTCACTTGGAACTCAGCATGTCAGAGGCTTTCTCTGGCCCCCTGGTAATTGGTGACGGCAGATTTCTTGGACTTGGATTGTTTGCTACAGAGGGGAATCCGGGTGAAAGAAATGCTAAAAAAAAATTCGAATACAGAAATATTCACCATTCAGTCGTTTCCGACAGTACTTTCACTGCTGCACTGTTTTCTTTGGGCACCACAAAACATCAGCAAAATTTTCCATCCATTACACAAACCTTGCCTCATGCAGATTTGTTTCACCGGGCATTGGCAAAACATGCCACATATAGAGGTGGGGGCTGCCCCGTTTTGACTGGATGTGATGAAAGCAGACGTCCACTAAAAGGTCATCACGATCATGCTCATATCCTCCCATTGGATATCGATCGCGATGGTTATTTGGATCATGTTATGATTTGGGCTCCGATAGGTATGGATGCCAAAGCTCAAATGATTTTACATGACATGCGGCGCCTTTATACAAAAGGGCGTTTATCCTATATTGACCTCACACTGGTTCAATCCGGATGTTTGGAAGACTTTCGAAACATTTCTGATGCTTATGGGGAAAATATTCAGGCAGTGCTTGGCCCGCATGATGGTATTTTGGAGTGGACCAGTCTGACGCCATTTGTTCCGCCGCGTCACATGAAGAAAAATGGACACAATTCTCTGGAAGGGCAGGTCTTGGCTGAACTCCGGTCGCGTGGTTTTCCAGAAGCCGCTTCAGTCAAACAAATTCATTTCGAAAATGATAGAAGTCTGATGAGGCAAAAGGATTTTATAAGACGACGCCTTTTTGGCCCACCTCCACCCATTGATTGTGGTTTTTCCATTCGTATCCGTTTTGCAGAACCGGTTACAGGTCCATTATGTTTGGGCTACGGGAGTCATTTTGGCTTGGGTCTTTTTACATCTTCAACATCCAATTAATTTGGAAAGAAGTCCATGACCTACCAACGTTTCGAAGAACTGCCCGTCTGGAAAGACGCCATTCGATTGGCGGATATGGTTTACAACTTTACAGAAAATCGGGCTTGGCGGGGCAGCAGAAGTCTGCGGGATCAACTGGAGCGCGCCGCGCTTTCGGTTTCTAACAACATTGCCGAAGGCTTTGAAAGGGGCACAACCAATGAGCTATTGGCGTTTATTTATATCGCCCGCGGCTCAGCCGGAGAGGTGCGCTCCATGCTCTGTTTTCTGGAACGCCGTCCGGGTCTTGCCGATTTCAAATCTCAAATTTCAAATTTGAAATCCCTGGCCGAGAGCTGTTCCCGCCAATTGCGCGGATGGGCAGATCACCTGCAGAACAGCCAGATTAAAGGTCAGCGCCATTTGAATGAAGAATCGAAACGCCATTACAAACAACATGAGGATGCAGATGAATTTCGGAAAATGCTTTCGAACAGGCTTGCGGAGAAACACCACTTGAGACAAAATAAAACCTGAAAAACAATCATGAAATTGAGCGGTTGCAGTATGTGCCAATGCTTCCATAATCTTTCAGAAAAATAATTTCTGAAAGATTCATAACCGATAATTTATATCTGTTTGTATTTCAATTGAAATTTTACCTTCAGCAAAATCTGAAATTTCAAATTTGAATTATGAAATATTCAACAGAATCCGACGCTGTCAAATTTACAAGTTCTTTCAACCGGGAGGCCGTCAAAACGCTGGTCGCCTTTTCCAGCACCAAAGGTGGGCGGGTGCATGTCGGGATTACTGATACCGGTCCCTGAAAATTTCATGTTTGAATTCACAGAAGATCAATTTTCAATCTTGAGGTCACAAATTGTGACCTCAAGTTGGGGAGGCATCCGCTATGCGCCGATGGCTTTTACAGAACTCGGAGTTGCCACGCTTTCAAGTGTTTTGAAAAGTGATCGAGCCGTGAACTGTTTAAAATCCTCAAGAAAGAAACGGCAATGAATGACATAATCACTGAGGCCCCACAAATTCCCGTCCGCATGTTGAACGAATTTGTCTATTGCCCCAGGCTGGCCTACCTCGAATGGGTTCAGGGGGAATTCAGACACAGTGCGGATACCGTTGATGGCGCCATCAAACACCGTCGAGTCGATAAAGGCGGGGGGAGTCTGCCGGAAAAACCGGATGATCAGGAACGCATTCATGCCAGATCCGTAAGTCTCGGTTCCGAAAAATTGGGGATTACCGCTAAAATCGATGTCGTGGAGGGCAGTGGGCAAACCGTTACACCCGTTGACTACAAACGCGGGAAACGCCCGCATATTGCCGGAGGCGTTTATGCACCGGAAAAGGTCCAGTTATGTGCTCAGGCACTTTTGTTGCGGGAACACGGATTCCTTTGTGACACCGGCGTTATTTATTTTGCAGGCTCCAAAGAGCGGGTTCCCGTTATGATGGATGACATTTTGATCGATGAGACACAAAAGGCCATTGTCGATTTCAGATCGGTGGCTGAATCCGGCCAGATTCCGCAACCATTGGAAAACAGTCCCAAATGCCTTCGTTGTTCACTGGCGCCCATTTGCCTCCCGGATGAGGTGCAATATCTGAATCAGCCAAAAACCGAAATCCGGCCAGTCCTGGCGGCCTGTGAGACCAGCTTCCCGCTGTATGTTCAGAAAGCTGGCGCCTATGTTCGAAAAGATGGCGCCCAATTCATTATCGAGCTGGATCGGGAAAAGATTGCCGAGGCCAGACTGGAAGAGGTTTCTCAGGTTGTTCTGTTTGGACACAGCACATTGACAACGCCGGCACTTCATGAATGCATGCGCAGAAATATTCCGGTTACCTATTCCAGCTATGGCGGGTGGTTTCTGGGGCATACCATCGGAACCGGTCACCGGAATGTGGAAGCCCGGACAGCCCAGTATAAACGCAGCTTTGATACCGGCGCATGCCTGAAAATTGCCAGGGGTATCGTGGCTGCCAAAATTGCCAATTGCCGGACATTGATTCGCCGGAACTGGAAAGGTGCAGAAGGAGAAGATGCAAAAGCAACGTCTGTTCTTCTGAATGACATGAAAGGTGATATGGGCAACGCAAACCGGGCCGATACAATTGAGTCTCTACTGGGTATCGAGGGCGCTGCTGCCAGCCGGTATTTTCAGAATTTTCAGAACATGTTCAAATCGCAGGCAGAATCACAATATTCATTTGATTTTACAGGCAGAAACAGGCGGCCACCAAAAGATCCGGTCAATGCCATGCTCTCATTGGCCTATGCCATGCTGAGCCGGGAATGGACAGTGGCCATATCCGCAGTCGGTCTGGACCCGTATCGGGGTTTTTATCATCAACCCAGATATGGCAGACCTGCACTGGCCTTGGACATGATGGAGCCATTTCGCCCATTGGTTGCGGATTCCACGGTCATTACAGCAATCAACACCGGAGAAGTCAAACCGTCTGATTTTATCACTGCCGCTGGAAGCTGTAATTTGACGGACAGTGGTCGAAAGCGTTTTATCGCGGTATTTGAAAGACGCATGATCCAGGAAATCACCCATCCAATATTCGGATACCGTATAAGCTATCGCCAGTTGCTGGAAGTGCAGTCCAGGCTTCTGATACGACATCTGTTGGGTGAAATTCCGGATTATCCAAATTTTATGACCCGATGAAATCCGAACATCTTTATATTGTTACTTATGACATCCGGAATGACAAGCGGTGGAAGCGCATTTACAAAACCCTGAAAGGTTATGGGGCATGGCTTCAATTGTCAGTATTTCAGTGCAGGATGGAAAAGATGTCGATGATTCGGCTTGAGGCAGAATTGAGTGATCTGATGAATCACGATGAGGACCATTTGTTGATAATGGATATTGGCCCTGCAGAGAATATCAAACCAAAAATCAAGAGTTATGGAAAACCATTTAAACCCGTTACCCGGGAAGCCATCATTATTTAATGGGCTGCCTGAATGAAAATTCGAGTGGGCGAATGGAATTAAAAAGCCCGTTATCTCTCGAACAATTATAAGCTCTTTGAAAATCTGACAATTTTATCATGAGGCGAAGATGAATGATTTGACAGAAAACAAAAATTCGAATAACTGTAATGGCCACTCGCAAAGGCCATAAAAAACCCTGCAATCCAAACAGGTTGCAAGGAAGCGATTTTCCGGGGCTTAACCGCCCCGGCCTCATTGAAGCTGGATGCTGCCCGTTTGGTCGGTGCTGACCTGAAAAAATTTTCCGGGGCTTAACCGCCCCGGCCTCATTGAAGCTTTCCATAGAGACATTAGGGTTTTTAGCACACCCTATTTTCCGGGGCTTAACCGCCCCGGCCTCATTGAAGCGCCCCGGAAATTGAGATCTGTGTGAAAAATATCGGCATTTTCCGGGGCTTAACCGCCCCGGCCTCATTGAAGCCTACCTTTCCGCGACTTCTAACGCCGCTGTTGCCTATTTTCCGGGGCTTAACCGCCCCGGCCTCATTGAAGCCCCTGTGTCACTATGGTAAACAGTGCGGGGATCTGATTTTCCGGGGCTTAACCGCCCCGGCCTCATTGAAGCCTCTCTGGCCCTGATTTCCTCGGCCTCCCGGTCTTAATTTTCCGGGGCTTAACCGCCCCGGCCTCATTGAAGCGAGCTATCAGGCCATGTAGCCTACTTTTCTTGGATATTTTCCGGGGCTTAACCGCCCCGGCCTCATTGAAGCGGCCAAACGATAGCCGTGTCACCCTCCCGGAACACAAATTTTCCGGGGCTTAACCGCCCCGGCCTCATTGAAGCTTTCGTATTCAGCCGCCCAATGCCTGCAACCGACCATTTTCCGGGGCTTAACCGCCCCGGCCTCATTGAAGCAGGCTCATGATGTCAGGGCTGGGTGCGGCAGAAGACATTTTCCGGGGCTTAACCGCCCCGGCCTCATTGAAGCAGGACATTCGCGGCCAGGGTTTCCTGGGTCTGACGTATTTTCCGGGGCTTAACCGCCCCGGCCTCATTGAAGCGGTTTCTGTAGGGAACAATATGGCGCAAAGGCCGTGATTTTCCGGGGCTTAACCGCCCCGGCCTCATTGAAGCAATATGTTGAGTGGGGTCATTTCGCACCTCCACCTAATTTTCCGGGGCTTAACCGCCCCGGCCTCATTGAAGCCGCTCCAGGCCAGTCCTTCCATGCCTGCAACCACCGCATTTTCCGGGGCTTAACCGCCCCGGCCTCATTGAAGCCTTTCTTGCCTGTATAGACCTTTGCAAACTCACCCATTTTCCGGGGCTTAACCGCCCCGGCCTCATTGAAGCAGCACCGAGGCTGTAAAGGACATGGCAGTCCACAAGATTTTCCGGGGCTTAACCGCCCCGGCCTCATTGAAGCACGCGGAGCTGGTACTGGCCGTTGGTGCCGCCTGAATTTTCCGGGGCTTAACCGCCCCGGCCTCATTGAAGCATAAAATGATCCATGCCAGACAAATAAATACCCGCATATTTTCCGGGGCTTAACCGCCCCGGCCTCATTGAAGCCGGTATCATAGTGCAGTACCCCTAAATCAGTAGCCCATTTTCCGGGGCTTAACCGCCCCGGCCTCATTGAAGCTGACCGCGACCGATAGCGACAAGTCGCGTGATTCCAGGTATCGAGTTATCGAATGAAAAAAAGAGAGCTGAATCGCTGGTACCGAGTTGCCGATATTTTGTCGACAACTCAAGATAGCCTCAAACGATGGAAAAAATCAGACTGAGGTTGCCAACACCGAAGGCATTTTACGGATCATCCAGTCTGAAACAATGTCCAGCTCAAGACAATGGACAACAAAAAGTCCATCTTCGAATTTCAGCAGTCAGTCTTCGGTAATTGTCGATTCATTGAGTGCCATATGATTTATCCTGCCGTTTTGTGAGACTGCACCAGACCATATTGATGTCAATTTGTTGGCGATCATTGGGTGGGTACAAATTGTACATATCCTTTTTATGGCAACGGTTGACGAATGTCAGAAATGGAGAATAGAAAAAGGGTGGGGGCAAATTGCCCCCACCCTTTGAGATGGCGGCAGGGCAGAAAGTGCCAATAGGGAGAGCATGGGACGCCCATGATATTGTGCGTTTCTTTTTCATTAAATGGTAAAATGATACGCCCATGAATTTAGGCGTTTCCATTCTCTTCAAAGTTTCTGATTAACAGGTTTTTTATCACATGAATTCTGAATTGTCTGTTGCTGTCTCCGGCTTATGAGCCAGTGGATAAAGCATTTCTTACGATATTCCGCAATTTGTACAGATAACCGGTATAGAAATGGTCCGCACCGTCTATGATGTGAGAATGCGCATCGGGATTCCACGCCGGTATCATTTCCTGTATCATGGATGCCGGTGCAATTTCATCCTCGGAACCGGTGATAACCCGTTTCAGCCTGGAAAGGGGTTGTTTTGCATCAAACCGGATAAATGCCACGGGCGGCGATATCATGATCAGATCATGAATCCGGAGCTGCGTATTGATCAGAGAATTGACCCATGCGCCAAAGGAATATCCAACCATGTCAATGGGAATTTTAATTGTACCATTTATGGGAAAATAAAAGTGTACCACCCGACCGTTTAAAACGAACCGAGGTGCTTTTTGTGCTTTTTGGGACGTTATGTTGAGAATAAGGACAATATGAGATATCTGCTTGTAACCAATTGAATAAAGGTGGGTATATGCCGAGAGCAGCGCGTTTGTATTCACCGGGAACATTGCATCATTTGATTATCCGGGGTATAGAGAAACGACAAATTGTTGATGACGATAAAGACCGGGAGATATTCGTTGAACAGCTTGGCCAGCTTTCCACGGATCTTGAAACCCCGATTTATGCATGGGCGTTGATGACAAATCACGCGCATATTTTGATGCGGAGCGGTCTTGGAGGTCTACCTACCTTTATGCGAAAGCTGTTGATCGGTTATGCGATAGCTTACAATCATCGTCATTGCCGGAACGGGCACCTTTTCCAAAATCGGTATAAATCGATTGTGTGCGAGGAAGACTCATATTTTTTGGGTGGTTTGGCGCCGCAAAGAAAGAGGCCAGGAAGGAATATCGACAGTTTGTCATCAAGGGGATTGCATTGGGGAACCAGCCGCATTTGGTAGGTGGCGGATTGATCCGATCCGCCGGGTGGTCTGATTATGACGATTACCGCAAAGCAGGTTAATCGCCCATTACCAAAACATGTCCTTGATTCATCACAGAATATGAAATATAGATTACAAAGGAAATAGGCCGAAGACTGAAGTCTGAAGGTACCGCCATCCTTCATTCAGGCAAATAGCCCCCGCTCCCTAACTCCTGAACCCTAACACCTGAAACATTCTCCCATGCGCCATCGCCATCTGACCCATCAACAATTGACGTTAGCCGCTATCGACGACATCATCTTACGCGGGAAAAAACCGGATTGGCTGACGCTGCGTCTGGCCGCTCTGCGTAACAGGCAAATATTGGAGAAAGTGCTTCGCATATGCAGCACTCGAATAACTGATCCGTATGCGCAGCGGTATCATTTCTGGTATCATTATGCCAAAAAACATCTTGCCTGACTGGGAACGTGTTCTGTCTGCCGCTTCACGCCTGCAGACGATGATTCCTCAAGCGGTCCTTGTAGGAGGCACAGCTTCTGCCATTTATGCACAACATCGATTCAGCCAGGATGCCGATCACGTGTTAACTGATCTCAGAAATCGATTTGACAGTGTCCTTGCTGATCTGGAATCTGTGGCAGGTTGGCAGACTGCGCGGATCACAAGACCCGTGCAGATCCTGGGAAATCTGGATGGAATAGAAACAGGTGTTCGCCAATTAATTCGAACTGAACCGCTTGAGACGATTCAAATCGATCACCAGGGTGGAAAAATAACCCTGCCATCCCAGGCTGAAATGCTGCGAATCAAGGGTGTCCTTATTTTGAAACGAAATGCAACCCGTGACTACCTGGATTTTGTTGCTTTGGCAAATCATATGGGTGATTCCGAAACAACAAAGGCGCTTCTCCTTTTTGACTCTCTCTATCCTCAACAAAATGGTGAATCAGCGCTGCAGCAGTTGCAAATACAGCTCAGCCATCCAATGCCCTATGACCTGGATGATACCGATTTGTCTGAGTACAAAAATCTGACGCAGCAATGGCGCGACTGGAAAACTGTAAAGAATGCCTGTATTGATCTGGCCATATCCATTTTTGACAGCCTGGATGCTGAACCCGATGATAACCAGTCATTCTGATTTATAGACTTTTAGAAAATTCATTTCACAAGGCAGCAGGGAGGGGATAGGCCTTTTGCGGCTGGCGCCTTGAAAAACCGTCGGCCATCCCCGACCGATAACGCAGCGAAATTATTTTTCTGTAGTTCTATTGCTCCCTCTTCCAGAGGGAGAAGGCTGGGGTGTGGGTTTACAAATCGCATATTGTGCGCTTGGGACGACCTTAAAAACAAAAAATGAAAAAACTGAAACATTTTATTCAATTTGTTATAAAATAAAACATTAACAGCCCGAGCGTCCCCACGTCCCCAGCCTCGTACTGGATAATTTCATTCAAGATGGTGAGATACGTTATGAAATTGAAAATAACCAGGCGTTCAACATCATTTTGTTACTGCTTTCTTCTTGCTGTGTTTTTGATCGCTGCAATGCCAATATCGAGCAGGGCACTTCAGAATGCCCAAATTGCAATTTATGATGATTCGGCTTTTCCTGACGGAGGGGCATGGGCGGAAGGGCTGACTGCTATCAGGTCCATGCTGAATTATTATGGATACAGCTACATCAACCTGACACCTGATGAACTGAACCAGACAGAAAATTTATATGATTTTTTTCAGGTGATTATTTTTGGTGGTGGATGGGCGGGCGGGTACAATACCACGGTAACCGAAGCAGGTTATAACCATATCAGAACATTTGTTTTGTCCGGGGGCGGGTATTTTGGCATCTGCGCCGGAGCTTACTTTGCTTCGGACATTGTCAGTTGGAAACCCAATATGATTGTTCCGCGGCAGACATATGATTATCCGCTGAATCTTTTTACAGGTGCCGGTATCGGCCCTGTTCTTGGAATTGCAGCATGGACCGAACCGACCGGATGTACCACCGGCATTACCAGCGGAGCTGCTATGACAGTTGTTGCCATGGATTCTTCCGGATTTCCGGATATCCAAACCGAATTGCCCGTACTGTATTTCGGTGGCCCGGTTCTGGTTCCAGGTGATAAAACCAACCCTGCTGTTCAGATTATTGGCCGTTATCAGGTTCCTCATAAACCAGCGAATAATACAGCAGCCATGATATTATTTCCGTATGGAGCCGGAAAAGTGTTTCTTTCCGGTACCCATCCGGAAATTTCTTTTAATGTCAACAACTGCACCCTGTATTATGACATCAACACGTGGGAATTCATGAACCGTGTCATTCTCCAATTGCTTTCATCCCAATAATGGGGTTAACCATAAGGACATGGGAACATCCTATATTGAGCATGTCGAGCGCTTTTTTGTCTTGTATGATATCAATAGGTTGTAATCATTAAAATTTAAAGAACAAGCGGGATCACTTGCCTGAAAATGACATTTTGGGCATTTTTCTCATCGGCAGTCATCTCACTGCATCGTCCTTATGTGTTTGATCGTTGCTGCTATCCGGCTTCTTCCAAACTGGAACCGCCAATCATCCCTTATCCAGACTTTCAGAGGGCAATGAGAAACCCCTGATTATTTCCCAAACGAGATCCAAATCGGTCTCAACGCTGACAAACAGGTTCTCTCGCCAATATTTTTTTATCTTCTCACCTGTGCCTGGCAGACAGCCAAAACAACCCTTGCAAAGGCCATGCACCACAACCTGCGGTATGTCAATCTGGATGCTCCGAAAAACCGGGAGGCGGTTCGGGTCATGATGTCGGCAGCTTTTGGAAAATTTATATTTCACTGCTCCGAAAACCCGGTGATATGGTATTGACCCCTTTTGAATTCGATGTTAATGAATTTCCAGGGATCATCTTTTCCGTTCTGGTGGCTGAAAAACGGATTCTGTGGTCATCGGAACATCAGGGGTTTTATGCATCTGTTTTCATCCGTAGGATCAGCAATCCGTAAAGCTGCTTTCCACATATGGCTTTAAGATCATGATTTTGGGAAGGGAGCCGGAAGGGGACAGGTCTTTTGGCGGCAGGCGCCTTGGAAAGCTTCCGGCCATCCCCCCGACCGATAGCGCACCCAAAAATCTTTATTTTGAAAGATATCGTGAATCAAAGGGTCTATCTTGTTCAACTCGGCTTATAAACTGACAGTTCTTGTTTTCTTGTCCGTTTGTTGTTGCCTGACTGTTTCGCCCAGGTCCAGTCTTTCCAGCGATTTTTCCCCACCCGGCATCGATCTATTGACTGCCGTGCAGACCACTTTGACAAACCAGCCCAACATTCAGTTGCTGGAAAAGGACGTGGACAGTAAAACAGGTCAGCTTCAGATTGAACAGGGGCGTTTTGACACGTCACTGGGTGCTTCGGTTGGCCACAGTCACCAGGAAATTCCACGTTCTGCCCTGGATATATTGCTGGGCGTTCAGGAAATTACCGATACAACGAGCTATGGCATCAATCTGACCCGGGAGTTCAGAACCGGAGTGGTGATTCAGCCCGGTGTGAGTCTCAGGCGAATCTTCACGCGGGAGCCCCGCTACCCGACCGAAAATCGGGCTCAGGTTGATTTCATTGTGACGGTTCCGCTTTTCAAGTCAGGGGGGCGGGAGGTGACAGAGGCTGGTGAGCGGGTGGCTGAAAAGGCGGTTGACATCAGTCTGCTTCAGTTAAAGCATCAAACATCGGTGTCGGTTCTCAATACCGTGAAAGCATACTGGCGTTATCTGGCTGCCGAAAGAGAACTGGACCAACTCACCCTATCCGAAGCCAGAGCGGACAGTTTTGTCATGGATATCCGAACGCTTATCGAACACGATGAACGCCCTGCCGCTGATCTGGAACAGGTCCTGGCCAATCTGGCAGAAAAGAATTCAGCCCGGATTGCGGGTATCCAAACCCTTTTTGAAGCCCGGCAGCAGTTGGGGTTGGCCATCGGGCTGCCGTTTGACCGGATGGTCGCTCTGCCGCAACCTGACGGTGACTTTCCGGTTCCCCACAGGCATGACATAGAAGACTGTATTACCGTTCAAAGTGGCGCGCTCATGGCGCAGTCTCTTGCGCTTCGTCAGGATTATCTCGCGGTCGAAGCGCAGCAGGCATCGAACAGAATTCTGTTGAAGGCCGCTCAAAACGGATTGCTTCCGAAAGTGGATCTGGCGTTTCGGATTGGCTATGCCGGACTGGACGAGGGATCCCGCCTGTCGCGGTCCGTCTCGGCTCTGGGCAGCGATGTTCCCGGCATTTCAGTGGGCGCCGGCTTGAATTATCAGTGGCCGATTAACAACAATGCCGCACATGGTGTTCTGATGCAGCGCAAAGCAGAATTTGAACAAAGCCGGATCCTGACCGATGAACTGTCCCGGTCCATCTGTTCTGCCGTGGTGACGGCACTTTCGGATTTAAACAACAGTTCCCAACAGGTGACTCGCTCACAGGCCGCTGTCCGCTCCTACAAAAAAGCGGTTGAAAACGAAAAGACCAAATTCAAAATGGGTATCGCCACCCTGCTGGACCGGATTACCATCGAGAATTTTCTGACCAGCGCCCTGCTTCAGGAAATTGCAGCTCAAGAAAAATTCAGCAATGCCCTGGTTAGACTGCGCCACGAAACCGGAACCCTTCTGGTTCAAACCGAACAGGGTCTCTCTGTCGGAATGCCGGAACTGACGACGCCCCCTTCTGTCAAATCGTATAAAAAATGGTAACCATGCCTGAATCCAACTTCAGAAAAGCATCTGTCAACCGATTGTCTTCATCCGAACAATTGGATCATCTGATGAAAGTGACCGCGTCCAAAGACTGGCTGATTCTTGCATTGATCGGCAGTCTGGTCGTTGCCGCATTTTTCTGGTCTGTTTTCGGCCGGATTCCGATTCGTGTGGATGGAAATGGTATATTGATTCGAAGTGGCGGTATTTATGAAATCGTTTCTCTCAGTTCCGGACAAATCGTGCAAATCAATTTCGATGCCGGTGACAGGGTTGCCACCGGGGACGTTGTGGCGCGGATTTCACAGCCGATTCAACTCACCAGACTCAATCATGCCCGCACCGAACTGGCCGAAATGAAACATGAACTTCAACGGTTGCGCGATTCGGTTGAAAAAGATCTGCGGCTACGACAGGTCTATTCCGATAACGAACGTAACAATCTGATGAAATCCATTGATTTCGAGCTGGAACGGCTTCGCTGGCTCAGAGAAAAGCTGGTGGCTCAAGATATTCTGCTGCAGCAGGGATTGATCACCAAACAATCCTATGCGAACACCAAGCATGAAATCAACGCATCTCAGGAGCGTATCGAGACGGACAGAAATCGGCTTCGCGGCATATCGGTTTCGGATTTTCAGTTGAAGGATCAGAAAGAACGGGATATCCGCAACAGCGAACAACAGATATTGCGACAGGAGCGTGAGACGCTGGCCCTGAAGAAAATTTATGAGGAAAGCACGCAGGTCATCAGCCCCTTTTCCGGGCGGATTCTGGAAGTAACCACCGACATGGGAAAATCGACCCAAGCCGGTGAATCGCTCATGAGCCTGGAGTTGACCGGTGAAGGTTCCACAAACCTGGAGGCCATCATCTATATTTCACCCGCAGATGGCAAAAAAGTCATGCCATTCATGACGGTTCATATCAGCCCCTCGACCGTCAAACCGGAAGAATATGGATTCATGATCGGACGCGTCACCCGTGTCTCACAGTTTCCCGCCACCCCCGAAGGCATGCTGGACACCCTTCTTAATCGGAATCTGGTGCAGACACTCGCCGCCGGTGGTGCCCCCATTCAAATCAATGCCGAAATTCAACCGGACTTCCATACCCCAAGTGGCTTCAAATGGTCTTCTTCCGAGGGGCCTCCGATCGAAATTAACAGCGGTACGCTCTGTTCCGCACGCATCATGATTTCCAATATGCCGCCCATTGACCTGTTGATTCCTTTTTTAAAAAAGAATGTCATGGGGAAATGATCATGAGGCGCTCCCGGATTCATTTTGTATCGGAAAACCGATGAAATCCCGATCAATTGTCTGGAAAAATCAACGGGTTCGAACCCCAACCCTTCTTCAGATGGAAACGACCGAAGATGGTGCTGCCGCTTTAGGCATCATTCTGGGATATCACGGCAGGGTGGTGCCTTTGGACGAGTTGCGCCGCGCCTGCGGCGTTTCCCGAAATGGCATCAAAACAGAATATCTTCTGAAAGCCGGCGAAACGTACGGTTTGGTGTCAACTCAACATAACAAAGAGATTGAAGCGCTTCACCATCTGCCGCTGCCCATGATTGTGTTTCTCAATTTCAACCATTATGTGGTCTTTGAAGGTATTCGTCGGAACCAGGTCCATCTGAATGATCCGGAAGTCGGGCACAAAATCGTTTCCATGGATGAATTCGATCAATCCTTTACCGGCATGGTGCTGACCTTTGAACCGGGCGCCGCATTTCATAAAGGCGGTGTATCATCAAGCATGCTTCGCGGCCTGGCCAGCCGCCTTGGCGGATTTCGCATGGCACTGACCTATGTGATTCTGGCTGGATTGTTCCTGGTTGTGCCCGGCATCGCCATTCCCGTATTTTCCAAAGTTTTTGTCGATCAGATACTGGTTCAGAATATGCAAAATTGGCTGATACCCCTGCTGTTTGGCATGGGTCTGACCGCTGTGCTTCGCACCGTCTTAACCTGGTTTCAAAAGGCCTGCCTGCTCCGCATGGAAACAAAACTGTCACTGCTGCATTCCGCCCAATTTTTTCAACATGTTTTTCGACTTCCCATTGACTTTTTTTCTCAGCGCTTTGGCGGGGAAGTGGTCAGTCGGGTTCAGATCAATGACAGGGTCGCGCAGCTTCTTTCCGGTGAACTGGCCGCCAATATGCTGAATGCCGTCATGATTGTCTTTTATGCCGTTCTGATGTTTCACTACGACGTGCTGCTGACATCCATCGGCATGGGGATCGTTACCTTCAATCTCATTTTGCTTCGCTATTATTCACGACGTCGGATTGATCTGGTTCAGAAAATCCTGCAGGGTCAGGCGAAAAGCCTGGGCACGGCCATGAGCGGTCTTCAGATGATCGAAACGCTGAAGGCCAGCGGGTCAGAATCGGATTTTTTTGCGCATTGGGCCGGATATCAGGCGCAGGTCAAGGATGCTGAACAGGAGTTGGGGGTTTCATCGCAGATGCTCACCAGCATTCCGTCCCTGCTCTCGGCCCTGAACACCGTGGCCATACTGGGTCTGGGGTCGCTTCAGGTCATGGCAGGTGAATTGAGCATGGGCGGTCTGATCGCGTTTCAAAGCCTGATGGCCAGCTTTGTCGGTCCGATCAATCAGGTTGTCAACCTGGGCGGACAATTGCAGGAACTTCGGGGACATATGACCCGCCTGGACGATGTCCTGAAATATCCGCAGGATCACCGGTTTACCGCAACAAAAACCATTGAACAGACCCGTCCATCCGGTGGTGTCAAACTGTCAGGTCAATTGGACATGATCGATATCACCTTTGGCTACAGCCGTCTGGAACCCCCGTTAATTGAAAACTTCAGCCTGACGATCAAACCAGGCCAGCGTGTCGCCCTGGTGGGACGGTCCGGTTCCGGTAAATCGACCATTGCCAAACTGGTAACCGGTCTCTATCAACCCTGGAGCGGCACGATTCTGTTTGATGATAAACCCCAGAATGATTGGGCACGGACCCTGTGGAGCAGTTCCGTCGCCATGGTGGATCAGGACATTTTCATGTTTGAGGGCAGTATTCGGGAAAATCTCACGTTATGGGATGACACGGTTCCGGAATCCCATTTGATTCAGGCGGCGCGGGATGCCCGTATCCATGAAGCCATCACCCAGCGCCAGGGCGGATACGACAGCCAGGTGAGCGAAGGTTGTGCCAATTTCAGCGGCGGACAGCGCCAGCGTCTGGAACTTGCGCGCGCCCTGGTGGGAAACCCCACGCTTCTGGTGCTGGATGAAGCAACCAGCGCCCTTGATCCCACGACAGAAAAACAGATTGACGACAATCTGCGCCGGCGGGGCTGCACCTGTCTGATTGTGGCCCATCGGTTGACCACCATTCGGGATTGTGATGAAATTATCGTTCTGGATCATGGGCAGGTGGTCGAACGGGGCACGCATGAAGACATGTATCAGAAGGATGGGCCCTATGCAGCGCTCATCAACCTTTCGTGATGCCAAGACGAGATGATAATGCCATCGGCAATTGAAAAAATATTTTGCCAAAGCAGCCTGTCCATGATTGCACAGGCCAACACGCCCTTTCTGCTGAACGGCCGGAACACGGTCTGGTGGATCAAATCCGGACAGGTGGAAATTTTTGCCATCACCCTTAAGGACGGTCAGCCGGTTGGCGCACGGGATCATGTGTTTACCGCGTTAACCGGTCAAATCCTGTTTGGACTGAATGGATCAGCGCCTGGAAATGAAACAGGCTTTCTGGCAGTGGGGAATGCGGATACGAAACTGCAAAGCCTGCCTTTGTCCGACTTTCGAAACGCTGTCCAGGAACCCGATATCGCGCAGTCAGCCAGCATAATGATCGATCAGTGGGTTCAATCCCTTTCCATGGGGATCACGGCCACCCTTCGCACGCGGTCCGATATCCTGCTTGAATTGGAAACTCAAATCACACTGACTGTCAATGCCCGCGCCACTGCCCGCAAAGGCGTTGTATGGATTGGGTCCACATCGGGAGACCTGGTTTTTCTGGGGCTGGAGGATTTACCGCTCACGCAGGAGCATCTGTTCTTTCCCCTTGCCGAATCCGCCTGGATTCAGGCTACCACACCAACCCGACTGACGACCGTAACCGGTCACACGGCGTTACAAAGCCCGTCAGCCTGGGCCGGCCTGGAGTTGTTTCATCGACTGGCAATCCGCTGTCAGGCATTCAACCGGAATCTGGCCGCAGTCGATACGCATCATCTGATGAAAGAAAAAGAAAGCCGGGATCGCCTGCGGCAGACCCGGGCACTCCTGCGCCTGAGATCTGTCGGCAGCCAGAGCAGAAAACAGGAATCATGGCATTCCGATCTCAGCGATCCCCTGTTTACAGCGTGTCAGATCGTGGGTGAATCCATTGGGGTTTCCATCGTTGCGCCCTTGGGATTTCAGGAAAAAGAGCAAAACCGGATGACACTGGACGATATTGCACGGGCTTCGCAGATACGGATTCGTCAGGTGACGCTGCGGGGGCGATGGTGGCGGCATGACAGCGAAGCACTGCTGGGCTTTTTGGATAAGGGGAAAACACCGGTAGCCCTGCTGCCCCTGTCCTCCCGCAAATATGTTGCCATCAATCCGCTCGCTGGAACCCGTCAGGTCATCGACCAGACCGTCGCGGCCTCTCTTTCTTCCATAGCCCATAAATTTTACCGGTCTTTCCCAAACCGAAGGCTGAGCCCATGGGATGTGGCCAGAATCGGACTTCATGGCTGCCGGAAAGATTTTTTTTCGGTCGCGCTGACCGGCATACTGGGCGCCCTGATCGGACTGGTAATACCCGTGACGACCGGTCTGCTTTTTGATACGGTCATTCCGGAGGCGTCCCGGTCCATGCTGGTCCAGATTGTGGTTATTTTACTGGCCTGCTCCATTGGTGCAGGCCTTTTTGAATTGACCAAATCCATCGCCATCCTGAGACTCAAGGGAAAAATCGATCCCACGGTTGAGGCTGCCGTTGTGGATCGATTGATTTCGCTGCCTATTTTTTTCTTTCGCCACTATTCCACCGGCGATCTGGCAAACAGAAGCATGGGCATCTGCGCGATCAGCCAGTGCTTATCGGATGTGACGCTGCAGACCATATTGGCCGGCGCATTTTCATCCGTGAATCTGGTTCTGCTGTTCTGGTATGAATGGCGGCTGGCACTTGTCGTTGTCGGGCTGTCCATGGCGGGGATTTTCTTTGGCATCATTTCCAGCATTCTGCAGATACGCTATCAGCGATTGCTGAATGATACCGAAGGGCGCATATCGGGCATGCTGCTGCAGTTGATATCCGGCATCGCCAAGCTTCGCGTGGCAGGTGTCGAGGATCGCGCGTTTGCGGTATGGGCCAAAGACTTCAGCATAAAAAGGCAGTTTGTTTATAAAAGCCGCACCATTCAAAACATTCTGGATACGTTTAATGCGGCATACCCGATTGTCACTGCCATGATCATTTTTGCGTGGGTTGCGACAAAAAGTACGGACCTGTTTTCCACGGGAACATTTCTGGCGTTCAATGCGGCATTTTTGACATTTCAATTCGCTCTTTTGCAGATGAGTACGGCATTGACATCCATCATGAATGCAGCGCCGTATTATGAGCGGGCCCAGCCCATTTTTTCCGCGCTGCCGGAAGTGGACGAAACCAAAATTCATCCCGGTCGAATCACCGGAGACATTGAAGTCAGTCAGGTGTCGTTTCGATATGATGTCGACGGGCCATTGGTTTTGGACAATGTTTCCCTGAATGTGAAACCCGGAGAATTCTTGGCCATTGTCGGGAGTTCGGGTTCGGGTAAATCAACACTGCTTCGGTTACTGCTGGGTTTTGAGCGACCGGAAGCCGGCACAATTTTTTATGACCGCCAGGATTTGACATTGCTTGACATTCGTGAAGTTCGACGGCAAATTGGTGTCGTTCTGCAAAACGGCAGTATCATGCCTGGCAGCATCTTTCGAAATATCGTGGGGTCTGCCAATTTAAGCCTGGATGATGCATGGGAAGCGGCTCGCATGGCTGGCCTGAATCAGGATATTGCAGAAATGCCCATGGGTATGTTGACCATGATCAGCTTTGGCGGCGGTACGTTGTCCGGCGGACAGCGCCAGCGGTTGATGATTGCCAGAGCTGTCGTTCGCAAGCCCCGGATTCTTTTTTTTGATGAAGCGACCAGCGCACTGGATAACCGCTCCCAGGCCATTGTCAGTGGCAGCCTCGACAATCTTCAGGCCGCCCGGATCGTGATTGCCCATCGACTGAGCACCATTATTCATGCCGATCGGATTATCGTACTGGAACAGGGCCGCATTGTGGAAACTGGAACTTATGCAGCGCTCATGGCCCAGGACGGGCCATTTGCACAGCTTGCCAGACGCCAGATGGCCTGAGAAAAAAAACAAATTGAGTGACATGAATCATTTTCCTGATATGGATACCCTTTGTGAACGCATTCGTGGCGACTGGAAATCATCTGCACAGATACTCTGCCGGCGAATTGAAGCAATATACCGGAAACAAGGTGTTGAGATGACCACAGATCCAATTGATCAGCAGTTTTATCTCAGCGCGCTATATACCATTATCAAAGCCATTGACGCACGCCATGTGATTGAAACCGGTACCTTTGCTGGATATTCAACTGCTGCCATGGCATGTGCCATGAATGATCTTCACACCGACGGTGTGATTGAATCCATTGATCCGGCGCCACCCCGATATGGCGGTTTTGATTTGAATAATCCGGTTTCTGTTGCCAGCCGGGTATTGATTCGGTCTTTCCCGCATCGGGTGATCCTGCACCGGGGGTATTCGGTTCAGGCCTGGGATGACAGCCGGAATGCGCTCCCACAGGTACCCCAGGGTATTTTAACCGACCTGGCATCCCGAAAACCAAAAACCGATTTTCTTCTGGTTGACGGGGATCATTCGTATCCAGGTGCCTACTGGGATCTGAAGGTAGGGTGCAGGTCACTTAAGCCGGATGGCCCTCGACTGATTTTTGTGCATGATTACCATTCCATACCGGACGTTCGTCAGGCGGTCCGAGACTGGCGACGGCAGAACGATCAATGGATTGTATTCCGGGCCTATTCGAAAAACAGCGGATTTGCGCTGCTTCAGTGTCATCCGGCATTGATCATGGCTGAAAGAAAAGCGGCCGGTTGACCCGTTTGTGTGCTGAACGTATTCTCTCGACAATCATTTAACAAAAGGAAATGACCGTAAGGTGGAAACTGAAATAAGAGATATCATGATGGCCCTCGTTGGCCGCATCAAAACCTGCATCGAATTGAAAGACACCCGACAAATTGCAAGTTTGCTGAACCGCATACCGCTCTGGATATTCGATCGGCCGGGTTCACCCGAAGACATCGTTGAACGGTTTGTACAATTAAGCGATGACGCCGAAGAGATGGAGTTTCTTGTTCTGAAAGTGATCGCTTTTGAGAAAAACGGTTTCAGGGCATCCCTTTCCGCAGATACCCAAGTGGTATGGACCAATGAAAAAACCTGGGAAGAAGAAGAAATTGACGTCGTCATGCATTTGGGCATTATCCATAAGGATTCGGTCTGGGTTCCGGACTATCTCGGATTCAACCTGCAGCAGCCAAGCCGAGCGATGAACCACGTTGCCAGCTCCCTCGCTGGCATTGGCAACCCGCCTGAATCATACGATGATTCGGTTGCGAACACGACCTATTTTGGAATGGCCTCCGCAAGCCCGTTTATGGCTTATCCGATTCAGGGCGTTGGGTCTCCTTTCAAGGCCACTGCATTGGAATCCGGATTGGAGACACATTCTTCCGCTGATATGATTCCCATTTATGTCCCCGAATCTGTTTTGATCGAGATCATGAAAAAAGTGAATGTTGCGCAAAAGCAGAAAACAGAGCGATGAAGGATTTGCCTGCAGAAACACCGATATTTTTCGATGGATTGCGTGATTTGACTGATCGAAAACGTTATCGGGGTCTGGTATTGAGACCCCCACGCCGTCTGCTTCAGTTGGTGCATCTGGCCAGAGAGCATGCGGCCGCGGTGGCGTATCGCCCGATCAGTTTCGGGAACAAAGGATACCTGGAAGAACGGGTGGCAGACCTGCAACAAATTGGATCGGCCATAAACGATCTGCTGCCCCGCCTGAAACCTGTCTGGCGAATCATGGCCGGACATGTCAGTCAGTTGCTGGCGAATATTTCAGGTGATCAGAAAAAAAAGGCGTTTGACCGAATCGTTCAGGATTGCGACCGAACCAAATACAAGGAGTACTGGTTTCATGAAATTACCTATGTTCCGGCGTCTGAGAGACCGCTTTTGACCGGTCCATATGATCGTATTCTAATGGTGATCGGCCCCGGAATCGGCCTTGGAGACGAAATATCCTGCATGGAACTGATTCTTTCTCTCAGAATGAAATTTCCCAAAGCCGAATTCGAATTTTATGGATATTATTCCGGCGTATGGACACATGCCGATTCAACATTCAAAACGCATTCACTGGTCAAACGCCCCATGATGGCCTTTGAATGTGTTGATCAGGTCATGGCGGATGAAAACCGGCACAATCTTCTGGTTGTTTATATCAACTTTACAGGACTCTGTTTCCATCTGGCCTTCTGCCTGGATCGCATCCGGCCGGATATCGTTGAAATTGCGGTGGGACAGGGTAAAATGTGGTTTATGCCCCGCGACAGATCTCCGGTTCAGGTTGTCCATGCCATGGATCCGCTTTATGCTGAGAACTATGGCGCGCTTCGACAAATATCGCATCGACTGGTTGGGCCGGTAACCGGTTCGGTAAACAAAACGGGTAAAATCTGTTCGACAGAAGAATTTCGAATCGTTATCAGCCCACTGACATCCAAGCCCATTTTTCTGACGCCTGCCGACTGGGCCAATATTATCGAAAAAACCCTCTGTCAGGTCACCAACCGAAAGCCGGTTTCCTGCCTGGTTCTCCCTGGAATGTCGGCATCGTCAGCCGACTATGCCCGGGAGATTGTTGATCGGACAACCGTAAAAGACATATCGGAATTCAATATCCGCGTTCTGGCCAGTGGTGGCCCGCTTTCTTCGGAAACCGCTTTTCCCACGGTTTATCATGCCTTGAACCAGGCCCATCTTCTGATTGGAATCGACACGTATACATCCCATCTGGCAGCCATGGTGTCTGTTGCTTCTGTCAATCTGTGCTATGAGCGGAATACCGCTTTCTGGCCCGATGTTTCCAACTCCTGGTGGATCGAACTCCGGCATGATCTGGATACTGTCACCGACATTTCGACACTGTTGTTCAAGCTGGCCGGCGGACTGAAGCATGTCGATGCATCGATTTTGTACCAATCACCGGTTCTGAACGCCCTGGCCAGAATGAACCGCGAATTCTGCGCGTTCAAGGACCATCCGACTGCGGAAAAGTCTCACGATATTCTGATGGTCTGTCAGGCCGCATGGAATCGAATACCCCGTCGCTATCAGCAACTGTTGACTCGAATCGATGCCAATTATGCCTGGCCCAAACTGTGCACCTGGCTTTCCAGCAATGATCTGGACGAACAGACCCGGTTCTGGATGCTCGACATCCTGGGCAGATCCCATTTTCGTAAATTTTCCGCCATGATGGATCGGCTTGGAAATCATTTTCAGGTTATTGCGGCATGAATTCCATTCAGCGCGACCTGCAACTCCTGGGTTTCGATCTGAAATCCGCCCGAACCCGGCATGACGGCCGGTATACAGATCATACGCGCCAATACCGGCAGACGTTCGCCCGTCAGTTTCAAAACCTGTTGGATCATGTCCTGACCTTTCTGGTTCAGGATCACCAGTTGGCCGTGGTGAACGAAATGAGCCGATCCAGGCTGTACCGGACCATTCTGGTGGAAGCCGAAACCGCCATGGATTTGTGCACATGGGGACCTCCGCTGAATATATTCCCCTTGACGGATTTCGGCTATGGTCTGATCGCATACGGTGCCTTCGGTCTCATGCAAACCGCTTCGTTCGATCGGGCCGAAGAAGACCCGTTCACCGATTATCTGGGAGCAGCCGGTCTGGATCCCCGGACCATCCGTGCGATCGGGATGATGGCCGGTACTGCAGTTCTCAATGCCGTGACTGAAACCTGCCTGACACACCGGTTACCCCATACCGCCCGAATCATGATGCACGCATCGGAACAGGTTTCTGCAGGCCTGTCTGTCCCGCTATCGAAGCCCACGTCCGTTGGGGACAGCCGCTGCCACACATCCCGGTATCAAAACGGATCGGCCCGGTATATGATGCTGGAACATATTTTTTTGCAAACCGCGCCGATGGATGTCCGGACCCGGCTTCTGAAAATCGCATCCGGCCTTCATGCCATTCGTCAGATGATCCGGGATGCAGAAAAATCGGGCCAGTCGTATCCGGATTTCTTTTTTCTCTTCCCATGCCTGGTAGAACAGATCCAAACCATCTGGACAGAGGCCTGCCAAATGCTCCCCCGGCATCGGGATGCCGTTGCCGCCCGAATCGACAGATGGGTGGATCGGGCACAAAACCTGTTCCCGACGGAAAACCAATGAATGCTCGACAGGACGACCGGATAAAATGAACGTACTCGCTCTGAAAAGGATGGCATCGGAGGTCGCGGCATCCCGCGATCATCACCGAAGGCGTTTTGGTGAGGCGGTCACCGGTCTGACGCGCGAAGTCTCCCAACAATATGAAACCCAACTGGACCGCATACTGACCGTCGGATATGGCCGAAAATCGTCGGATACCCCGGAATCGCGGTGGCAAAAAGCACTGTTCACCTATCTGGTGTCCATGCAGTGGGTGGGGTGGGGGGATTGCGAATTCGGACCGCCACTCGGACTACGAGACCATTCCGAAATTTATGCACTGGGTATGATTGCCTATCTGGGTGCCCGTCTGGTGGATGATGCCATCGATGGTCATATCGATTACAAAGGGCGGTTCCCGAGTTATTATGGATATCTTGTCAACGAATTGGACGTGTGTGACGCCGAGGGAACCTGTGCGGCAGCCGGAACCTTTCTGATCACCGCGTCACTTCGACGGATGATCAAACTCGGTTGTTCATCGGTCGCTGCGGCCATCATGCAGCTCTACAATCGCGTGGCATCCGGCGTGTTGTGCGAAACCCTGTCCGGCGGCATTCCCATCGGTCCGGATCTGTATCGTTCCGTCATCCGGCACAAAGCCGTGGCCTATGACCGGATGCTGCATGTCGTTTTCTTTCGAAACGCGGAACCACTGATTCAAAGCCGAATTCTGTCATTTCTTTCGGCCAAATCGGAATCTTCCCAATTGTTGAACGATCTGTGTGATGAGTCAGACGACCGGTCCCGAAACCAGATGTCGATCCTGGGGGTAAGGAACATGGACCGCGAAACAGTCGTTCAAACCGTTTTGAATGATTTTGTCCATCTCTGGAAGGAAAGTGAGGACCTTCATCCGGATATCCGGAATGCCATGGCCGTCCGGTTGAACGATTCCCTGCAAAAGATCACCCGTTCACCCAATCTCCGCCCGGAGTGGATGACATGAAATCAACCCGATCGGATCATTTCTTTGGAATTATCGTGGTCGATGAAACAACGGGTCGCGGTATCCCCCTGGTGGAGATCAGCCTGATCAACGGATTGCGGGACTACACGGACAGCAATGGGGTATTGGCTTTTTTTGAAGCGGACCTGATGAACCGGGAGGTTTTTTTTCAAATCCGCAGTCCCGGATACCGATACCCGACACTCCTTCACGGCAGACCCGGAATCGTGCTGAAACCGGTTTCCGGAGACCGTGTGACAGTGACACTCACCCGAATCAATGTGGCCGAACGGCTTTACCGAATCACGGGTGAAGGAATATACCGTCACAGTCTGATGCTGGATCGCCCGGTTCCGCCTGGCCATATTCCGCTGAATGCCGGTGTCATGGGGCAGGACACGGTGCAGGCCGTTCCCTACCGTGGAAAAATTTTCTGGGTCTGGGGCGACACCTGGGGCCCGGATACCTTCAATTTTGCGGTTTCCGGTGCCACATCCCCGACGATGGAACAGGGCGGGACGGACCCGGATGTCGGGGTGAGGTTATCCTATTTTGTGGATGACAACGGATTTTCCAAACCCATGTGTCCGGATTTCGGACCCGGTCGGGTATGGATCGACTGGATCCTGCCCTGCCGCGATGACCAGGGGCAGGAACATCTGATCGCACGCTACACCCGTGTAAAATCCCTGAACGAGATCCTCGAGTGTGGCTTTGCCATTTTGGATGACGACCGGAAAATCTTCCGCTCTGTTCGGGTGCTGCCTCCCGAATACCATGAACCGCATCGGTCCCAGCACCCCTTTGTCGCCTGCGTGAACGGCCTGGACTATATTTATTTCACGGCAGGCTATCGATTCCACCGGGTCCGTGCGAGACTGATGGATATCATAGATCCCCTGAAATACGAATATTTTGGCCGGACCGGAAAACGGTTCCGGAAAACCGGTTCGAATCCGCCTGCGGATCATCCGCCGAATCCGGGCCGTTCGATGTATGGCTGGAAAAAGCATATCCCCCGTATCGACCTCAGACGCCGCCCTGGCCGTATCCTGCCGTCCTGGATTCATCTGAAAAATATCGAAACCGGGTTTCCGGTGAATGCAAGGCCCGGCTCGATCTTCTGGAACCCGTTCCGCAACCGGTGGATCATGATTGCCCAGGAAGACATCGGCCAAATCTGGTTTGCCGAAGCCGATACACCGGTCGGACCATGGGTGTATGCCCGAAAAGTGGTCAGTCATTCCAACACCAGTTTCTACAATCCGGCCCAGCACCCGTTTTTCGATCGGGAAAACGGGCGAATCATCCATTTTGAGGGCACGTATTCCCACCTGTTTTCCGGAAATGCCGACCAGACCCCCCGCTATGACTACAATCAACTCATGTATCGCCTGGATCTGGCAAATCCCCTTCTGTTTCTGCCCCAACCTGTCTATCGCGTCCACGACACCGCGGGATATACCCGATACACGTTGCGGGAAGGGCTGAGAAAACCCATTCGGCAGGATACCATCCATTCCATCGCGTTTTTTGCCATGCAGCCCGATCGGGCTCCGGTGGGACTGATCCCGTTTTTTGCCCACGCGGATCGCGGGGCATACCGATTGAGTTCGATGTCCGGTTCCGATCCTCACCGGTCCGGGCAGGCCCTTTTTTGTGCGCTGCCGGCAGGGTGGATATCGCCTGAGCAGCAACTTACCGGAAGATGGCAGTGCCAATCCATTGATCCGCAGGGCCTCACGCGACCATTTGTTCTGGATATCGAGCGGTCGGAACACGCCCTCACGGCCCATGTGGCGCCGGACATTCTGACCGTCACGGCCAGTCATTCCAGCGGCTCGGCCATCGACCTGATCCTGCGGTATGACCACATGGATTATCACCTGCACGGAGAATTCGGTCAGGGACATCTGACCGGATACTGGCAACGTCTGGACAGGGAAGAATCCGGGTTCTGGGAGGGTACGCGGGCGGATTTTGCCTGGAAGCAACGGAACGCTTCGGCTGTGGTACCCTTGTATGAATACTGGAATCCAGCAGCCTCCTGCTACGGCTACTCGACCCGACCCGATCCGGAAAACCGCAACTGGATTCGATCGGAATCACCGGTCTGCCGGGTTTGGGAAAATCCGATGACCGATCTGGTACTGGACTTTGAAACGGAACCGGTGACCTGATTCCAGGCGATCATGTCACCCGCTGAATCGCCGCACCGATGTCGGCAAATTTTTTCTCCATGGCCTCATATCCCCGGTCCAGATGATACACCCGGTTGACCTCTGTCCGGCCCTGAGCCACCAGCCCCGCCAGAATCAGGGAGGCGGAGGCTCTCAAATCGCTTGCCATGACCGGTGCTGCCGAGAGGTGTGACGTACCCTTGATAAGTGCGGCATTTCCGGAAATGGTGATGTCGGCACCCATCCGGCGAAGCTCGCCGACATGCATGAAGCGGTTTTCAAAAATGGATTCAGAGATAAGGCTCAGGCCGTTGGCGACTGACATCAGCACCATGAACTGGGCCTGCATATCGGTGGGAAAACCCGGATAAGGCAAGGTCTTGACATCCACACTCGATATGGTTTCAGGTCCCTGAATGCGAATTCCCCTGGCAGAGACATCGATTTTGGCACCGGTTAAACGCAGTTTATGAATCACGGCTTCCAGATGGGACGGATCGCAGTTGACCAAGGTAACATCGCCCTGTGTCAGGGCGGCAGAGACCATGAAGGTTCCGGCTTCAATCCGGTCCGGAATAATGGCTGTTGTAACGGGTTTAAGCCTTTTCACACCGGTGATGGTGATGATCGATGTTCCGGCACCGATGATATTGGCGCCCATTTGATTCAGCACATCTGCCAGTGCAACCACCTCGGGTTCTCTGGCTGCGTTTCTGAGAATGGTCTTTCCATCGGCTGCAACCGCCGCCATCATCAGGTTTTCGGTTCCTGTGACAGTGGCAATGTCAAAATAAATTTCGTTTCCAATCAGTCTTTCCGCAACCGCCTCCACATACCCATGCTGGAGTTCAATCTGTGCACCCAGCGCAGCCAGACCTTTTAAATGAAGATTGATTGGCCTGGCACCGATGGCACATCCGCCCGGAAGTGAAACCCGTGCCTTTTTCAACCGGGCGATCAGAGGTCCCAGAACCAGAATTGACGCCCGCATTTTTCGAACCAGATCATACGGCGCTTCGGGATTGAAAAGCCTGGAAGCATCGATACGGACCGTATGGGAACCAAAATCGGTTTCAACCTGAGCCCCAAGATGCTTCAGCAGCGTAATGGTGCTGTGGATGTCCATCAGATCAGGCACATTGTGATAGGTACACCAGCCATCTGTCAGAAGAGCTGAGATCAGAATCGGCAGTGCTGCATTCTTTGCACCGCTGATGGCCACCTGTCCATTCAGCCGATATCCACCTTCGATAATGATTTTATCCATGGTTCAATCCTTTAAGAATAAAAAAAGCGCTTTCCCCTGATCAGGAAAAGCGCTGGTTGGGACGGATCAGTCTGACCGGATCAGTCAGACCGGATCTGTCAGACCAAATCAGGCAGACCCACATCAGTGGTGACTGTGATCGTGACCGCCTCCGCCTTTGGTTGTATCCAGAATGGCTTTTATAACGCACCATGTCATGCCCAGCCCCAGAATGGTCAACGCATACCACAGGCCACCCATGAACACGATATGGGACATGTCCCATATCCATTCGAAATTAAACGGAAACATATTGGTACCTCCTGCAGGTTAAATCATGATTCAATCGGGTTCAGTTCCGCTTCCTGTGGGAAAATAGGCAAATAGCGGTATGAAATCATAATCAGAATAATGCCATAGGCGACCGGAAGAATGGTTGTTGCAACTTCCTGCCAACTGGGATAGTAGAGCGCCCATTGGTCAAATGACATGACTGGAACCGCCATGACCTGAAGGACCATGACCCACCGGTTGATACAGACACCGATTACAGCCAGAATGATGGCTGTTGTTCTGGCAATTGGATTTTTTCGGCCATTCGGCGTGATGAGGATGACGGCCGGAATCACGCCGCCGATCAGAATTTCCGCAATCAGGATCCAGATGCCGTAAAAACTGTTATTGGAATAAAAATCCATCAGGTTGAAGCCTCTGGCGGGCGCGGTGACATTGGCCCAGTACAGGGTGTCGATAATTTTGGCAATGATATAGGTGGTCATCATCCAACCGGAGATTTTGGCCAGCAGCTCGATGACATTGTCCTTGACCAGTTTTTTACCGGTGATGGATTCCGTGATTTTGGTGATCAGCAGGGTGAAACAGGGGCCATAGGCCGCCGCAGACCAGGTGAACAGAAAAAATGTCCAGGGCCAGATGAACAACCCTTCACGATAGGCAAAGGGACGTCCAAACAACACACCGGCGACGCCGCCCAACGATCCCTGATGGAAAAAGGACAGAAACGCGCCGGTTGCGGCAAACACAGCCATGATTTCGTGCATGTTGTGGGCCAGATGATGAAACAGCGGAATCCGGTTGATCTGCCGGTTTTCCAGAATCAGGGGGATGTATTCGATGGTCAGAACCGCAAAATAGCAGGACAGGCAGAAAGCCACCTCGGTCAGCATGGAATGCACATTGGCGTGCCAGAAAATAAACCATCCGCGCAGGGGCTGGCCGATATCGATGGCCAGAATCAGAAGCGCGGAACTGTAACAGATAAAGCCGATCAGAACCGCATAGTTGATGATGTTTTTCAGTTCATCCTTTCCGATAATATATTTCAGAAAACCTGAAAAAAATGCCCCGCCGCCCAGTGCGATAACCGCCAGATCCGCCCAGATCCAGAGCGCGAACCCATAATAGTCGTTCATGTTGGTCTGATTGAGACCCTTGAACCAGCACAGAAGCATGGCATAGACGCCCCACAGCAGAACGGCTCCGACGATCGCCAGCGACACCAGAAATTTGCCGAGTGAACAGCGCCTGACGCCATTGGGTATTAACGCAGAATCCATAATATATGACCTCTCAATTCATTCCGGTTTTCAGTGGTTATAAGAAAATGGTTTCGGTGATAACCGTCGTTATTTTGCGGGACGTTCATTTTTCAGATAATTGTCCCCTGCTTTTCTGACCCATTCCTTGCCGGATACATAATAGACCTTGGTATTGGTGCCCAGTCTTTCCAGAAGCCGAAAGGCATGGGGGTCCTTTTTCAGGGCATAAACCGCATGATCCGGATTGTTCAGATCTCCAAAGGTGATGGCGCCAGCAGGGCAGGCCTGGGTACAGGCAGTCTGATATTCAGATTCTTCGATTTCTTTTCGGCCATCCAGATGGGCTTTATCCTTGGCCGCCTGATAGCGGTGATAGCAAAAGCTGCATTTTTCCACGATGCCGCGCATTCTGGGAGAGACAGCCGGATTCAGATATTTTTCCATCCCCTCGGGCCATACCGGATCGAACCAGTTGAAATACCTGGCATGATACGGACATGCCCCCATGCAGTAACGGCATCCAAAACACCGGGTGTATATCTGGCTGACAATTCCGGTGTTCATATCATAGTCCGTGGCCGTGGCCGGACAGACAGACACGCAGGGGGAATGGCCGTCATGCCCCTCGCAGTGCTGGCAGGGCCGGGGCAGATAGCAGATATCGGTTTCCGGAAACGGTTTGTCGTTGGTCAGCTTATAGACCTTCATCCAGGTGATGCTTTTCAGTTTGTCGCTTTCATCTTCCCTGAAAGGAACGTTGTTTTCGGACATGCAGGCCACCATGCATGAACCGCAACCGGTACACAGATCCAGATTGATGACCATTCCAAATTTTTTGGTGGATGTTTGATCGTGTTCGTTTTTCATCAGAACCTCATGCTCGTGTTAGGCTTTGCTCAGTTTGGCCCGGATTCCCCAGGCAGCATCCAGTCCGGAAACCGGATCGGGTACCGAACCGATCAGACGGTTGATATTGACACCTTTTCCTGCCAGGTAATTATCATAGGCAACATGTCCCAGACCTCTGGGCAGAGCAATGATGCCCGGCATAACGCCTTGATCGATATGGACTTTGACCGCGGCCTGGCCTTTCGGGGTTTGCAGCGTCGCCGTATCGCCTTCTTTCAGACTGAAGGTCTGAGCGGTTTTGGGATTGATTTCAATCACACTGTAGGCGCCCTTCAGGACGGTGTCTTCGATGGTTTTTGTTAAAAAAGACGGGTTTCCGATATATCCGCTGGAAATACGCATCGTATCATACGGCAGAAGAATGACCGGAAACATGGACGCATCCCCTTCCGGCTTGATGGACGCAAATGGCTTTGCCGCAGCAAGGTCTGCAGGTAAAAACTCAAATTTTTGGGTTGGGGTTTGAAATGCGGTCTGCCATGAATCAGGCTTGAATGTTTGATCCACGACATAGGATTTCTTTTTCAGAATTTCCAGTTGATCCCCAAGCGATTCTTCCAGGCATGTTTCAAAACTCTCCCATGGAAAGGCTTCGGCAATGGCACCCCCCAGTTCCTGAGCCAGCAGAATAAAGACATCACCGACATGACGGGTATCCAACTGGGGTTTGACAACGGGCTGACAAAGCCCGGTCAACGGATAGTTGAATCCGGCGGCGCCGGCCACATCTTCCATCCGTTCCAGATACACATGGTTGGGCAGAATCAGATCGGCGATTGCGGCTGATTCATCCATGAATGATGAAAAACTGACGATAAACGGAATTTTTTTCAGTGCATCATATGACGCCTGGGTATCCGCCAGCGTGAAAACCGGATTGGATTCCACCATGAACAGGGCTTCAATCGGATAGGGTTTTCCAGATGCCAGAGCGGATGGAAATTGGTTAAGAAGCGAGGCAGAGATCGGAAAGGCGCGTGTTCCGGCACCGTCGAGCCTGGGCTGTTTCATACCGGCATCGGCGATCGCATCCGGCTGAATTTCTGGCCAGTCCCTGCCGGGCGTATCGGTAACGGCCCAGATTCCGCCTTCCCGGTTGATCGAACCCACCAGAGCATTGAGTGCATGTACGGCCATGAATTCATTCATGCCGCCCGGAACATTTCCCTGACCTTTGCCAGAGATCGCCAGCGGTTTTTTGGCTTTTGCAAAATCCCGTGCAATCATGGTGATGGCTGCCGGATCAACGCCGGTCGTTTTGGAAACGGTTTCCGGACTGTAGTTATCGAAAATCAGTTTTTTGAACCCCTCATTGAAACCAGCCGTGTAATTTTTTATGAAATCGGCGTTGAACAGAGATTCCTTGATGATTACATGAGCGATTCCAAGGGCCAGGTCCGTCTCGGTTCCGGGATTGACAGTAATCCAGACATCGGCTTTGGCTGCGGTCCGGGACAGCCGGGACTCGATCTGAACCACCCTGGTTTTGGATTTTTTCCAGCCTGTATTGGCCTTGAAGGTTCGAACCGGTGATCCCCATCCATCCAAAAGGCCGCCGCCAAAACTGAGAATATATCCTGCGCGTTCAAGATCAAATCCGGGGTTAGCGGCCACACCGTTCATCAGTTGAAGCGTGGTGCGGTAGCTGTCGATAAAGGTGGGAACGGTCAGCTTATTGGGGGAACCATAGGCGGTCATAAAACGGTCAATCAGCCTGGATACTGTTGCAGAGGCAGCGCCGGAAATACAGGCCACGGACTGGGGTGCTCCGGCTGTCCGAACCGCATTCAGTTTTTCGGCAACCTCGGCAATCGCCTGATCCCAGGATATGGGCATCCATTGACCACTGCCCCGTTCACCGGCGCGTTTCTGGGGTGTTTTGATTCGGGTAGGGCCATACAACAGTTGAAGACCCGACAGACCCAGGCTGCAGATGCCGCCCTGATTGACCGGATGGTCTTTCATGCCTTCGATTTTAATGGCCCTGCTTTCAACTTTTTTCACACTGATGCCGCATCCGCCCGGGCAAAGGGTGCAGATGGTGTTGACCGTCGTGATTTCTCCGGTTGGCGGAACCGGTGTCCAGGGCCAGTTCTGGGTCCAGATGGACAGGTCGTCGGTAATTTTCCATGGCAGCGGCGACAGCGTAATACCGGCCCCAGCTCCAACACTCAGCGACAAAAAACATCTTCTGTCTATTTTCATAGATTTATCCCCTTAAAACCGTAATCGGAACACATCGACCTGAGTTGATGATCCAGTTTTTCTGTTGTTTCGGGATTCGATTATTTGTGGCAGACAAAGCAGCCTTCCTTCTGAGTCTGGACACTGGCCAGCATTTCTTTTTTCTGCTGATGACATTCGGCGCAGTCGTCCATTTTCATCCGATCCCAGGTGTTCCGTCTGAAGCCGGCGATGTTATGCCCCCAGATATCCCGGCTGTAGCCGGTGATCCGGTTGGATTCATAAACCCGCAAGGTCGTGGATTCACCCATTTCGCCATGACAGGTCACGCAGTCCATTTTGCCAGTTTTGACGTGGGCGGCATGAGAGAAAAACACACAATCCGGTTGTCTGGCATATATGAGCCAGGGGACTTCGATCTCTTTTTGGACGTATTCTTCGACAAATTTTTTCTCTTCTTCGCTTTCTCCCTGAACATCCTCATGGCATTCTATGCACTGGGCCAGTTTTGGGGCGCCGGAGAACGTGCCATCCTCCCGGAAAAAGTGACAGCTTTCACATCCTTCGGAAACCAGTTCGTTGTGAAGTGCATGATTGAAATCGACGGGTTGATGTTTCTGGGAATAGAGAAGCTTGGGAAAAACGACCCACCCGACAATCAGGCTGGCAGCCAAACCGATCAGAAAGAACAGAAAGACAATCCCTCCTGATCCTTCTCCTGAAGGGGTTTCGTCCGTATTCGAAACCGATGAATCTGCATGATTGAATGTGCTCATGAAAACTCCGTCATCCTGTGGTTATGGGTTGCAAGCGGTTAAACAAACCATTGTCGGGTTGTATGGACGTATTCATTCTATATTCGCGGCCCGACACATGAAATATCTTGAAAAATCCGAGAAACAGAAACCGATTGAAATGAATGAAATCGATGTAAAAAGCGGACATTATGAAGGGACCAACGCAATTGAATGGAATTTTGATAATATGTTTCATGAATTATCAAGGATTGTCCGATGCCGAAAAACTGAAATGAATAGTGTGGAGCAGTCTAAACGGCTCCGGAATCGTCGCCTCCGTATTTTACATATATAATAATCAAACGTCCATCTAACTATTGAAACCAAATTTGTCAAGAAAAAATCACTGCCCCATAGCCCCGTAACTGTGAAGACCGGGTAGAAGATTGACGCCAAGATAGGTAAACAAAACGGCTGCGAAACCGGCAATGGACAAAAAAGCGATCCGTTTTCCGTGCCAGCCCCTCATCAGTCTGGCATGCAACATCGTGGCATAGATGAACCAGGTGATTAAGGACCATGTTTCCTTTGGATCCCAACCCCAGTAACGGCCCCATGCCGAATTGGCCCATACAGACCCGGTGATGATGCCAGCCGTTAAAAACAGAAACCCGAACATGATCATCTGATGATTTAGCTCATCCAGAATAGGGATATCCGGAAACCGTGCAATGAGCGAATTCGAATGACCGCTGTCGCGATCTTTCAGCAGATACATGATGCTGATGCCAAGCGCCATTGCAAATGCCGCATATCCGATGAAGCAGGTAATCACATGCGCAATCAGCCAATTGCTTTTCAGGGCTGGCAGCAGGGGTTGAATCCGGTCACTGATATTGGGTGAAAGAGAGGCATAGGCCATGGATATAAAGGCAATAGGTGTCGTGAATGCACCGATAATTCGGCTGCCATATTTTTTTTCCACAACCAGATACAGCAAAATGATGCACCAGGAATAAAAAACCAGGGATTCATAAAGATTGGACAGCGGTGCATGGCCGATGCCCAGTTGATAGGACTCGATCCAGCGAAGTCCAATGCCTGCGGTATTTACAATCAGACCAGCCAGCGATACCCAGGTCGCAGCCTTTCCCAAACCGGGTTTCCTGAAAACCCAGGAAGCGATATATAAAAACGCCGCTGTTCCATAAACAAATGTGACAATGGATAAAAGAAGAGAACTGTTCATAACGGGTCCTTTAGATTTTAATGATAAAGATTTTGGGTGTGTTATCGGTCGGGTATGACAGAAAAGAGGTCAATCCCTTCCCCAGATCATTACCATTCAGTCTGTTATAAGAGGTCAGGGTTCCGATCTCAAAACTCAAATTTGAAATCTCAAATTTTTATCCCATCCATCAGGCGTTTCATCCGGTTCTCCATGCCCAATCTGTTTTTGGTGGCGATACCGGAAATGATAATGGCGGTTTGGCCCTTTTCAATTTGAGCTTCGACATATATCTGTTGGTGAGACATGAAAAATGTGATGATACATCCGATGATCATCAGAAAAAATCCGGTGTAAACGATCCATACGCCCGGATCATATGTCACTTGAAGGCCCGTAGCATATCGGGTCTGCATCTCGGCAACGGATATGGTCACATCACCTTTCCGCATTTTGTCAAAACTGGGAAACTTGACTGGAAGTACGATTTCAACCGGTTCTCCGCTGGAAGGCGTCCATATGCCCATAAACGCATCGCCGATATCATGGCCTCTGAACTGAAATCCCGTTCCAAAATCTTTGAGAATAAAGCTGCCAAGTCCTTCCGGAAGTGACAGAATCTTTCCCATAACCGCTTTTTCCCGGTATTCCATTCCGCTGGCGCGGCTGACAAAGCTTAAGACCACGTCGTTTGAGGGAACCTGGGAATAAGAGGACTGATAAAAATTGATCCCATCATACTGAAGCGGATCATTGACAATGATATCGCGGGTCAGCACCGGGCGACCGTCTTTAAGAATGGTCAGTGTGGAACGGTATTCGCTGGGTACACCCGAGTCATAGAACTGAATGTTGAATTTATCGCAACGGATTTCAAAATCCAGTGCATGTTTTTTACTGTTACCGGATAATTGAATGGCTCCCGCCTGTCCACCTTCCGGAATGCTGACATACCCGTCAAATCCCCAAATCGATCCGATCAGTCCGCCAATCAGGAGGAAGACAACACTCAGATGCACAACATAGACACCCAATCGGGTCCACCTTCCTTTATCCACCCCAAAATAAAATCCTGAATCGGTCGAATACCGCGTTCCAGTGGCAAAATATTTGGAGAGCGTGTTTTGAATCACATTCTGATATTCATCGGGTTTTCCAGGTAATCTGGCTTGCATCCGGTTAACCGCCTGACGGAAACGTTCCGGCCGAATTTTGACCTGACCAGGGAAAATGATTTTCCACGTGGTGGACAGACGTTCGATAGAGCAGACCACAATATTGACCGAAAGCAGAATCAGCAAAAGCTGAAACCACCAGGAATGGTACATGTCAAAAAAATCCAGAACCGAGAAGAGACGGTATAAGAATTCGCCATAATTCATGGCATACAGTGACAGGTTTTGATTCTGTGGAATCACGGTGCCAATGATGGACGTCGCTGCCAGAGTCAGCAGCAGAACCACCGTGAGCCGAACAGAGGAAAAAAACGATATCAGTGCGCCTGAAAAGCCGGCTGACTGTCGGCTGTCATTCATTCATGATCCTTTCGTGATTAAATTTTACATATACTCTATCCGGGCACTGCGATTTCCTTGAGTTCCCTCCCCCCATCGGGAAGGGTTGGGGTGAGGATTGGAAAATCGCAAATTGTGACCGACCAACGTATACAAACGATGAAGACTGCATGACCGGGCTGTTGGTCGATAGAACATCCGGTCTTAAAAATGATTATTTTAACATGGGTTGCAACCCATTTCAACGTCGAGTTTGATCTTGAAAATTGGCATCCATCGCTTTTTAGATAATGATTTTGAAATGGCAGCAGGTCGGGATATGCCTATCAATGGATCATGTTCAGCAATTCCTGAGGATTTGAGATAATCATCTTTGCCCCACTTGAAACCAGTTCATCCTTCAATCGAAATCCCCAGAGTACCCCGACCGGAAACATGCCTGCAGAAACCGCGGTTTGCATGTCCACGGAGGTATCTCCGACGTACAGGAATTCAGCGGGGGGAATATTCAGAATGGTCGAAATTTCAATGGCCCCAGCCGGGTCCGGTTTTTTGGGAACCGAGTTGCGAATGCCAAATACCACATCAAATGGCCAGCGGTTGAGAAACGCTTCTGCGCACTGAACCGTAAATTGGTGGTATTTATTGGATAAAATGCTCATTCGAAGACCGGATTCAACCAGCCCGTCCAGAAGTTCGGAAATGCCCTCATACAGGCGCGTGTCGGTTCGCCAGTTACGCCCATAATCCTCCTGATAGCCCTTAAGACAATGGGCAATGGTTTCCGGGTTCCGATATTTCGGAGGCAGCGCCTTCTCGATCAGAACAGATGATCCGTCTCCAACAAAATATTGATATGATTCAAGCGGATGAATTGGAAATCCGTTTACAGACAGAACCCGGTTGACCGAGTTTCCGATATCGGCCAGTGTGTCAAGAAGCGTTCCATCCATATCGAATAAAACAGCACGAAATGATTCCATTGAGTATTGCCTTTCCGGTCAGCGGAAAATGAACGTTTGGTATCCGGATCATGTACTCAGGCACAAAGGGGCAAAGATCCAGAGCGTTGTCTCACCTGTCTGCCTGCCTGCGCCGTTGTCCCCATAAGCCCGGACAGTTACCATTTTTCTTTGTGCCTTTGTGCCTTTGAACCAGTCCCTTACCATTTTTTCATCAAACGGCAAATGCCTGTCTGAAAGGTATGTGGCGGAGTAATCAGACTGAGTACCAGGCACGCGAAATTTTCATCAAGATCATAAAAATAACCGGGATGGACCAGCAGGTCATCCTGCGCCAGCAGATGACAGGCCAGCTCTTCGTCTGAACCTCTGTCTGGAATGGACAGCACCTGATACCACCCGCCTTCCCGCCGGTATGGCAAGAACCGCTGATGATTTACAAGGGTATTTTGCAGAAATTTTTCATTTGCCTCGATACGGATTTGAATCTGATCCTGAATCTTTTGCCGGTTCATCAACAGGTGAGGGGCGGCAACCTGAACCGGAGTGGATACGGACAGATACGTGTCAGCGATCAGCTCCAGCCGGATAATGGCTGCCTGAACCAGCGGGTCAGGCCCGCTGACATGTATCCATCCCAGTTTCAACTGTGGCAGACCGCATATTTTGGATAGGCCCGAAAGCGTAAATGTCAGCGACTCAGCATGACCGGCTGTCGTATTGACTGTAACATTATGTTTTTTTGAAGGATAATCCAGAAAAACCTCATCCACGATCAGCGCCAGATCAAAACGGCGACACAGATTGCCGATATGCGCCAGGTCAGCCGGCTTTAAAAAAGAGCCGGTGGGATTATTGGGACTCACGACCACAATGGCCCGGCATCGATGGCTGACGGCATCCAAAAGACGGTCCATATCGATTTGCCATCCCGATCGACTGGAATAAACCAGCGGATAGGGTTTCAGAGAAACGGATTCCCATGCGGCCAGAAAGTCAAACAGGGGATAACTGGGTTGCGGAAACAGAATTTCATCACCCGGGTCACAGAGCAACTTGAGTACAAAGGCATAGGCTTCACTGGTGCTGGCCGTTAAGCACACCTGATCCGGATTGACCGGTTGCCCGTGATCGCGATAGTATTCGGCAATGGATTCTCTTGCCGCCATCGATCCTTTGGCATCGGGGTGATACAAAAGGATATCCGGTTGCGAAACCCACTGTTGAATCGCATCGGAATCATAAACCAATCCGGCGGTCGTCGGATTGGTATCGGTTAGATCCAGGATCGGGATGTGATTCTGTTTCTTCTGTTTCAGAATCGCCATCAGACGATTCGGTTCAACACGCCAGTCAATTCGGGAAGAAAACATGTATAAGCGACCATTCAGCTTGCTGGCTCAGGGAAAAAGTGGCAGCGGGACAAAGATGCAACGCCGCATCACCGGGCTGGAATCAGACGTCTTCCTGCAACGCCTGGGTACTGAGTGTCATGGATTTCAATGTCAGAAAAACCGCCTCACCCATCGTTGCATTATCGGCTGGTGATGTCGCCATCGACTTGAAGCGATTGATGTCCTCTGGCACATGACTGGAAAACAGCCGATGGATCAGCATCAGATGGTTGTGCATCAGGCTGAAGACAACCACTGGTCCCAAAACCGTCTCGTTACCCGTTTTTTGAACGACGGCGCCTGCCATCATATGATGCTCCAGTGCAAACGGTTTGGAAACAGGTTGATAATGCAGCAATTCAGAAAACAGTTCAATCGCCTCCTGAACCCCTTCTCTGTATCCATTTCGAAGCGAGTCGATGCCATCGCGGGCTATCTCATCCACTCCGGAATCCGTGATCTCCAAATTCAGTGTGGCGATGCATTCCTGCTGAAGCCGTTTGACCGATTCCGCTTTTTTACTGACAACCACATCGCTGTCGTTTAAAATCCGGATGGCATTTTTAAAGCTGATCATTTCCTTGATGGTGGGGCTTTTGCGCAGCACAATGTCCGAAATTGTTGTTCGGTAGAAGGGCAGATCGTTGTCCAAAACCAGGATGTCCGGGCTGTCGGAAGCGGATGCCGGTAAATAAAGTTGCATGTCTCTCTCTTGATGCAGACGGTACCCGGCGATATCAAGCAGGGAGCGAACCTGTTCCCGATCCAGTTTTTTGGAGCTGTCAACCGGACCAATGGAACGCAGGATGGTTTTCGCCAGTTCATCGATGGATCGTTTTTTCAACAGATTTTGTTTCAGGCTCATGGTGCCTCCATCAAACCAATTGGAAAAATTTTCAAATTGACAGTCGCCAAGCCACTGGATATTCCGGAATGCTTCTGTTATAGAGAATTACCTGGATACCCCGTCCTGACACCATTTCACAAGACAATAAAGGATGTTTTATGAGCGAATCCGTTACCATCACCTATGGGAATCACACGATTGATCTGCCTATTATTATCGGCACGGAAGGTGAAAAAGCAATTGATATATCCGAGCTGAGAAAAAAAACCGGCCTGATCACCCTGGATCCGGGTTATGCCAATACCGGAAGCTGCCTGAGTTCCATTACCTACATGAACGGTGAAAGCGGTATCCTGCGATATCGCGGCATACCGGTCGATGAACTGGCCGAAAAATCCATTTTCACGGAAACCGCCTATCTGCTGATCAACGGGGAACTGCCAACCCGGTCCCAGTTGAACCATTTCTCTGTTCTGCTGAATGACAACTCCCTGATTCATGAGGACATGCAGTTTTTTTTCCAGAATTTTCCACGGGCATCCCATCCCATGGGAATCCTTTCCTCCATGGTCACCGCACTCAGAAGCTTTTATCCGGAACTGAAAATCACCGAGGAAGAAGAACTCAACCTCATGGTGACCCGGCTTTTGTCCAAAGTGCGAACTTTGTCTGCCATGTCTTACAAGATATCAAGAGGCCACAAGGTCATCTACCCTCGGCCGGACTTGAATTATTGTGCCAATTTTTTGAATATGATGTTCGACAATCCGGTCAAACCGTACCGGATCGAGGAAACCCTTGTCAGGGCGCTGAATGTGTTTTGGGTTCTTCATGCTGACCATGAGCAGAACTGCTCGACCTCAACGGTCCGGATGGTGGGAAGTGGCCGTGTGAATCTGTATGCGGCCATCAGTGCCGGTGTTGCGGCACTCTGGGGACCGCTTCACGGGGGTGCCAATCAGTCCGTGATTGAGATGCTGGAACGCATTCGTCGATCCGGGGGCGATATTCAACAGGCGATCGACCAGGCAAAAGACCGGAACCATGCCTTTCGGTTAATGGGCTTTGGTCATCGGGTCTATAAAACCTATGATCCCCGTGCCGTGATCATGAAAAAAATGTGCGATGACGTTCTGGAAAAACTCTGCATCCATGATCCGCTGCTCGACATTGCCAAAAAACTGGAGGAAGCGGCTTTAAATGATGATTATTTCATCGAACACAACCTGTATCCGAATGTCGATTTTTACAGTGGCATTGTTCTGAGAGCCATGGGCATCCCCACCAGCATGTTCACCGTGATGTTTGCGATCGGACGGCTGCCGGGATGGATTGCGCAATGGAAAGAAAGCCTGGATGATCCCAACTGGCGGCTGAGCCGGCCACGGCAGATCTATACGGGCCCGACACTTCGGCATTACACGCCCATCGATAAACGGTGATGCTGTGAATCATCGTGCTTGACAAGGTCTGTCTTTTTTTGTATGAACGACAAAAAGGCAAATTTTTATGAACAATCATCCGGTAGTCAAAATCACTCAAAAATTCTGGTGGCGCTTCACCATGACCCAATGCGCCTGCCGGTTCCGCATGTTTTAGTTTAAACCAAATTTTTTATTCATAAACGGGCTGTGGACGCATCACGAACGTGTCCACAGCCCGTTTATATTTTGGGGGCCGTGGAAAATCATCCACGGCCCTATTTTTTTATCGCTTCCTAAAAAGAGGAATCATCAATCCAATCATTAACCGTCATAAGGAGACAGAGAGATGCTGATTGTCATGAGCAAAGGCGCAACGCCCGAACAAACCCATGCCGTCGTCACGGAAATTGAAAAAAGGGGATATACGGCCCGCCCCATTCCGGGTGGTGACCGCGTATCCATTGGAATTCTGTATAACAAGGGATCCGTGGATGCCTCTCCGTTTCTGGGTATGCCGGGCGTGAAAGATGCCATTCCGATCACCCGGCCCTATAAACTGGTCAGCCGTGAATTCAAGACCGAAGATACGGTGATTCAGGTTGGGCCGGTCGCTATCGGAAATGGCAATCTCACTCTTATTGCCGGGCCCTGTGCCATTGAAAGCAGGGAACAGGCATTGATCATTGCCGCACATGTTCAAAAAGCCGGCGCCCATATCTTTCGGGGAGGGGCTTTCAAACCCCGGACATCTCCCTATTCGTTTCAGGGTCTTGGCCGGGAAGGTTTGGAAATTCTGAAGCTGGTTCGGGAAACAACCGGCATGCCGGTGATCACGGAAGTCATGGACGACGAAACCTTTGATCTGGTCGAAGCGTATGCCGATATCATCCAGATTGGAACCCGGAATATGCAGAATTTCAGTCTGCTGCGCCGGGCCGGAAAATCAACCAAACCCGTGATGCTGAAGCGGGGAATGGCGGCCACGATTGAAGAGTGGCTGATGGCTGCTGAATATATTCTGGAGGGCGGAAATCCATCTGTGATTCTCTGTGAACGGGGGGTTCGCACATTTGTGAATCATAGCCGGAACACACTCGATTTGTCTTCGATTCCGGTCATTCGCAAGGAAAGCCATCTGCCGATCATTATCGATCCCAGCCATGCGGCCGGACGCCGGGATCAGGTCATTCCGCTCAGTCGTGCCGCTGTGGCTGCCGAAGCACATGGATTGATGGTGGAGGTTCATCATGAACCGGATAAAGCATTAAGTGACGGTGCCCAGTCGCTTTATCCGGAGCAGTTTGTGACGTTGTGCCACCAGGTTCGGGATATATATGGTATGCTGAACAAAAGTTAAAACAGTATAAATCGTAACTGCTTGTCAGTCATTCCAGGAAAAGAGAACCGCCGAGGCAAGCAGTCCGGTCATGGTCATTGCGGTTAAAATGATCAGATGCGAAGCAATGTCGGCCAGTCCGGCGCCATCATTCATGATCATCCGTACGGCTTTCAGAAGATGGGTCAGTGGAAATATCTGGGATGTGGCTTTGATCCAGTGCGGAGCGCCTTCAATGGAAAACCAGACTTCAGAGAGAAACATCATGGGCCAGGAAATGAAGTTCAGCACACCGCTGGTAAATTCCTCACTGGTTCCCCTTGCGGCCAGAACGAGTCCCAGGCTGGTCAGACTGAGGCTTCCAATGAAAAATACGAGCAGGAGATTGAGATAACTGCCCTCGACATGAAACGAAAACAGCATGTCGCAACCGAACCACACCACAATCAGGGTGAACATCAGCAGAAAAAGCCGGGAAAGCATCTGGGCGGTCAGATATTCAAACGCGGTCAGGGGGGTGGCTTTCAGACGTCTGAGAACGCCGTTCTTCCGGTACCGCACCACCACATAGCCAACCCCCCACAATGCGCTGAACATCATATTCATTCCCAGAACGCCGGGAAACAGCCAGTCAATATAACGGATCTCCCGGCCTTGAATCACCTGTTTTTCAGCCGACAGGACATCCTTTTCAGGCATCAGACTGGCGATCAGAAATTTTTCCATCAGATACCCCCGGGGTGAGCTGTCGCTGATCCAGTAGCGATAAGGCGGATTTCCCTGTTGAATGAGCATGTCAATTTTGTGATGCTGAAGCCGGATAAGCCCCTGATCCAGATTTTCAAACCCGATAAAATCGACATATTTTGCCTGTCGAAGCGCCTCCGGAAGATCCAGTTGGTCGGGTTGAATCACCGGGCTGTTGCATGGAAATACGCCGACCTTGTTTTCCTGAAACGATTTGCCGCCAAAGACCATTCCAAAACCGACAATCACCAAAAACGGAAACAGAAAATTCCAGCCAAACGCGGCCCGGTCACGCAAAAATTCCAGATTTCGGGCAATAAACATCGCCCACAAGCGCTTGAAGTTCATGAAATCGATTCCTAATCCCGCAACTGCCGTCCGGTCAGCCGCAGAAAAACATTTTCAAGATTGGGTAGGCAGAAAGGCAGTCCGGAATTGTCATGGCAGTGGCGTTGAAGCAGATCTGACAGCGGCCCCCGATCCATGATTGTCCCATGATCCATGATGGCAATATCATCACACAGATACTCGGCCTCTTCCATGTAATGGGTTGTCAGGACAATCGTTCTACCTTCTGACTTGATATGATGGACGATATCCCACAGATTCCGTCTGGCCTGCGGATCCATTCCGGTCGAGGGTTCATCCAGAAACAAAAGCGGGGGATCATTGATCAACGCCAGTGCCAACAACAGACGTTGTCGTTGCCCTCCGGAAATGCGGTCATTATACTGGTGTTCGATTTCCATTAGATTGCACAGCGACAGAATCTGGTTCAGATCTGCCGCGTGATGATAAAGTTTTTGAAATGCGGCAAGGGTTTCTCTTACCGTCAGAAAGGAAAACAGCGCGGTATGCTGAAGTTGAATTCCCACATCTTCCTGAAATGACGCATCCCGCGGTTTACCTTTATAGAGAATTTCTCCGGAAGTTGGTGAGAGAATGCCTTCAATGATTTCAATGGCGGTGGTTTTTCCCGCGCCGTTTGGTCCCAGGAGTCCAAAACAGATTCCCTCTGGAATGAAAAAGCTGATATCCCTGACGGCAGTGACATCCTTGTAGGTTTTTGTCAGATTTTTGACTTCGATGAGTGGTGTAGGCATCAGACAGGGTGTATTTGAATGATAAAAATCTATTTGTCAGAAAGCAGCGAAGCACATGCCTCCACTGCGGCGGCTGCGGTGCAAAAGGCCAATCCTACGCCGGACTTTGAACGAATCCAGTCCTGATGGGCCAGGAGAGATCCGGCTGCAAACAGATTGGGGTGCGCGGGCATTCCTGACCCATTTAATGGTCGAAACCGGTCATCCACGTCAATCCCGGCCAGGTGAATGGGATGACCACAGGGATCAAAAAAATCATCCCGATGCCATTGGAACCGTTCGGGCAGCGAAACAACCGGTAAATTCATGACAGACTCCCGGATTCCATTCAAATCCGCAACCAGTCCACCGCCAAAAAACCGGCCAGTAGCCAGGATAACAGCCCTGGCCGTTATCGTGTTTTCCATTTCGGTATTACCGATATTCAGACGAAAACATCCATCTGAAAGAAATTCAACCCGCAGTACACGTTTCTGGATAAACTGGTTCACCCCCATTTTGGGAAGGGCTCTTTCAAAGGTTTCCTTCAATCGGATTCCAGGAGCGGCAGGCGGAATGGTCGGAATTTCAAATACCGGTCGATCAAGTCTCTCCGACAGATCAGACACGGCCTGAAGACTGTTTGCAATCCCCATAATGGCCGGCATCCCCACCACCAGTGCATCTTTCAGATGGGGCCGAATCATTTCAGCCAGTTTTTCCCGGTTGGATGGAATCTCCATGGCTTTGGCCATTTGTTCCGGATATTGTTCTGACAGTCCGTCTGTATACGGAAAACACAGATGAAGCGGTTGGATATTCTTCCAGCGATGTTGAAGCGTTTCGGCAATCTGAATCGCGCTGAATCCCCTCAGTCCATTAAAATCCACCAGCAGGCAGGGTAACTGATGTTTCAGACCATCTGCGCCGGCCAGCATGGTTTTCGGAAGACAATAGGTTGATTTGACCGTACCCTGGCTGGTTATCATTTGTGTGTTTTCATCAACGGCCCGATAATACGGAAGGCCTTCTCGATTGAAAAACGCCAGCATGGTGTCCCAGGCATGGTTCATGAGAGAACTGGAAATTCTGGCATAGGGATGATCCGGATTATCCCGAGTCAGCCCATGAACCGCATGCCACGGATTGTTCCAAAAACGCCTTTCTGAAATCGGATGAATGGACAAAAAATCCAGAAATCCGCTGGAGAAGAGAATTTCACCAGTCAGTCCGGCCTGAGCCACTGTCAGCCCACGCGCGATTGCCATAACAGCCGCGGACATGCCAGCCATACCCGCGCCAATGATTGCCAAATCAACGGACAGGTTATCATCATGAGACGTCATGAACGAATGCTTTCGATTTTGGTATCCATATTCTGAATCTCCATTTCAAACAACCCGCAATGAATGGCCTCCTGCAGCTCGGCATGTTTGAGCTGCTCCCCCCAAAGGACCGGTCGCATGCCTTTCCAGCGTTCACGAAGAAATGCTGTCATCTCCATCAGGCCCTGATTGGATTTCAATACGCCCTGATCGTAGAGATAGGCAATGGTTCGAATGCTGCAATACGCGCCCTGACAGGGGCCTTTCCCCAGTCTGCTTCTCACACCCAGAGAGCGAAGCCCCGGGAGAACGGCCTGCTGGTTCATGGCCTGCAGAATACAGTCAATGGCGCTCATGGGAACCATTTCACATTCACACAGAATCAGGTCGCCGGGCTTTCGGGTTTTCATCCAGTACCTGGGAGAAAGCCCCGGTTCACTCCACTGACAGGCATTCTGTTGCGGCAGCGGTTCTGTTTTGGTCTGGCAGGGTCTGTCGATATTGAGGCGCCTGCAAACGAGATCCGCTGTCTGTTCCGCCATCAGCCGGTAGGTCGTCAGTTTGCCGCCCGTAATGGTAATCATGTTTTCGATACCATCCAGCGCATGATCGATCAAAATCGTGCCCCGGCTGATATTTCTTTCCGAATGGTTGCCGATGGCTCCGGTCAAGGGTCTGACTCCGGAAAATGCGCGGATATACCGGGTATGCCGTAATTCCGGCAACATGACCGAAGTCTCCCGAATCACTGTATCCACATCTTCAATGCTCGCCTGAAGATGGCGCAGATCCGGAACACGGGTCGATGTTGTGCCGGCAATGGACACGGTGCCGCCTGGAACCACGATATCCCCATCGGATGGTAATCGCAACCGGTTGATGACGCGGGATGCCATCCGTTGATGGGTGATGGTCAAGGTTCCCTTGGAATAAATCATCGGAAGATGGATACCGGCAAGTGCGGATATTTCCCCGGCCCACGCCCCGGTCGCACTGACAATCTGATCCGCGTAAACCGTAAAAACTTGCCCAGTCAAAGAATTGATCAGATCAACCGATTGAATGCAATGATTTTGAATGGAAAAACCGCTAACACGGGTAAAACACATCAGGGTCGTGCCAAGCTGAACCGCATGGAAGATGTTTTCCAGAGATAGTTTGAAAGGATCAATCACCGCATCCGGCGTCCGCCATGCCGAAATGATTGCCGGGTTTAAAGCCGGCTCGATCTCAATCGCATCGGCAGGATCAATCGGAAGCACCGGAATCCCGCTGGTTGAACACAGATTGGGAAAATCAGCAATATATCCGCAATCATCGCCTGGAACGGCAACGAACAGGCCGCCGGTGTCTTCGATACATTGAGGCGCCATTCGCCTGAGAATCCGACTTTCCCGATAACACTCCGCTGCGGTTTCCCCGTCATGCGCCACATAGCGGGCCCCGCTATGCAGCAGGCCATGATTACTTCCTGATGCACCGGCATTGACATCCTTTGCTTCCACAACAATACAGGATATCCCACGCAAAGACAGATCCCTTGCAACGCCAGCGCCAGTGACGCCACAGCCGATAATTAAAACCTGAGTGTCCAGATTTATCATTGTTAATGCGCCTTCCAAATATTTAAGCGGGCAGGAAAAATGATTTTTTCGGTTTGCACGGGTTGTCACCTTATCACATTTAATATGGTTTTTAAATTTTTGATTTGGCTGATCATCCGAATGAATAAAAACCTAAAAAACAAAAAAGCCCGATGCTGAGACAGCATCGGGCTTTTAAAAGATTTTTCGGCGGTGTCCTACTCTCCCACCAAGCCTCCCTGGCAGTACCATCGGCGCTGAAGAGCTTAACTTCCGTGTTCGGGATGGGAACGGGTGTACCCTCTTCGCTATAACCACCGAAAAAACCGTTTACTCTAAAAAAGGATAGTCATTGTATTAACTGTTTTGTGGCCAAGCCTCACGACCGATTAGTACCGGTAAGCTCAATGCGTTACCACACTTACACACCCGGCCTATCAACCTCGTCGTCTACAAGGTGTCTTCAGTCAGGTTTCCCTGAAGGGATATCTAATCTTGAGGTCGGTTTCCCGCTTAGATGCTTTCAGCGGTTATCCGATCCGAACTTAGCTACCCAGCCATACCGCTGGCGCGATAACTGGAACACCATTGGTTCGTCCATTCCGGTCCTCTCGTACTAAGAACAGATCCTCTCAAATATCCTGCGCCCACGAAAGATAGGGACCAAACTGTCTCACGACGTTTTAAACCCAGCTCACGTACCACTTTAATCGGCGAACAGCCGAACCCTTGGGACCTGCTCCAGCCCCAGGATGTGATGAGCCGACATCGAGGTGCCAAACCGCCCCGTCGATGTGAACTCTTGGGGGCGATTAGCCTGTTATCCCCGGCGTACCTTTTATCCGTTGAGCGACGGCCCTTCCATTCAGAACCGCCGGATCACTAAGACCTACTTTCGTACCTGCTCGAAATGTCTCTCTCGCAGTCAAGCTCCCTTATGCCTTTACACTCATCGGCTGGTTTCCAATCAGCCTGAGGGAACCTTCGCGCGCCTCCGTTACTCTTTGGGAGGCGACCGCCCCAGTCAAACTACCCACCAGACACTGTCCTTCACCCAGTTCATGGGCTCAAGTTAGAACTCTAAAATAGCAAGGGTGGTATTTCAAGGTCGGCTCCACAAAGACTGGCGTCCCTGCTTCCCTGCCTCCCACCTATCCTACACATACTATTCCAAAATCCAATGTCAAGCTGTAGTAAAGGTGCCGGGGTCTTTCCGTCTTTTCGCGGGTACTCGGCATCTTCACCGAGAATTCAATTTCACTGAGTCCCTGGTTGAGACAGTGCGGAAGTCGTTACGCCATTCGTGCAGGTCGGAACTTACCCGACAAGGAATTTCGCTACCTTAGGACCGTTATAGTTACGGCCGCCGTTTACTGGGGCTTCGGTTCAATGCTTCGGTTACCCTGACAAATCCCCTTAACCTTCCAGCACCGGGCAGGCGTCAGACCCTATACATCGTCTTTCGACTTAGCAGAGTCCTATGTTTTTAGTAAACAGTCGCTACCGCCATTTCTCTGCGGCCTCCAATCGCTCGACATGCATTATGTCTCACCATCAAAGGCACACCTTCTCCCGAAGTTACGGTGTCATTTTGCCGAGTTCCTTAACCAGGGTTCTCTCAAACGCCTTGGGATTCTCTCCCCTCCCACCTGTGTCGGTTTACGGTACGATCACCTGATAGTCTCGATAGAGGCTTTTCTTGTCAGTATGGGATCAATCAGTTTGCTCCGGTTGCCCGGATCCTCATCACCGCTCGGCATTTAAATAAAAGTGCGGATTTGCCTGCACTCTCTGCCTACCAGCTTGAACCGTCATGTCCACCAGACGGCTGACCTACCCTCCTGCGTCCCCCCTTCTCTCAAACGACTTCCGGTGGTACAGGAATATTAACCTGTTTTCCATCACCTACGCCTTTCGGCCTCGGCTTAGGGATCGACTAACCCTGGGAAGATTAACTTTACCCAGGAATCCTTGGGTTTTCGGCGAGCGGGTTTTTCACCCGCTTAATCGTTACTCATGTCAGCATACTCTCTTCTGTATCGTCCAGCCGTCCTTACAGTCGACCTTCTACCAATACAGAATGCTCCCCTACCGATATTACCTAAATAATATCCCGCAGCTTCGGTGACGTGCTTGAGCCCCGTTACATTTTCGGCGCAGACTCACTCGACCAGTGAGCTGTTACGCTTTCTTTAAAGGATGGCTGCTTCTAAGCCAACCTCCTGGTTGTCTGTGCATTCCCACATCCTTTCCCACTTAGCACGTACTTGGGGACCTTAGCTGGCGATCCGGGCTGTTTCCCTCTCGACTACGAAACTTAGCTCCCGCAGTCTGACTCCCACAGTAAACCTCGATGGTATTCGGAGTTTGGTTGGGGTTGGTAATCTGGTAGGACCCCTAGCCCATCCAGTGCTCTACCCCCATCGATTATTCTGCAAGGCTATACCTAAATATATTTCGGGGAGAACCAGCTATTTCCAAGTTTGTTTGGCCTTTCACCCCTATCCACAGCTCATCCGAGCATTTTTCAACATACACCGGTTCGAGCCTCCACGAGATTTTACTCTCGCTTCACTCTGTCCATGGATAGATCACTTGGTTTCGGGTCTACTCCATGCAACTATTCCGCCCTGTTAAGACTCGCTTTCGCTACGGCTACACCTCACGGCTTAACCTCGCTGCATAGAATAACTCGCTGACTCATTATGCAAAAGGCACGCAGTCAGGCCATATGACCGAAATCATATATAACCCTCCCACTGCTTGTAGGCAAACGGTTTCAGGTACTATTTCACTCTCCTCTCCGGAGTACTTTTCACCTTTCCCTCACGGTACTCGTCCACTATCGGTCGCTAAGAAGTATTTAGCCTTGGGAGATGGTCCTCCCTGATTCCCACAGGATTCCTCGTGCCCCGCGGTACTCGGGTAAATGATTCAAAGAGCTTGATATATTTCGGCTACAGGACTCTCACCCCCTATGGTTCACCTTTCCAGATGCTTCACCTATATATCAAATTTGTAACTCTTCGACCGATCCGAAACTCAGTCCAATCACCACCCACAACACCAGACATACAACGATTTCGGTCTTTAACATATCCCTGGTTTAGGCTCTTTCCCTTTCGCTCGCCGCTACTCGGAAAATCACTTCATTGTTTTCTCTTCCTAAGGTTACTAAGATGTTTCAGTTCACCTCGTTCGCCTCCATACCCTATCTATTCAGATATGGATGACACAGTATTAACCGTGCCGGGTTTCCCCATTCAGATACCACCGGATCAACGCTCGCTAGGCAACTCCCCGATGCTTTTCGCAGCCCACCACGTCTTTCTTCGCCTCTTAGCGCCAAGGCATCCACCGCTTGCCCTCTATAGCTTGGCCACAAACCACTTAATACAATTACGCCAACTACTACCTACTTCTACCCTTTTTCTCTTTACTTGCTTTTTTACACTTAAATTTTCAAAGAACGACACTCCATGATGACGATGCAACACCCTTGGTGGAGGTGAACGGGTTCGAACCGATGACCTCCTGCGTGCAAGGCAGGCGCTCTCCCAGCTGAGCTACACCCCCGATCTTAACCAGCAGCACGTTGTCTTTCAAAAAACATCGTATTCCGCGCTGATTAATCAGTTTGGTGGGCCTGGATGGATTTGAACCATCGACCTCACGCTTATCAGGCGTGCGCTCTAACCAAACTGAGCTACAGGCCCCTGACAAACTTCATTACCAAAGCTTGGTTGAGCCCATCATGGTATCTGAAAGAACACAATTGATCTCTCAAAACTGAACAGTGACAGTTGCAGGTATATTTTCTTTCTTTAGATTATCATCCTTAGAAAGGAGGTGATCCAGCCGCTGGTTCCCCAACGGCTACCTTGTTACGACTTCACCCCAATCATCAGCCATACCTTAGGCGCCTACCCCCCTTACAGGTTGGTCCAACGACTTCTGGTACAACCAACTCTCATGGTGTGACGGGCGGTGTGTACAAGGCCCGGGAACGTATTCACCGTGGCATGCTGATCCACGATTACTAGCGATTCCAACTTCATGAAGTCGAGTTGCAGACTCCAATCCGAACTGAGATCCGCTTTATGGGATTGGCTCACCCTCGCAGGCTTGCGACCCTTTGTACGGACCATTGTAGCACGTGTGTAGCCCTGGATATAAAGGCCATGAGGACTTGACGTCATCCCCACCTTCCTCCCCGTTAACCGGGGCAGTATCTCCAGAGTCCCCAACTGAATGATGGTAACTGAAGATAAGGGTTGCGCTCGTTGCGGGACTTAACCCAACATCTCACGACACGAGCTGACGACAGCCATGCAGCACCTGTCTTCGGGCTCCCCTTGCGGGGCACTCTCTTATTTCTAAAAGATTCCCAAGATGTCAAACCCAGGTAAGGTTCTTCGCGTTGCGTCGAATTAAACCACATGCTCCACCGCTTGTGCGGGCCCCCGTCAATTCCTTTGAGTTTTAACCTTGCGATCGTACTCCCCAGGCGGATCACTTAATGTGTTAACTGCGGCACAGCAGGGGTCAATACCCGCTACACCTAGTGATCACCGTTTACTGCGTGGACTACCAGGGTATCTAATCCTGTTTGCTCCCCACGCCTTCGCGCCTCAGCGTCAGTATTGGTCCAGGTAGCCGCTTTCGCCACAGGTGTTCCTCCTGATATCTACGAATTTCACCTCTACACCAGGAATTCCACTACCCTCTCCCATACTCAAGTCTCATAGTTTCAAATGCACTTCCTCGGTTAAGCCCAGGTATTTCACATCTGACTTATAAAACCGCCTACGCGCCCTTTACGCCCAATAATTCCGAATAACGCTTGCACCCCCCGTATTACCGCGGCTGCTGGCACGGAGTTAGCCGGTGCTTCCTTCATCGGTACCGTCAATAAACCAGTCTGTTTAACTGATTCACCTTCTTCCCGATCGACAGAGCTTTACGACCCGAAAGCCTTCATCACTCACGCGGCGTTGCTGCGTCAGGGTTTCCCCCATTGCGCAAAATTCCTCACTGCTGCCTCCCGTAGGAGTCTGGACCGTGTTCCAGTTCCAGTGTGGCTGATCATCCTCTCAGACCAGCTAACCATCGTCGCCTTGGTAGGCCCTTACCCCACCAACTAGCTAATGGTACGCAGGCTCATCTCCAAACAATAGCTTACATGTAGAGGCCATCTTTCATCCATATAATCATTACTACATGGACTTCATCCGGTATTAGCACACCTTTCGACATGTTATCCCGAATTCAAAGGTAGATTACCCACGCATTACTCACCCGTACGCCACTTTACTCTCTCCTGCAAGCAGAAGATTTCTCGTACGACTTGCATGTGTTAAGCACGCCGCCAGCGTTCATTCTGAGCCAGGATCAAACTCTCCAATTAATCTCTTTCTCTATAACCCCCTGCATCTCTGCAAAAGGCCTTTCAACAAGATCCCACTCACAAGCTGTCACTGCTCAGTTTTCAAAGATCAATTTTTTCTGAAGAAACAATTTCGATTATGTATTTCTTTATACATTTTCAAAAATTGTTTGTCAATCTTTTTTCTATTTTGTTTTTGTATTGATTTTTTTCACAAAACCTTCTTTTTATATTTGACTTGAAAAAGAATGTCAAGCTTTTTCCACAGTATTTATTTGTATACAAGAATTCGCCGCGCCAAACTCGATCAAAAACCGTTATAAATCTTCATTCGGTCCTGTGCGGCATGCTTCAGGACGCCGACATGGACATCCATATAATCATAGATGGTTGCCTTCTTTTTTTCCGGAGCCGGGCGAAGCACCCTACCGATATACTGTAACACCCTGCCCCTGAAACGAATGGGGGTTGCCAGAAAAAGGACGGAGAGCCCCGGACAATCAAAGCCTTCGCCAACCAATTGTCCCGTAGCAATCAGAACATTGGATTCGCCGGATCGGATTCTTTGTACTGCCTGAACGCGATGGGCATCTGCGACATCACCGGTCAGAAGTTCGCTGGTGATATCAAACCTGTATCGAAGAATTGCCTGAAGTGTTTCACAATGGTGTTTCCTGTCCGAAAGCACCAGGCAAACCTGATCTGGTTTGGCCGCCTCTTTGGCCACATCTTCTGCTATCAACAGATTTCTGGCATCATCTGCTGTCAATTCTGCAAGCATCTTGCTGTATTCCCGGACGGCATCAAAATACGGTTTGAATTCCGTCGACTTCTGAATGACTGTGGCGGCCAGTATGTCACCAGACTGTACAAGGCCATGTTTATCCACCTGGTGATGAATATCTCCCAGATACAGAAATATCAGTTTTGATAAATGATCCCGTCTGTATGGCGTGGCCGATAGCCCCAACATATACCGGGAATCAAACCGGGAGACGGCCTCCGTAAATGTGCGACTGGGACATCTGTGGCATTCGTCCACGATCAGAAATCCGGTTTTGGGGGCCGCTTCATCTGCACATTTGTACAGGGACTGAACCAGCGCTACGGTGATACGGGGTCCAATCGATTTTTTCCCTCCACCGATCAATCCGATTTCGTCCTCGGATACATCCAGAAATTCAGAAAGGCGGCTGACCCATTGAAGTCCAAGCTCCTTGGTGTGAACCACAATCAAGGATGGTTGCGATCTGGCAGCAATCATATAGGCTGCCATGACGGTTTTACCGCTGCCTGTTGGGGCGTTAAGCGCCCCAAACTGTCGTGGCAGCATGGCATCGACGGCAGTTTGTTGAAACGAGCGCAATTCTCCCTTGAACCGAAAAGAGACATCCGGAAGATGACGTCTGATATCAACCAACTCACAGTTGAATCCGTATTGACGGCTCAGGGTAATGATCTGGCGAAGATAACCCCTTGGAACGATCAGGCTTTTCCGGGGGTGTTTTTCATAAAATTCCAGAAAATGCGGGGTGTCGCGGTTCCACCGCCCCATTTTTTCGTTTTCAATCCACTTTGGGTTTTCCATCTGGAGGTTATGGATGAGCATGTCATACAGAAAAGGCTGCATGTTTTCCACAAGCAGATGGTTGCTCAAGGTGATCTTCATATCAAGAACCGGTTTTACGACATGACAGTTCAGTGAATACAACCGTCGCTAAGGCTGTGGCCTGCGCAGGTCAGGGACATATCAAACTCAGACAGTTTGGCGTTTTGAATCAGGTTCAAGTTTTCCGATACCGATCCCTGTACGGCATGATATACCCGAACACCCGCTGCCTGAAGTTTCCGTAATGCACCGGCACCGATTCCACTCACCACAACCGCATCCACCGTGTGTCCGTTCAGCGCGGCCAACGGTTGACACTGTCCATGCTGATGGTGCAGATCCGCGTTCAGGATCGACTCTGATTGGTTGGTCTCTGTATCTACAACGACAAAAAAAGGTGCTGATCCGAAATGTCCAAACACAGGACTTTCCATACCTTCATTTCTTTCCACGGGAAAAGCGATTTTCATAGTCATCTCCAAACAATTTATAATACAGGTTATTACATCATCGATCTGTGTTTTCGCTCTTTTTTCCAGGCAACAATTTTTTTTCTGCCTTTCGACGACGACGATTTTTGAAAAGCCGATTCTGGAATATGCTCCAGAACGTAACTGCCTGGTGTTTTGGGTCTGGATTTCTCCTCGCCGCTTTCCGGTTGTTTTTCCAATTCCGCAATTCTGACCAGCGGAGGTCCGGTAAAACATCCTGGCGGCACACGCTCTGTCATAAATATGGTGCCGATTTGAAAAAATTCAACCCCATGATCCTGAGAAAGGCGGGTCTGGACCGTAAGCACAACCGGTGATGGATCGATTCGCTTTCCGAACCGTTCTGCAGACGTATGAGTTTCTGTCAGGATGATGACTGAAAATGAGAATGGCATCAATCCGTTATCCAGAACATGGGCATAGGCTTTTCGCCGGACAGCGGTATAAAGGAGTTTCGGCGGAATGGCACAGATTGTGGGTTTTGGAAGATGTTCCCGGTCGATGGCGCGGATAAACGTTTCATCAAACTCGAATGGCGCATTCAGGGTTGACTTTAATGCCTTGATGTCGAAGATACGGACATATCCAAATCCCGGCTCCTCATGAATGGCCTGCAGCAGGTGTTTGATTTTCACAAATCCGTTCCCGTTCACAACAAGACCGTATTCATCCGGCTGCCTTCCCAGAATATAGGCAATCAGTTTTGACAGTTTATTTTCCTGCTTCATGAATTTTTATCCGTGTAACGTGATAAAACACCGAACCGGTGTTGCTGTAAATTTTGATCGATGGAAGTCAAAATATTGACCTAAAGGCACGGGTTTGTTATTTCAGACAAATTGTTTTTTCTGTCAATGATTTTTATTGGAAAGGATACCGACATGAACCATCACCGATCTCATGAATTGTTTGATAAGGCAGTACAAATTATTCCAGGCGGTGTCAATAGCCCGGTTCGCGCCTGTAAATCAGTGGGGGGGCAGCCTGTTTTCATTAAAAGCGCCGACGGATGCATGCTGATGGATGAAGATGGAAATGCCTATATCGATTATGTCGGCTCCTGGGGACCCATGATTCTGGGACATCGCCATCCGGCTGTCATCAATGCACTGAATCAGACCCTTCTTCGGGGAACCAGCTTTGGAGCACCGGTCGATCTGGAAGTGGAACTGGCCGAACTGGTCACGTCCCTGGTGCCATCCATCGAAATGGTTCGAATGGTCAACTCCGGAACCGAGGCGGTCATGAGCGCCATTCGTCTGGCCAGAGGGTACACAGGTCGGGATGTCATCATCAAATTTGACGGATGTTACCATGGACATGCCGATTCTCTTCTGATAGCTGCTGGGTCCGGAGTTGCCACGCTGGGCATCCCCGGCAGTCCGGGAGTTCCAAAAGCAGTCGTATCCCAGACCCTGTCTCTGACTTACAATGATATTGATGAATTTGATACTGTCATGAACCAGATGGGAAATGACATCGCAGCAGTGATTGTTGAGCCAGTGGCCGGTAACATGGGGTTTGTGCCACCGGTGCCGGGTTTTCTTCAGGCATTGCGGGCTGAGACTGAAAAACATGGAACACTTTTAATTTTTGATGAAGTCATGACCGGATTTCGGGTAGCTCTGGGTGGCGCACAATCCATCTATCACATTAAACCGGATCTGACCACGCTGGGAAAAATAATTGGTGGCGGCCTTCCGGTCGGCGCATATGGCGGTCGCCGGGACATCATGATGCAGATTGCACCGCAGGGCCCCGTATACCAGGCCGGAACGCTTTCCGGAAATCCGCTGGCAATGGCAGCCGGAATAGCGGCCTTGAAGGAAATTCAAAGACCCGGCTTTTATGATCGGCTGAACAAAATCACTGAACAACTTTGTATGGGCCTTTCCGACATCACAGACCGCATTGGAATTCCGGCAACTGTCGGTCATATCGGCTCCATGGCCGGACTGTTTTTTACCGGCCAGGCCGTAACCAATTTCGATCAGGCCAAAACCAGCGATCTGGTGCGTTTCAGCCAGTTCTATCGGGGAATGCTTGAAAACGGTGTTTATCTGGCACCGTCACAGTTTGAAGCCTGGTTTGTTTCATCGGCCCATGAAGACCGACATATCATCGCCACCTTGAATGCCGCGGAAACAGTTCTGAAAGAAATGGCATGATGATCTCCGGCAATTTTATTCCAGATCACGTTTCCCGCATTCATCTCATCGCCATCTGCGGGACTGGAATGGCGGCCCTGGCCTGCATGCTGAAAAAGTTGGGCTATGAGGTCACCGGATCTGATGCAGGCATTTATCCCCCGGTCAGCCTGCTTCTGGAAAACCATCACATTCCGGTGATGATGGGTTACGACCCGCGACATCTGTCCCATGAACCGGATCTGATCGTGGTCGGGAATGCGGTCAGCAGATCCAATCCGGAAGTCATCGGCATGATCGAGACAAAAATTCCCTATTGTTCCATGCCCCAGGCAATCAATTATTTTGTCGCCCGGGGCAAACGGTCTGTCGTGATCGCCGGAACACACGGAAAGACCACCACATCTTCCTTGATCGCATGGGTTCTCTATTCGGCCGGTCTGGATCCCGCATTCATTATTGGCGGAATTTTAAAGGATTTTAGCGCCAATTACCGGTATGGCAAAGGGAATATCATTGTTCTGGAAGGGGATGAATACGATACGGCTTTTTTTGACAAAAAATCAAAATTTCTTCACTACACACCGTTTCGGGCGGTCCTGACCGGTATTGAGTATGATCACGCAGACATATTCATCGAAATCGGCCAGATTGAACATGCCTTTGAGGAATTTGTGCATCGAATACCGGACGAAGGCAAACTGTTTGCATTTGATTCAGGCAGTACCATTGAATCTGTTTTGGTCCATAATCCACCTGCGGTTGACCGATACGGCCAAAATAAGTCATCTGACTGGTGTGCCGCCAACCTTGTCGTGAATTCACCAGGTATGCAATTTGATGTTTTTCATTCAGGCTCTTTTTATGGCAGCTACAGGTCTCCCATGCCGGGAAGGCACAATGTCTGGAACGCTTTGGCTGCCATTGCAGTGGCGGACAGCATCGATGTTCCCAAAGACATTACGGCGTCTGCCATTGCATCCTTTCAGGGTGTGCGCCGACGTCAGGAAATCCGGGGATGTGTCAATGGGGTTACCGTGATGGATGATTTTGCCCATCATCCCACTGCGGTTCAAGAAACCATCATGTCCATCAAACCCGAATATTCAGACGGCAGGCTGATCGCGGTATTTGAGCCAGGGACACATACCAGTATGAGAGCCATATTTCAGAATACCTATCCTGCCGCATTCCAGGGAGCGGATATGGTCTGTATCCGAACACCGTCCCGCATTGAAAAGGTTCCGCCCGAAGAACGGATATCTTCGGAGAAGCTGGTTGCGGATATGAATCATATGGGTCTGAATGCCCAACTATTTCCCGACACGGAATCAATCGTCAACCATCTGAGACGTGTCGCCCGTTCCAAAGACGTGATTCTTGTGATGTCGAACAGCGGATTTGAAAACATCCATGACCGGCTGCTCGATATGCTTAAGGGCTAAAAACAGCAGGACTAAACTGATTTTCATTTCTGCATAAACATTCTTGATAAATTGGCTGTGGCTTGATATGGATTGACATTTCAATAAAATACCACTGATACGCACATATGGCTATCGCTCTCCAGCCACTTCATCAATGGATTTATATCAATGAACACAGAGATTTATACATGTATCCGGGATCGGATTCTATTTCTGGAATATCAATCCGGCCAGATTTTAAATGAAAAAATTCTTGCAGAGGAATTCGGCGTCAGCCGGACGCCGCTTCGAGAAGTATTGTATCGGCTGGAGTGGGAGCAACTGGTTCGGATATTGCCCCGAACAGGAACCATGGTGACCGAGATTGAATTTCATAAAATGATGAATGTGTTTCAAGTTCGGCTGGATGTGGAGGCTTTGGCAGGCCGGCTAGCCGCAGAACTGAGCAGCCCGGAACATCTGGAAAAGCTGGAATACCTGAAGCAAGACTGCCAGGCGCTGATTGATCAGAGGAATCTGAAGGGACTTGCCCAAATCGATTTTCGTCTTCGCGCCATTTTGTATGATGCAGCCAGCAATCCCGTTCTTCGGGATATTTCAAACCAGCTTTACAACCTGACCTTTCGAATCTGGTTTATCATCATGGGACGCGGAGACTGGACAGAGGAAGTTCAAGCCCTGATCAATGAAATCCAGGCGATCCGTGATACACTGGCCAAACGAAATCCTGCAGAAGCCAGTGACGCACGTAAATCCATGCTGTTGCGACATGTGGAACGAATCAAACGGAAATTTCTGGAAGTATACTCCTGAACCTTTCTTATCAATTATCAACCATTCTTTCCCATCGTGATATGGGCATACGCACTGTGGTTATGAATGGATTCAAAATGTTCGGCGCTGACGGAAAACCAGGTGATATTGGTGTCGTCATTCAGCTTTTTAGAAATATCCCGCACCACATCCTCCACAAACTTGGGGTTGTCAAATCCTTTTTCCGTGACAAATTTTTCATCCACCCGTTTCAGTACCGAATAAACCTCGCAGGATGAGCAGGATTCCACCAGTTCGATCATATCTTCCAGCCAGATGAATTTTTTAAAGCGGGTTCGAAGCCTGACTTCCCCCCGCTGATTGTGGGCTCCCATGTCGCTGATTTCCTTGGAACAGGGACATACCGATGAAATCGGAACAATCACCTCGGACACGATATCGATTCGATCCAATGGATCACTGGCACCAATAATCCGGCAGGTATAATCCATCAGGCCTGGCAATCCGCTGACCGGCGCACGCTTTTCGATAAAATAGGGAAAGGTGACCTCGATATGGCCTGACGCGGCATTCAGATGCGCTTTCATTTCTCTAAGAACCCCGGTGATACCTTTCAGCGACACCTCTGGCCCAAACAGATGAAGCAGTTCAACAAACCGGCTCATGTGCGTGCCTTTATTGGAATGGGGCAGATTCACATACATGTTGATGGAAGCGACGGTATGCTGACGACTGTTTTTGCGGTCCAGAACGATGATGGGATACCGTAGATTTTTAACACCTACTTTGTCGATGGGAATGTTGCGGTCGTCCCGCTGATCCTGAACATCTTTCATAAACGTGGCATTGGGCAAAAACTGCGGGTTTTTATCCAGATTCAATGCATCACAGGGAGTTTTCATCGGTTTTATCTGTATGGTTTATGGGGTCAGTATCCATGATTGATAACGATTGACGATGGTCAGATGCTGGGCCGATATTGTTATCCGGTTTCAACAGATAGTCAAGGTTAACATGGCGCATGGCCCGGAAAATGTTGCCTCTGATTTTCTGGTTTTGGCTGTAAAGCCTTTGAAGCATGGATTTAATCTCATGCCTCCGGGTCAGTCCCGACGAGGGGCAGGGATTCAGAAAGGATGGGAAGCGTTTTTCCGATGCAAACCTGACAATATGAGATTCCTCGGTGTAAGCGAGCGGTCGAATCAGCAAAAACCGGCCCTGAAAAAAAGATTGTGACGGAAGCATCGTGCAGATCTGACCGGCATAGCAGATATTCAGAAAAAGAGTCTCAATCAGATCATCTTTATGATGTCCCAAGGCCACCTTGTTACAGCTTTGTTTCTCTGCCAGTTCAAACAGCCGCTGCCTTCGCAGGCGGGAACACAGAAAGCATGGATTTTCTCGATTTTCTGAACTGTGTGCCAGAAGGCCATGCCGGGTTTTTTCAACCGTCAGATTCAGATCCAGTCGCCTGCACCAGTCGAACAATGGTTGCGAAAAACCGTTGTCAAATCCGGGATCGATATAGATTGGAAAGAGCTCATAGTACACTGGTATGAATTGAAGCCGTGCCTTCAGAATCCACAAAAGGGTCAGGCTATCTTTTCCACCTGAGATACCAACGGCAATACGGTCACCATCTGAAATCATTCCGTATTCATGTATAACTTTTCCAACTGACCGGTTAATCCGCCTGAATACAGCGGACCGCGCTCTCACGGCGGTGGCCCCTTACAATGATTCGCATATTCTTGAAGACCGGATTCAGTCATAAAATAATAAATCATGTTTTTTCTGACAGATTTTCTCCAACTGCTTTGACTTTTCCAGCAGCGATTTCTCTCAGACAAATAACGATATCCTCATTTTTGGGGGAACTGATCAGATATTCCGATCCCTCGCGAATCTGTCTGACTCTTCTGGCTACCATATTGGCCAGCATAAACCGATTCGGAACCCGTTTCAAACAGTCTTCAATCGTAATCCGCGCCAATGAAAGCCTCCTTGATATGAATGTTGATGGCTTTGTAAAAATACGTATTTATCAATTTTTATTATCTGGTTAGCCGGTTGAGACCGTTAATGGCTTGAACACCGATATCACAGAATTTCCATCAGCTCATAACATCGTTTACCGCCCGGAGCGGTCAAGACCAGTTCATCAGAAGGCTTTTTGCCAATGATGGCCTTTCCCAACGGTGACGTGATGGAGATACGCCCCTGATCGATATTGGATTCTTCCGGCCCGACAAGCTGGTATTGAACCGTTTCACCGGTATCGATATTTTCAAGCAACACCCGGCTACCGAATACGGCCCGGTCTTTGGGCATTTTGCTGGGATCAATGATATCAGCCTGGGCCAGTTTGAATTCCAGTTCACCAATTCGTCCCTCAATAAAGCCCTGTCTATCTTTGGCGGCATCATATTCCGCATTTTCGGACAGATCGCCATGGGAACGGGCCTCTTCTATGGCCCGGATTGTTCGGGGTCGATCCACTTTTTTAAGTGTTTCAAGCTCTTTCTTGAGCGTGTCAAACCCTTCTCGGGTCATGGGTATTCTATCCAACGCGTGTGCTCCTGAAAAAAACCCGCCGATAAACCGGCTGGGGAGTATAATAGTCAAGCCCGGATCAACACATCTGGGCGCGGTGATTACCGTTATCGTGAAATGCAAAAACAGAATTCAGAGCTCAGATTTCAGTAAAAAAGCGGTCGATATCATTTTCATCCATGGGGGTGAACCTACCAGAAAGATTCATGACCATACTATCGTGACAATACGACGTGAAACGTAAATTGTCAGCGGCTATCGGATGATCCATGAATGTTTATCTGGCGACCTACAGATAGGTTTGTCCCAGAATTTCAGCTATTTGAACCGCATTGGTTGCAGCACCTTTTCGAATGTTGTCTGCGACTACCCAGAGATTGATGCCATTTTCAATCGACTCATCCCGTCGAATTCTGCCCACAAGTGTCAAATCCTGACCTGCAGCGTCGATCGGCATGGGATAGCTGCGCTGTGACGGATCATCGACCACACGAACGCCTGGAGCCCTCATGAGAATTTCTCTTATCTTCTCAGGTGTAACCGGATTCCGCGTTTCAATGTTAATGGACTCGGAATGCCCATAAATCACCGGTACGCGAATGGTGGTGGCCGTGACACCAATAGTCTTGTCTTCCAGGATCTTATGGGTTTCGTGCACCATTTTCATTTCTTCTTTGGTGTAGCCATTATCCAGAAACACATCGATTTGCGGCAGACAATTGAAAGCAATACGATGCGGATAAACGCTGGATTCGATGTTCTGATCCGACAGAAACGCTCGGGTCTGATTCAAAAGTTCCACAATGGCTTTCTGCCCCGTACCGGAAACCGCTTGATACGTTGACACCACAATACGGCGGATTCCACACTGTTGATGGATGGGGGACAGGGCAACCACCATCTGTATCGTTGAACAATTGGGATTGGCAATGATGCCTTTGGTTTTATATTCAGATATGGCATGGGGGTTGACTTCGGGAACCACCAGCGGGATTTGCGGATCCATTCGCCATGCGCTGGAATTGTCAATCACCACACAGCCATCCAGGGCTGCAGCAGGTGCATATTTCAGACTGGTTCCGCCTCCAGCGGAAAAAAGAGCAATATCCACACCCTTAAACGATTTTTCCGTCAATTCTTCCACCGGAACCGATTCACCCCGGAACAACAGGGTTTTTCCGAGTGAACGGGATGATGCCAACAGCTTGATGGATTTGATCGGAAACTGACGTTCTTCAAGACAGGCGATCATCTGATTGCCGACGGCTCCAGTCGCGCCAGCCACAGCCACATGAAAGGATTTTTGAGACATGGTTCTTCTCCTGGCGATTCAAATGATAAAGAAAAACTGACGGCTTTGAAGAAGAATTCTGCATGAGCGGTCAAATCAGGTTTTTCTGACGATCACCCGGTAGAATTTTTCTACAAAGCCGTCTGTAAGATATAACCGAATCAGATTTAAGTTACACGGTGTTTGTAAAAATGTGCGCCGAAACCATTTCCCACTTTTATTTTGATTATAATATCATACGGATTGAATAAAATCCACGACCAAATCACCGACCTGGCTGGTGGAATATCCCATTTTTCCGGCCGATACGCTTTTTAGATCCTGACGAAGAACCTTTTGAACCCCTTTTTCAATCAAATCCGCCGCTTCGGTTTCTCCAAGCGTATCCATCATGATCTGAGCCGCTAATATGGCTGCAATGGGATTAATGATCTGAAGTCCGGTATATTTGGGTGCCGATCCGCCGATGGGTTCAAACATCGAAACACCCGCAGGGTTGATGTTACCGCCCGCCGCAATACCCATTCCACCTTGAATCATGGCCGCCAGATCCGAAATGATATCCCCGAACATGTTATCGGTGACAATGACATCGAACCATTCGGGGTTTTTTACCATCCACATGCAGATGGCATCCACATGGGCATAATCGGCTTCGATATCCGGATACGCCATTGAGACTTCCCGAAATGTCCGCTCCCACAGATCAAAGGCAAACGTCAATACATTCGTTTTTCCGCACAACGTCAATTTTTTCTTTTTGTTGCGTTTGCGACAGTATTCAAAGGCATAGCGGATACAGCGCTCCACACCTTTGCGGGTGTTGATGGAGTCCTGAACCGCAACCTCGTCCGGTGTTCCGCGTTTCAGGCATCCGCCGGCGCCGGTATATAGTCCTTCTGTATTTTCCCGAACAACGACAAAATCAATATCATTGGGGCCTTTGTCCTTTAATGGGGTATCCACCCCTTCATAGAGTCGAATCGGCCTCAGGTTGATATACTGGTCAAAATGAAACCGCAGGGTCAGGAGAATTCCTTTTTCCAGAATGCCGGGCTTGACGTCCGGATGCCCGATGGCGCCCAGATAAATGGCATTGGCTTTGGAAAGGGATTCGATTGTTTTTTCCGACAGAATTTCTCCAGTGGCTTTATAGTGATCGCCTCCCAGCGGGTATTCGGTAAAATTCAAATCAAATTCCAGCTTGTCCGATACGGCCCGTAAAACCTTCACACCTTCGGCAATGACTTCAGGGCCGGTGCCGTCTCCGGGAACAACAGCAATTGCATACGATTTTTTCATGAATGGTCCTGTTTGATGTTATCTGAATTCCGGCATAAGTCGGAATGACTATCAATCTTTATCTTCAGCCTTTATTCCTTTATCATGCAAATATCCGATAATGGAGGTACCACCGCTGACGCGGTCCCCCACAGCCACGGACACCGATGTATCATGAGGTAGGTAGACATCCACACGGGAGCCGAAACAGATCAGACCAAAACGTTGTCCCTGGTTCACGGTTTGATTTTCCTGAATGTGACAGATGATCCGTCTGGCAATCAGTCCGGCGATCTGCATGAAGCAAATGATCTGACCGGAATCCGTACGAAGTTGAATCGCGTTTCGTTCGTTGTCAGTTGAGGCTTTGTCGAGATTGGCCGAGAAAAATTTTCCTGGATAATAGGCGATCCGTTTAATGGTGCCATCACAGGGAATCCGGTTGACATGTACGTTGAAGACAGACATGAAAATGCTGATTTTGGTATAGGTGCCACTACCAAAGGATGTTTGATTGACGGTGCCGACATGAACCACCCGTCCATCCGCAGGGGAAACAATCGCCCCGGCAGTCAGCGGAATCAGTCTGTCCGGATCACGGAAAAAAAAACAGACGAATAGCGTGGCCAAAAGGCTTATCAGGGCCAGCGGGGCCATTCCGAGCAACGCAAAAACGGCTGTGACAAAGGCACAGGCATAAATGAACGAATAACCGGCAGACGCAATAGGGAATGCCGTGTTACGGGGGCGCTCTGAAGGGGGGTAGCGATGCATTCGACAGTCAATAATCCGTATGTATGGTTAATCCGATATTTCTTAAAAAATCATAACATCATCAGAAAAGCAAGCCCTTGCAGACAATCAGAAAACATACCGCAATCAACAACAGCCTATCAAAACAGGCTTCAATTGTCAATTGGAGAAGGTGGGGCTACTTTTCGCCGGACACATCTGAATGGCTGCTTTGCTTATTCCGGCAACTGGAAGGATTGCACAAAATTCAAAAAGAGTTTAACCGCCGGTGTCATTGTCAGACTTTTGCGATACGTCACATAAAAGTCACGCTGAATGTCCCAGCCATCAATAGATGTGATGAAAACCACTCCCTGTCTCAGTTCCCGCGCAACTGCATAAATGGATAAAATCGATGCCCCAAGCCCTGCAATGATACCCTCCTTGACCGCTTCGGAGCTTCCCAATTCTGCAACCACGTTCATTCCGGAGATATCCCGGCTGGCGTGATCCCGAAGATATCGGTCCAGGGTCTCACGGGTGGCCGAACCTTTTTCACGCACGATGAACGGAATTTGGAAGAGTTCTTCCGGTGAAACCGTATGGTTGTTGGCCTGGGGAAACGCTTTGGGCAAAATCAGTGCCAAGTGATCATGCCACAGGGAGTCATGATGCAGTTTTCGGCTTTGGGGCTTTTTTCCGACAAACCCGATATCACAGGATCCGTTTGAGACCATTTCAATGGCTTCATCGCTGTTGGTGCTGATAATGTGTGTATGAATATCCGGATAAGCGGATTTAAACGCCGTCAGAACCTTTGGCATGATGTATGTGGCGGGGATGGTGCTGGCGCAGAGATGAATGATGCCTGCAGTCGGATTTTTCAGTTTCATGATCCGGTCTCTTGCATCATCACGAAGATAAACAATTTTCCGTGCGATATCATAGAGCACTTTTCCTTCGGGTGTCAGGGTGATGCCCCTGTTTTCCCGGTTCACGACACTGGAATTGACCGCTTCTTCCAGCTTTTGGATGTGTTTGGTCAAAGACGGTTGTGTCAGAAACATTTTTCTGGCCGCGCGACTGAAATTTCTTTCCGAAACCAGGTAAATCAAAGCCTCAAGCTGTTGAATTGTAATATTCTGAAACGTATCATATGCCATAATTTTTTCTTGTTTCCTGATAAGAAGTAATCAATTTCCCATCATTAATATATATCTGCATTCGGTGGATTCTTTTTCTTGTAATGAATCAGGCCTCAAAAAGCAATTCAAAATTTCTGGATCGTCCCAAACGCATGTGCAGTCTCATTTATTCAGGATTGCTTTCACAAGTTAATTGGTTTCGTGACAGGAATGACATTATCTTTACATTCTGCGTCTGATAGGGAAAACGCCAAATTCAATCGATTCTGTAGAAATAACTTGACTTGACAAATCGATATCTATAGCTTTATTGCAGTTACATTGTAACTGATATTCGGGGCCATCCGGTTTCAATCGTACACACCCATTGGTAAATTGTCGCGCGTACAACCCAAAGGAGGTGATTCTGTCCGTTCGTGGAAATTTTATGGGTTGAACCTTTATCATTTTTTTCACCTGAAAGTAAGGAGCCAACGATGAACAGAAAACGAAGCATCCTTGTTTTTATTTTAAGCCTCATTATGATCATCATGTGTGCATCAGTTGCTGTATCGGCTGAACCTGTAAAACTGACCTACAGTTGTTTTTTCCCCCCATCCCATATTCAAAGCATTCTGGCAGAACAATGGTCGCGTGAAGTTGAAAAACGTACCAATGGCGCTGTCAAGATCGAATACTTTCCCGGACAGACCCTGACAAAATCCAATCAATGCTATGATGGCGTAGTTGAAGGATTGTCGGATATCGGCTTTGCGGTTCTGGCCTATACGCCGGGCCGGTTTCCAGTCATGCTGGCGGTTGATCTGCCGCTGGGTTATACCAGCGGTGTGGCGGCCACCAAGGTCATCAATGATGTTTATAATCAGTACAAACCCAAGGAACTGGACGACACCAAAGTCATGTATCTGCATGCACATGGACCGGGGCTGGTCTTCACCAAGGATAAACCGGTTCTGAAGATGGAAGACATGAAAGGTCTCAAATTCCGAAGTCATGGAACCAGCGCAGAAGTTGTGAAAGCTCTGGGCGGCACCCCCATTGCCAAACCCATGCCGGAAACGTATGAAATGCTTCAGAAAGGTGTTGTTGATGGCGCAGTCTATCCACTGGAGTCCAACAAGGGCTGGAAACTGGGTGAAGTCATCCGCCATTGCACAGCCAATTTTTCATCCGCCTATACGACCTCTTTTTTTGTTGTCATGAACAAGGATAAATGGAAATTGCTATCACCGGATGTGCAGAAAACCATAGAGGCAATCAATTCCGAATGGATTACCAAGCATGGTGAAGCCTGGGACACCAGCGATATGATCGGATTGAAATATATGCTCGATCAGGGCGGTCAGGTTATTGGACAGGACAGCAAGGAAAGTGCCAGATGGAAAGCGGCGGTTGCCCCCATATTGGAAAGCTATGCCAAAGAGCTGGATGCAAAGGGCTTGAACGGCAAAGAAATAATTGACTTTATTGGTACCGCTTTAAAAAAATATCAATGATTCAGGTTTGTCTGTTACGGATTGGCCCGTTATAGACTTTCAGAAAAATAATTTCACTGCGTTATCGGTCGGGGATGGCCGACGGATTTTCAAGGCGTCAGCCGCAAAAGGCCTATCCCTTCCTTGCCGCCTTGTGAAATGAATTTTCTGAAAGTCTATATCGCTAACGGGCCGAAATCGTCTTCCGTTATAAGCGTCCATCTTTTTTCCCCTGAATAATCCAGGCACTAACGGGATGAAACGAATCAGAAAGAGGCGAAACTATTGCTAATGACGAACATCGATACCATCATATCATGGCTTTCCGACAAACTGAAAAATGCCGGCGCGTTTTGCCTGACCGCAATGATGCTGATCACCTGTGTGGATGTTGTGGGTCGGTTTTTCAATACCCCCATTCTGGGAGCGGTTGAATTTGTCGGTTTTTTTTTCACGCTCACAACGGCGTTCGCCCTGCCCTATACCCATCAGATGGATGCCCATATCGGCGTGGAGCTTGTCGTAACCATGCTGCCCCAAAAACATCAGGAACTGTTGCGCCTAATCACCACGCTGACCAGCTTTTTGCTTTTCTGCCTGGTGACATGGCGAATGACCATATATGCTGATACCATTCATCAGAGCGGAGAGGTTTCCATGACACTCAAGCTTCCGGAATATGTCATTATTTATGTGGTTGCATTATGCTTTCTGGTGTTTTCTCTCATCTTGATTCAGGATGTGCTGAAACTGATAAAAAAAAGTAAAAGCGCTTGATTTCGAGCTCAACATCCTGTTCGGGCAAAAATCAGAATTCAGAGAATCGAGAATTTCTGAATTTCGGATTGGGTCCGGAATGTTGTTAATGATGCCTCATTTCTGCACCCCGATATGGACATGCAGACTGACCCGTTCGATGCTTAAAGGTGATAAATGGATCCTGGAATAATTGGTGCGTTGGGTATTGTGATCATGCTGGCGCTGTTCATGACCAAAATGCCCGTGGCATATGTCATGACCATTGTCGGATTTGTCGGATTTTCTTTGATGAAATCCTGGACAGGGGGGATGAACCTGCTTTCCAGAGGTTTTTATGAGGCGTTTTCGTCCTACGGCCTCACCACGATTCCCCTGTTCATTCTGATGGGGCAATTTGCATTTAATGCTGGCATCGGCAAACGCCTTTACGATACAGCCTATAAATTTTTTGGCAATATCCATGGTGGACTGGCGATGGCGACCATTGTGGCCTGTACCGCATTTGGATCGGTGTGCGGCTCCAGCCCGGCTACGGCCGCAACAATGGCAGTTGTCGGGCTTCCGGAAATGCGGCGCTATGGCTATGACGACGAACTGTCCACTGGTTCGGTGGCATCGGGCGGTGGCCTGGGCATGATCATGCCCCCCAGTGTGGTCATGATTGTGTATGGGGTGTTGACCGAGCAGTCGATTGGTGCGTTGTTTGTCTCCGGCATTCTGCCTGCCTTGCTCATGACGGCCCTGTATATCCTCTGCATCTATATCAAATGCCTTCTGTCACCCGAACAGGGGCCTCCGGGAGAAAAATTCACCTGGGCCGAGAAATTCAAGTCTTTAAAGGACATGGCGGATACGGCCATTTGTTTTATCGTGGTCATGGGCGGCCTGTTTCTGGGAATTTTTACACCAACAGAGGCAGCCGGAGTGGGTGCCTTCGCCGTACTGGCGGTCTCGGTCATTCGTAAGCAACTGGACTGGAAAGGCTTTGTGAAATCGCTGTATGAAACCCTTCGCACCTCCTGCATGGTCATTTTTCTGATCGCGGGTGCTCTGGTTTTTGGAAAATTTCTGGCAATAACCCGGATTCCATTCAATACCGCCAGTTGGGTCGGCGACCTGAATATGCCTCACTTCATGATTCTGGCGGCGATTTGTCTGGTTTATATTCTGGGCGGCTGTATCATGGATGCGCTAGCACTGATCATGCTGACGATTCCTGTATTTTATCCGGTTATCATCAACATGGGGTACGATCCGATCTGGTATGGGGTTATCATTGTTCTGCTGACCCAGATCGGCGTTCTGACACCGCCAGTCGGCATCAATGTCTATGTGGTGTATGGGGTGGCACAAGGGTCCATCGGAAAAGTTCCGCTGGAAAAAATTTTTAAAGGAGTGATCCCATTTCTGATCGCCACGATTGTGGGTATTGTGATCATGACCATTTTTCCGCAGATCATTCTGATCCTGCCGCAATTGATGTATTAAAGGATGAAGTCTGAAGACTGAAGGTAAAAGCGACTTACAACCTTCTTGAAAATACCAGCACGGTTTTGAATCTAAAAAATCATTATTTGACAGGATAAATGGATGATCGCACCACCGCCTTATTGGAATCCACTTCTTGAAACCCTGGATATGGAGAGGCTTCGACTTCTTCAGTTGAAGAAATTTCAGCGTATCTTCAAATGGGCCTATGATCATTCCCGGTTTCACAGAAGCTTGTATGAGCGGGCAGGGATCAGCCCATCGGACATCCGCAGCCTGGATGACATCCGACATGTCCCGACAGTCGAAAAATCCATGATGCGGGATATTCAGCGCAAGGACCCGTTTCCATATGGCGATGCGCTTTGTGTGCCGATAGAGGATGTGACCGAATTCCGGCAGACCAGCGGAACGACCGGTCAACCTGTTTATCAGCCCGATACCTGGGCGGACTGGGAATGGTGGGCCGAGTGCTGGGCATACATCCTCTGGGCACAGGGGTACCGCCCCAAAGACCGGGTGTTCATTCCGTTTGGATACAACATTTTTGTGGCATTCTGGGCCGGGCATTACGGGGCTGAAAAAATCGGATGCGAGGTGGTTCCCGGCGGTGTTCTGGATACGACTGCACGTCTGCTTAAAATTCAGGAATTAAAGGCAACAGCCATGATGGCCACACCCACCTACATTCTGGGCATGGCCGATGCAGCCAGAAATCAGTTGGGAATCGATCCCGCAACCCTGACCATTGATAAAATCACCTGCGCCGGTGAACCCGGAGCCAGTATTCCCAGCACAAAATACCGAATGGAATCGGCCTGGGGTGCCAAAGTGTTTGATCATTCCGGCGCAACCGAAATTGGTGCATGGTCCTATGAATGTCAGGCCCAATCCGGCGGCCTGCATGTCAATGAGGGCATGTTTTTGGTCGAAATTCAGGATGTCGATACCGGCGAACCCATTACGGAACCGGGTCGGAAAGGCAAGATGATCATCACGGCGTTTGACCGGATTGCACAGCCATGTGTCCGTTTCGATTCCAAGGATGTGATCGAATGGGCCGACTATGCCTGTCCCTGCGGCAGGACGTATCGATTGATCAAAGGTGGCGTTTTGGGACGTGCCGATGACATCACAAAGGTCAAAGGTGTTCTGCTGTCACCGTCAGCCATCGAAGAAGTCGTCAGAGGCATTTCCGGACTGGGTAATGAATATGAGGTCATTGTCGAAAAAAAAGGCGATACGGATCGAATCTCGCTCAAGGTCGAGTTCCTTCCCGAGGCCGAACCGAAACGCGTTGAAATCGAAAAGGAATTGACGGATCAACTGAGGCTCAAGACCAATCTGCGATACGATCTGCAGTTCTATTCGATGGGTGAGCTGCCACGATACGAGGTCAAAGCCAGACGCTTCAAGGATTTGAGAAAAAAAACTTAGGCAGAGGAGAGCAATCGTGTATCAGGACTTGGATATCAACGGAATTGCCCGGAAGATCATGTTGATGAAACAACATGCAGAAGAACTTCGCGCAGAAGGCGCCGGTTTCCCCGCACTGGAGCGGAATATGGTTCGAATTCTGGCGAGCCTGAAAATGCTGGAGATCAATATCGCAGAAGTTGCGGAATTTAACAGCGGAATTTAAGCGATTCGGGAAATAAATGACATGCAAAAGAAATTACTGAATGGAAAACGGGTTCTGATCGTAGATGATGAACCCGATGTCCTGGATACACTGGAAGATTTACTTCCCATGTGTCAGGTGACCAAGGCATCGACATTTGAACAAGCGAAGCAATTCCTCGAAACCGACTGGTTTGATATCGCAATTCTGGATATCATGGGGGTCAACGGGTATGAACTTCTGGCGCTGACCCAAAAGAAAAACGTGATCTCTGTTATGCTGACCGCCCGTGCACTCAGCCCGGAGGATGTCAAAAAATCCTATATCGAAGGGGCCTCTTTCTATATTCCCAAGGAAGAAATGGCTCAAATCGACGGATATCTAGAAGAGGTTCTGGATGCACTGGCAAAAGGCCAGAATCCCTGGAATCGATGGATCGAGAAAATGGCCGGGTTTTGCGAAAAAACATTCGGCGTCAGATGGCAGGAGAAAGATCCCGGTTTTTGGGATAAATTCCCATTTTATTGAACAGGTAGGCATTTCATTCGATTCATGGTGTGAGGCATGAAATGTAAAGATATTCAGGTTATCCTGGCGGTATCTTGTACCCTTACCCTCAATCCTGACACCTTTTCCTGCCCTTTGCTGACAACAACGGTCCGGACTGTTCCGTATTCTTCTTTTGTCCTTTCCAATCCCCTCTTGCCGGTTTCGATTCTATTAAATCCCCTGATCCTTTCTTGACACAGTTGGTGAATATCAGTATAAATTCAGGCAAAGTTGACTCTTAATTTGGCGGAGGCATTTATGTTTGGCATTGGCATGCAGGAAATGATCATGATCCTCGCCATCGCCCTGATTGTTATTGGTCCCAAAAAGCTTCCGGATCTGGCCAGATCACTGGGTAAGGCTATGGGCGAATTCAAAAAGGCAACCAGCGATCTGAAAGAAACCATTGACAGCGATCATAGCCTGAGGGACGTCAAACAGGCTTTCACGGATATGAACAAGGATATTACCCAGACCGTTTACACCGCTGCCGCTGAAACGACATCCAAAGAGACCGAAAAACCGGAATCTTCTGTGACAGAACCACAGAAACCGAATCCGGACGCAAAGGATTCCAACGTTGGTTGAGAGCCAGGAAGAAGATAAAATTCCGTTTACCGAGCATCTGGAAGAGCTTCGAAAACGGCTGATTATTTGTTTCATTGCGATTGGTGTCGGTTTTGTCTTATGTTTTGCGGTCAAGGAAAAGTTGTTCGAACTTCTTTCACTTCCTCTTGTTTCCATGATGAAACCCGGTGAAAAACTCATCTACACCGGCCTGCCCGAAGCATTTTTCACGTATATGAAACTGTCATTTTTATGCGGCATTCTGCTTGCTTCTCCGGTCATTTTGTATCAATTCTGGATGTTTGTCGCGCCCGGGCTGTATTCCACTGAAAAAAAGATGATGGCACCCATTCTGATTCTTTCAACCTTTTTTTTTCTGGGTGGCGGTGCTTTTGGTTATTTTGTTGTCTTTCCAATCGGTTTTCAGTTTTTTCTGGGTTTTTCCACCGATACCATCAGCCCCATGTTGAGTATGCGGGAATATCTCAGTTTTGCCTCCCTGTTTCTTTTTGTCTTCGGCCTTATTTTTGAACTTCCCCTTGTTCTGATTTTTTTTGTCAAACTGGGCATCGTTTCCATCGCGTTTTTACAGAAAAACCGGAAATATGCCATTCTGCTTATATTTGTTATCGCTGCAATTCTGACACCACCGGATATCATTTCTCAAACCATGATGGCGGTTCCCATGATGATTTTGTATGAAATCAGCATTATTGGTGCCAAAATATTTGTCAGGAAAAAACCGGATGCTGAAACAATCAAGTAGGCCGTGGTTTTGAGTTGGGTAGTGATCCAGATCGTTATCAGTGGCAGATGTGTATTGAACAGAAAACAAGAAAGGAGAAAACGGGTTATGAAGAAAATGCTGTTGCTCGGAATCGTGGTCGGAGTGCTGTGTCTGTTTGTATCCGCGGGCATCTATGCCGGAACAACGGTGCCGGATGTCATCAAGATGGAAAACAAGGCCTATTCCGCACACACCAAGGGAATTGTGGAATTCAGCCACAAGAAACATGCCGAGGAATACAAGGCAGCCTGCGGAGATTGCCATCATGACAAGGATGGAAAACCGCTGACATTGAAAGCCGGAGACAATGTTCAGAGCTGCATCGAATGCCATAAAACTCCGGGTGAAAAACCAAAAGGGAAGGATGCCCCCAAACTGACAGACAAAGAAGAACTTCAGTATCATGCCGAAGCCCTGCACCAAAACTGCCAGGGATGCCACAAGGAATTCAAGAAAAAAAATCCGGCAAGCGAAGCCCCCACCACCTGCGTGAAATGCCACCCCAAGAAGTAGTTTGACGGGTCTGCTTGACAGACAGAATAGAAAAGGCTGATTTCAGTATGAAATCAGCCTTTTCTTTTTTCCTGAGCCCATACGAAATGATGATGTTTTTCTTTGCGTTTTCAGATAGGATGGTTATTAGTATTAATGTTTGCCTAAATGATTAATTCCGTAGATTACAAGATGAATATTTTGGGAAGGCAGCAGGGAGGGGATAGGCCTTTTGCGGCTGACGCCTTGAAAAACCGTCGGCCATGCCCGACACCGATAACGCACCTAAAATCTTTATTTTGAAAGCTATATATAACGTGCTAATTTGGCTGACCGATAATATCAGCCTTGGATAATACAACAATAGAATATTTTTAACAGGAGGTATGTGTAATGGATTTGATCGCCGGAGGGGGCTGCCCCTCAGCAGCCCAGAAAAAAAATCAGCAGGACGAACAGGATTCTCAGGTGAAACATTCACTGGATCAGATCAAAAACAAAATTATGGTGATGAGCGGGAAGGGTGGCGTAGGTAAAACCAGCACATCCGTGAACCTGTCGATTGCTTTGGCCAACAAGGGATTTAAAGTGGGAATCATGGATGTTGATCTTCATGGACCGGATGTCCCCCGAATGCTGGGTCTGAGCGGAATGATGGATGTGACAGAGGACCGCAAACTGAAACCCATAAAATATTCCGACAACCTGTCCGCAGTCTCCATCGAGTCCCTGATGGCGGGCAAGGACGACGCCATTATCTGGAGAGGACCGGTCAAACATACAGCAATCCGTCAGTTCATCGGCGATGTGGCCTGGGGCGAGCTTGATTTTCTCATTATTGACTCACCTCCAGGAACGGGTGATGAACCCCTCAGCATTGCTCAGACCATCTCGGATGCCAAGGCCATCATTGTCACCACGCCTCAGGAAGTTTCTCTGGCAGATGTCCGCAAATCCATCAATTTCTGCAAGACCGTCAATATGGAGATTTTTGGGCTGATCGAAAACATGAGTGGTTTTTCCTGTCCGCATTGTGGAAAAATGATCGATATCTTTGGATCGGGTGGTGGCGAAAAAACTGCAACAGCTTTTGGCATTCCATTTTTGGGCCGTATTCCATTTGATCCCAAGGTGGTTACCTGCGGAGACGAGGGCATTTCCTTTATCAAAGCCTACAAGGATTCCCCGGTAACAGCAGCATTTGAAGCGGCTGCTGACAAAATGGCAAAACTCTGTTGAATTAAAATTGGGCGCGTGGTTTCTTCAGCGCGCCCAATCACTCAGTTCTCCATGCCTGATTCATTATTCGGTTTTTCTGAAAAATCCCCATTCTTGTCCCGCTTTTCCATAAAATAAATCGGACAGGCTGATCTGTATTTGCAATATATTAGCGGATCCCGACAATGCAGACATTCGGTGCACATGGCAATACCATGCTTCATGCATTTGTAAGGCGTTTCGCGGTCCGGGTGTGTCGCACAGGTTTCCATTAAACAATTGACCTTTCCCTTTCAGTTCCTTTTTGACAGGTTTATGATGAATACCACCGTCTCCATTTTATGTAATCCGGATCACGCAGACAACCCTGAATTTATCCGGACAGCCATCATTAATCAGCTTCACCTGAAGGATGCTACTCCTTTTTGTCATCGGCTGATTCGGCGCTCAGTCGATGCCCGCAGCAGGATTCCCAAATTTGTCCTGGATTTTTTTGTAGCAGTCGATGAACCCCTTCCCGTGAATCCGGATACTTGGTCACTGAACTGTCCTTCCAGATTGGCCGGAACGATCATCATTGTTGGTGCGGGGCCCGCCGGATATTTCGCAGCGCTCAGACTCCTGGAAAATGGTATTAAGCCAGTCGTGCTGGAGCGTGGAAAGGATGTTCTTGAGCGACGGAAAGATATCCAACCCCTTCTCAAACGGGGGATCATTCATCCGGATTCCAACTATTGCTTTGGCGAAGGCGGGGCCGGTGCATATTCCGATGGCAAACTGTACACCCGTTCCCACAAACGGGGCGATGTTCAGCAGATCCTCACCATTCTTTCCGCCCATGGTGCATCCCCGGATATTCTGATCGACAGTCATCCCCACGTTGGTTCCAATCGTCTGCCCCGCATCGTGAAAAATATGCGTGAAACCATCCTTTCCCACGGGGGCGAGATTCATTTCAATTCAAAAGTTACGGACTTCATCATTAATAACCAAACTATTGCCGGCGTTACGGTTAATGACTGCCAAACGGTAACGGGCGATGCCGTGATTCTTGCCACCGGGCACTCAGCCAGGGATATCTATGAAAAACTGGTTGAACGACAGATTCTAATCGAGCCAAAACCCTTTGCGCTGGGCGTGCGGGTGGAGCATCCCCAGGCTCTCATTGACCGGATACAATATCATCAGACCCCCCGCCATCCCAGGCTTCCGGCTGCCAGCTACCGACTGGCCACCCAGATTGAGGGAAGAGGTGTTTTTTCATTCTGCATGTGTCCCGGAGGGTTCATTGTCCCAGCTTCGACCGTGGACGGGGAAGTGGTTCTGAATGGCATGAGTCTTTCAGACAGAAATGCGGCATACGCCAACTCGGGTGTTGTTGTGGAAATTCGTCTGGATGATATCCCCGAAATGCTTCAAAGCGGCCCGCTTGCGTTAATGGCATTTCAAAAATCGGTCGAACGGGCGGCGTTTACAGCCGGAGGCGGTTTACTGGTTGCACCGGCGCAGCGAATGACTGATTTTGTATCCGGTGTGATGTCCCCTGCCCTTTCATCCACATCCTATGTCCCCGGCATCACACCGGTAAAACTGGACGACATCCTGCCGGATATGGTCAGCAAACGACTGAAGGCCGCATTCCGGATATTCGATCAAAAAATGCATGGGTATTATACAGAGGAGGCCAAAATACTGGCGGTGGAATCCCGGACCAGTTCTCCGGTCAGAATTCCGCGGGACTCAAAAACCCTGATGCACATCGAAATCAAAAATCTGTTTCCATGCGGAGAAGGCGCTGGTTATGCAGGAGGCATTGTATCGGCGGCACTGGATGGTCAGCGGGTGGCTGAAGCGGCAGGAATGCTTGTCAGAAGGCGGGATTAATCACCTTTCATCTTCTGATGTTCCTCTGCTCTGGCATTGTGTTCTGCAGATTTTCGAAAATAGGTTTCAAGCCAGCTTCGTTGAAACGCCTTGAATCGCCTCCGTTCGATCGCTTCGCGGATGTCTTTCATCAGGTCCTGATAAAACGAAAGGTTATGAATGGTGGCCAGTGTTTCTGCCAGCGGATCATGGGAGAAAAAAAGATAGCGGAGCACCATCCGGGAATAGGTCTGACAGGTGTAGCAACTGCACCGCGTATCGATTGGAAAGCGGTCCTTACGAAAATTCTTGTCCATGATCCGAATTTTTCCAGCGCGGGTAAACAGGGTCCCGTTGCGGGCATATCGGGTTGGAATGACGCAATCAAACATATCCATGCCACCTGCAACCGCTGCAAGAAGATCCTCGGGCAGTCCCACACCCATCAGGTATCGTGGTTTGTTTTCCGGCAGAAACGGCGCCGCATGGGTGACGACGGCTTTCATCAATTCATAGCCTTCCCCGACACTGACACCGCCAATGGCAAATCCGTCAAATGGTATGGCGGTGATCTCTTTGGCACTTTTCATTCTCAACCGGGGATAGACACCTCCCTGAACAATCCCAAACAAAAACTGATGTTCGGCAAGTGGCGTTCGCCGGCATCGTTCCGCCCATCGGGTCGTTCGTTTGACCGATTCTTCCACATAATTTTCAGAAGCCGGATATTCAACACATTCGTCAAACGCCATAACAATATCCGCGCCCAGAATCTGCTGCAGTTCCATGGATCGTTCCGGGCTCAAAAAAAGTTTCTGACCGTTTTCCTGAAACGAAAACGAAACCCCCTCTTCACTGATCTCCCTGTTTGGCAGGGAAAATACCTGAAATCCACCGGAATCGGTCAGGATGGTCTGTTTCCAGCCCATGAATTCATGGAGTCCATTTGCCCGCTGAACCGTTGAAAGCCGCTCGGTCATCATCAAATGATAGGTATTGGCCAGAACGACCTCGGCACCGGTCTGGGCGACATCCCGGGGAGTGATGGCCCGAATAAAGCCGGCCGTGCCAACCGGCATGAATGCCGGCGTCTGGACTGTGCCATGGGCCGTTGTGAATTCTGCCCTTCGTGCGCCGCAGGGGTCTATGGTGTTTAGTTTGAATCGGATATCCTTCTGGGATTGAAATGCACTCATGGGTTTTCCTGACCGATATGTTTCATATAAACCACCTTTCATCTCCGCGATCACACTATCCGGAAGCGCCGATTCTTTTCAATAGATCCAGCATGAATAAAACAATGTGTTTCATCATAGGGTTTGCGGGAGGAAGTTTCAACATAAATCAGTTCTAAAACGCTTTTACACCATTGATAATACGCCTGTCCATGGCGAATCAATTTACCATTCCACCTGAATTGACAAAAATCTGTTCTCTGCTATAGTATGCTACACATTTCTTGGGTTACAGACAATAACTGCTTAGCGTTCAGGAGCCGGCCATGCATCTACTGGCAATCGTCGGGAGTCCCCGAAAAGGCAAATCAACGGATACGCTGGTCGATAAAACTATCGAAGGGGTCAAAGCCGAATCCCGGACCTGCAGCGTCACAAAAATCAATCTGATTGATTATGACATTCAGCACTGTCAAAATTGTCTGACCTGCCGAAACAGCAATACATCAAATCCATATGCCCGTTGCGTGATTCGGGATGATATGGATGATATCAACGAAATGATCCTCCAATCGGATCGACTGATTCTGGGCACGCCGGTCCATATGGGATCGGCCACAGGGTTGATGATATCGTTTCTTGAAAGAATCTGCTGGACTTTTGCCAAGCCGGAAAGAAAAATTCTGACCATTCGAGGATGTCCCGTTTCCCGGTCAAGCAAAAAAAGGAAATCCGTCATCATCGTAACATCAGGTATTGTTCCGCCCCTATACAGAATATTTTGTGACGAGGCCACATCCCTTATACGAAGAACGGTTTTTGATTCATTGAATGCAAAAACCGTGGGCGATTTATACGCTGGTGACATTGAACACAGGGGCATAGCCCATTATTATGACAAGGCATTCAGTTTAGGCAAGAAACTGGTTTGATTTCCCCCCCCTTATTTTTCTAAAAAACCAGTGCGATCACGAAGTCATTGCAAATCCATGTCTCTGGGCCAGCCGGGTAAACATCTGCGCAAGTCCGGCCCCCAAACTGAAAATCGAGCCGATATCAAGATTTTTATCAGCCGTCTGGTCAAAAAATACATTAAGGCTGGATGCCATCCCCTCTTCCGGCAGCCAGTAACACACCATGACAGGCAATTTGGGCAGGGGATACAACACAACAGAGATATCGGACTGGAACAGTGGATCAACCTGTCTGCCGCTGAAAAGATGAACCATGTCGTCAAAAAGCTCTGTATAGCTGTCAGCCACCTGTTTCATCTGCTCCTCACATCGCTTTTGAAACAGCGGATACCGCTCCCTTCCGTCTGCGAGCTCCCGAAAAGACCGCCAGTCGCCGGTGGGATCAAGGCCCTTTCCGTTCAGAACATAATTGAGAAACGGAGCTGCCACCCAGGGATTGACATGAATGTCTGTCGAAATGGCTCCGGATTGGGAAACACTGAAATCCTTGCCCATCACCTTGATGGTCAGCCGATCATTTTCATAGCGTCCGCCGGTCCGGTTGGCCGCAGCTTTCAAATCAATGCCCACGACCTGATTTTTCATCTGCTCCAGGAAATCATCACTGTTCTGTTCCACATCATATTGAGGACTTTCAGAATACCTGGCAATAATCTGCTGATCCAATTTCGGGCATTCCGACAAAATGCGTCGACCGGTGAAAACGGCGCCGGCAAAGGCCATGCAGGTTTTTTCACCGCATTCCTTGCAGTTGGATTTGTCAAGAAGCTGAAAAATGACCATGGCGTTTTGGGGTTTTGGCATGATTGCTTACCTCCTGTTTTTTTATCGTAATCTTTGGCCGGTCACAATTTGCGATTTTCTAATCCTCATCCCAGCATTCTCCCGCTGATAGAGGACCCTAATGGAAATCGCATTTTATGCCCGAATAGAGTATACATCCAGATGACATTCCCTTAAAAGGCGGAAAGAGGGAAAACAGCCTGGCTCAGGATGTTCTAATCAAAAACGCCCGATTTCCTATGAAACGAGTCTATATTGCGATATTTTTTATTATGCATCTGCTGTCTCAGCCTGACGACATGCGGATTCAATCCACCTAAGTTTAACGAAACGAAATGGCAAAATGACGTGAATGCCGTAAATCCGGATCTTCTTTATGCGCCGCACATGAAAGACGGCAAATTTTTCAACCCATGGATGCAAATGACACATGCCGGACTGGGAAGGCTTGTCAAGTGGAAACTGTCCGCCCGGAATTCATACTCGCAGGAAGAAAAAGATGCCATGCCAGGATTCATTCCTGATCTGAAAAACCGAATTGATGAGATGGATGGTGATGATTTCATCGCATGGATTGGCCACACCACGTTTCTGATCTGTATCGGCGGTGAATTCTGGCTGACGGATCCGATGTTTTCCGACCGGGCCCTGCTCCCGAAGCGACAAACACCGCCAGCCCTTTCTCTTTCGGAGATGAATGCGCTGAAGGGACGGCTGAACGTTGTCATCTCTCACAATCATTATGATCATTTTGATACGGCAAGCATTAACGGTTTGCCCGACGACGCGCGGTTTTATGTCCCGCTGGGCCTCAAGAGAACCGTTGAAGACATTGGCAAGAAAACAGTGACAGAAATGGACTGGTGGCAGACCATCGACAGGGGTAATGGAACCTCTCTGGTATGCCTGCCTGCCCAACACTGGTCGAAACGGTTATCCCAGGGAACCAATGAAACCCTTTGGGCAAGTTTTTTGCTGAAAACGTCAAATGTCACGATTTATTTTGGTGGTGACAGCGGATATTTTATGGGATACAGGGAATTCGGGAAAAAATATCCGGGGATCGACTACGCCCTGATCTCAGTCGGCGCGTATCATCCCCGCTGGTTCATGTATCACGCCCACCTGAACGTCAGTGAAGGACTTCAGGCATTTGAAGATATGGGCGCAAAATATTGGATTCCGGCACACTGGGGTGCCTTCCAGTTGGGTGATGAACCCGTCGGCTATACCCTTGTCGATTTGAAGCGGACCATGAAAGAATCCGGCTTTGATGACTCAAAAACCCTGATCATGGATATCGGTCAACTGATACGAATTCCAAAAAATGATTAATTATTTCTGTTTAAGTATATCCCGAATCTCTGTCAAAAGCATTTCTTCTTTTGTGGGCGCGGGTGGCTCGGCTGGAGCTTGCTCCTCCTTTTTCTTTAAAGCGTTCATTGCTTTTATGGCCATGAAAATGGAAAAGGCAATAATCAGAAAATCAAAAACGTTTTGAATGAATTTACCATAATTAATTGTGACTGCAGCGGTTTCACCAACAGCCTGTTTGATGGTGATCGCCAGATTTGAGAAATCAACACCGCCAATCAGAAGCCCTATCGGAGGCATAATTACATCTCCAACAAAAGAAGATACAATTTTTCCAAAGGCAGCCCCCAGGATAATACCCACCGCCATGTCAACAACATTGCCCCTCATTGCAAATTTTTTAAACTCTTGTACCATACTCATGCTTAGCACTTCTCCTTGATTGTAATTGTTGTCAGCCAATAAAATCTGATAATATCGATTTCAAAATAAAGATGTTGTTTGCGTGATCGGTCGGGGATGACCGATAAGGGTCTATCCCTGCCCTGCTGCCTTCCCAAAATCATTATCTTAAAAGCGATAGCGACGTTGGGCATCATGGTACATGCTATAATATTTCTCAATCAAGCTCCATCAGAGCGGCCTGTCTCGATCATTTACAGGTTGCCCCCACGGGCCTCGATAAAAAGGGTTCACACCAAACATAACGCTACTCCGGAGCTTGGCCGCTTTTTTGGCATTGGAATTTTTAAACCCCCGAATCCGTTATCATCGGGAATTATCCGTTCCATACACACAATCGGCTCTCATCATCGACCAGCAGAATTCTTTCAGAGCCCGTCGGATACTTTTTATTGATGGCGGTATCCATTTCGGTCATTGTGCGCCTCTTCCATTATCCTTGATTTTTTTCTTTTGTTGATTCCGAATTCCGCAATCCGAAATCCAGAACCGTGTCTGTGTGATGGTTATGTATGGATTGCAGGTGTACCCTGGCTGTTTTCAAGAGAACCTCTTTTGAGAATTCTTCCGAAAAAAAGGTGGTTTGTTTTTCTTCTGTATTTTCAAGCAGGGTGATCACATTGGCATATTCCCTTGCGGCATTCCGGTTTTCTGATGCCTCCCGGTAGAGATCTGCAAGATGCAGTCGGACCACCGGATCTCTTGGATTCAGGTAGGCGACTTTTTTCAGATACCCGATGGCCTGTTGCGTCACTCCCGTGTTGCGATAAATCATGGCCAAGATGAAGTAAGCCTTTTCGCAAAGGGGGTCCCTGGCAATCAGAGCTTCTATCAACGCGGCTGCTTCCATGGTCTTTCCCTGATCGGCGTTTTTTTGCGCGTCAGCCAGGATGGTATCGACATTGGATTGACCCGTAACGCCCGCTCCTGTTTCTTTTTCCGCTGAGGCCTTTTTATTGGGAATGATGGAATGCAAATCCGTCTTCCTTTGTTCCGCAGCGGATTTCGTTTTCCGAACCAACGTCAATGGCCTTTTTCTGGGGAGAGTGACGGTCTTCTCCTTTCCTGCTTCTGTCCGCAGTGCGGCATTGACACCGGTTTCTTTTTTATTCGGCTGCTTCTGGTAAATGAAGGCGCCTTCGCGTTCCAGGGAAACGAAATCGTTATTCAGGTAGCGCAACGTCTCGGAATATCCGGGGAAAAAATATCCGCCATCTGCCAGGGACAGATAAAAGTTATGGAGAAGCCTTTTCGTGATGTCTTCATCAAAATAGATGATGACATTGCGGCAGAATATGAGATCCCACAGGGGCATGGTTTCCAGCGGAAAAAGTTTTTGAGCCAGATTGAAATGTTCGAATTGAACCATGCTTTTGATCTCGTTTTTCAGAAAATATCGGGACCCCCTTTTCAAAAAAAACCGCTCCACCTGTGACGGTTCCAGCTCACGAATGGCACGTTCCGAATACTCCCCTTTCCTGGCCTGAATCAGGGCGTCAGCGCTGATGTCCGTGGCCCGGATAAACACCCTGCGACCGTTTGTCTCCGCCGGGATCATGTCCCGAATAATCATGGCGATGGAATAGGCTTCTTCGCCGTTGGCGCAGCCGGCGCTCCAAATATTAACCTGCCCTGTAGACCCTTTAATATCAAGAAGTTGCGGCAGACAATGTTTCTGGAGCACGTCGTACTGGGCCCTGTGGCGAAAGAAAAAACTCTCCCGGATGGTGAGCAGATCGATGAGCGTGTTGAACTCCTGATTTTCTCCGAAGCCAGCATTCAGTATGGAAAAATATTCCTTTGGATCAGTCAGGCCAAGCGCATCCAGACGGGTTGCAATGGCGTTTTTAAGATTATCCTGTCTGTTTTTTTCAAAAGATATCCCTGTTTTTTCAATTAAATAGGCGCAGAATGGAAAAAGAATCGTGTCGGTCAGCTCCGCTCTATCCATTTTGGTGGCCCCGAGATTCCAAATTTTCTGAACCGGAGAATGCAATGATTTCGGAGGCGATTTTTGTAACAGGAAGAATCCTGTCAATGATGCCAAGATCTATAGCTGCCTTTGGCATTCCGAAAATCACACTCGTGCTTTCATCCTGGGCTATCGTTTTTCCACCTGCCGCCTTGAGAAATTTCATGCCAATGGCCCCGTCACTTCCCATCCCCGTCAGGATAATTCCTAATGCGCCAGGTCCATAATGATCTGCAACGGACTGGAACAGGTAGTTCCCCGAGGGACGGTGGCCACCAACAGGGGGCATATCCAGCAGCTTTATCCGGTTGTTGGACGTTAGCGTGAGATGGAAATCGTCCGGAGCCAGCAGAGCCTGGCCCGGAATCATAAGGTCGTGGTCCTTGGCTACATGGACCTGCAGATGATTTTTCGCTGTCAGCCATTCGGCAAGTCCCTTGATGAATCCGTTGATCATGTGTTGTACGATCAGCACGGGAATCGTGAGATCCGAAGGCAGTTCCTGAAGAATCTGGAAGAGTGCGTTTGGCCCCCCCGTGGAGGAAACAATTGCAACGATTCGGCTGTTTCCTTCTTTTATTGGGCGATTTATTTCCGGTATCAGTATATCAGACCGTTTTCGTTTTTCCCCCCCGCATTCCATTAAAGACTCAGGGCGTACCTTGGATAACAATTTGATTTTTCGGATGAGCGCCTTCGCGACTTCAGGCCGTGTCCGCCACCTGTAAAGAGCTGCCTTGGGAATGATTTCAAGTATCCCGCAATCAAAAACGCGATGGAAGGCATCCGTGGGTGCTTCGGATGAAGCCGTCAACATGATGATCGGGGTTGGCCTGATGTTCATGGCTTTGCTGGCGATATCGTAGCCGTTTGTCTGTCTCAGAAAGGAATCCAGGATGATCAGATGCGGATGTTGCGTTCTGAGCGCCTGAAGGGTTTCCGATTCATTTTCCGTCATACCCACAACCGTGATCTCCGGGTCGAGGGCAAGAATATCCCGGATCATTTCTCTGGCCGGTTTGAGATCGTCTACGATCAGGACTTTTATCATGGCATTGTGTCCGGGTTTTTTCACCTGATTGTTTACCCGATCAGGGTCTTGATGGTTTGTATCAGCGACTCCTGGTTGAAACTCTTCTTCAGGAGAAAGGCATCTGCGCCAGCCTGGAGGCCCTGTGTTTTTTCCGCTTCGCTCTCCAGCGATGTGACAATGATGACCGGCAGATGAGAGAATCGATCATCATTTTTCAGGGTGGCCGTGAGGGTAAACCCGTCCATCCTGGGCATCTGAACATCTGTTATGACCAGGTCGTACGGATTTTCCTCAAGCCTGTTCAGGGCTTCAAGGCCATCACCGGCCATGTCCACTTCAAATCCGGCAGCTTCCAGGATGCTCTTTTCCAGAAGGCGGGTTGTCATCTGATCTTCGACAAGCAGAATCCTTTGCCGGGCTGCTTTCTTTTCAAAGGAGGCGCTTCTCTCCAGAAATATGTTTCCTGCCTTGATCTGGGCTGTCGTAAACAGTCTGGGAACATCGATGATCAGGGCGATCTCTCCTGTGCCCAGAATACTGGAACCGGAAAAGGCGGGAAGTCTTCTCAGATGGGTTCCCAGGTTGCGCATGACAATTTCCTCCACGCCGACCACTTCGTCGACCTGAAAGGCGATTTTTTTCCCGCTCTGCCTCAGGAGAATGAGAGAGAGCTTGCCATCGGCATCCTCCTCTTCCTGTTCGGGAAAGGACAACGTGAGATCCAGTCGTGCACATGGCACAATTTCGCCCTTCAGGTAAACGGCTTCCCGACCTTTGACGACAAGGATGCTATCCGGTGAAACCCGCAGAACCTGTATGGCGGAAAAAACGGGGATGGCCAGAATATGTCCGGAGCAACGGACCAGAAAAGCCCTTGTTGTGGCCAATGTAAGTGGCAGGGAGATGGTAATTTTTGTGCTCTCTCCAGGGACGCTTGTTATTTCGACGCTGCCGTTAAGCTTTTCCACGTTGTCTTTCACCACTTCCATGCCGATACCTCGTCCGGAAAGTTCCGTCACCATGGCCGCCGTACTGAAACCCTGAAGAAAAAGGAGATCGAAGACTTCATCATCCAACAGGCGTTTGGCTTCATCTGGCGATAGAAAGCCTTTTTCCAGCGCCTTCATCTTGATTTGCGCCTTGTCTATGCCACGCCCATCATCCATGATTTCAATCATAACTTTGTCAATATCCTGGAAAGCCCTGATGATAATCGTGCCCGTCTCCTCTTTCGATCTTTGTTTCCTTTCTTCAAGGGATTCAATGCCGTGATCGATGGCGTTTCGCAACAGGTGCATCAGGGGATCGCTCAGTTCTTCTATCGCCCTTTTGTCGATGCGTGTTTCTTCCCCCTGAATGATCAGTTCCACTTTTTTGTTCTTCTGCCGCGCCAGATCGCGTACCGGCCGGGAAAATGCGTTGAACAGCATGGAAACGGGAAGCATCCGGATGTCCATGACAAGTTGCTGGGTTTCCGTGACAAGCTGGTTCAATACTTCCATGGATTCCTGAAAGTTTTCACCAAATTGTGCAACAATCTGGTGTCCTTTGTGCTGCTGCTGAACCAGTTCCTGCAAAGCAAAATGTACGGACGACTGGCTCACGGATATGTTCGGGAGGTCTTCCGCCATGACGCTCAGGAGTTTTTGCTCCTTTTTCCGGGATGCGCCGGCCATGTCCAATTGGTCCTGCAGGATCTGCATTCGGTTGCGTAAAATAACCAATTCCACGGCAATATTGAGAAAACGGTCCACTTTTTCCGTGGGAACCCTGACGGTGTTGGTAACCGTCTTTCCCAGAGGCGTTTCGCTAATCTTTGTCATTTTTTTTGGAATGGCGCGGGAGGGAAGCGGTTCGCCCGAAGTTGGCCGTAATGCCGCCAATTTTTCAAACAGACCATTCAGTTGGCTGGTGTCTTCGACAGGTGAATGGGACAGCCTTTCCACCATGGCGCTGATGCCATCATTGGTCTGAAATAATACATCGAACGTTTCGGAGCCCGTTGCCATCTTCTGCTCACGAATTTCCCGAATGATGTCTTCCATCTGGTGGCACAGGGAGGTGATATTGCTCATTCCCATGGTCATGGCAGCGCCTTTCAGACTATGGGCGTTTCTGGAAATCCTGGACAGGGATTCGGTATCCCCTGCGCCTTCCTTTTCAAGGCGAAGCAACCCCTGATTGATGGCATCGATATGTTCCCGGGCCGACTCGATAAAACCGGGGAGATATTCCCTGATGTTGGACAACAGGGGGGCGTCTTCTTCTGAATGAAGATCTTTGTCTGTAGGGTTCATTTATCCCTCCAGTTGAAACCTGGAGATAATCTGCTTGAGCTTCCCGGCCATCTGGCTCAGTCCATTGGCTGCTTTGGTGGTATCTTCTGCAGCACCTGCCATCTGTCTGGCCACTTCAGACAGTTCCCGCATGGTAATGACCACCTGATCGCTTGCGCTCTTTTGTTGGCCGGTGGCCGTGGAAACCTGCCTGGCCGAATCGGTGGTCTGCACGGCCATGGAGACAATTTCATGCATGGCTTTTTCAACCAGCTCAAGCTTTTCGGACCCGATTTTGACAACCTTGACGCTTTCTTCCGCTGCCATGACCGATGTATTGGCTGCAGACTGGATTTCCATGACAACCTCTTCAATGGTTTCCGTGGACTTGACGACGTTTTCCGCCAGTTTTCGAATTTCAGAGGCGACCACTGAAAATCCTTTTCCGGCTTCCCCTGCCTTGCTGGCCTCGATAGCGGCATTCAGGGAAAGCATTTTTGTTTCAGCCGCCACCTGGTTGATAATCCCCAGAACTTTGCCAATTTGTTGGGACTTTTTTCCCAAAGACATAATCTTTTCAGCGCCGGTCTCTGTCTGGCGAAGAATCCTGTCCATCAGTTTTGCGGCATCTGCCATGGCATGGGCGCTTTCTTCGGCATTTTCCTGCGTGGATTCGGCCATGCCGGCCTGGATATGGCTGCTCTCTGCAATCTGTCCGGCCGTCGCGGAGAGTTCTTCAAGGCTCGCAGTCGTCTGTCCCACGCTGGCCGCCTGTTCAGATGCGCCTGATACCTGCTCTTCGGCAGTAGCCAGAATCTGATTGCAGGCCGTTCCCATCTGCAGGATGGCCTCTTTTACCTGAAGAATAATTTCCATGAGATTGATTCGCATCTGATTAAAGGCCTCTCCAAGGACGCCTTTGAATTCAACCTGTGACGTCAGATTGCCCATGGCAATGCTGTTGGCCTGATTTGCAAGCCTGTTGAGTTCCGTTTGCATTTTATAGAAGCTGAAGGACAGTGCGCCGATTTCATCGCCGTTCACCACATTGACAGGAAAAGAGAGGTCGCCATCCGCAATGTTTTCTGCGATTATTTCCAGTTTCCGGACAGGGTCGGAAGCACTTTGCGCCAGCCGGTAACTGAGATAAAGCGCCACAATCAGAACCACAAAAGAGGACATCAGGATACTGACCAGAAAAGCGGTCATTTCTTTTCTGACAGACATCAAACTGAAAACTTTCACCATCAGCCAGTCCGAATCTCCTGAAGGAATGGCAATATAGATTTTCTGTTCCTTGACATCCTTGTGAGACCTGCTTTCATGCGTTCCCGCAGTCCCATTCACAAGACGGGCAAAAATGGACGCGAATGCTTCCATGTTGGTGGAATCCAGAAAGGAAGTCTTTTCATCGCTGATGATTCTGCCGTTTCTGTGAAGAAAAAACACAGCCGCGTGCTTTCCACCGTGGCTTTCGGCCAATTTTTTTTTCCAAGCATCACTTTCCGGATTTTCCGCAGGATTATTCAGATGGCGTTTCAGGCCGAGAAGTTCCTGTTTGCTGTTTTCCATGTAGAGGTCTTCGATAATTCGCTGTGAATGGCTGTAGGAAACGCTCGCCTGAAACAAAATCGTTACCAGCATGATGGACAGGGAGACAAGCAGTATTTTGCTGAAAAGCGACAAAATCTTTGGCGGATCCGTCATTCCGAAGCTTTTAACCCAATTGCCCAGATAAGGGGCAAGAATCCGCTCGTTATTGAAAAAGCAACACACGGAATAAACCAGAGAAATGATGAGGCCGATGACGAACGCCTGGATGGATTGAACGCGGTCGAAATCGGCGAATAAAACAAGCTGCAGAATTCCGATGGCAAAACCAAAAATCAGAATGCCAAACATCATCCAGGAAATTTTCAGTGGAAAACGAAGACTCCGGGAAAGAACATTTTCAAGCTGGGATATCGATTTTGATGAAAAATTCCCCTGGTTATCGTCTTCAAGGGACAGCATGGCCACCCATCGCATGGGGACCCAGATGCAGATGATGCCAAAAAAAGGGGCCTCCCATGTATAAACAAAAAAAAGGGTTTTGATCTGTTCCCATGTCATATCAAGTGTGAGCAGGATATAAGGAACAAAAAAAACCCCTGCGATTCCCAGAAAAAACAGCCCTTGATGTAACCCCACTTGTTTTTGCAGTTTGCTCATTGTTCCCTCGTCAATTTCTGGATATGTTGTAACCGTGAACCCTTACGATACGTTTTTGAAAATGGATATCAGGTCTTTCAGTTCCGATGCCAACTGTTGCAGCCCCTGTACTGAAACGGTTGTCTGGCTTGCAGCGGATGCCATCTGCCGGGTGACATCCGAGACTTCCCGCATGGCTGCGGCCGTTTGTTCACTGGCCATTTTCTGCTGGTTTGTTGCTATGGAAACCTGCTTGGCTGAGTCAGTCGTCTGTTCGGCCAGAAAGACAATTTCCTGCAGGGCCATTTTCACCTTGTCCAGTTCAACTGTCCCGGCGGAAACCACCTTGACACTTTCTTCAGCCGCCATAACGGACATGTTGGCAGCTCCTTGAATTTCCTGAAGCATTTCTTCAATGGCGCCCGTTGATTTCACGACGTTTTCCGCCAGTTTCCGTATCTCCTCGGCGACCACGGAAAATCCTTTTCCGGCTTCTCCGGCTCTGCCTGCCTCTATGGCGGCATTCAGGGAAAGCATCTTGGTTTCGGCGGCGATATCGTTGATGATGCCTAACACTTTTCCGATTTTCTGGGATTTTTCTCCCAAATTCATTATTTTTCTGGCACTGGCTTCCGTCCTTTGCCGGATATCCTTCATGACATCTGCGGCTCTTTCCATGGCCACCTGACTTTCCTCTGCATTCTTCAGTGTCGACTCGGCCATTCCTGCCTGGGCCTCACTGTTTTCAGCAATCTGTCGCGCGGTGGTAGACAGTTCTTCAACCGTTGCGCTTGTCTCGTTAACACTGGAGGCCTGTTCCGCAGCCCCGGAAGCCTGCTGCTGCGAGGCTGCTGCGATTTCATTGCTGGCAGAGCTGATATGCATCACGGCATCCTTGACCTGCCCGATGACCCTGTTCAACCATGACTCCATAATGGAGAAGCTGTAAGCAAGCGCGCCGACTTCATCCCCGCTAAGGGTGTCGGTTCTGGACCCCAGTTCCCCTTCTGCAATCCGCTTTGCCGCCCTGTCCAGATCTTTTATGGAACCCCGCAATAAAATTGAATCGGGCAAATAGAACAACCTGCAGGACACCGATGCCGAAAGCGAAAAGAATCAGGAAGAAAACGGTCAGAGCGACTTTCTGGGGAAACCGAAAAGCCTGTACGATGAACCGTTCCATGTGAATCGATGTGCCTGTCGGCGATTCACGATATTGATCCGGGTTCGTCAGGTTTCGAACCCATCTCATGGGCAACAGTATGCAGAGCACGCCAAACAGAACACCCTCCCATGCATAAACGATCAACACATGCGTAAGCTGTTCGGGGGTCATCTCAAGGGTAAACAGAATGTAGGGAATGCCCAGTAAAATGACTACGGCCAGGAAAAAAATGGCTTGATTCAGACCGACCTTCTTCTGTAATTCGTTCATTTCAATATGCATAGCTGTTGTCCATGATTCCATTCAGGCTATTGGTCGCCCATTCTGAGGGTTTCAAGGTCCACAAGACAGGCGATTCGGTTTTCGATCAACGCCAGCCCCCATAAAGAAGAACTTGATTTTTGCGACCCGATCAGAGGCGGCAGCTTCCGTACCTGGGACAGATCCAGTCTGGTAAGCCCTTCCACCCTATCAACTTCGAAGAATGTCATGCCGGTTCCGGTCTTCACTTCCAGCAGGCAGTGACGGGCAACCGCTGTTTGTTCCGGCACATGAAATGCTTTTCCCAGGTCTACCGGCGTCTGCCCGAGGTCTTCCGGATTGATCTTTTCCCCGTTGTGAATCCGGGTTACCTGTTCGGCCAACACCCCGAAAAGAAAATCGGCCACCGTGAACAGGATGAATTCAAACGATTGGGTCGGGGATTCCCTGTTTTCTTCCAGACGTTTCATGGCCATTATTTCTTGTGGATATCCATCATTTCAGATTGCATGATTTTTTCGTAATTCAGGATGATCAGAATTGTTTCATCCATTCTGGCTTCACCGTCAATCAGATCGAGATACTCCTTTTCAAAGGTAATCATGGGCGGGTCAATGGACAGGGAAGGCAGGTCGATAATCGCATCAACACTGTCTACAAGAAGCCCTGTTTCCACGCCCCTGGCCGAGGTGAGCATGATGGATGGCTTTTCAGCAGTTTCATGGGTAAGGCCAAGGAGCATTTTCATGTCGACAACGGAAATAATTTCACCCCGGATGTTGATGATTCCCAGGATATGTGGTGGCAGTCCGGGAACCCGGGTGATATTCTTTGCCCACATGACCTTTTTCAGGTGTTTCATGTCAAGTGCATACTTTTCTTTTCCCAGCCTGAAGATCATCAGATGTCTCACTTCCGGTTCAAGACCAGCTTTCGGTTCAACAAAATCGTTCTGTTTTTCCAGCAAGCTGACAATGTGAGAAGAAACGCTGGATTTTATAAACGGCTTCTTGAAGAACAGGCGCTCCATTATGTCCTTGAGTGTCTCGGGGCGAAGGGGCTTTGTTTCCACGGCATCCATACCCGCGTTGATGCAGGCCTGCCTGTTTTCTTCACTTTCATGGGCTGTCATGGCAACAATGACCAGCGGAGCGTGTTGGATAATTTCTGTAGATAGACGGTCTGATCGACAGGATTCCCATTGCCGAATTGTTTTTGAGACTTCCATTCCATTCATGTCAGGCAGTTCGATATCCATGAAAATCAGGTCGTAGGGGTTCTGTTTGACGGATTCGATGGCCTCCTGCCCGCTGACAACCGTTTTCACCTGAACGCCCTGTTTCGCTAAGGTGGCTGCGATTACTTTGAGGCTGACGGGATTGTCCTCGACCAGCAGGACAGACGGTTTATCTTTCAATGAAATGCCTCCTTTCTGCGGAGCCGCTTTGTCGCGTAATTGACCGATCACGTATTCAAGTCGTTGAGTGGTCATTCCATAGCTTTCGGATAATTATGGTTGAGAGGCGCCTTTTGACTCATTCAATTCTTTCCGGATTTTTTGTGACAACTCAGAGAGATTATACGGTTTTTGAATGAATCCGTTGCAGCCCCTGCGCATAATTCTGTCCGCATGACCGTTGACAGCATATCCGCTGGAAAGAATAACCGGCATGTCCGGGTGAATTCCACGAATGTGATCAAACGTCATGCCGCCGTCCATTCCCGGCATGATCAGATCAAGGATCACCAAATCGATTTCGCTTCCCATGTCCGAGATCACCTTGACGGCTTCCTGCCCGCTCCTGGAAACAATGACCCGATAGCCCAGCCTCTCCAGCATGGCCTGGCCGACATCTATGATCAACTCTTCATCATCAACAAGAAGAATGGTGGCCGATCCCTGGATACCCCCCCCTTCCTTGTTACTCTGTTTAACCACATTTTTGTCCGATACCGGCAGATAAATGTTGAAGGTTGTTCCGTGACCCATTTCACTGTGTACCGAAATAAACCCGCCGTGATTTTTTATGATTCCGTATGCGGAAGCCAACCCCAGGCCGGTTCCGCGGCTTTTTTCCTTGGTCGTGAAAAACGGATCGAATATGCGCTGACGGGTGGCTTCATCCATGCCGCTGCCGGTATCGGTGATCGAGATATTGACATAACGTCCCGGTTCTGCCTGATGGGGTTTGCAGTAGTCGTCATCCAGCGTGGCGATCTTTGTTTCCAGATACAACTCTCCCCCTTCGGGAGGCATGGCCTGCCAGGCATTAATATACATGTTCAGAAGCACCTGCTCAATCTGATCCCTGTATGCTTCAACCACCTGGGGCGATTCTTGATATTTGGTATGGATTTTGATTTCTTTTCTGGTTCGTCCGAACATGGCGGAAGAGCTGAGCACCAATTCATTCATATCAATGGGTTTGACTTCGTACTTGCCGCCCCGGGCAAAACCCAGCAGTTGCTTGGTAAGGCTTGTCGCGCTGCGAATGTATTCTTCGATGGCATGAATATGTTCCTGATGGGGATGAAACGTCTCCAGATCCAGTGATATCAGCGATGCACGGCCCTGAATGCCCATGAGCAGATTGTTGAAATCGTGCGCGATTCCTCCGGCCAGTGTGCCAAGGGAATCCAACTTCTGCGCCTGCTGAAGTTCTTTTTCCAGTCTGCGGAATCGGCTCATGTCTCGGCCAACGGCAACGAAGTGGGTGACGGCGCCGGACGCATTTCTGATAGGGGAGATGGTGCCCTCAATCTCAAAATTCGTCCCATCTTTGCCCTTGTTAATGATAACTCCCATCCATACCTGACCCCGATCCAGTATTTTCTTTGCTGTGTGATAAAAAACCTCATCATGCTGATCGCTCCGCAGCGTTCTCAGCTTTTGTCCTTTAAGCTCATCACAGCGATAACCACTGGAACATTCAAATGCCGGATTGATGTATATGATCGTTCGTCTATCATCGGTAATCAGAACATTTTCTTCGGCTTGTTCAATCACCGACGACAAAAGAGTTCGTTCCTCGTCAATGCGTTTTCTATCGGTGATGTCAATCCCGATTCCGACGAAATACGGTTTACCCTCCATGATTAATGGACAGGCTGTAAAGTGCATGGGTATTTTTGAACCGTCTTTTCGCTGCACCTCCGCCTCTGCATCCCCAAATCCTTTCTCCGATGTGTTTTTAAGCCCTTCTGTTACAGCCGATAGACTTTTCTCATCCCCTTTGAACCAATCCAGTACGTGCATGCCATATAATTCTTCTGATGAATATCCGGTCATCTGTTCATGCTTTTTATTCCATCTCACCAGTTTGGCTTGATCATTGTAGAGATAAATGATACCCGGTGCGCTATCCAGTATGGCAGCGATAATATTCTTTTCGGAAAGGAGTGCCTCCTCCACCTGTTTCCGCTTAGTGATATCCGTAAATCTCACCACCGCACCCATGACGTTTCCGTCTTTGGTGACCGGCATGCTGGAATACTCCACAGGGAATCTGCTGCCATCCTTGCGTAAGAGTACTTCATCCGCGACATGACTATCCGTGGCACGGGTGCAGGACGCAGGTACCGGGCAGTCTTCAATCAGATAGTTGGCATCGTCCTCATGGGAATGGTGGATCAGGCTGTGCACGTTTTGGCATAACATCTCTTCTTCGGTGAATCCAAGCATGTGCAGGGCAGCGGGGTTGACGAAGGTAACCTGCCCCGCGGTATCGACCCCGAATATGCCATCTCCGACTGCATGAAGTAGCAGTCGTTTGCTCTCTTCGCTTTGTCGCAAGACCTCTTTGGATCGGTCCGTGACATAGATAATGCCTGAAAAAACCATGATTAAAAAGCTTACGGAAATCGTTGCCATGATACCGATCAATCTGTAAACAATGATACGGTCTGTCGAGGTCAGAAGCACAATCGACCACCCGTCACGGTCAATCACCTTTCTGGAAACGAAATAATCATTATTTTCTAAAGCGACTTCCGTGCCATCGACAATTTCCTTTTTCAGGATGGCTTCAGACAGGATACCGCCGAATTGCCGGGAAGCAATCAATTTTTCCCTTACTGTTTTATCCAGGGGCCAGAGACTTTTTGTAACCATTGCCGGTTTGCTGGAAAGGAAAACAATACCGTCAGGGCTGATGAGAAAGCAAAAAGGGTATTTGCTGAAAAAGGCCTCATTCTCGTCAATATCCTTTTTCATCACGACCACCCCGATCACTTCTCCTGACTGATTCCGAACCGGGTAGCTTGCATAGAAACCCCTCTTTCCGGAGGTAATTCCCATTGCGAAATAACGACTGGGTTGACCTTTAGCCGATTCCTGAAAATAAGGACGAAAACCATAGGATTTTCCTACAAAGCCGTCCGGATCTTTACGGTTGGAGGATGCCACAGTCATGCCATTGGCATCCATCAGGTATGAGATGGAAGTGAAGTTGGAACTGTATCTGTCTAATACGCTATTGGCATTTTCAATATCTTGTTCCCCTTGAGACAGCAGCGCAGGGGAAATCCATGGAGAATCGGCTAATGCCTTAACGGCATTTTCAATGACATTGATGGTAGTAGAGACATAAACAGACAGGGTAAATACCGAAGCTTGGCTTTCTCCGATGATTTCCTGCCGCGCTTTATTGCCAAGATAAACCGTGGTAAACCAGCCGGTAACCGCGACAATGAGTAAAAGAATCATCGGGAATAAATAAAATACTCGTCTTTTATTCATGCGTCATATTTCTCTGTCTGGTACAGATATATCGGAGTTCAATAGCTTTTAAGATAATGATTTGGGTCACGCAAGGAGATAGACCTTTTGCGGCTGACGCCTTGAAAAACTGTCGGTCATCCCCGACCGTTAACGCACCCAAAACCTTTATCTTGAATGCTATACTTGCTAATGGGGAATGGATCAGCCGTTATCATCACCGTCATCTTCTTGATTTTATCGAGTTGCGATTTCTTGTATCATTATATTTCAATTGACTGGAGAAATCGAGTCTTATAACTTATGGATATTCTCTATGGGAGGATTTTACATAAACTTTAGTTATGATTAATGCTGAATCAGTGATAAAATGCATGTACCATTTTTTCAATAGCTTTCAAGATTCTGATTTTGGGAACGCAGCAGGGAGGGATAAACTTTTTTTGGCCAAGCCCGACAGATAACGCACCAAAAATCTTTATCTTGAAAGCAATATTAATCAACTCTCAGGAGATGCGCCATGAATTCATTCAAATGTAAGATTATTCTGATATGTCTGTTGCTTACACTCGCCATCACGTTTCCTGTCCTGGCGCAGCCTAATGATGCAGATGATGGCACAATTCTTAAAGAGATCATCATCTTCGGCCGCCACAGCATACGATCAGCCACATCTGACCCATCCAGCCTGGCCCAGTTTGCAGTTGACCCTTACCCTGACTTCAGCGGCGTCCCGAAGGGCTACCTGACCCCCCGCGGGCAGCAAGCAGCAGTCCTTCTTGGCGCCTATTTCCATGACTATCTGCTTAATGAAGGTCTTCTCACGGGCGATATTCAAACAGATCTATCCTGCTCGTATTTCCGCGCCAACTCCATTCAGCGCTCCAATATTACCGCTGCCAAATTCGGGGCGGGGTTGATCCCGGGTGCAACAATACCGGTTCACTCCTATCCGATTGCAGATGGCAATACGCCAGCCGTGCCCGACCCGGTTTTCGATCCCATTTTGGCAAATGTAGCGACAGTTGACCCTGTCCGCGCCGTAACAGAAGTTCAAGGAATTTTCAGTAGTGGAACAGCAATAGCCTCAGCTTACAGCGGCGAGCTTTCCCTAATCCGCGGTGTGCTTTATCCGCCCGGAACACAGCCGACACCCGGCGCCCCACAAGGCTCAATTGATCCAACCTCTCTACCAATTACGCTTATTGCCAGTACATCTACACTGTATACAGGAGGCGTGATTAATATTGGCGGACTGAATTTAATATCTTCGGCAGCAGACCCGTTTGTCATGCAATACGCTGATAACTTCTCGCTCGATGATGTGGCTTGGGACCGACTTTCATTGGATGCTCTTTCCCAACAGACCCGGATTATTAACCTTATTTTTAATATTGAAATGCTTCCGCCCTACCTCAACCGGGTGCAAAGCTCGAACGTTGCCTCCCACGTACTCCGCACCTTGGAACAGGCTGTATTGGGTGAGCACGTTTGCCTTCCCGGAATATTTGGGAACAACACATCACGGGTGCATGTAATTATCAGTTCTGATGCATATGTGATCGGATTGGCGGGTCTCCTTCGCCTGCACTGGTTGCTGCCCGGCTATCAACCGGACTATTGTGCTCCTGGTGGAGCACTTGTTTTTGAACTGCGACAGTCAATAAAAACAAAAGAGTATCTTGTTCGCGTGTTCTACACGGCACAAACCTTCGACCAACTGCGCAATCTGACACCATTGACGCGAGATACGCCACCTGCAATAATGCAGCTTGCCGTTCCAGGCGGCAGCAATTCAGCCACTGATTTGGATGTCCGGTTTACGACCTTTAAAAAGCTTCTGTCTGAGGCAATTGATCAGAAATACGTGCAACCTTTCCGGGAAGAGGTCCCACCTGGCGTGTTAGACAATGTGCCTTTGGATTAGGGGCGCGAATAACGGCCCTTGCAAAAAATCTGTTCACCAATGTCCGGGAAGCGCTGGGGTTTGGTTTGAATGTGAAATCGCCGGCCCCAAAGTACCGATTCAATCTTACACTTGATCTGAAAAGAATACAGGCCGCAGCCGACGCCATCATCAATGTCAAGATTGTTGTCCAATGACAAGGTCTATTGTTAAATTTTTCGGATCATCGTGGATTTGTGTAAAAATGCCAGTACCTCGACTGCGAATTCTGTCCAAAAGGAACCTGGAAAGGGGCAAAGCATTCGTGCCGGAACGGCAAATCTCAAAGGAGATAATGAATGACAGCACAGGAAATTTTAAACAGCAAAGAATTTAAACGGTGCGAGGCATTTCATGGTCATGTCTGTCCTGGCCTGTCCCTGGGATACCGGGCAACCCAACTGGCCATGAACCGGCTGAATGCGGAACGGTCAATGGATGAAGAACTGGTTGCAATTGTCGAAACCGATGCGTGCTCGGCGGATGCGGTTCAGGTTCTCACAGGCTGCACGTTTGGCAAGGGGAATTTTTTTTATAAGGATTATGGGAAGATGGCGTTGACCCTGTTCAACCGAAATTCCGGGCAGGGGGTTCGTGTCAGCTTGCGGCCGGATGCATTCAAACCGGATGCGGAACATATGGCCCTGATTCAGAAAATGACGACCGGCCAGGCAACCGGCGTAGAACAGAAACAGTTTGAAAAACGCCATTTTGAGCGAACCTGCGACGTGCTGGAGGCCCCGGCGGAAAAGCTGTTTTCTATTTCGGAAGTGAATGCCGCCATACCATCCCGGGCGCGTATCGAACCATCCGAGCTTTGTGCGCAATGTGGCGAGCCGACCATGCCTTCCAAATTGGTTCTCACTGGCGAAAAAAAGATCTGCAGGGGATGCGCGGCATTGTAAGCCACGTTCGAGGTCGTAATGGGTGATGATGGGAATGCGCTATAGGCCAGAATCGAAATGAATAATCTGACCTTTTTGTATCTCCAGTTCCTCCGCTATCGGTAACGGTTCATCCATTCCGTTGACAAGAACCAGGAGTCGGTATTTTCCTTCCGGAACAATATAGGGCTTCCATAACGTCGATTTGTTGCCGGATGGCGGCCGCGCCTGAAGCAATGGTTTGGCTGACAAGGGTGTATCTTCATCTTCAGCCGTGTCGGCTATCGCCTGCGAAGACAGTGGGATCAAATCCCATCCGGAAATATCCGTACTCTTTACTTCCGTAAAAATGATGCCGGAATCCAGGGTGACGACCGTCTCTTCTCCCGGTTTTACAATGACTCCACTGGCGACTTTTGTGGGACCGGGACTGTGGGAATAGTGAATGAAAATGTCATATTTTCCAGGTAGCACAGCCTTTGGTACAAAATTATAATATCCGTTGTTGTTATCATTTACCACGATGACTGTTTTATCGGAACCGGTTTCGGAGATCATGACATGCCTGACAGGAACTTTTTCTTTGAAGGTATCGGCGATATTGAAGACAATACCCCCCATCCTGATCTCTTTGGTCTCTCCGCCGGACAGCGTTATCTTGCCCAGTTTGCTTATTGTTGGCGCACCGTAATTCGGCGATGCAAACAGATATTCAATCTCGTACTCTCCGGCAATCATTGGATGGGTTGTCTCGGCAGACAGTTTTCCAGCATCTTTCATAATTTTTCCATCGGACGGTCTGAGTATCTTCAGTCCTGCCATGCCTTTTGTCGTGCTTTCCGGCATTGTCAGTTTGATTTTTCCAAGCCCTGTTTGGGTTTTTACCTGAACGGACTTGGCTTTTTCCACCTCCACCTTTTTCCCGAGTTCCTTGGAAACGCTGTTCAGTGCATCAAGTAGGGACTGGGCATCATTTGCCACCAGATATTTTCCGCCGCCCTCCCTGGCCAGGCAGCCAAGTTGCTGATTTTCTTCTTCGGAGACACCAAAACCGACAATGTGCATTACAAACTTGACGCCTGTCTCTTTGAGATCTTTAACTGCCTGACAGGGATTGGCCGCACAGGTTTCCATACCGTCGCTGATTAAAACAATTGTTGTTTCATTCTCTTTTGTCTTTAGCTGTTCCACCACTATGGTGATGGCGTCAACAATCGGTGTTTTGCCCTTGGGTTGAAGGGTATTTACCTTGTCCAACAGTGTGATCCGGTCATCACTGCCCGGGGCTATCAGCACCTCAATATCTGTACAGTCACCTTTGCGGCGATGACCATAGGCAACAAGACCGACCTTTACCTCCGGGGCCAGGCCGGGAATAATCTGAGACATGACAGCTTTTGCTGCCTCGATTTTTGTTTTGTCTCCCGCTTTACCCCACATGCTACCGGATGAATCCAGAATGAATGTGACTTCAGGATAAGGTGATGCTTTTGCGGTCAGGGTGAAAGATAACGTGATCAGGATAAACAAAAGAATGCGCACAGACCTGAAGAAAAAAGGTGTATTTTTCACAGCAGCTGTCTCCGTTTCACGAATATGTCCATGAATGACACTTGTCACGTATTCACTATTCTTTATGTATGTGGCACGGTGTGTGTTATTAAAACAGAATCTGCAAAAAGTCAAAATATTGTCCGTCTGGTTCATCAGTTGAATAAAGATTGTCCATTCACGTTATCGGACTTTTGACTGATTGGGAAAGAACTCTCATGAGTAACAAGCATTCCGTATTGATATAGACTTTCAGAAAATTCATTTCACAAGGCAGCAGGGAGGGGATAGGCCTATTGGCGGCTGACGCATAGAAAAACAGCGGCTATCCCTGACCGATAACGCATCCAAAATCTTTATCTTGATAGCTATATTTGATGCTCGTCCATGATCTTGGTCTGTCGATAAAGATCTCCAGGCCCCAAGTGAACCACAAAATCCGCGATCAATCAAATGCCATGTTTGTTTTCCATACTTTCCAAACATTGCCGACCAGATCCGGTCCGGGATTCAACACGATCTTGTTGGGGCGCCAGCCGGATGGCGTGGCCTGAGTTCCCTTGCTCTCGCGAACGAGTTGAAACGCCTGAATCTGACGCAGGCTTTCTCCGACGTTTCGTCCGACCGGCGGGGTCAGAACCTCAAAACCCTGAACAATGCCATCAGGATCGATGATAAAACGGCCGCGGGTTTCCACTCCGGCATCATCGTCGTACACCCCATAAGCCATCCCCACCTTTCCGCCGGCATCCGACAGCATGGGAAACGGAACACCGCCATTGACCATTTTGGACAGTTCATGATCATTCCACATTTTATGCACAAATATGCTGTCAATGCTCATGGACAATATCTGAACGCCCAGATTTTCAAATTCTGCATGTTTTTCGGCAACTGCCGAAATCTCCGTGGCTCAGACAAACGTAAAATCACCAGGATAGAAACAGAGTACGACCCATTTTCCCATATATTCGGAAAGTTTCACGGAAACGAATTTTCCATTTTGATAGCCTGGCGCAGTGAAATCCGGCGCTTTTCTTCCAACCTGAATCATTTTACGCACCTCCTGTTCAATTGTCTTGGATAAGGGTTCTGGTTTTGTTACAGCAGAATCACCAACAAGCCCACCAGTGGGTCGGGCACAGCCGATTTTGAACGCTTCTGCCATCAGGCCCTCCTCTCGTTTCAGTTAATGGTTTTGGGTTGTGTGATTGAGAAATAGAAGATTACAACAAGGCTGCCAGGGCATTCAGCAACTGTTCGGCGTTCTTCTCTTCGGGGTGGGGCGGAAGGCTCGGTCGGGGATGGCCACACACAGGCATATCCTCTTCCTGTCGCCTTTCCAAAATCATTATCTGAAAAGCTAAACGGGAAATCGGAAATCCCGATTTCCCGGATGTTGTAGGGATCAGGAACTGACTATTGAGCGGCTTCTTCCCGATTTCCCCATATTTTACGATAATAATCGTCGATGGCTTCGCCCAGCGTGTTTACTGCCAGAGACGCACAATGCATATGGTCTTCGGGCAATCCGCCCAGTTCCGCCGCCACAGCATCGGGCGTGACACGTAACGCTTCTTCCAGGCTTTTACCGGTGACCAGTTGACTCACAGCACTGCCACAGGTGACCGTGTACGTGCAGCCATGAGGAACCTGTCCGATATTTACGATCGCCTGATTTCGAATCGACAGGTAGATTTCAATGGAATCCCCGCAGACGCCCAATCCGGTTGCCTTTCCCTCAGCTTTCGGTATGCCCCCAATATTCCGGGGTTGATTGGCATGCTCATAAAACCGATCATTGAGCAGATGGGGCGGATGATCGTGGTCCTTTTCAGAAACTTCAACCTCACTATCCATCATCTCGCCTCGCTGTTAATGCGCACCCCCGCCGCAGGTATGCTCCTGAGAAAACTGCGGAAGCTTGCCATCAATCAATGCCTGAACGGCAGTTCCAACAGTTTGGAAGTCTCCGCCGAAAAACACCTGTATTCCCACCTGGTTAAACCCCATAAGCGGGCGAAAGCCCATACCGCCTGCGATCAGTTTATTGGCACCTTGATCTGCCAGATACTGAACAGGCGCCATACACCCGCCCTGTTGGTGCGGAACATTCGGGATCACATCCACGTTTTTGACAGTATTGTTTTCCACGGTGACTATGGTATAGAGGTCACAGTGACCAAAATGTGCGCCCAGCGGCGCATCAAGTCCACCCGGTGCCGAGGAAGGGATAGCAATTAATGTATTCAAAATTCATTCTCCTTTAATTACGTTATAGTTGTTCGGATTTCATTTCTAATGGTACGCATTTATACAGCAAACTTAAAACCTGACTCATTTTCACGATAATTTCAGACCCTGACAATCATGCGCCATGCCCCATTCTGTTGGGTGCTGAAGCCATCTCCACTTCACCTGCCTTGAATTTGGCAATGGCCTGGCGGACCGTCATGTTCTCCAGATTCTGGCCGACTTGAATGCCTGCGACAGAAAGCGCCCGAAATGCTTTGGGGCCGACGTATCCGGTCAGAACCACGCCGGCACCGGAGCGGCAAACCGTTTCAGCCGCCTGAATGCCCGCTCCCTGGGCCATGGCCTGTGACGATCCATTATCGACATATTTGAATTCAAGTGTGTCGGAATCAACGATACAAAATCCGGCGGCACGGCCAAACCGGGGATCGATCTGTGAATCCAGACCGGGTTCTTCGCAACTGACGGCAATTTTAGCCATAACATACTCCTTGTTGTGTTGGATAGCGGCGCGCTCTGTGCGGCCAGCGCCTTTTCCGACGCGCGGATTCATACAACCGCGATGTTTGTCTACTCGATGGTCCTTCTTTTCCAATGGGTCCATCCTGGATAACCGGGCTTCCACTCCGCAGCATCCCGGCATGGTAAATGCAGCCTTTTTTAAATCGCCAGAGAGCCATGCCAGAATCACTTCGCGAAGATCCCCGGCGATAAAAGAAACCACGCGGATATCATAAGCGGCAATCTGGGACAGCATGAATCGCGATATGGCTCCGCAAACCAGTGTGTCAACGTTCAGTTCAATCAGGCGGCGCCCCTTTTCAGGACCTGAATCTGCGGGCAGTTGTTCATCCCTTTCATGGACGATTCGCCCAAATTTGGCTTCAATCAGCCGGATTCCTCTGGCCACATCAAATACCGGAGCGATTCGATTGTTCCAAACTGCAAAAGCCGCTTTCATCTTCATTCACCTGAGTTTATGTGTTCAAGAAGGAATTAAGCAAATAATGTACCAAATCATCATAAAATTAAAATTAAAAATTAACCCCATGATATTCATTCGTATATCGTCATGTTGCCTCAAGTGAAAAATATTGGTTCAATTGCAGTACTGCTACTCTTTCAGGTTTAACGAGTAGCGGTAATGCGACTGTTGATTTATGCCCAGACTTTTTACACGCATCTGCCGGACAAGTTATAACTATATTTGGTTCTGACATGATACGTGCTAAATATTACCATGACTGCAGCGTATATGAGAGTTGCCATTGTCAAACAGGAATTCAAAATTAGAATTGCTGTTGCCATTCTACCTGAATTGACAAACACCTGATCTCTGATATACTCATTGCCGATTTCCTGGTATCCGTGTAATTAAAGCATCTTTAAACAGGCTCTAAGAACCAACGTATACGACAAACAACGATAGAGGGGAATTTATGTATATTAACGGAAAATGGGCAAATGCCGCCAGCGGGAAGATATTTGAGGTATTCAATCCAGCGACCGGACAACGAATCGACAGCGTACCTGACGGGGATGCACAGGATACTGAAATGGCCATTGGTGCGGCTGCAGATGCCTTTAGTGGCTGGTCTGGACTGACTGCCTACCAGCGTTCGGAATACCTGTATGTTGCGCACCGGATCATGATGGACAACATGGATCATCTGGCACATGTGATGACTGAAGAACAGGGTAAGCCGATTCGGGCAGCTCGAAACGAAGTCAAATACGGGGCCGATTTTCTCCTCTGGTTTGCCGAAGAGGCCAAACGCATCTATGGCCGTACCATCCTGTCGTCCCGGGCGGACCAGCGGTTTGTGGTACTAAAACAGCCGGTGGGTGTTGTGGGAGCAGTGACCCCCTGGAACTATCCCGTTTCCATGATTACCCGCAAGGTTGCCCCAGCCCTGGCCGCCGGTTGCACCATCGTTTTGAAACCGGCTGAAGCAACACCGTTGTGTGCGATGGAAATGTTCAAGATCTTCGAACAGGCATGCATCCCGTCCGGTGTCGTCAATCTGGTCACTGCCTTGTCGCCTGAACCGGTGGGCGCCGCCATGCTCATGGACAAGCGGGTCCGCAAGATCACGTTTACCGGCTCCACCGATGTTGGCAAGATGATTGCCCGCAAAGCGGCCGATCAACTCAAGCGGATCTCTCTGGAACTGGGCGGGCACGCCCCCTTTATTGTCTGTGAAGATGCTGATCCGGTGCATGCCGCCAAAGGGGCCATGATGGTGAAGTTTCTCAACACCGGACAAGCCTGTATCAGTCCCAACCGAATTTTTGTTCATCAACGATTGCTTGATGACTTTCTGAATGAGGCCCACAAACGGGTTTCCGGAATGACGGTTGGAAACGGCATGGACCCTGGCGTCAGTATTGGACCTCTGATCGGACCAGCCGCACTGGATAAGGTGGTTCGTCAGGTTGAGGACGCCGTCAGTCTGGGAGCCGAGGTGATTTGCGGTGGTCGGCGCATGGTGGCGAACGGCCTGGATAAAGGCTGTTTTTTCGCCCCCACCATTCTGAACCGGGTGACGCCGGATATGCGGATATACCGGGAGGAAACCTTTGGGCCGGTTGCGGCGGTAATTCCATATGACAACGAAACCGACGTACTCGATATGGCAAACGATACCAATTATGGGCTGGCATCCTATGTCTATACCCGGGACATCTCCAGAGCCATGCGATATTTTGAGGGACTTCACTTTGGCATCGTCGGCATCAACGATATCAATCCCACTGCTGCAGCCGCTCCATTCGGTGGCATGAAGGAGAGCGGTCTGGGCCGCGAAGGCGCGCAGGAGGGCATCTCCGAGTATCTGGAAACCAAACTGGGCGGCTTTTCGATATAAAAAATGAGTTTATTCATCGAGGTCATCTTATATGCTGGAAATCGGCAGTTATAATGAACTGGTGGTTCAGAGAGTGGTTGATTTCGGACTCTACCTGAACCCGAAGCCGGATGAAGTCCTGCTTCCCTTAAAATATGTGCCGGAGAATACCCGTCCGGGTGATACCCTGAGGGTTTTTATTTATACCGATTCAGAGGATCGGCCGGTTGCGACCACCCTTATACCCAAAGCCGTGGTCGGCGAATTCGCTTACCTTCAGGTAAAGGATACTGCTTCATTCGGCGCATTTCTTGACTGGGGTCTTGAAAAAGATCTTCTGGTTCCGCTAAGCCAGCAGCAGGACCGCATGAGGCCGGGAAAACGCTATGTCGTCAAGGTGTGTCTGGATGAATTGACCGGCCGGGTTTACGGAACAAACCGGATTACCCATAACTGCGACAAAAATCCGAAGGATCTGTCCGAAGGGGAAAAGGTCGATCTTCTGATCTACGGCATCACAAAAATTGGCATCATGGCTGTTGTCAACAACCGGTATTCCGGACTGATCTACAGGAGCGAAATATTCACCTCTGTCTCAATCGGAGATAAAACAACCGGGTACATCAGCAGAATCCGGGAAGACGGGAAAATCAACCTCACCCTGAAAAGTCCCGGATACCAGTCCATAAGCGGCTCAGCCGCCGGAATCCTGGAGCTGCTGAATAAAAAGGGGGGCTTCATCCCCTGTCATGACAAAAGCACGCCGGATGAAATTCGTCACACCTTTTCGATGAGCAAGAAAGAGTTTAAAAAAGCCATCGGCGGTCTTTATAAAGCGGGCAGAATTCAAATCACGGACAAAGGAATTCAGATTCACAAATAACCCTTAATCTACCAGGTATGATATTTTATTGATTGCGCGGACGGTTGAGTGACATCCAACGGTTCGCGTTGGAAAGGAAAACATGATGATTACAGCACTGGTTCAGTTCACACTTCCACAACCGATTTCCCGTGAAAAGGCCCGCGAAATTTTTTCGAGCACGGCACCAAAGTACAGAGAGATCCAGGGGCTTGTTCGAAAGTATTACGTTCTTTCACTGGATGGAAAGATCGCCGGTGGGGTGTATCTGTGGAATTCACAGGCAGATGCAGATCAACTCTATACAGATGAATGGAAGAAATTCATCTTTGATAAGTACGGCACGCTGCCATCCGTGACCTGTTTTGAAACTCCCGTGATCGTCGACAACACAGCAGGGGAAATCGTCACATACCCATGATTGAATCATAATCCATTTATGCGGTCGTCTCATCAGGAGCTGTTTATCCAGAACAAGTAAACGGTCATGACCTGATTTCATCACCGTGATTTGACCGGATCAGCATAAAGCGAATATGTGCGCTTGCCGGTGCTGTATTGCGAATTTTGCGTTTATGTCTTACAGTGAATATAACCTTTGAACAGTCACAATCTGCGATTTATGACTGGCTAAAGTATAGCTTTCAAGATAATGATTTTGGGAAGGCAGCAGGAAGGGGATAAGCCTTTTTTGGCCACCTCGACCGATAACGCACCGAAATATTTATCTTTAAAGATAGTAACTACTCAAGTATTCAGGAGTCAGATTTCAGTAGTCAGGCTGAAAGTCCATAAGTTTGAGCTTGCTGTTTACCGCTTGACGCAAACCTTCCCATAATTACTGGAAGCTTACATGCGGGCTATTCTGAATTCTGACTCCTGACTCCTGAATACCTGAGAAGTTACGAAAGATATTAACACCCGATAAGGATAACAACCAAAGGATAACAACCAAAGGATAACAACCAAAGGAGGCATACCATGATGGACAAACAACAGATTTGTGCAAAAATCAAAGAGATATATCCAGACATCGGCCGATGCGGCATTGACATCAACGTGGACTATGATGAATCTCAACAAAGGTGGGTCGTTGATCTGAAGAAAGATAATCAGGAGCTGAAAACCTACCTGGAACCGGGTGATGCGGAATTGTGTCTTGAAGGCAAACAGTGTGTCAGCCTGGGCATCGAGATTGCGCAGTTACGCGACAATATCGAGAAAATGTGATCCCGGCTTGAATTTCGATCGACATGCTTTGTCATGGACATTGAAAGCCAAATGACATAATGCCATCATCCGATATCTTTTCCATGTTTACCCTTGGCCTTCTGGCCGTGGGTCATTGCATTGGCATGTGCGGTCCGTTGATCATTGCGTTTCCCGGTCGTACCGGGCAATTGATGCCGCATGTGTTTTACCATTTTGGAAGGATCACCGCTTACAGCGGCGTGGGGGCACTGATGGCCGGTATTGGACAAAGTCTGCCCCGTATCGCCGCTTCCCTGTCCATCGATCCTGGAATCTGGCTGACACGTGGCAATATCGGTTTTATCCTTGTTGCCGGTCTGTTCCTGGTTTTTTTTGGCGTCTGCCGGATCGGTCTGATTCCGGAACCCGAGTGGATGGCTGCGGCAACGCCAACCCGAATCCCCGGGTTTCGCCGCATCCTGAAAGCAGCCGTGGAGGACAACAAACCGTTCTCCATGATTCTGGTGGGATTTCTTCTGGGCTTTTTGCCCTGCGGACTGTCCTATGGCGCGTTTGCCAGAGCCCTTCCCGCCGAATCCATGATCAAAGGAATGATGCTCACGGGCGCGTTCGGTCTTGGCACGATTCCCGGTTTGCTGCTGCTCGGTACCGGGGCAGGCGCCATTATGCGACGCTTCCGGCGCCAGTCGGATATTTTATCCGGCCTGGTAATGCTGTATATGGGTGTCAACCTGCTGTATCTCAGCATCAGACTGATGATGGGATAGGCTGTTTTTCCTTCCGGATCAACCGGAGGGTGTTTCCCGTGACGCTTAAGCTGCTCAGCAGCATGGCAGATACGGCAACCAGCGGATTCAACAGACCGCTCATGGCAACCGGAATACTGATCAGGTTGTAGATGAATGCGAACCAGAGATTCTGATCAATGTTTCGGTTGACATGGCTGGACAGGCTTAAGAATTCCAGTAACTGGATCGGATCCTGACGCATCAGGGTGATATCGGCAACCGCCTGACCGAGGGAGTACCCGGAATGAACTGCAATTGCCAGATCTGCGGTTGCCAGAGCCGGCGCATCATTGATTCCGTCTCCCACCATTGCCACCCGTCTGCCGTTTTGTTGACCCAGCCGTTGAATGATGTCGGCCTTATCCAGGGGGGTCAGGCCGGCATGACGGATATCAATCCCCAGTTGATCCGCAACAGACCGAACCGCATTCGTTTCATCGCCTGAAATCATCACAATTTCTTTTCCCATCTTCCGCAATGCCGTCAGGACGCCGTCCGAAGTCGGACGGATGGTGTCGCCGAAAACAAATATCGCAGCCAGTTGATCGTCAATGTGCATCAGAATCCGTGATGTTTGTGATGGACCATTGTCCTGCCAAGGCAGCGGTTGTGCCATCTGATCAAGCGGTTCTGCGCTGATCCATGAGGGAGAACCGATTTTGACCGATATGCCGTCGATTCGGCCTTCAATGCCGCGCCCCAGGTCACGGATGGTTTCCGCTTCTGGAACGTCAATCTCCATCATCCGGGCTCTGTCCCGGATTTCCGTTGCAATGAAATGATTCGATTCTTTTTCAAGAGCCGCGGCATACGCCAGAATCCGGTTTTCTTTATCTGGAATGCCATAATATCCCGGGCAAATGATCTTCATCAGAGACCAGCGTCCGGTTGTCAACGTGCCTGTTTTATCAAAGACAAATGTGGTGATGGATGCGGCCTTTTCAAAGGCTGAAAAATCGCGCACGAGAATTCCTTTTTTCCCGGCTATCGAAATGCCTGCTACACGGACCAGCGGAATGGCAATGCCCAACGCACAGGGACAGGAAATCACCATGACGGTAATGGCCCGTATCAGGCTTTCTCCGGCTGGTTTACCGGACAGATACCATCCCGTGCCTGTGATAACAGCCAGGAGAAGGATACCCGGTACAAACCATCGCAGAATCGAATCGGTTTTGCCTTCCAGCGGGGTTTTTCGATTGAGCGCTTTTTCCATGACGCGAATCATCTGCCCGAGGGTGGAATCATCTCCGACAGCCGTGGCCTGGACCATCAGCCGACCGTTCAGAATTTTGCAGCCGCTCAAAATGGTATCACCGACTTTTTTGAAAACAGGCAACGCCTCACCAGTCAGTGAGGACATATCCACTTCGCCTGTACCAGATAAGACAATGCCATCGGCGGCTGCGATTTCATCATCTGCCATGATAAACACATCTCCGCTGGAAAGCAGATCGATGGTTTCATAGTGTCCCTGTGGATAGACCGGGCTACACCGTCTAACCTTTCGGGGTGCAAGGGCCAGAAAGTTTTCCAGATCTGCCTGAACCCTGTCTTTGGCATTGGATTCGATGAGTTTACCCAGCAGAACCAGCGTGATAAGCATGGCCGATGTATCAAAATATACATGAATACTTCCCTGCCAGAAGTTGAACACACTGTAAGCATAGGTGCTTAACGTCCCCATGCCGACAAGGACTTCCATTCCGGCTGCCCCGCCATGCAATCCATACCAGGCTTTTTGAAAAATCGGTTTTCCGCCATAGAGCATGACTGCAGTGGTCATCAAAAAAACCGGCCAGGCAATTTTCTGAATGTCCGCCGGTGTCAACTGCGTAAAAAACCCGGAATAGAGTGCCAGAGAAAGCATCATGACATTGAGGGTCAAAAAGGCACAGATACCAAAGCGGATAAACGCATTTCTTTTTTCCCGGGACTGGAAATTCTGGTCAGGCAGAACGGCTTTGAACCCCAGTGTTTCAATGGTGCGGACAACCCTGTCCGGCGAAGTTTGAACCGGGTCATAGCCGAAATGGACGCGGTCTGTGGAAAAATTGCATGTGGCATGATGAATCCCCGACACGTTTCTCACAGATGCCTCGATGATCCAGGCGCAGGCCGGACACCACATGCCGCTGATCCGGATATCGGCGGTTATCTGATGTAGCGGGGGTTGATCATCGTTTGGCCGCGGTTGTTCCGGCGGATGCGGCGTTTCCAGATCGGTTTCGGTTCGCGGGATGATCCCTGCAGATTGACACTGCCGGAATAGATCGGTATCCCGAAACGCCTGCGGATGCAGCGGGTCCGCAGCTTCCGCAAGCAGGGCGTAGACCATTTTGCAGCCCTGGCAGCAAAACCGGAGGGGTTTTCCGGAAATACCCGGCTCAATTGTTTCGAACCGGGCCGGAAGGCCGCAAAGATCGCAGGGATGGGGGGGAAGCGTCATGATGACCGGGGCGGTTGATCCTGACCATATGGGTTGGTCTCGCTGAAAGCGTCTCTCACTTTTTCCAATCCATCAGACCATACCCGCTCAGGTTAGATGATTTTCGCTATCTATTCAAATGAAATTTACATCATGTGAAATCCCCAATTTCCCCACACAGCCATTCCCTGTTATGGGTGTAAATGATTTTGAAATATACACCCCGGTTTCAAGAACAGGGGAAAGATAATGTATTGTTAATCTTGACTGAAAACCGTAACAATTTATAATATCTTCATGTATTGACCTGGATTCCGAATACGGAGGTCATCAAGCAACCGATTCATTGGGAGGGAGATATAATACGATGAATATAAGAAGCAACCAATTTCTGAATATGTTTATTATTGTATTGATTTCAACTTGTTTCATTTCTGGCTGCGGAGGAAAACTGTTCTCCTACACTGGCGGCAAAGTCACCCAAAAGGATCTCATTGTTCCGCTTGAGGATGGAAATCAACAGGGGGTGTGGAAAAACTATGAACTTGCGATAGAATATCAATACCAGATGGCTTCCGGAATTTTGACGTTTTCCGGAACCATCGAACCGGCCGGTGGATACAAATATTTAAATCACCTGGCAGTTTACCTGTTAATTCTTGACAATCAGGGAATTATTATTGACAACATGCTCATTTACCTTGCAGGGAATTATCGCCCCATGGTTACGAGTCCCATGGGTTTTGGAAAAAAAATACCCGTACCTGGGGGAGCCCGGGCAATTTCATTTGCTTATGACCTGAGTTACGTCCAGAGGAGATGAGTCTCGACCCAGAGGAGATATTCCTCCAAATAATTTGCATGGCAGCCAGGAACTCGTAACATAACGTACCCAAAGTCCCTCCGACCAATAATGCAGTGAAATTATTTTTCTGAAAGTCCATATTGGGTAGCCGGATACTTCTCGGTGAACATCTTTTCGGAGTCGGCTGATCCGATCAGAACCAGTTCATCCCCGTGTTCGAGAATGATCGCCGGGTCCGGATTGATCATCAAATTGCCTTTTCTGTTGACAGCCACAATACTGCATCCGGTGGTTTCGCGCACCTGAATGTCAAGCAGGGCCTTGTTTGCCAGCCTGGGGTTCAATCCGATGCGAAACACATTCAGCCCTTCGGAAAGCATCAGCATCTGTTGCGGATGCAGGAGGTTCATGATCGTGGTGGTCACCATCGAGCTGAATGACATCACCAGATTGGCGCCGGCCCGATGCAGCGTCTTGATGTTGCGGTCCAGGCTGGCCCGGCTGATGATCTGAACATCGGGCCGGAGTCGGCGGCAATAGATGGTCAGATAAATGTTCAGGTTGTCATCATGGGTGGTAACGATAACGGATGGCGTATCCCGGATGCCCGCCTTTTCCAGAATATCCAGGTCGCTGGCGTTTCCCTGGATAAACTTGGTATCCTGATCAGCGATGACGGCCCGCTTTTCCACCACCCGGAAGTCGATCCCGCGGGCATTGAGGGAATCTGCCACGGATCGGCCGACGCGACCGCCGCCCAGCACAACGACCGGACCTTTTTTGGGCGTTTCATTGGGAACCACTGCGATGGAATGGTCAAAACGGTCCAACTGGGTCTCGGTGCCGGCCATTACCAGTACGGTGGATTCGCCGATCCGTGTCTGTGGCGTAGGAATTGCAAATCGGCCCTGCTCCCACAAACCGACCACCGTAACACCGGTGGTCTGGCGCAAACGGCTTTCGGCCAGGGTTTTTCCCTGTAACCAGGTGCGCATGGCCGGGGCCTCGGCGATCAGCAATTGGTCGAACCGGCCGATCACATTGGCCTTCATGCTTACACCCAGGACGCGCCGCGCAAGGGCCTTGCCCAGCATCCGGGTAAACCGGAAAACATGCGTGCTGCCCGCCAGTTTCAGGATATCCACCGAATCATCCATATCCGCATTGGCCACAGTGGTCACGCGGTCGCTTGCCTCCCGGATGGTATAAATGATGTTGGTGCCGAGGATATCATCGTTCATGACCACCACCAGTGCGGCCTGATCGATTCGAAGGCGCTTATATGTCTGGATGTCATCCGGTTCGCCAACCACCACGTGAAATCCCAGATCATGCAGATCGAGTGCGTTTTGAAGCTCCTGGGTCACAACAACATAGGGGATGCCATATTGGCCAAGTTTTTCAATCAGGTTGATGGCGACATCATCGAAATGGGTCAGGATCACGTGTCCGAAAATGCTTTCCGGCAGCTCCCGTGGGGCACGCGACTTGTTCTGCGCATCCAGCCAGGGCGCATAAAAAAACTGGATAAAGGTAAACGGCAGCATGATCAGCAAAAAAACAATACCGCTGATCAGCACCACAATCGAAAAGAGCTTGCCGGTATCGCTGCCGAAAGTGATATCACCAAATCCCAGGGTGGACATGGTCGTCAGGGTCCAGTAAAATCCGGTGATCCAGGAGTATTGGCGGCCTTCGTGAAGCATCAGGATGTGAAACAGCACGCTGTAAACAACAAAAAAGAAAACCAGCACCAGGCCGAATCTGATCAGCAGTTTCATGTTGCTTCGCTGTTGACCGCTCCGGATCAGCAGGGCAAGCTGGGTGGCCATGGTTTTCATGGGTTTACAACCCCATGGCAACAAAACCGCGGACAGCCAGTTGGAGCGATCCGCTCAGGCCCGAAAAATTGCTCGATCAGGCCGGCGGTGCGCACAAAAGAGGTGGACGCTCCCAAAAATTGTCCGGAAACCCACACGGACAGAATACCCACGACATCACTGAGCGCCCCGGCCAGATAGGGGCTCCAACCGCCATTGTGTTTTTTCATGTTTACCTCAGCCAGACCCGTTTTTTTACCTGAAATTATTTTGATCTATCATTCCGATCGGATTAGACGGCGAATTTTATTTAGCTGATCATGACCTGATTCCTCCCGTTTTGCTTGGCCTCGTACATCGCCTGATCCGCACGATGAAGTAATGTTTCTCTGGTATCCCCGGTTCTAAACTGGCTTACTCCGATGCTGGCGGTGATCAAGAATTTTTTGTCCTCATAGCAAACGGGGGTTCCCGACAGATTCGCTCGTAATCGTTCTGCTGCCTCGACAGCGGAGTGGACCGCCGTCTCCGGCAACGCTACCGCAAACTCCTCCCCGCCTATCCTGCCCCAGAAGTCACTTTTACGCAGCCCGGACCATTGAAAAACGCGAATCATGGTTCGAAGCGCCTCATCACCGGCTGCATGTCCAAAGGTGTCATTGACCGATTTGAAGTGATCCAGATCCAGCATCAACACGGAGAATATGTTATTATAGCGCAGGCTTCGTTCGATTTCGGTATGAAGCAGTTCCATGAAATAGCCGCGATTATTGGCGCCGGTCAAAGGGTCGGTTCGCGCCATCTTCCTGAGATCCTGCTCACGAAGGTTCAGATTGTGCATGGTCTCATCCAGTTGGCGCACCATGGCATTGAAGGCTTCGGAAAACTCTCCCATAAAATCGATCCGCTGAGTATAATCACCTGAAGCGATTGCTTTTGTCTGCCAGGTGAGATGATGCAAAGATGCCTGCATGGCTTTTATTGAGCCGGGGAATAAATCGGGACGCCCATGAAATCAGGCGTTTCCATTCTCTTCAATGCGTATTCCCATTTCCATAACGATCTTTCAGCCACGTTGGGCTGCCCGACTGGCTGCGGATTGCCCCAGCCCCAGTTTCAAACCAACTTCAGTCGCCGGAAGGCCCAGCTCGGTTACCGCCCAATGGGTCAACACGCTTCTGGCTTTTACACGGTTCGGGTGCTTTCCCGGATTGAGCAAATCCTCATCGGAAAGTTTGAAAATATTCCGGACCCTTTCAGCTATCCTATCAAAGGTGTAGCCCTCTGACTTGAGCCGGTATCTCCGCTCCACGGACTCGGAAGCGATTTGTAACACATCCGTTACAAAATCGCTGTCCCCCAGAACCCGTTCGTCACTCTTACAATGAATGTTTCGCTTCCGCAAGGCCCTCAGCTCCTGCCAGCCCCCTGCGCTTCGAACCAGCCCCCCGCCTGTAAGCTCCGGTTTCTTTACTTCTGAAATCCCCTTTTACACAAAAGCCTCGTATTGCTTCCTCGCCCGGTCTTGATGTTTTCCAAACAGCCCAAGGATTTTATCCACATCCTGCCAGTCACTGTTTTCCTGTCCCATGATCCGGCTGTGACCGCACCAGGCATATCCGGACAATGTCTTTAGATCCGTGACCATACCGGCTCGCAGGGGATTCAGATGGATATAGCGGACCAGCTCCAGCAGATAGGTCTCTTCCTGGCAGAGAATGGATTTGTAGCGGTTCTGGAAAAGATGCCCGCTTCTTTTATGACGGCGGTTGAAGCTCATCACATATCCGGTCAACAGGCGACGCATGACCGTACTCACCGGAACATTGCCGGTCCGGACCAGAAGGTGGAAATGATTGGGTATCAAGGCAAAGGCATAGCAGGGGGTTCCGGTATCCAGCAAAACGGAACCCAGTCGTTTCAGAAAATTATCCCGGTCCTGGTTATCCCTGAAGATACTGCACCGCTCGATCCCGCGGCAAATGATATGATGCAGGGCTCCTGGTGTGTCTATTCGTGATTGCCTTGGCATAATCTTTTATATCAGATAGTTAATGGGAAAGAAACGCCTATTTTCATGGACGTCCCCAAAGTCCCCCGCTCCCTGCAAACTGCCAACATAATTAAACTCACAACATAATGTCCCCAAGATAATAATCAGAATAAATGGAAATGATTGCTGATCTGCGGGACCGGATGTATAATCGCCTCCCAGAATGGAAATCGGGTTTCAGAAAACAGTCAACGGGCAGAGACTCAACCCACAGGAGGCGTAGTATTATGAACGAGGAAGCCGCAGATTCAGCCGATGCCGGCAAAAGCCTCAGCAGCCGCATCTCCTACAGGCAGATTGGCCAGATCCTTATCGAGGCCGGCCTGGTAACCAAGGAGCAGCTTGAAAAGGCCATTCTGAGCCAAGGTGCGGGAAAACGAAAAAAAATCGGGGATCTGCTTGTTGATATGGGGTATATTTCCGAATCCCAGTACCTGAGGGCGCTTGCGGACAAACTGCAACGCCGGGTAGTCGACTTAAGCAGACTCAGTGTGGATAGAATCTCTCTGGAAGCCATTCCCAGGGACCTGGCGCGAAAACTCCATGTCTTCCCCATCCAGGACCGTGGCAAAGAACTCATCGTGGCGACTTCGGATCCAATATTCGCGGAAATCGAAAATGCCCTTAGAATGCATACCAACCGTGTCATCACCATGGCTTTTGCCACCTCAGAACAGATCACGCAGGCACTGAACACGTATTATGCCGAAGAAGCAAACGTTCCTCAAGTTGCCGACCTGATCGAAGATACGGCAGAAGCGCCTGGTATAGACGAGCATCTTGACATTACCAGGGAAATAGATTCCAAAATTGTAACCTTCCTCAACAGGATTCTATCCGACGCCTATACCAAACGGGCCTCGGACATTCATTTTGATGCGGGTCTTCGCGGAACGCCTTTCAGTGTTCGTTTCCGTGTTGATGGCATCTGTTATCTGGCCTACAACATACCCGAGTCATCGAAAAGGGCCATCATCTCCAGAATCAAGATCATGTCGAAACTTGATATTTCAGAACGCCGCAAACCGCAAAGCGGCAAATTCATGGTCCTGATCCGCGGCGAGAAAGTTGAGTTTCGTGTGGAAGTCACGCCTACCGTCGACGATAACGAGAATTGTGTTCTGAGGATTCTAGCCAAATCGAAATCCATCGCTATCGATCAACTTGGACTCTCCCCTTACAATATCGAGGCATTCCGGGACATGATCACCAAGCCCCAGGGCGTCGTCCTCTGTGTTGGGCCGACAGGCTCTGGAAAGACAACCACCCTGCATGCAGCGTTAGGTCACATCAACAAACCGGAAATCGCTATCTGGACCGCTGAAGACCCTGTTGAAATCAGGCAGCCCGGACTTAAACAGGTACAGGTCAACGCCAAGATCGGATATACCTTCAGCGAGGCCCTCAGATCGTTCCTGCGGGCTGACCCCGACGTGATCATGATCGGCGAAATACGTGATGCGGAAACAGCCAAAATCACCATGGAAGCCTCCCTGACAGGACATCTTGTCTTCAGCACCCTGCATACAAACAGCGCAGCCGAGACCATTGTCCGCATTATCGATATGGGAATCCCCTTCTACAATTTCGCCGATGCCCTGCTCGGGATCATCGCACAGCGGCTGACCCGAAGACTTTGTGACAAATGCAAGAAACCTTACCATCCCGACCTTGAGGAATACGATAGACTGATCCATTATTATGATCCGGTATGGGCGAAAAAACATGGTCTGCCCGGGTATTCCCCGGACCTGACATTGTGGGCGCCGCAGGGGTGCAATGTCTGCGACGGTAAGGGATATTACGGCCGAATAGCCATTCATGAAATCATCGTGGCATCGGCCCCGGTCAAGAAAGCCATCCGGCAGAATGCCGACATCGAGAATTTGCGGGAAACCGCCCTGATGGAAGGCATGCGAACACTGCGGATGGACGGCATTACAAAAGTTCTGGAAGGCACCACCGATTATGCGCAGATATCCAGGGTCTGTCTATAGATGTTTCACAGGCAGGCGACAGGAATTTTGTATTTGAATACACGATACCATCAACATACGAGGATAGAAAATGAAACGATTCGAATTAACGGATGCTTTGCGCACCGGATTAACGGATATCGATGAGGATCATCGGGAGATATTCGAAGCAGGGAATCGGATCGCCAGTCCTTCCTTTATCAACAGCGACAGCAAGACTCTGGAAGAAGTGCTTTCTTTTCTGGAGGACTATGTTCTGTATCACTTTGCTGCCGAGGAATACGCCATGAGCAATGAAGGCTTTCACGGAATGGAAAATCACTGTAAATTGCACAAGAATTTTCAGCACAACATATCCGGTTATGTGAACACATTTCGAACCGAAGGCATCTCCAAAGAGTTGATCCTGAAGATTTCATTTGCCATTGAAGACTGGCTGATCGAGCACATCCGCATTACCGATCACGATTTTGCCCGATTCCTGAAACGAAATAACGTTGAGTCCGTTCATTTACCGGGCGTGAAAAAGCTCAAAGAAAAGGGAATGCTGCCGAAAAATTTCAATGAGCGAATCGCTCCCAACCGATAGCAGGATAAGATTTTAAACCACTTGACAGACAAAGAATATTCCGGACCAGCATTTTAAAATGCTGGGTGGCAACGGGAATGATCACGGACTCCGGGACGGCCTCTGAAAATTGTGGCTGCATACGGTGCCAGTGAGCACATGCACCGAATCGTTGCCGCCAAAAACTCCGGTATCCGATTGCCGAAGGACATGATTGGAAAGCGGGTTGCCATCCAGTTTGGAACCAGCACCCATGGTGCATTTTTGCTGTTCTGCCAGAAAAACGGGATTGCAAAGACGGACATCAATCTGATCAATCTTTCACCGACCGACATGCCTCTGGCAATGCAAAGCGGCCAGATCGATGCGGCCGTGGGAAGCGAGCCATGGCCCAGCAACATCGAGGAAACGGTTGCCGGCAGCTATGCGGTAACCTTCCTTGCCGGACTGGGAAACGAATACCCACATGTCATGGTCGTATCCCACACCCTGATAACCCGTCACCCGGAAGCAGTCACCGCCCTTTTGCGTGCCTTCAACCAGGCCATAGACATGATCAACCAAAACCCGCGTCAGGCCGCCGAAATCATCGCCAAGGTCACTGGCGTGCCCATACAGCGGGAACTGAAAGGCCTGGAGTCGATCCACTGGAAGCTGCGCCTTGATCCTGCCATCAAAAACAGTCTGGTTCAAACCGCTGATATTCTCAAACACCAAAATAAATTACCCATGTCCGCAGACGTTGAGAGTTCCATTGAAGATGCCTTCCTGAACACCATTCAGCAGCCGTGATTAGGATATTGTGGGACGCAATTCATATTTCCAGATTCAACAACCGGGACAATACCAGGTTATCCCGGCTTGCTGATTTTTCACCATTTTTCACGGCCTCACTCACCGTCGAAACAGCAATCTTCACCGGTACTGGCTACAGCTCAATTGCGAACACAGTGTATTCGCATTTCCATCGACACCGGGCTTTCTGTCGGCGGGAAGGCATGGGAAATCCGGCAGCCGGTTGTGCGGGACCGGCTGACAGATTGCCGGGTCGGAGCGACGGCAATCTGCGCCTTGACAAGATGGCGTTGTCGTAAGTCGAATGAACCGATCATTCCGGTGCTCAAATCTGAAGCTCATAAGTAAGAAGCGTCCCTGAGTCCTACAAGGCTCATTTTTTCCGATCCGTGAGACCATATCCGCTCGGAATTGCATCCAATTGACCGGTGTCTCTCAGTTTTTTCATGCACTGATCAAACAGTTCTGTCAATTTGCGGGCATCGGGACGTTTCAGCGAAATGCCATTGTCAAACAGGTTCAAAAACCCCGGAGCCGGATTACACGGGATACTCGGCAATGTGGGGTTTAATCGCCTTGCCCAGCCAGTCAATCGCTTTTCCAAGATGGCGCATGTTTGCCAGACCTTCGGCGTCTTCAAGCACCTCACCCTTGTTTTTCCCGAAGCCCATATTCCAATAGGTTGAGCAGGGAATGATCATTCTTGACATCTGAAACATGTGGTTGATGGTGTCAAAGGCATGGGTGGCCCCGCCCCGCCGGACAGCCACAACCGCTGCCCCGATTTTACCGGAAAACGCATGGTTGTTGGCATACGCCAGATATCCGGCTCTTTCAATCAAGGCTTTCAGGTCTGCCGACACCGCCGCAAAGTAGGTTGGTGAACCCAGAATAATGGCATCGGCCATGAACATTTTTAGAAAGATCTCATTGAATTTGTCCTTTTTGGTGGCGCATTGCTTGTCCTTTGTCTCGAAGCATTTCCCGCAGGCAAGACAGCCCCGGATTGCGGTTCCACCGACCTTTTCAAGCTCTGTTTCCCAGCCGGCAGCCGCCAATTCATCCAGTACCGTTTTTAACAAATGTTCTGTATTCCCGCCCTTGCGTGGGCTTCCATTGATTGCGATGGCATTCATTGCGACCTCCCTGTTTTTAAAGTATCAAAACAAAATTTTGACACAATTCATCTTGAGAGCTATATGTATCCGGAATACTGCTCAGCCTGTAATAGCCCATTATCAAAATCAGATCAATTGCCATTTATGGGTATCATGTTGGAACTGAAGAAAACTCTTTTAAAAATGGACTCTTGCGCCAATGCCTGGTGATAACGGTCATAATGAAGCATAAGGCTGTCGGAAACAAATAAATCCACATCTTGCTGGTCTTTTGGCCCGTCGCAATCCAGTGGATTTATTTATTTCCGACAGCCTGACAGGAGAGATATTTGAACCAGGGAACATGGCGTGCGGCAGGTGCTTATGTGATATGGGGGTTATTTCCGCTGTATTGGAAATGGCTCCATCATGTTCCGGCATTACAGTTGATTTGTCACCGGATTTTGTGGTCCTGCCTGATACTGGTTGGTGTCATCCTGTTCATGCACGTCTCCAAAGATTTCCGTAAAAATTCATTTATCCCAAAAGTTATGGTCATTTACGGCGCTGCTGCAGGGCTTGTCGGCGTCAACTGGCTGATTTATGTCTGGGCCGTCAACGCCGATTATATTGTGGAAGTGAGCCTGGGATATTTCATCAATCCCCTGATCAGTATTGTTCTGGGGGTCATTTTCCTGAGGGAACGCCTGCGCGCCTGGCAGTGGGTTCCTGTTGGACTTTCGGCGCTGGGTGTCCTGTATCTCACCTATGCGTATGGCAGGCCTCCCTGGATTGCCCTGTCGCTGGCGGTCTCGTTCGGGCTTTACGGCCTGATCAAAAAAACAGCGCCATTGGGCTCTCTTTACGGCCTGACCCTGGAGACCGGCATTCTGTTCCTTCCCGCGCTGCTTTATCTGGTTTATGCGGACGGCATCGGCAGTGGTGCCTTTTTGCATACCGGCGCGGTTGCCGATATCCTGATGGCAGGCGCAGGGCTGATTACAACCGTCCCGCTTCTGATGTTTGCCTATGCGGTACAGCGCATTCCGCTCTCCCTGGTGGGCATTCTGCAGTTCATCACCCCGTCATTGCAGTTTCTGTGCGGTGTCCTGATTTATCGGGAACCATTCACCTTCGATCAGCTCATCGGCTTTGGGTGTGTCTGGATAGCGCTCACCATTTTTGGCGTTGAGGGATATCTCGCCCATCACGGACAGGTTGCCAGGGCGTCGTGACAATCAGCACGACAATGATCATTCTCCGAAAAATTGCATGGCCGCCGCCACCCCGTCCGATTCTTTCGAATTGACCGGTATCATGCCTTAAGGCTGTCGTAAAACCTATGACTTCAACCAGTTGTCCACGGTAGCTATAGACTTTCAGAAAATTAATTTCGCAAGGCAGCAAGGCCCATGCAAGCAAGTGACGTCGGGTCCAATGTTGCGGAAAAATCAAAATGATCATTTCGGCTGAACGCTGAATACTGAAAACAGGATGCTCCTACGGAGCTTTATCGGATTTTTGGCATTGTAATGATACCCCCCAAATCCGTTATAATCAGTTGAAACTATGAGAATAAATTACATTACGGCAAACAATTTCAAGTCGCTGGTTGATTTCAAGATTGAGTTTTCACAGTTCAACTGACTGATCGGCTTGAACGGATCGGGCAAGTCAACCGTTCTCCAATTCATCGATTTCGTCTCCCAGCTTGTCAGAGGCGATATGAAGGGCTGGCTGAATGATAGGAAATGGAAATCATCAGAGCTCAAGTCGAAACTGATAAGGAAGATGAACATCGACTTGTGTGTGTCTTTTGCAGATAATGAAGGTCAAGAAACTGGATTTTGGGAAGCAAGCTATAGCCCATTAAAGAATCTTTGTACACAAGAGCGAATCAAACAGTCTGGTTCCATTTTAGAAGTCTCTGGGGGGAAAATCACCATTTCGGAGAATGAGAAGAAGTCAGCGCCGATATCATTCGATTACGAGGGCTCAATCCTATCGGCGTTAAAAGAAGAACTGCTGCCACAACCAATCCTTGAGAGCAAGAAGCTCATGAAGGATGTTAAATCTCTTGAACTGCTTTCACCCGAATATCTACGTCAAAAAACCAGAGAGTCTTCTGGATCGCTCGGCTTGGGAGGGCAGATGCATCTTTTCTTCATGAACTTGGTGAACCAGGACGCCGAGAATTGCAGAAACAACTGAAGAGCGTTTACCTTCAGTTAAAAAACCTGGGTATCAAATCGCTACGGTCAGGCTGGAAACAGTTGGAAATCTCGGAGGGATATGCGGGTAAGGATATCTTTCTGGGCCTTTTTCCACAAATAACCACGGAAGCTCGCCATGTAAACGACGGGATGTTGCGTCTGATTGCCATTCTGGCCGAGCTTCAATCTGACCACCGCTTCCTGCTGTTCGACGAAATTGAGAATGGCATTAATCCTGAACTTGTTGAGTTCGTAATAGAAGCTTTAACCTCGACCGACAAGCAGGTGCTTGTCACGACACACAGCCCCATGATCTTGAACTATCTCAACGATGAAGTTGCGAAGTCAGGAGTCATTTACCTGTACAAGACACCGTCAGGTTTAACGCAAGCGATTCGATTCTTCTCAATTCCATCCATTGCCGAGAAGTTGACCGTGATGGGACCAGGGGAGGTGTTTGTCGATACAAATTTGACAGACCTGACCAAGGAAATTCAGGGCCTCGATATGGAGGCGCCGTGATATGTATTTTCTTCTCAGCGGGAAAGGGCCAACAGACATGGGCCTTTGTGCCGACAATATGACTGCGTGTGAAGGGAATCGCCACCAGAAGGGTCCGATGGCAAT
>Ga0351885_10006_pt1 | contig 126137 bp, 112 predicted proteins | sample TotcelFGM3001L13_FD_206771 | JGI IMG/M metagenome (GOLD analysis project Ga0351885, IMG submission 206771) | Enriched cells from coal bed in the Powder River Basin, Montana, United States - Total cells FGM rep3 HSBNCT.FGM.300.1.L13 ... | reverse complement strand
TGCTCTGAAAGTCCGGCATCCTGTGCAAAAAGGCCACTGGCATTGATCAGGAAAAGCACGGCAATACACATCAGAAAAGTTTTGTTCCACATGACGGTGTTCCTCCTTGTTTGGGCGAATATTTTTCAGATACTCTGATGATATTATCATTCAACAGCCCTTGTTATGCGCGATAAATTATCTCTAATCACTGAATTATTTGTTTTCCGAGCGATTCAAGCGCAACAATGAATGATAATTATCTAAAAATACTAAATTTCTCAGCTACTATCGATTTAGTAACAAAGCGATGTGTTGGAAAAGTGGCCACTAATTCGCTTGTATTGGCTCAATGAAAAAAAATCGCGCATTGTGAAAAAGATCTGCTGATAAAGAGTTCAAAGGGAAGTTCACTGAATCACAATTCAGAATCCAAACCGATATCCTGAACGTGAATAATAGACAATGTGCTTATTCAATCGTAAGAGTGTAACCTTATCATAAAAAAAAATATTAACACCTGATTTTTTACGCTTGCAAGGCAAATCGGTCCGGACGGAAGACGTGCCAGATGCCGATTTCGATTGGGATATGGCAACATCAACGACACGTATTGACAACCATTCAACAAAGAGAAAGGAGAAGGCGATGATACTCGGAATTGAAATTTTTCTGACGGCGGCTGCATGGAAAAAGGGGTGGAAGTGGTGGGCTCTTTTGCCATATGCGATTTCAATTATCCTGCTGCTGTCTGTTTCCGCTGTGATGGGCTTGAAGCAGGATGAAATCTACCTGGTCGGCATGGTTGGAGATGCTGTGGTAATTCTTTCTTTGATCATTATGGGTGCAAAAACGACCAAAAAAGAAGATAATAAAAATGCGGTGGTTCGGGAATTGACGGCATGAAAACGATGCTTCGATTGATTACAGATCCGAATTGAGAACCGGAAAAACACCGAAAGGTCTGTCGCTGCTCTCCATCTGCGATAGACCTTTCCAGATTCACAATACCAGGAAAGGAGAAGACAGATGAAACGATCGCTGACCACTGTTATGCTGCTGAGTTTATTTACAATTGTCGCCCATGCCCATGCCGATGATTGGGTGGTTACCCTGAATGGAAATATTGCTGAAATCGCCTATGGCAGCGGTGGGGAATATCCGCAATACGGCGTGCTGCATCTATCAAGTTCGTATTTCAGGCTGATCCCGGACCGGGAATCCGGATGGGGAACTTCGGTAATCCTCAGTCCGAGCTATTGGAGCGGTGGCGCATATTTTCAGGGTGCACAAATAACTTCCATCGATTGGATAACAGATCAAGGCAATCTGGTTCTGTATGTCAACGGGCAGACTGCCGGAGGGCTTGGGTACATCGGCGCGGTGATGATTTCTCCTCCGGCAAACGGCATGATTCAGGCTTATGTAGATATTTCGGTCGTTGGAAGTGCGGTTCTCGATACCCTACCGGGCGAGTCGTTCAAACCTGTCATGCTGAGTTCCATGCATATTTCCGACACCATATGGGACTGCAAGACAGCCCTGGCCGGCTTTTCCCGATACGCAATCCCGACCGAGGGCTGGATTGTCAGCCTGACGAAAGGCGCCAGAGTTTTCGGATTGACCGGCGGCGATTCCCAATGGAAGAGCAATGCGCCATCGGTTCTGATCCGGATGCATTCACCGAATTCACTGGTGGTTACCGGATGGGTGACGGATTCGACCGATCCGAATGATGACAATGTCGGTTTCTGGTGTGCGTCGGATACGGTTTTGAACGCCTGGCAATATACCCTTGTCGCATTTACATCCCGCATTCAATAAAACTGTCTGATGCCGGCCGTTGATGTAATGGCCGGCCCATTTTTAAAAACAGAATATCGACAGTATCATTTGGGCTCCGCTGGACCGCGTGGAATCAGCCCTGTAAGCTGTCGCTGGAATCAAAAAAAATGACCGGGGAATTAAACATTCATGCCTGCCTGAATCATTTGATCGGCTATGTGGTGCTGGATCCGGAGGGCCGTATCATCACGATGAACGACGCGTTTCTGAAACGCATCGGCGGATTTGGGTATTCACCGGAAAAATCTGACCGATCGTCCGTTAATCATGGGCGGATGCGGCTCTGGCCATTCCAGGAAATGCTGATCTTCTGGGCATGGACAGGATCCACAGAAAGCTTTTCTGCGGAAATCTTCCTGAAAGGCAGCGGCTCTTGAAAATCCCATGATCGCGGCCTGAACCGGCAGAACAGCCCGAAGCAAAACATGATTGTCACCTTCCGATACCCCAGGTATCAGACGGACCCGGTTGTTGAGTCCTGCCAGCCGGTTCCATATGTCGGCGACGGGAACCGCCAGATGAGACGGCCATCGGACCAACAGCAGGGTCAGATGAAGGTGACCGGTGTCATGAAGTTCTCCGGTGATCTCCAGTATTCCCGGACGCACGGGATCGGCTGGCTTGCCGATAAACGATTTGTCGGAAGCGCGGGTGGCGATTTCGAGCTGTAATGTTCTGGCACAAAATGCGCCGATATGGTTGAGCACGTCTAAAGTGTCCGCTGGGCTGCAAACAGGATTGGCCGATACGTCCAAGGGGTTCATCGCTGATTCTTTCTGATGATTCGGATTGAAAAACCACTGAAGCCGGATTTGGGCACAATTGGTATGAAGAGAATCCGTTGGTGAAAATCACCGAAATTTTTGATCTGTTCAGGAATAAAGCAAGGAACGTGCCGAAATGGAATATTTGCTATATCGATAGACTTTCAGAAAATTCATTTCACAAGGCAGCAGGGAGGGGATAGACCTTTTGCGGCTGACGCCTTGAAAGACTGTCGATCCTCCCCGACCGATAACGCATTGAAATTATATTTGTTAAAGTCTATAATAAAAATGATCAGATAATTATGATTTTTTGTTTATGCGGGTGGAAAGATCGGCGATTGCCCCGTCCTGGTGAGAATGCGAGTTACTGTTGAAAAAACACAGGTGTCCGCAGCGGGTTTCGGCTGGTCATGGAAACGATCGGAAAGTGCAACGCTCTCCGATTCTGGTGACTGAAAAAAAGAGATGGGTGTCCGGGTTTCATCACATCAATTTTCAGCCGGTTTCAGATTCACCTTTCTGAATGCTCATTTTAAGTTTTTTCTCCAGATCGGCAAACAGGCTTTTTTTCTTTTCAGACTGGGAGGCCTGAAGCGATTCAATCTTTTCGACAAATTCCTTGCGGGTATTCCTGAAATTGGCCAGTTCCCGGTCGATCTGGCTCTGCGTCGTTCCTCTTGGGATTTCCTCTATTTTTACAGCGTCTTTGATAAAAAGTCGCATCAGGCTTCCGGCAGAAATCATTTCAACAATTCCCATATCGGCAAGCTTTCGGGTGATCAGGCCCGCCTCTTCCATGGATATGGAGAGCAGTTGGACAATCTCTTCTATCGACGGTGCATGGTGATGTGTGAATTCAAGAATCCGGATCGCTGCAACCAGCAAATGCGCCTTGTGATAAAAATCCATTTCCGTGATCGAATGATTTTCTGCCAAATTCATCATATCCATCCCGCAAATCTTGACAATAAAAATCAAGAAGCGTAACAGTTAAAGGGCTTGTTTGAATCAGATGAACACAGACATGACGACTGGTCGTGATGTGCTGTTTCAAGCAATAATCGCGTATCAGGAATATAAATGGTTTTCAGAACGATGACAATGGGCTTTTTATTTAAATCACATCTGGTTCGTTGGCATTGCAACAAAGGAGGATATGACAATGACAGAGATTATTGATGTCCGGGCTCGTGAAATTCTGGATTCAAGAGGCAATCCCACGGTTGAGGTGGATGTTCAATTGGCCTGCGGTGCGATGGGTCGGGCTGCCGTGCCTTCCGGGGCGTCCACCGGAACGCGGGAAGCACTTGAGCTGCGCAACAAACGTGCCAAACGTTATGGCGGAAAAGGTGTTGCGACCGCTGTCAGCAATGTCATGAAAGAAATCGCACCCAAAATTCACGGCATGGCTGCCACGGATCAGTATGGGATTGACCAGTTGATGATTGAGCTTGATGGAACGCCAAACAAATCCAAACTGGGCGCCAATGCGATTCTGGGCGTTTCCATGGCGGTTGCCCGGGCTGCGGCCCTGGCATATGGGCTGCCCCTTTACCGTTATCTGGGCGGAATCAATGCCCGGTGCCTGCCGGTTCCCATGATGAATATCGTCAATGGCGGCGCGCATGCGTCCAACAATCTGGACATTCAGGAATTCATGATTGTGCCGTTTGGCGCAAAAACATTCACCCAGGCCGTGCAGATGGCGTCCGAGACATTCCACAGCCTGAAGAAAATTCTGAAGAATCAGGGACTGAGTACAGCCGTTGGGGATGAAGGGGGGTTTGCACCCAATCTGGCCTCCAATGAAGAAGCCATTCAACTGATCATTTCGGCAATTGAAACGGCGGGCTATAAACCCGGAGACGAAATCGGTCTGGCATTGGATTGTGCCGCCAGTGAGTTTTATCAAAAAGATCATTATCTGCTGAAATCCGAAAAACGGAAGCTGTCTTCCGAAGAGATGATTGACTATTATGAAGAACTGATTCAAAAATATCCCATTATTTCCATAGAAGATGGCTTGGCTGAACAGGATTGGGATGGATGGGATCTAATGACCCAACGCCTGGAAAGTGACGTCCAGATTGTGGGTGACGACATTTTTGTCACCAATCCGGAAATATTTGGCAAGGGAATCGACAGGGGCATTGCCAACGCCATTTTGATCAAGCTGAATCAGATCGGAACATTGACCGAAACCCTGAATACCATTGAAATGGCCAAGCAGGCGGGTTATTCAACCGTGATATCCCATCGGTCCGGAGAAACCGAGGATTCATTTATCGCGGATCTGGCTGTTGGCATCAACAGCGGTCAGATCAAAAGTGGGTCACTTTCCCGAAGCGACCGGCTCTCGAAATACAATCAACTGATGCGAATCGAGGAAGAGCTGGGAAAATCCGCACGATTTTCGAATGATCAGTTTTAGTGAACGCGTCAACCGATAAAATTAAATGAAATACAGGGCCATGTCACACTTCCGCCAGGACAATCTGAAAAGACGGAGTGATTCACCCTTCACATCGGTCAATCAGCCGGTGTGCTATCTGCTGATAGGGGCGTTTGTGATGATTCAGGCTGTTCAGGCAGCCGCATTTATTCCTCCGGGCGCCCATATTCTGGAATCAATGATTCGGAATATGGGCGCCTTCAAAAGTCTGTCAGCAACCCAGGAAGTCACCGGACTTCCGGAGCATCCTGCTCCGGTTAATGAAGTCCTTCGGTTTTTATCAACCGGCAACATTCGAATTGACCGGACTGCTGAGACCTTCCAACAGATCATTCTGTTCCAATCCGGAATAAAAAGCACGGCTGAAAACGGCGTCTTTCAGGAGATAAAATTGACATTTGCGGACCGCTATCTGGATCTGCTGGTTTATCGCAACATGGATTTGCTCGAAAGCCGTCTGGATCAATACCCGATAGATATTTCTGTTTCCAGTCTGGGTCGTTTTGAAAGCAAACCCATGTGGATAATCGGTGAGATTTATCCGGATGAAACGCGTCCTCAGATATGGGTGGACAAGGATTCGATGCTGCCATTTCGAATCCTTTTTGTTGAAACCGGAAATGGGTCATCTGGCTCCCGAATCGATATCCGGTTTATGGACTGGAAACCGGTTCAGACAACGTGGTATCCGTTCAAAATCTTGATATATCGGAATAAATCACAAGTCGTTACAATCAATATTCAAAACGTGGATATTAATGTCGCGATGCCGGCTGACACATTTGAACGCCAAACCGGCCGAAACGAATCGCCGCAGCCATCGGAACCTGAAGGTTACATACGTTCCCAGGACATGGATGCGGTTAAGAAAACCATTGATCGCCTGAAGGAGCAGTTCAACACGGATTGAAAAAATTCAGATCGTATGAAAAAGATCCGATTATGGCTTTTAACAGAAGCCATCACCGGTCGCTGATCACGAATCACATAAAACCGAAACATAACCGCTACCGAGGTCATTATGAGTTCTACTCCAAAATATATTTTTGTAACAGGCGGCGTCGTCTCATCCCTGGGGAAAGGACTGGCGTCCGCCTCCATCGGCGCACTGCTGGAAAGCCGAGGTCTTTCTGTCACTCTGAAAAAATTCGATCCGTACATCAATGTGGATCCCGGCACCATGAATCCGTTCCAGCATGGAGAAGTGTTTGTTACCGACGACGGAACGGAGACGGATCTGGACCTGGGGCATTACGAACGGTTTACCCATGCCAGAATGGGCAAGGACAACAATTTCACAACGGGTAAAATCTATTATTCGGTCATCACCAAAGAGCGGAAGGGTGAATACCTTGGCGGAACGGTCCAAGTGATTCCACACATCACGGATGAAATCAAGAAAAGCATTCTGAAAGCCACGGAAGGGGTTGATGTCGTCATTGTGGAGATTGGCGGTACAATCGGCGATATCGAAAGTCTGCCCTTTCTGGAGGCCATCCGTCAGTTCAAGGCAGATGTGGGCAAGGATAACGTCATTTATATTCATCTGACCCTGGTTCCTTATATCGGCGCTGCCGGAGAGCTGAAAACCAAACCCACCCAGCACAGCGTCAAAGAACTGAGAAGCATCGGCATTCATGCGGACATTCTGCTCTGTCGGGCAGATAGATACCTGTCCAAAGAAATCAAATCCAAAATCGCCCTATTCTGCAATGTCAGTGAAGATGCCGTCATTTCGGCCAAAGATGTGGACTGTATTTATGAAGTACCGCTGAATTTTCACAAGGAAGGACTCGATGACAAAATTGTCGAGCTTCTCCATATCTGGACACGTTCGCCGCGGCTTCAGTCATGGGAAAACCTGATCAATCAGATCAAATCGTTCCAGACATCGGTCACCATCGCGATTGTCGGCAAATATGTGGATTTGACCGAATCATACAAGAGCCTGAATGAATCCTTGTACCATGGCGGATACGCCAACAACTGCCGGGTCAATCTGATGTTTGTGGATTCTGAAACCATCACGCCTTGCAACTGCCGGGACATGCTGTCTTCTGCGGACGGCATTCTGGTTCCGGGCGGGTTTGGATCACGGGGGGTTCCGGGAAAAATATGTGCGGTTCAACATGCGCGGGAATGCCGGATTCCATTTTTTGGCATTTGCCTGGGGATGCAGATAGCCATGATCGAGTTTGCACAAAATGTGGCGGGAATCCCTGGCGCACACAGCGCGGAATTTGATGAGAATGCTTTGGATCCGATTATTTATCTAATGATGGAATGGTATGATGAACGGGCTGGCGTCATTCAGAAACGGGATGCCTCATCCCACAAGGGCGCTACCATGCGGTTGGGCGCCTATGCCTGCAACATTGCGCCCGGTTCATTGGCTCACAAAGCATATGGCGAGGACCAGATTGTTGAACGGCACCGGCACCGATATGAGTTCAATGCGGCTTACCGGAACGTTCTGGAAAGTCACGGTCTGTTAATCAGCGGAATTTCACCGACAGGAGAGCTGATTGAAATTGTTGAAATTGCGGATCACCCCTGGTTTCTGGGCTGTCAATTCCATCCGGAATTCAAATCCCGGCCAATGGAATCCCATCCGCTTTTTCGGGATTTTATTGCAGCGGCAGTGTCCTATAAACAGACATGTCAGAAGTCAGAAATTTGAATTGAAATGGTGATTCTGGTTTCCAGGCCCATGCCCGGAAACCAGCCGCATTCAGGTCCATCCGTCATCCGTTTTCCGCTATTCTTCCTGAAGGCTTGACACGATAAATTCTCCGGTTTTTTCCGCGGACTGACCAAAAAGATCTTCCAGCCTGACCCGCTCCAGATAGACATCCTTCCAGACCACGCTGTTTTCCTGAACGATATTCCGAAGCCGTTCCAGTTTTCCGCCCAAAGCCCGAATCCGCACATCAAGCGGCACCTCTTTATGAAACACGATATGAAGCAGGAGTTGGTGATTCATGACATTGGGGGGAGAACCGGACAGAATGGGAATGATCACAATACTTCGCCCATCCTTGTGTCCCCTTCCGATAAACACGTTACCTTCACGGGCAATGATCCGCTTGGTTCCCTTCAGTCGGGGGTCGGTTTCCACACGCGAGGCAAGCTGCGCCAGCGTGCCTGATTTTTGAATGACATGGATCGTCGTGGTTTCGGTCGGTTCACCCAGAACATTCAACCCATGAATCCGGTACAGAATCGCACCGTCACTATGATGAATCACACCCTGAAGATTTTTTAAAACCTGCACATTGACATGGGTCAGGTGGGTTTGATTGAATCCATATTCTTCCAGTATATCGAACAGTATCCCTTCCAGTTTTTCCAGAAGCCTGCTGGTTCCGACCGTGACAGTCTTGGCCTGATGTTTGATCGCATCAATGGGCCGAGCCATCAGATTGATGGCGAGGCCCAGGGTTTCCATCAGGGTGTCGATCATGTTCCGGGCGGTTCCTTTTCTGCCAAAATCCATTTCAAAATCGGCCACGGGCAGACGCCCGGACAGATATTTCAATAACAGCGGCAGATCTCTGACACCCTCTCCGCCGATATCTGTACAGAACCGTTTTTCCAATCGTTTCTGGCGAAGTTGATAATAAAACGTGGCAATTTTTTCCCGAAAAGATTTTTCCAGAACAATTTCATAGACATCCATTCCATCACGCGTACCGGATTCAATGGTTTTCAGCAAATCTTCCCGGAATTCATAGAGAAATCGGGAGCATCCATGAATGGCCAGGGCCGCATGATAACCCCAGACATGCCCGACCAGCGTGTTGAGTATCGGGGACAGATGGGAAGGAATGGAAGGGACATGAAAGACATCGTCTGCATCGGCATCGAAACGGTTTTCTCCCTGGTCCGCAATCACGATAACCGCGGATTTGTGGGCCTTGAATATGGCCGTATCCTTGATAATGTCTCCGATGACGGTCTGTCTGCTTCCGGCCGCGCAAACCAGAATCAGTGGTTCGGAGGACAGATCAATGTGTTTTTTATCCTCGACATAATCAGAAGAAATGGTTTTGTAGCAGAGTTCACTGAGCTTGATACGGATTTCATCCGCCGAGGCCTTGTTGTTTCCGCTTCCGACAACGGCCCAGTAAATCCGGCTCAGGGCCAGGCGGTCTGCTGATTCCCGAATCGAATCGGTCATGGCCAGGATCTGGCGCATCTGATTCGGAAGCGCCAGGAGATGTTGAATTTCCTGTGCAATCCATTTTTTCGGTTTTTTCTCCAGAGCATCCGCAAGATAGAGTCCAAGCAGGGAACCGGCCACGATCTGACCATAGAACGCCTTGGTGGATGCAACAGACATTTCGATGTCCCGGCCGCTGCTGGTATACATCACGCCATTGACTTTGAATGTCAGATCCGAATCCCGGCGGTTGACAATCGCCAGGGTAAAGGCGCCTCGCTCCCGAACCATATCCACGGTCCGGTTGGTGTCCGCCGTGGTTCCGGACTGGCTGATGGCAATGACCAGGGTATCCGACATATCTGTGGATTCAGACGGTTCAGGCATTCTGAATCCGCTCAGCTCCGAGGATTTCATGGCCATAATGTGAAAGGAATCGCCCAGATAGGAAGTTAGAATATCGGCGCAGGCCTGAGCTGCAACACCCGCGGTCCCCTGGCCGATGAACCAAATTCGGCGAATAATCCCTTGCATCAGGGCGGACTTCAATTGCTGGGGGATTACCCGCTCATTCAGATCGATACAGGGTATCTGATCCGAATCGTTCAGGCGCCACCGGTTGACCAGGGTTTTTTCAACTGACGCGGGTGCTTCGGAAATTTCTTTCAGAAAATAATGGGGATAATGCTGTCGATCGATATCCCGGGAGGTGATTTCGGTTTTTTGAATATGCGATTCATCCAGAAGTACCGGTGTTCCATCATAATACATGGCATGAATGCCGCTCAACCCCCCGTTAGAATTCTGATTCAGAATAAATATCTGGCCCTGGGTCGTTCCAGTTTGCGTCTGTACGATTTTTTCCCCCTCCATTTTGACATAATAAGGGGTCTCCTCTATGAATCCATATACTTCGGAGGCCGGCATGTACTGGCTGAGACCCATACCGACAAACAACGCCTGACCGCTGCCTTTCTGGGCCAGAAACAGTTTGCCAGGTGCCAGATCCGTATGCATGATAATGGCGTGTGAGCCATGAAACTGATTGACCGCGGTTCGAAACGCCTCTTCGACAGACAATCCATGCTGGACATGTTTTTCAATCAGAAGCGGAATGATTTTGGTGTCTGTTGTAATTTCTAAAGGTATTTGAATGCCTTCGGATTCGAGGGTCGCAATCAGTTCGCGATAGTTGTCGATATCTCCATTCAGGCAGGCATGAATGATGCCGGTTTCCTCCAGGGACCGATTCAAGCTGGCGTTATCCGTCGGATGACAGTTGGGAAGGGTGATGGCCCCGACCGATGCCCATCGGGTGTGCGCGGAAATGGTGCAGTTTGGACACGGATGGTGGATCAGCGTCCGAAAAATGGCGTCTTCCTGAATCTGCTGCCGAATATAGGCGACATTGTCTCCCAGGGAGCCAATTTCCGCAGCAACCTTGTAGGTAAATGCCAGGGTTGCGGATAACGGTGATGAATCGGATGGCGGCTTCATCCCGATACTGCGGTTGGACAAAACACTTGGATTGACCCGTTGCGAAAATTCGGCACTCAAACCCTGACGGGCAAGCGATTGATTGAAATCGTTATAATCAGACTGGTTGATCCGGAATATCACTGAAATACCGGCTGAATCCCGTCCCCTGACTTCCAGACGGTCCAGACTGCTTAACACCGCATCGATATTCCGATATGTCTGAAAACAGGTCAGATCGCAGGGGCAAGTGCCCATCAGATCCCGTATGGCATCAATATGTCGCAAAACTTCGAATTGAAGCCGCCAGGCGATATCCAGAATCAGTTCAATACGGGATAACAGAATTTCCACTGCGACAAAATCCAATTCTCCCATGTGTTTGTTGAAGATCCGGGTTTCAGTTTGAATCACCGCATTCAGACGTTCAAACTGATGGTCAAGACTCTCCCGAAAATCGGGTTTGCTGAAAATTTCCTGCATTAACCGGGTTGTTTTCAGTTCTTCGACTTGGTTTTGCAGGTCTGTCAGCGCACCCTGACCGCCCAGAAATTCCGATTTAAGGTTTATTCCTTTCGCCATACACGATTCATATCCACGTGTTTCGATCCGTGACACCGCCTGATCCAGGTCGGAGGGCCGGACAGGATGTGTCGCGATTTGCGGCGATTTGAAACAAATGATTCCGGAAATGCCGCAGCAGAACGTGAGAGGCTGAAACGGAAAAATAACCCATGAGCCGTCGGGAACATGGGAAAGATGGCGACCAAAATAGATGTGGGATATGCGTCTTGAAAAATGAGAATTGAATTTTGAAATTTGAAATAAAAATCCTGTAATCTGAATTCTTATTTTTTTACCGGCTGTTAGAAATATTCGTTTTATGATGTTTATACCGGTTTTTTTGATTCCTGATCGTTTCGCCAACATCTCGCGCCCCTTACATCTTCAGATACAGTTCCCGAATCCGTTCCCGCGTCATGACGGCTTTCCAGTTTTTTCCCAGGGCATTTTCCCACAGCGGTTCCAGAATCAGGGCCACATCGATCATTTTTTCAATCTTTGCGGGTTCCAGAGTGGTTGTCATATTGCGGGGAAGCTCAATGTTCTGTCGGTCCATCATCAGACGGAATTCCCGAACCCCTTCGGGATAAAATTCTTCCAGATAATCAAAGACAATGGCGTTTCCGATTCCATGATGAACGCCCAGCACAAATGCCAGCCCGTACGACAGGGCATGTGCGATTCCGACCTGGGAATAGGCAATGCTCATACCCCCGAAATAGGATGCCATCATCAGCCGGTCATCACTGTCCTTCGGATTTCTTAAAAATACATCCCGGCACAGTTCCAGAGATTTTTCGCCGTAGGCCTGGCTGAACATGTTCAAATAGGTTCCGGTCAAAGACTCAATGCAGTGAATGTAACAGTCCATTCCGGTGTAAAATCGTTGCGGATTGGGTGCCTCGGCAATCAGGTCCGGATCCAGAATAATCTGATCGAACACGGTAAAATCCGAATTGATGCCCAGTTTTTTTTCAGGCCCGGTCAATACCGTGGTTCGGGATACTTCGGCTCCGGTTCCGGAAAGAGTGGGGATTCCGACATGATAAAGCCCGGGATTTTTGATCAGATCCCATCCCTGATAATCAGCCGACGACCCGGGGTTGCTCAGCATCAAGGCAACGGCCTTGGCCAGATCCATGACACTTCCGCCGCCGATGCCGATGACGCCGCATGGCAACCGTTCAGAAAACGACCTGACATCATCCCGCAGGCGATCCACATACGTGGTTTTGGGCTCATCTGTGACATTGACCCGAATCAGCAAATCCTGGGATTTGACAGGCAACCGCTTTTCCAGCGGTTTGTCCGTGAACACATCATCCAGAAGAAATACCATAAACGCGGCAGAATCTTTGCGTTGTCCGGAGAGGATGTCGTCCAGTTGGTTCAAACTGCCCCGGCCATAGACGACATGGGATACCACCCTGAAATTGCGAAACATGATCAGACTCCTTGATGGGAAAATCGGGATACGACCTTTTCGATCGACGCTATTCGGCGGGACAGATCGTCTGAAGACCAGGAAAGCTTGATCTGCATGGAAACGGCGCGGCTCATCAGGTTGTTCGAGCGGGCCAGATCAATTTGATCATAATCCGGTAACGGGTCATTCAAATGAATCGCCAACCGTGCCGATGCAGCCAGTTTTTTAATGTGATCCCATTTTCGCAAATAGTGCCAGTTGTTGTCATACCAGTAAGCACATCCGTCAACGCCAGCCTTTCCCAGCTCTGTGGCAACGTTTTTGGCCTCGGGTGCCGTTGGCAGAAAAAATGTCAGAAACGTAGCGGAATCACCGCTTTCATCCGGAATGTTTCTGAATGTAACCCATGGAAACGGAATCAGACAATTCTTGAGCGCCTGTTTATGTTTCCGCTGCACCGCCAGCATCTGATCCAGTTTTCTCAACTGGGCCAGACCCACCGCTGCATTCAGCTCGCTGATCCGGTAATTCATTCCCAGAATCGGATGGTTTTCCTGGCCCCGGTCGTTTCCGATGTGGTCATGACCATGATCGGCAAACTGATGCGCGTTTTGATAAATGCCTGCATCATTGGTGATGACTGCTCCACCCTCACCGCAGGTGACCGTTTTGACCGGATCGAAAGAAAAACATCCGGCACGTCCGAATGTACCAAGCGCTTTTCCCTGAAAGGATGCCCCCAGAGACTGGGCGACATCCTCGATCAGAATCAGATTGTGCCGGTCGCAGACCCGTTTGATCCGGTCGATTCTGGCCATGGCGCCACACATGTGCACGGGTACGACAGCCCGGGTCGCCTTTGTGATATGGTGGGGAATATCATCCGGATCCAGACACAATGTGTCATCGATTTCGGCAAAAACCGGTATGGCCCCGGCCTGCAGGATGGCTTCGATGGTTGCGACAAATGTAAACGGCGGTACGATGACCTCATCCCCCGCACCCACGCCGCAGGCAGCCAAGGCGATGCTGAGTGCCGCGGTTCCGCTGGAACACAGATGACAGAATCCGGCGCCCAACCGGGATGAAATCTCATTTTCAAGGGTTCGGGCCTTCCAGTGGCCCTTTCGCATCGCATCGAATCCATAGCGGAAGAGAACACCGGTTTCAAGAACATCCATCACCTCTTTCCGTTCCGCATCTCCAAACCATTCAAATCCGGGCATGGCCGAACACTCCTTTCAACCTTTCTGCTTTGCTTTTTTTCCCTGAACAGTATTCTGTCTGGCTACGAAATACTGATTAAAATATTCCCGAATCAGCATACGGGCGTATTGTCCGGCCCGAACGCCGATATATTTTTCATGGGCAACCACAACCGACGCCACAATGGTTTCTTCGGCATGTTTGTCCGAACCATATCCGACAAACCAGTCATACCGGACATCATGGGAATGATTGTCGATGGTTCCGGTTTTACCGCCCAGATCGAGTCTTGAAAGCACGCTGTCCTTTGTATATCCCATGAACGCCTTCCGTCCGGTTCCGGAACCAATGGTTTCGGACATCAGCTCTTCCATGATCTGGGAAGATCGGGCAGACAGGGGGCGCGAAAGAATTTCGGAAGCATACTCATACACGATACGGCCGGACTCATCCACGGCCTGATCGATGATGGAGGGTTCTATCATTTTTCCGTCATTGAGAACCGCTGATGCAATCATGGCAGCATGAAGCGGGGATATGAGGGTGGTCCGGTTGTATCCGCTGGCCACTTCGGCCAGTTGAAACGGCTCATCCAGTACCACAATTTCGCTGGGGCTGACCGGAATATCAAAATCAAACGCCTGATTGAATCCAAAAGATTCCGCTGTGTCTTCAATGGCTGATTTTCCCAGATATCTGGCGCCGATTTTTCCAAAAACCGGATTCACGGACTGCGCAAAGGAATCCCGAAGTGTCATTTTTCGGGCATACCGCCCCGATGCTTCTTTCAGTTGGGATTTATACAGGGTGTGCTTGCCACCGGTGAAGCTGATACTGGAGCCCGCAGTCATGTCACATTTTTCTATGGCAGCAGCAGCCGTAATGATTTTGAAAATACTGGCGGCGGGGAATACCGCTTCAACGCAGGGGTTTCCCGATGGATTAATCTTGTCAAATCCCACCATGGTGAGTATTCGCCCGGTTGATGGTGACATGATCACGATACCGATGTGCCGGGACGTGGTGGTGTTCAGTTTTGACAGTGCAAACTGTTGCAGAGATGGAATCAGGCTGGTGGTCAGCCGAAAGCTTTGGCCATCCTGATCGACCTTGATGTGTCGGGTCTTCAGATTGATGATTGGCTTTTCCTCCAGCAGAATCTGGATCTGTTTTTTATTCAGGGTGGTGACAGCAGATGGCGGGGAAACCGTGGGGGTACCGGTTCGAACCAATCGAGCCTGTTCCATGATTTCGGAAACACTTTCGACCCGCCTGTCAAACCACAGATATCCGACAATTCCCATGACCAGAATGGCAATGGCTGAATATCGGTATAAACGTCGGAACCGCCGTCTGGAATCGGCAATCCGCCGCAGCCGGACCTGATATTCCTTCCAGTCCGGCCGGTATGGGTTATCACCGATCACAAATGGTTTGTCCTTCATTATGGTTGCCTGTTCATGACAGATGTCAGCTCAAAGGGGTTCCGGGTTTGACAGGGGTGTCCGTTGTTCCCACAACAGCGGTCCCTTCATCCACAGCAGCCAGAAGCATACCCTGGGATACAATTCCCATCAGTTTGGCCGGTTTGAGATTGGCGACAATAATGATCTGTTTGCCAATCAGGGTTTCCGGTGAATAGCTTTTGGCGATACCTGCGACAATGGTTCGTCTTTCTCCCATATCCACTTCCAGCTTCAGCAGCCGGTTGGCTTTGGGAAGGGCTTCGGCATGGATCACCGTCGCCACTCTCAGATCCACCCGCTTGACATCGTCTATGGATATTTCCGGTTTGATCGGAACCATCGCGATTTCTTCGGATGTGTCTTGCGGATTTTCAGCAGATTCGGGTTTGATTTCGATCCGGGGAAACAGGGTAATGGATTTGGGGATAATGCTTCCGGAGGGCAGCATCCCCCAGGTTTTCAGATGTTTCAGATGGTAATAGGTTTCAGACGGATTCAGACCCAGATGTCGCTGCATGACGGCTGCGGTATGGGGCATGATGGGATAAATCAGGCCCGATACGATTCGAAGTCCATCCAGCAGGTGATACAGCACAATTTCCAGTTGTCTGTGGGTGGATTTTGATTTGGCCAATAGCCAGGGCTGGGTCACATCGATATATTTGTTCATCTGATTGATGAATTCCCAGACTGAAGCAAGCGCCCTGTGAAACGCAAAAGATTTCATCTGAATTTCAAATTCGGTAATGGTGGTTTGAGCCGCTTCCTTTAGATTCATGGCCATATCCGCATTCATCTCAGAGGACACATCAGGAACCACACCCTTGAAATACTTGTGAACCATGGCCACAACGCGCGAAAACAGATTACCCAGATCATTGGCGAGATCTGCGTTGATACGGGTCACCAGAGCGGATTCACTGAAACCGGAATCCAGTCCAAAGACCATTTCCCGCATCAGAAAATATCGGAATGGATCCAGGCCATACCGGTCTTTCAACGCAAGCGGCTCAATCACATTCCCCAGACTCTTGGACATTTTGCTTCGATCCACATTCCAGTATCCATGAACGTTCAGATGTTGGTACAACGGGATGCCGGCAGCCTTCAGAATAATCGGCCAGTAAATCCCGTGCGGTTTTAGAATATCCTTTGCAACGATATGCTGGGCGTGCGGCCAGAATTTTTCAAAAAGAGGGCCATTCGGATATCCCAGCGCAGACACATAATTCAGGAGGGCATCAAACCAGACATAGGTGACATACCGGTCATCAAACGGTAGGCTGATACCCCAGTTCAGGCGGGTTTTGGGTCGGGAAATACACAAATCTTCCAGCGGTTCCCGAAGAAACGCCAGCACCTCGTTCCGGTACCGTTCCGGGCGGATAAAATCCGGATTTCGGGTAATATGATTGATCAGCCAATCCTGATACCGGCTCATTCTGAAAAAATAATTGGATTCCTGTATTTTTTCCGGAAATGTTTCATGATCCGGACATTTTCCATCGACCAACTCCCGTTCGGTATAAAACCGTTCACATCCAAAACAGTAGAGTCCTTCATATTCGCTGAAATAGATTTCTCCGGCATCATAAATCCGCTGAAGAATCTGGCACACCACGGCAATATGATCCGGATCAGTTGTTCGAATGAATCCGTCATAGGCGATATTGAGCTGGGGCCAGAGATTCTGAAACAGGCGGCTGACGTCATCCACATATTCTCTGGGGCTTTGATGCTTTTCCGCAGCAGCCCGAATAATTTTATCGCCATGCTCGTCGGTTCCCGTCAAAAACCAGGTTTCGCAGGTCAACATGCGATGGAACCGGGCAGCCACATCTGCGACCAGGGAGGTATAGGCATGCCCCAGATGGGGCGGGGCATTCACATAATAAATGGGGGTTGTGATATAAAACGGAATTGACATTATTTTTCCTCCACCGGCGCAACGACAATGTCATTCACCGGGACTTCTGTTTCAACGCCATCCTCAAACCGGACGGCCACCCGGTTGCAGATGGGGTTATGCCGTACAATTTTTCCTTTGCCATTTGGCGTCATGACCATTTTTCCGATTTTGGGCATTTTTTCACGGAGGTTGAGATAGGTGTCATATTCATATGTCAGACAGCACATCAATCTGCCGCATTGTCCGGAAATTTTGGCCGGATTCAGGGACAGCCCCTGCTCTTTGGCCATACGGATGGACACCGGACCGAATTTATTCAAAAAGGATGAACAACAGATTTCACGGCCGCATCGACCAAGTCCGCCACAAATTCTGGCCTGATTGCGAATGCCGACCTGCCGCATTTCAATGCGGACACCCAATTGCTTGACCAGCATCTTGACCAGTTGTCGAAAATCCACCCGATTTTCAGACGTAAAAAAAAATGTCATTTTGGTCCCGTCAAACGAACTTTCCACTGCAAACAGATTCATATGCAGTTTCAGTTGCCGGATGCATCGCTGACAGAATTCATGGGCAATCTTTTCGCTTTCCGCATTTTTTCCCTGTTGAATGAAATCGGCATCCTGAGCCATTCGAAAAACCTTGGCCAACGGGTTCGGGTTTGCATCTTCTTCCCGGGTGAATGGCGGAACCGCAACAATGCCCATACCCAGCCCCTGCTGGGTTTCGACAATCACCTGATCTCCCAGGTGAAGAACAAAATGGCCTGCATCAAAATCATAGATTTTGCCGGCCGGTTTAAAGCGAATGCCTACGACTTTGGTCATGATTTCCTGATTGACGGCGACTGCTGCACATGCGCCGGAAAGTTGATGTTTTAGGGTTTGGTGAAGGGTTATCAAGTCAGTTTCAACATCAGATTGTCCATCAAAAGTTTTGGATTGCCTCTGGCACCCAGATAATACCGCATGTGATGAATGGCGTCCAGACAGGCAGTCAGGTCGGATGCTGTGGTCCGGTCGGCCGCAGCCTCAATCATCTTCACTTTGTCGGGATACATGAGACACGTTTTTCCATATTTGATCATGAGCATATCCCGGCGCCAGAACGCAAACATATCCAGGGCCTGATCCAGTTTTTTCGGGCTGGCCAGAAGTTTTTCTCCAACTCCCAGTCGAACATTGACAGGGAGGTTGTCCCAGACAGAGAGTATTTCAAGCATCCTTTCCCGCCATTCAAGCCAGCCCGGATCACTCATTTCCACGGCTCTGCCCACACTTCCGGCGCAAAGGGATGCAATGGTTGTGGCCTGATTTGCATCCACACCATGATGCCGGGCAAGAACCTCAACGATTTCAGTCCTGGATAACGGCCGAAATCGCAATTGTTGGCATCGGGAGATAATGGTTGGAAGCAGATTGAAAGGCTGTTCTGCCGTAAGGATCAGAAGGGTGCTATCCGGAGGCTCTTCCAGAATTTTCAAGAGCGCATTCCCGGCAGACTGATTCATGTGATCGGCTTCTGTCACAATCGCCACCCGAAGCCTGGCTTCATATGGTTTCATGGCCAGAATCTGTAAGAGACGGCGAATCTGATCGATCACAATCTCTGATTTTTCCGGCCGTATCAGTATGACATCCGGATGCTGCCCGGTTTCAATTTTTCTGCATGACGGACAGCCCCCGCATGGTTTGGGGTGGCTGCTTGACCAGGCAGTAAATGTGGATGAACCGATATTGTTGGAGGATAGGGATTCAACCGTCGAAGAACAGTTATATGTCTTCGCAAACGCAATGGCGGATCTCAGCTTGCCAACTCCCCTGATTCCGGTAAACAGCAGGGAATTTGGAATGCGATGATTGTGAATCAGTCGGGTTAAGGCGCCAATCGCATGCGCCTGGCCGACGATACCGTCAAACCCGCTCACGATCTTAATGATTCACTCTTTCCTTGAGTTCTTTTCCAGATTTGAAAAAAGGGAGTTGTTTTGGTTTGATAGATACTTTTTCTCCGGTTTTGGGATTTCTGCCGATATAGCTTTTATACTGTTTAACATAAAAGCTGCATAATCCCCGTATTTCGACGCGATCCTCCTCAGCCAGAGCATCCGTCATGCTGTTGAAAAAAATTTCAACTATTCTGGCGGCCTCTGCCTTGGAAATATCCGCCTCGGTTTTCAACGCCGAGATCAATTCCAGTTTATTCATTCATCCTCCTTGAATCTGAGCTTTCAGATATTCGCACTATTCGCGCATGACGGTATTTGAAGAATTACTTGATTAGATAGCCATAAAATAAAAATATGTCAAGTAGTTATAGATTCATTGTATCGTTATTTGCATTTTATCCTTTTAAACAGTATATCCGAAGGGCATCACGTTCACGCTTATCGGCGTGAAAACGGTTGTATCCCTGTCAAGATAAAGATTTTGGGTGCGTTATCGGTCGGGGATGACCGACAACGGACTATCCCCTCCTGTTCCCTTCCCAAAATCATCTTACAAGCTAAAGTCGCTCAATATCGAACTCATTTACCTCAACTGCCGCAAACTGACCCAGCGCATCGATTTGAACAATCACCCGGTTTTTTCCCCGATATCGTTTAAAAAAGCCACGAATTCCGGAAAACGGCCCATCCACCACAATGACCGGATCACCTGGTTTCAAATTTTTGCCGATGGTAATGTCACCGGTGTTTGAGGTCATGATTCGCAAAGAATCGATGCTCTCATCCGGAACCGGGATCGGACCGTCTGCACCGCCGATCAGACGGACGACCCCGATCGTTTTCAGCATCTCGATATGCATGTCCGGATCCAGGCTGGTTTTAACAAACAGATAATTGGGAAACAGCGGCGGATGCAGTATGACGCTTCTGTCCCGCCGTTTGCTTGGGACCGAAATCGTTGGCAGAAAAACGTCGAAGGATTTTCGAATCAGCCCCTCGCAAACCGTGTTTTCATATCGGGTTCGTGTAAGGAGCACATACCAGGCCAGATCTGTCAGCATCCTGATGTTCCGGATTTTTCATGAAGATGACCATACACAGCCTGCATTGTCATATGCACCAGAATCATATGCATATCTTCAATTTTCTGCATATCGTCACTGGGAGTCACGATTGCCAGATCAACCATATGGGACAGCCTGCCGCCGGAATAACCGGTTAAACCGATCGTGTATCCCCTATTTTCTCTGGCATACTGGATTGCATTGAGAACATTGGGCGAATTGCCACTTCCGGAAATTCCAATGACCAGATCTCCCGGAACAAAAAAATTTTTCAACTGTTCAACAAAAACAGCCGCATAGTCCAAATCATTGGCCAATGCCATAATCGTGGGCAGACTGTCATTCAGGCAGATTACCCTGAATTTCTTTTTGAGATCCAGACAGCATCCCTTGTTGATATCACATGCAAAATGTGACGCAGTGGCTGCCGAGCCGCCGTTTCCCATCACAAAAATGCCATGGGCATCGTGATAGGCATCCAGCAATTTTTCGACCAGTTGCTGAAACCGTTCCATATCGAAGCGATCCAGCAGACCGCATAATTCCCCGATATAATTTTTAGAAAATTCCGGAATGTTCACAACTATCCTTTCAGGTTAACCAGTTGAAGGGCCATGCCATTCAGACTGTGCCGCCAAATATGCTTCAGGCGACCCGATATCCCGAATATATTCCGGAATCAGGTAGCCAAACATGCGCCCTGTCAAATTGGGCAAAACATCATATCCCAAATCCAGAACCTCTGAACTGAAACGATATACTTCTGATGGAAACCGGTCAAACAGTTCGCCGGAACTGACATATATCCCGGCATTGGCCAGATCACTTCCCGGTTCAATTGGTTTTTCGGTAAATGAAAGAATCCGGAAATGGCTGTCAAGTGAAACGATGCCGCACGCCCTAGGATTCGGAGACCGGAAAAGACCCATGGTAAAAATTCCGCCGGACAACTGGATATGGCGATGAAACGCGATCATCCGTTCAAGATTGATATCGGTCAGATTGTCGGCATAGGCAATGACAAACGCGTCTTCATCACACACAAAATCCCGCCTGGCCCAAAGCGTCCCGGCACTGCCCAGAAGTCGGGGCTCAACAAAGGGCGTCATATGAACCGGTGTTTCAGGCTGATACGTTTCGATCCAGGTCAAAACCTGGTCTGCATGAACATGCACATTGATCAATACCTCATGAATGCCGTACTGTTCAAACAGGTCGATCCATATTTGGAGAAGCGGTTTACCCTGTATGGGAATCAGGCATTTGGGCGTATGATCGGTAAAGGGTTTAAGCCGTGTTCCTTTTCCTGCTGCCAGAAGAAACGCTTTCATCCCGTCGCATGTGCCTTTCGAATAACCTGAAGCCGCTTCATATGCGTTTCGGCATAGTCCAGGATATCGCTATGATTTTGCTGATGAATCAGATAATTCCAGTAACTTTTTATGCTGTCATAAACCGTACGAACCGGCTGCCATCCAAGGGACAAAAGCTTATCAACATCGGAAAATATATGCCGGGTATCTCCATATCGATAATAACCGTCCATGATCGGAGAAAGCCTTTTTTCAATTGTCTGCTGTATGGCTTCATAGAATTCATTGACCGTCCAGGCCTGATTTCCACCCACATTGAACACCTGATAATTGGCCCGATCATCCTCAAGGACAATCAGATTGGCGGCCACTACATCCTGAATATTGACATAATCCCGTATCTGACAGCCATCCTCATAGATCAGGGGCGGTCGATTCAACAGGAGTGACAGGGAAAAAATCCGCATGGCCCCGGAATAGGCATTGTAAAACGATTGGCGCGGCCCCTGAACAATGGAATAGCGCATGGCAACAGAAGGGATACCATACCGGGAGCCCAGATGAATGGCAATGTTTTCCTGAGACTGTTTGGAGATGGCATACGGGTTGCATGGATTCATGACCGTTTCATTCGAAGGCTGCCAGGACAGGATCTGTCCGCAGTTGGGGCAGCGATGGTGCCATTCTCTCCGGGACAACTGGTCTTCCAGTCGAATGGACGGATAAACATCCCGTTGATCCATATTGGAGCAATTCGGACACCGGTATCGTCCTTCTCCCATGACGGCCTGGCTAGCGGCGACAACTACTTTTTGAATCCGATTCATCATGCCGGTTTCGACCAGTATCTCATAGAGCAGTGCGGTTGAAACCGAATTCACCGAAAAAAAAGTGGAAAAATCCGTCAGATAATCCTGATACGCCGCAAAATGATAAACCGCGTCCACACCTTTCAATGCCTGAACCAGAGTATCCTTATTCCGGACATCCCCTTGTATGAACTCGACATCCGGTCCGATATATAAAGGCTTTCCATATGGATGAACCGTGGGCTGGAGACTATCCAGAATTCGAATCTCATGGCCTGTTTGAAGCAGGGCATCTGCAGTATGGGATCCGATGAATCCGGCGCCGCCGGTAATGAGTATTTTCATAATGATGGGATGTCGTATTATTTGCTGGAGTAGGACGTGTCATCAAAAATGATCTTGCTGCCACTCTCTTCCACCATGAATGGCAGCTCACGATAGCCCTGCATGGCTTCAAAAACCCGGTTCTGGGATTCACGTGGAACAATCAACATTAGAAATCCGCCCCCACCCGCACCGGCAATCTTTCCGGCCAATGCACCTGCAGCAAGTGCTTTTTCATACATGGCATCAATCTCCGAATTGGATATGCCACTGGCCAATTGCTGTTTAAGCCGCCAGTTTTTATCCAGAAGGTCCGCGCAGGCGTGGATATCGGCACATTCCATGGCCTGAACAAATGGATTGACAAGGGATACCATCTGCTTCATCAAACCGACTGTGCCATCATTTTGGTAGTTGGCCTTCTGTCTTGATAAAATGGTATCGGCACTCCGTGTCATGCCGGTGAAATACAGAAGCAGGGATGAGGCAAATTTCCGTCTGGCTGAACCAGTCATACAAACTGGCCTGCGCTCGGTAATATCGTTTGTATGAAAAATAAACTGATTGACGCCGCCATATGCGGCCGCATACTGATCCTGCCTGCCAATCGGTTTATTCAGTATATCAATTTCAATCCGGCAGGCATCCCGGGCCAGGTTCTCTGCGGTAATCAGGGTGTTTTGATACGCGTACAACGCATGTAAAAGCGCCACTGTGATGGAACTGGAACTTCCCAGTCCGGAACCGGATGATGGCACATCTGCCAGAGTGGTTATCTCGATTCCCCGGTCGACCCCGGTAATTTTCATGGCCTCGCGAACCAGGTCGTGACGGATGTCATCAACCGATTTTACACACTCCTTTTTGGAATAATTGATATAGATCAGGTCATCGAAACGCTCTTTGACAATAGCATAAACAAATTTATCAATGGCGGTACAGATGACCTGTCCCGTGTATTTGGAATAATAATCCTTGATATCGGATCCCCCGCCCACAAAACTCAGGCGGAGAGGTGTTTTTACGATAACCATATTAAGGGTGTCCAGTCAGAACAGGTTTGGAATATGCTGTCGTCTCATGGCTATTATCATTACACCGGATAGACAAGTCTTGAGATATTTCCAAAGCCGCTTTGATTTCAAAGGGCTTTGGAAATAATTTTTGCAGTCTTCACACATAACGGAGAATGGCGTAAATACACGGCAACAGAGATGCTACTGGGCGGAAATGATCTGATAGGGTGATCCCAACATGGTATCCCGACCACCGAATATGTCCTCAAACTCCCGGCTTGGAGAGCCGCTGCCAAAACCACCCAGTCCAAACAGATTGATCAGAAAGACATATCGCTTGTCATCGATTTCATCGATATACCGCATGTCAAGAGACCAACACTGCGCAAAGTATTTCAGGCCAAAACCGGTCTGGATCCTCTGGCTGTCATGGATATTATGTTCATAATCCGTATATGCCTTGATACTGTCAGACAGCTTGACCAGAAGATTGGTATAGATGGATTCACTCAGATCCTGTGAATACCGGTATTCCACAAAAATTTGATCCCCCCGTCCATCAGAAACCATTGTGCCGACATTATGCGACTCAAAATCGCCACGATAATGGGAATATTCCGCATCGGCTTGCAACGTCAGATGTCGATACGGTGAAAACTGAATCTCCCCATAAATCGGGGTGAAGGGTTCGGGATCATTTTGATTGGCCAGGTTGATATCATAGCTCTGCTCCAGGTAGAACCGCAAAAACTCTGAATAGGCGTATCCAAAGGGTTTGATGGATGATTCACCCGATTCCGGTGATGCGGTACGTGGCTTCAGTTTGGATATAAACGTATTGGTCAGCGAATACGTGATGATGTTTTCTTCATCAATTCTGTCGATTCGATCAAAATAGGGGTATTCGTCCTGGTTGTACTCCGGAACATATGTATAGATAATACGGGGCCTGATCACATGCTTCAGGCGGTCAACTTTTTGTCCGGCTATGCTGAACACCCTGAAGAACTCGGTCGACAGATCCAGGCCAACATCATAAATGCTTCGGCTCATCGTGCTGTTGCTGTCATCCGGGTTCTCGTCAAAGTTATCCACATACCAGGCGGTCTGGCGGGCACCAACCGACGGCTCGAATGTGAAATAATTTTTAAAGCGATATGGATAATACATTCTGGGATAAATGTCTGCGCGCTGTCCGCGCGTGCCGTCTTTTCGAAAAAAATTGGTGTATTCCGAATTGAGATCAAAATAAAGCGGTGTGGAAGAAATGGGTTTTTTGGAGCCATAAAACTGGACATAGGGCAGCTTCTGAAGGGTCGGGTCCGTATCATACCATCGTCTGTAAACGACATCGTCATACCAGCGAACCTCGGTGTTCAGACCGTATCCGGTCCAGTATTTGCTGACGTTCAGCCGGTTGACCCGTACCCGATCATTATAATCATCCAGATCCCGTCCAAAATATTTGAAAAAGTCGATATCGCTTTCATCGAACCCCATATAGCCGTTCCGGAATTCCTGAAGATAGTCCTGATCGCTGACAATATCCAGATCAAGTTTGGCATAAAACCGGTTCGGAAGCGCCTGATCATGCTTCATGCGAAACCAGTACCGGTCGGAATTGGGTCTGAATTCATTATCCTGTGGATATCCCCAATCCTGACTGGATGAGCCGGTTCCATCATCGATTTTTTTATCGTCCATAAAGTTGAACCGCATCGTACCCTTGGATTCATCATCCAGGGCATACCGGTACTCCGCCCCAAACATCTCTCCCCTCTGGGTGATATGATCGATATAAAATGTCGCATCAGAACTGTCGCTGATAGCCCAGTAAAAGGGTTGCGTGTATTCAAAGCCGTTCCGTTCGGAATAGGCAAATTCCGGCGCCAACAAACCGGACTGCCGTTTGATTTTGGCGGGAAACATCATATAAGGCGAATACAGAACCGGCACATTTTGGGCATAAAACGCTGCGTTCTCAACCGTGCCATATCCTTCTATCGTGACATTCATCTTTCTGCCCGTGATTTTCCAGGCCGGTTTGGGGCCGTCACAGGATGTCAGGCTGGCCTGTTCTGCGCTGTAGGTTTGATCTCCAGTTTTTTGAAGCTTGTTGCCACTGATGTAAAAATGATTCTGTTTGAGAAAAATTGTTCCGTCATAAAGGGTTCCGGTTTCAGAGGCCAGATTGATATCCAGTTGGTTTCCAGTCAAGACATCCTCGCCGGCAGTCATCAGAACATGGCCGCTGGCATGCGCATCCATATTCTTATGATTAAACCGGACAAAATCCGCCGATAATTTTTTGTTTTCCTTGGTAATGGTAACATTGCCTTTGGCGATATATTCTTCGGTTTTTTGATCATACGTCAGTTCGTCCGCTGCAATATGCCAGGGTTTGTTGGGGTCATCTTTCAGAAGATTGCCTTGGCTGTCGGTAAACGCGAAGCCCATTGGCGGAATGGCAAGAAGAAGACATGCCCAGATTACCATGACCGAAAGGATGGTTTTCTGGAAATATTTTCGCGAAATGACGTGTCTGGTCAAATTATCTGAATATATCGGCATGGAGATTCTGTTTCCAAAAGCTGAATGTGATCTGAAAAATATCGCGGCCTTTTTGTACGGCAGCTCTCTGACCGACCCTGAATCACCCGGCGGTCTTGATAAAACGGGTTGTCAGTGGAATTTTTGGCTAATAAAGCGTACTCACGGGAAAAAGTCAAGTTTTTGTTATACAAATGGATTTCAATTTTTGGCCGGTTTAATTTTATTGAATAGATTCCGGTTTAATTTAATCTGAATGATGCTATAATATTAAAATAAGGAAACGTGAATCATCATTCAGGATTATTAATATGCGCATTCTGCTGACCAACGATGACGGTATTTTTTCATCTGGACTGAAAGCCCTTCTCGCTCATTTTAAGCAAAATCATACGGTTATGGTGGTTGCCCCTGACCGGGAAAGAAGTGCTGTCGGTCATGGCATCACCCTGCATGAGCCACTTCGGGCCATGCGCGTTCGACTGAATCAGAATCATGAGGGGTACGCAGTCAATGGCACGCCTGCCGACTGTATCAAGCTGGGAATCATGGAACTGATGGCAGAACGCCCGGACATCGTGATTTCAGGCATCAATCCCGGCGCCAACATCGGCATCAATGCCCACTACTCCGGTACCGTAGCCGCAGCTCGGGAAGCTGCCCTGTACAGGCTGAAGGCCATCGCGGTATCCGTGGATGGCACGGATACCGCCGCATATACCGAAATCGTTGATTTTGTGGAAAGATTTGCCAAACAATTGATTCAGACAGACACGGCACCCGGAACATTTTTAAATATGAATATTCCCATTTCCCGTTTTTCCCAGATAAAAGGAGTTCGTATCACACGACAGGGGCATTTTTCCGTCATTGATGGATTTGAAAAACGGGTCGATCCCCGAAATCGTACCTATTACTGGCAAAAAGTGACCGGTGCACTGGATGGTATGGATACCGATATGGATGGTTTTGCCTTAAAGGAAAATTATATTTCCATCACACCCATGACCTGCGACATGACGGATTACCGTGCCATGACCGAAATGATGCAATCGGAGATATTAACCTGTCGGAAACAGGAATGCATATGAGCCTGAAAAAACAGTTTGTTCAGAATATCACGGAGGGCGAAACGGTTGAGGATGTATTCCTGGCATCAGACAAAACCATTTCTCAGAAGCGGGACGGTCAATCCTATCTGAGGCTGACATTAAGTGACAAAACCGGTTCACTGAAAGGCGTCATGTGGGATCATGCGGACGCGGTTCGAACGCGATTTTCTTCCGGCGATTTTGTTCAGATCAAAGGCGTGGCATCCGCATATCAGGGTACCCTTCAGATAACGATAAAAAGCCTGACAAAATGCCAGCCGGAGTCGGTTGAAATCGCCAGTTTTGTTCCCGCCACCCAAAAAGATGTGGATGTCATGTTTGACAGACTGAAACGTCTGGCGGAATCCATTCAAAGTCAGTGGCTCAAGGCACTGTTTCAGGAATTCTGGAGCGATTCGGATTTCGTTCAACAGTTTAAAACGGCACCGGCAGCAAAACAGATGCACCACGCCTGCATCGGCGGTCTACTGGAGCACACCCTGTCCGTTGCGTTGTTGGCAGAAAAAGTGGCATCCCACTATGCCGGAATCAACCGGGATTTGCTTTTGGCCGGTGCGATTCTTCATGATATCGGGAAAATACAGGAATTCGATTATCGAACCACCATCGATTACACATCGGCGGGAAGACTTCTAAGCCACATCATCATCGGCATTCACATACTGGACGAAAAACTGGACAGGATTGGTCCGGTACCTGAAGAAGACGCCATGCTTTTACGGCATCTGATGGTCAGCCATCATGGGAAAAAAGAATTTGGATCACCCGAAGCGCCCAAGACAATAGAAGCTCTGGTCCTGAATTATGTTGATGAAATCGACTCGAAAGTCGCAGCCGTTCGGGAAACCATCAACGCAACCGATGCAGGCGAAAAATGGACTCCCTATCATCGAATTCTGGAACGACATTTTTATATCAGTGAAAAACCGGAATCGCCCGGGATCACCTGAAAAACGATATCCCCTGCCGATAACGCTCCCAAAATCTTTATCTGGAAAACGATATTAAAAGGGCTGGTTCATCGGAGCAAAGGCACAAAGTTGTCTAACTTGCCTGCCCGTGCGCTGCATACGGACAGGTCTGCCATTCATAATTTACCACTTTACTTTTTAATATCCGATATGATAAATTTCCGGATTCTTAAATGACTGATACAAAGAGTGAATGCTTTCTTGTTTTCAAACTGAATGCGGTTGCTATCAAAACACACCAGAAGGTTGCGCCATGAAAAAAAAAGATCTGGACTATTTCAGAGAGTATCTGAATAATCTGTTGGAAGAGCTTCTGAGCCAGGCTGACGAAACCGTTTCCGGAATGACGACGCCCAAAGAAAATTTTCCGGACCCGACAGACCGCGCATCATTGGAAGCGGATCGCAACTTCATGCTTCGAATCCGGGATCGGGAAAGCAAATTGATTATTAAAATCAAAAAAGCGATGGAACGGATTGAAAACGGGACATTTGGTGTATGCGAGGGATGCGGTGAGGATATATCCGTGGAAAGACTCAAGGCCAGACCGGTCACCACGCAATGTATCGACTGCAAGATGAAAGAGGAGGCTTTTGAAAAAGCCCTTGGGATATAACGCGGATGACCGTATTGATCTTCATGTTCATTCGACCGCATCAGATGGATCATTGACCCCGAATGATATCCTTTGCCTGGCATCCCGTCTTCAAATACGGGTCATTTCCCTGACGGATCATGATACGCTGGATGGCTATAACCAGATTGACGCCGATCTGGCTTCTGATATTCAGATTGTGACCGGCGTCGAAATCAGCGTAGATATTCCCTCGACTTTTTTGATTTCCGGTGGATGTCATATTCTGGGATACGGCATCCGTCTCGATGACCCGGATCTGAACCACGCACTGTCAACGCTGCGGAAGACCCGAAAAGACAGAAATCCGAAAATTATCGAGAGACTCAATCAGTTGGGATTTCCCCTCGGCATGACGGATGTCTGTCAGGACATCGGAGACGCTCAGCTTGGCAGGCCCCATATCGCCCAGGCCATGGTCGAAAAGGGGTTTGTTCATTCCATTGATGAGGCATTTGACCGATATCTTGGAACTGGAAAACCGGCCTATGTCAACAAATACCGGCTGGATGTGGAAACCTCAATCCGTTTGATTCGACATGCGGGCGGTGCGCCGGTTTTGGCCCATCCCGGTCTGCTGAAAGCCGATTCTTTTGAACAGATTGCGGCTTTGATTCACCGGTTTTGCCAGTTTGGTCTGGCCGGACTTGAAGTGTTCTATCCAGAACATACCCCTGAAGATATGGATCGTTTCACGACACTTGCCCATCAGACAGGTTTGATCATGACCGGCGGAACCGATTTCCATGGCCGCCTGAAACCGACGATTCAACTGGGCTTGGGAGAGGGTGATTTTTTTGTCCCCTATACCCTATATGAAAACCTTTTAAGCGTCATTCAAAAACCGCACAATAACCCCATCGTTTAACCATAAATGATTCCAATGCACCCGTCTTCTTTTGAGGCGCTTGAAGAGCGGCTTCATTATAAATTTTTCAATCCGGATTTGCTTCAGGAGGCGCTTCGCCACAGCTCGTATGTGAACGAGCACCCCGATCAGGAGCCGGACAATGAACGACTGGAATTTCTGGGAGATTCAGTTGTCAATCTGATCATCAGCGACCTGTTGATGAAACGAAACCCGCCCATCAAAGAGGGAGAGATGACACGGATGAGATCCCAGTTGGTGAGTGAATCCGGCCTTTCCAGTATTGCCAGAATGCTGGAACTGGGACATTTTATTCAATTGGGAAAAGGGGAAAGCCAGTCAAATGGTCAAGAAAAAAACTCCATTCTGGCGGATGCGATGGAGGCGTTGATCGCAGCGGTTTATATGGACAGCGGCTTTTCATGTGCCTATGCCATGATGGAACGTCTGATCTCCCCCTTTTTGCCCGCTGATCAAACAGCTCTATCCGGGCAGGATTATAAAAGCCAGTTGCAGGAACTGCTTCAAAGCGCCCAAAAATCCACACCCGAATATCAGGTGGTTGGCGAAACCGGACCAGATCATGATAAAACATTTATCGTTCAGATTACCATAGACCGTATTCAGACACAGGGTTTTGGAAAAACCAAAAAACTGGCGGAACAGAATGCCGCAAACAATGCGCTTCAACTCCTTTCGGAAATCAGTGGATAACCCGACTTCCCGGCCGCTGATCATTCCGATCTTTATCCCCCATGCCGGTTGCCCCCACCAGTGTGTATTCTGCAATCCGCGCGCCATCACCAGCATCGATGCCCGGATCCCTTCCAGAACAGATATCGTTCAATTTGTTGAATCGTTTTTGCGTTACAGCCACGTGAAGCGCTCTCCTGTCGAAATCGCATTTTATGGGGGCAATTTTTTAGGCCTCTCTCCAGGCATGATCAATCATCTGCTGGATGCGGTCCGCCCATTCATCGACCAGAAGCGGGTTCAGTACCTTCGATGCTCCACCCGTCCCGACACCATTTCCCCGGAAACCCTCGACAGGCTGGCAAGGTTTCCCTTTACCGTCATTGAAATCGGCGTTCAGTCAATGGATGATTCGGTTCTGGCACTCTCCCAAAGAGGGCATACGGCCCAGAATTCCCGGGATGCAATGTCGCTGGTAAAGGCCGGTGGTTATCGGGTCGGCGCACAACTGATGAGCGGATTGCCCGGTGACAGTGCAACTGGCGCTTTCACCACCGCATCGCGCGTAGCAGATATTGGGCCGGATTTTGTCCGGATTTACCCGACAGTGGTCTTAAGAGGCAGTCTCCTGGAAAAATGGTTTGCAGAAGGGCGGTATTGGCCATTGACCCTTGAGCGGGCCATCGAGCAGGTTAAATCCATGCTGCGCGTGTTTCAATGCAAACAGATTCCGGTAATCCGGATGGGGCTTCAGCCAACAGAAGCCCTGATGCAATCCGATGAAATTCTGGCTGGCCCGTTTCATCCCGCATTCGGGCATCTGGTGGTTGCCTCTCATTTTAAGGATATGGCCCGTGACATTCTGGATCGATGGACATCAACGCCTTCTTCCATTCGAATTCATGTCAATTCCCGGAATGAATCCAATATACGCGGACAGAAAAATGAAACCATTCACTATTTGAAGCACCGGTATCAAATCCGGCATATCGATGTTATTCTTGACAATTCACTTTCGGCAGACGATATCGAAATAACGTGAGCGTGTGGTTTGGGGAGAACTGATTTTTTGCGACACCCATGTCCTATCCAGTCTGAAACCCACGTATTTTATTCTTGACGATTTTTTCATTGGCTGTATTGTAGCTATATATCAGGAAGTCTATATTCATTAACCAAAGGAGGATGACCATGAGACGACAATTTGCATTTGCAGGTGTTCTGCTGTTGATTCTGTTTTTGGGAATGGCTGGATCTGATGCATTTTCTGCCGATCCGATCAAGGTGGGAATTATTGACTGCTACACGGGCCCCCCCAGCACGTATACCAATGATGTCCGGGATGCTTTCAAGCTGGCGGTTGATAAAATAAATGCCAAGGGCGGGGTACTGGGCAGAAAAATCGAATTTACGACACGGGACACCAAGTTCAAGGTTGATCTGGGCATCAGCGCAGCCAAAGAGCTGATCATGAAGGAAAATGTGAACCTCTTGATGGGCACCATTAACAGCGCGGAAGCTCTGGCCATTTCCGATCTCTGCAAAACCGAAAAAATTCCATTTCTGGTGACATTTTCAAAAAGCGAAGCCATCACCGGTGCAAAAGGGCATCGGTATGTCTTCTCAATGACCGAGAACACGGCAATGGCCGGAAAATCGGCTGCTACAGCCCTCTCCCAAAAACCCTATCTCAAATACTGGATTGCCGGAGACGACTATGAATATGGTCACGCCATTGCAGACGGGGTATGGAACAATCTGAAAAAATTGAATCCGAAGGCAGAGCTTTTGGGACAGACATGGTGGAAGGTCGGTGAGCCGGATTTTACACCTTATATTTCATCGATTCTGGCGGCCAAACCCGATGCGGTCATCGTGGCAACAGGAGGCGCCAGTTGTGTCCCGTTTCTGAAAGCGGCCAAAGCCACCGGTTTCAATGAAAAGGTTCCGTTTTACATGCACACGGCCACCGAGTTGTCAACCCTTCAGCCACTGGGTCTTGATGCACCGGAAGGCGTTCTGGGAACATCCAATTATTTTTATTATTTCCCCGAAACACCGGAAAACAAACAGTTTGCGGATGAATTTCATAAAGCCTATGGCCGGTATCCCAAAGTCGGGGCACTGTATGGATATATAACGGCTGGTTTTATTGTGAAAGCCTATGAAAAAGCCGGTTCGGTCGATACCGAAAAATTTGTCGATGCACTGGAAGGCCTGACCGTTGACAGTCCCATTGGAAATTTGACGATCCGGGCCTTTGACCATCAGGTTATGCTGCCCATGTATATGGGAACCACCAAAAAAATGGCGGGGTATGATTTTCTGGTGGCATCGGATATAATCACAATTCCCGGAGAAGCGGTCATGCCGACAATTGATGAGATCAAAAAAGCCAGAGGGCAGTAAATGGATGGTGCATCCCAACTGACGATTCAGTCTCTGGCTCAGCAGATCCTGGTGGGCCTGAGCCGAACGACCATTCTGTTCATCGTTTCTTCCGGGTTGAGCCTGGTGCTTGGGGTTCTGCGAATTCCCAATCTGGCGCATGGATCGTTTTATATGATCGGGGCCTTTATGGCCTATACCATTGCAACGGCTGTGGGCGGGGCGTGGGGGTTCTGGATGGCACTGATTCTGGGTCCGCTTTGCGTGGCGGTGGTCAGCCTGATCATGGAACGGGGGCTGTTTTGCCACCTCTATGACAGAGAGCATCTGATGCTGTTGCTGTTCACGTTCAGTTTTACCCTGGTGTTTGGCGATCTGGTCAAACTGATCTGGGGTTCGGATTACCGATCCATGCCGGTTCCGGAGATTTTTCAAGGCAGTCTTACCCTCTTCGGGCTTTCACTGCCTCGTTATAACGGATTTCTTCTGATCATCGGGCCGGTTGTGGCCGTGGGCCTGTGGCTTTTGATTCAGAAAACCCGGATCGGGAAAATCGCCCGGGCCGCGGCGGTAGACCGGGAAATGGTAGGCGCCGTAGGAATCAATGTCAGCCTGATTTTTTCTGCGGTGTTTGTCATCGGCTGCTTTCTGGCCGGACTGGGTGGTGCACTGGTCGCGCCCACCCAGAATATCACCCAGGGCATGGATCATTCAATTATCATCGAAGCCTTCCTCATCGTTATCGTGGGCGGACTTGGCAATATATGGGGCGCGCTTCTGGGGGCATTGATTTTTGGACTGACGCATTCCATTGGAATTCTGCTGTTTCCGCAGTTTTCGATCGTGCTTCCCTATGTGGCGGTGGTAAGCATTCTCATGTTTCGACCCAAGGGACTGTTGAAATCGACCTGGTAAAACTGTAATCAAACGATTTATCCGGAAAGCCATGATCCAGAATCAACCCAGCCATATCCGTTCAACAATTATTTGGATTGCCGCAGCGGGATCGATTTTTCTCTGTCTGCCGGCCGTGCTCTCCCGGTATTATGTCTATCTGCTGTCGCTCATTTTTGCAACCGGTCTGCTGGCCACCAGCCTGAACCTGGTGCTGGGATTTGGTGGCATGTATCAGTTTCATCATGCGGTATTTTATGGCATTGGCGCCTATACCGTGGCCTTGATTCTGACAAAAACCGGTCTTCCGGTGTGGATCGGATTTACAGCCGCACCGGTGGTAGCCGGATTCATGGGGCTTTTGATCGGCGCCATCTGTGTCCGGCTTTCCAAACTTTATTTTGGTATGCTTCAAATTTCCTTGGGTTCCCTGGTCTGGGCCGTTGTGTTCCGGTGGTATTCCTTTACCGGTGGGGATGATGGCATTCACGGCATCTCACTTCCTGCGACGATCACCACGGGAAAAGGCGCCTATTATTTTGTTTTAACCGTATCTGCGGTCAGCCTGTTGATTCTGTATCGAATTGTCATCTCTCCATTTGGCAGAACGTTTCAGGCCATAAGGGACAATCCGGTCCGGTGTGAAGCCATAGGCGTCAATGTCCGTCGTCACCAGTTGACAGGAGAGGTTATCGCCGCATCGTTTGCAGGCATTGCAGGCGCGCTGTTTGTCGTGGTGGAAGGGTCGGTATTTCCGGAATTGATGTTTTGGACACTTTCGCTTGAAATATTGATCATGTGCCTGTTGGGAGGCTGGTTTACATTTTGGGGACCCATGCTGGGGGCTGCCATCATCGTGATGCTTCGAACCGTTGCCGGAAGCTACACCGAATACTGGACAATGATCCTGGGCATTGTGCTGATGCTGCTGATTTTCTTTTTGCCAGAGGGAGTTCTGGGCTATTTTCAGAAAATCTATCGCCATGCCAGGGGAAAACAGCCGATTCGGGAGATGGAATAATATGCTGCGCGTAGAGCACCTTCAGAAATCCTTTGACGGTTTTATGGCCGTAGCAGACGCCAATCTTTACGTTGCTCCCGGCGAGGTGATTGCGGTTATCGGTCCAAACGGCGCGGGAAAAACCACCCTGTTCAATCTGATCACCGGGCAGATTCAACCGGATAAAGGACAAGTTCTGTTTCAGGGTCAAAACATTTCCGGAATACCGCCATATGCCATCTGTCATTCAGGTATCTGCAGGTCGTTTCAGATCGTCAACATTTTCAATCGACTGACAGTTTTTGAAAACGTTCAGGTGGCGGTTCTATCCCATCAAAAGAAAACGGGAAATTTGTTCCGGTCTGCCAGATCGCTCTGTATTGAAGAAACGATGAAAATTCTGGAACATGTCGGTCTGGCCGGCCAGTCAAACCGTGTCAGCGGCACGCTGTCTCATGGCGATCAGAAGGTGCTGGAAATCGCCATTTCTCTGGGCAACGCACCAAAACTTCTGATTCTGGATGAGCCCACCGCGGGAATGTCCGCGGAAGAAACCGCCCGGTCCTTGGCGCTGATGAAGCGTCTATCCGCTGAGTTGGGGATCACCATACTCTTCTGCGAACATGACATGGATCTGGTCTTTGCGATTGCCAGCCAGATCATGGTCATGCAGCAGGGAAGAACGATCGTTCAGGATACCCCGGACCAGGTTCGAAATAACAGACTGGTTCAGGACGCCTATCTGGGAGGATGTTAAATGCTGCTTGAAGTCATTGGCATCCATACGTATTACGATCTCAGCCATATCCTTTTTGATATAACCCTGTCTGTTGACTCCGGTGAAATTGTCTGTCTTCTGGGAAGAAATGGCGCTGGCAAAAGTACCACCATGAAAAGCATCATCGGCCTGACCCCGCCAAAAACCGGATCGATTCGGTTCAGAGGCACCGAGTGCATGGGGAAAAAGCCCTATAAACTGGTACGAATGGGGATTGGATATGTGCCGGATGACCGGCGGGTTTTTGCCGATCTGACCGTTTCTGAAAATCTTGAAATCGTTGGCCGAAAAGCCCTGAAAAGCGGTCCCTGGAATCAGGATGCGGTTTATGATTTTTTCCCGGCACTTCGAAAAATTGATTCCCGGCGCGCCGGCTTCTTAAGCGGCGGCGAACAGCAAATGCTGACCATTGGTCGGGCGCTGATGACCAATCCCGATCTGCTGCTTCTGGATGAACCCACCGAAGGGCTGGCACCACTGGTGGTGAGAATGCTGGAAGAGCAGATTCGGGAGCTGAAACATCGCGGCATGACCATCCTGCTGGCCGAGCAGAACCAGAAGACAGCCCTGTCCCTCAGCGACCGGGCCTATGTTATTGATAACGGAATGATCCGTTATCATGGAACCATCGATGATCTGACTGGAAATGAGTCGATTCGGCAGAAATATCTCTGTCTGTGATCGGTCGGACAATATATTTTTGAAAGGCACATCCATGGGAGAGCCGGATTTAAAGAACTGTATCGGAACCGATCAGTTTGCAGATCATGTGGGAATTGAATTGTTGGATGTTCAGCCCGGCCGGGCGATTGCCAGGCTTAAAATTGAAAATCATCATTTGAATGGCCTCGGCCGGACTCAGGGCGGTGTCGTGTTTACGCTGGCGGATCTTGCCTTTGCCGCCGCATCCAATTCCCATGGCATTGCAGCAATGGCCATCAGCGTAAACATTTTTTTTGTCAAAGGCACCTCGGCCGGATCAATTTTAACGGCTCAGGCAATTGAAATTTCACGCAATTCAAAGCTTGCGACCTATCAGGTGGATGTTCTGGATGAAACCAACAGCCGGGTGGCCAGTTTTCAGGGAATGGTGTATCGGAAAACGCCGGCTCCTTCCAATTGAATTGTGAAGCGGATCGAAATTGATGTGGGGTAAATGGTGCCTACCCACTGAATGTCAAGGAAAAAATAGAATGAATGAAGCGGTTTATGGCGGTATGGACATTCACCGGATCGATCCGCGCGTCAAACTGATTTCCATGGCCCTTATCAGCATTTCATGTGCCAGTACGCAAACATACGGCCTGATTCTCTTTTCCGGTCTGCTGATACTGATAATGACCCGAATCCGGCCGGGTGAACTATTTCGCGGCTATCGAATACTTCCATTTTTTCTGGTCCTGTCCGGTCTGTTTCTGGCCCGGGCCATCACCGTGAATGAAATTGGCAATGACTCATGGATTGACATGACGGTCACAGCAGACAGTCTGTGGAATGGCGTATGGGTATGCTGGCGGCTGATTGTTGTTACATTGGCTGGAATCATATTGATATCCACAACACCCATGTTTCAGATCAAGGCCGGGCTTGAATGGTTTTTACGGCCGTTTCCGCTGATTTCCGGGCAGCATATATCCACCCTGATCACCCTGATGGTCCGGTTTTTGCCCGTTATTCTGGAGGAAACTCAAAAGGTCAGTGACGCCCAGCAGGCCAGATGCATTCATGCGCGAAAAAATCCGGTTGCACGGGTCATGCATCTGGCGATGCCGGTTTTAAAGCGAACGATCCTGACTGCGGACAGGCTGACTGATGCCATGCAGTCCCGATGCTATAATGAAAATCGAACACGATATGATTTACATACCACCCGAACGGACTGGACGGCCTTCAGCATGGTCATCTGCATCTGCTTACTGACGATTCTGTTTTAAATGGGGATTTTTTGGGCGATGTATTGTCGCGGGAATAAAAAAGGGGTAATTCATCAAAAATGAATCCACCCCTGTATGATGTGTTGTTGTCAGGTTCTTAAATTTTGGTTACATCCTTCGCAGAGGGACCTCGGCTACCCATTTCAATTTCAAATGAGACCCGGTCGCCTTCTGCCAGGGTTCTGAATCCCTCCATCTGGATCGCCGAATGATGAACAAAAATGTCACCGCCTTCTTCCTGCTCGATAAATCCAAACCCTTTTTTGTCACTGAACCACTTTACAATTCCTTTTGCCAAAACACGTACCTCCTGTAATATAACAAGTTATCACTCGGGCCCCGGACAGAAATCCATGATCCTGAAAAACATATGACTGCGCTTATACAGCCGCACTCAAAGCCGGGACATTGTCATGGTCTTTTCTATATGCCGATAAAATTTATACGTCAAGACAAAAAATAAAGGGGATTTTGTCTATAACCGCCAGTAGGCGACGCCCAGACGCTTCGCTTCATCGGCTGAAAAAGCGGCCTTGACATCCACCAAAATGGCGGAATCGCCTGAACACAACCCGGAAATGGCTTTCAGCCCCATATCTCGGTACTCATCATGAAGGACGGATACAATGACCGCATCCACATTCCGAATGTGATGAAGCGGTGTCAGTTCCAGCCCATAATACCGGCTGGCCTCGGCCGGATCAGCCATCGGGTCATTCACCACGACATCCACGCCGTAATCTTTCAATTCCGATATGATATCCACCACCTTTGTATTTCGCAGGTCCGGAACATTCTCCTTGAATGTCAAACCCAGAATCGCCACCCGTGAATGACAGACCTGCTTGCATGCCGATATCAGCAGTTTGACCGTTTTTTCAGCCACATATTTGGCCATATTATCATTGATTCGTCTGCCTGCCAGAATCATTTCCGGATGATATCCCAGAGATTCGGCCTTGAATGTCAAATAATAGGGATCGACGCCAATGCAGTGTCCGCCAACCAGACCCGGCCTGAAATTGAGAAAATTCCATTTGGTTCCGGCTGCCTGAAGCACCTCCTGCGTGTCGATGTCGATTCGATCAAAAATCATGGCCAGTTCGTTCATCAGGGCAATATTCAGATCCCGTTGTGTATTTTCGATGACCTTGGCAGCCTCGGCCACTTTGATGGAAGACGCCCGATGAATACCGGCCAACGCGATCTTGCCATAAACACCGCACAAAAAGTCTGCTGTCTGGGAATCAGATCCGGATACAATCTTGACAATTTTATCCACCGTATGTTCCCGGTCCCCCGGATTGATCCGCTCCGGAGAATAGCCCACGGTAAAGTCTTTTCCCATTTTCAGGCCGGATTCCTGCTCGATGATGGGAACACAAACCTCTTCTGTTGCGCCGGGATAAACCGTGGATTCAAATGTCACGCAGGACCCGGCCTGAAGATGCCTGCCGACAATGGCTGATGCACTTTTCAGCGGCCTGAAATCCGGAATCCGGTATGCATCAATCGGCGTGGGAACAGCAACAATGATGAGCCTGCACTGACGAATTCGTGCCGGATTACAGGTAAATTCGATTTGAACCCTGGCCAGCTCTGGGCCATCAACCTCACAGGTTCGATCATATCCGTCGACCAGCTCCTGAATCCGATCGGTTTTCAGGTCATAGCCAACCACATCAAAATGCCGGGCCAGGTGGATTGCCAGCGGCAGACCCACATATCCCAGACCGATGACCCCGATCTTATCGTTTCTGGAAATTAATGATTCCAGGGAAACCATTGTTGACTCCTTGAATGCGATGGTTGTTTTACCGCCATGATGCGCCAGATATAGAATTTCAGAAGCCCTTGAACGGATAAATGAGCTGGGCGGTGGCGATATCAAATGGATAGACGATTTCCAGCGTGATCGTGCCATCCTTGTCTTTCTGATACTGGCCGATAATACCGGAACCCAGGTCGTTCTGCCCCGGCTCTTTTCCTGAAACTGCAAATTTGATGCCTTTCCAGGGGACAATCAGTTGATCACCTGGAATCATGATGCGGTTGCAGGCTTTCTGAATGGCGGCGGGTTCGGTCGAACCAGCCAGTTGAAGTACCTCCACCCATGTCTGAAGACCGGTAAAGGATCTGGCTGATGCACCATTCAGATCGTTTCCGACCTTTTGTCTATAAAGAAAGTTGACCTGATTGGACACGACCTTGATCAGTCCGACTTTGGGCGCAAACACGGTTCGGGTCAATACGCCCACGACGTCCTCGCCCAGGGTTGTCCGAAATTCCGGAGCTTCGAATCCGGCATTCTGTCCCCAGATAAGTCTGGGGGCGGCTTTTTCCGCCTTCAATGTCTTCACCATCAAAATAGCATCGGCGGCATAGGAGGCAAACAGCATGGCGTCCGGCTTGACGGATATGATGGACCGCACCTCGCTGGAGAGAACCGGGGATTTGGCGGCATACAGAAGGGATTTTTTCAGATTAAACCCGTATTCCTTGGCGTTGGTTTCAATCGCCTGAGATACCTGGGAACCCCATTCGGTTTTTTCACAGACCGAGGTCAGATTTTGAATCTGGTCTTTGGGAATGGCTGGAATGCCCCTGGATTTGCCTTCGGTGAGTCCTATTAAAAATTCAAAGAGGTCCCTGGTGAAGGTGTTGTCATGGGGTGTGGTTCGCCAGAACCATTTGAATCCGCGTTCGGTCAGGGCCGGAGATGTCGAGGAGCCGTTGATCATGGGGATGCCGTACTGTTCACAGACCGCGCTCACCGTTTTGGTGACCGCGCTGTGATAACAGCCCAGAATCCCGACGACGTTGTCGTTCAGGATCAGGTTTTTTGCCAGGTCCGCCCCCAGGGTCGGATTGCCTTCGTGATCCTTGAAAATCAACTCGATTTTAGCACCGCCCATTGAGGTGATGCCTTCACGTTTGGCCATATCCATGCTGATTTCCGGAATGCCGGCGTTGGCGATTTCGGCAGCCAGTTCAGCCCCGGCACGAAGTTCCCGGCCTTCTGCGGCCGCACCACCGGTCAGGGGATAAATGACGCCGATTTTGACAGATGGCGCTGCAAAGACAGGTGATGCACAGACAAGACCAACTGAAACCAGCAGAATGGTTGCCAGACGAGCTTTCATTGAAGGGTCCCCTTTTGTTCACGATTCATGTATCCCCCAGCAGACGGTCAAGCGCCTGAAAGCGCAAGATCTGTTCCATGCCGTAAGGGAAAAGACCGGCTTCAATCTCAGGTATGGTTTTTTCATGGGAAGATGATCCGTTTTTGGAGAAAAACTTGTCCGCGTAACAGATGATTTTTTCTTCGATGGTCACAGGCAGCATGTCACGGACCGGCATGGGTAGACTCCGGCTTTGAATTTCCTTCGCAGTGATACCGGTAGCCACATGGCGTTCACACACCAGGCCATGCCGAACCAGGCCCTCTTTTTCCAGAATATCCCGGCCCAGAATGCCATGACAGACATAGGGATGGGTGCCATGGCAGCCGATGAACGGCGCATTGCAATCCCCAATGCCGATGTCATGCAGCATGGCCGCCTGATGAATAAAGGTAATATCCGGTTTCAGATGACTGACCGATTGAGCGACCTGAAGGGATTTTTCAGAGACCATCTGCCCATGAATGATTAGGGTTTGAAACAGTGCTGAACCGGGGTCATAATATTTTTTGAGTATTTCTATCGGGTCCATTTACCTTCTTACACCCTTAGACGTGAAATCGTGAGGGCGTGAAATCGTCTCACCCTTTCGTTCTCACGTTCTTACGATTTCACGCAATTCGGCAAACCAGCCCCTTCAGATACAGACCTTCCGGAAAATTCAGACCAACCGGATGGTCATCCGCCTGATGCAACCATTCGATGATCTGCCCGAATCGGTTGGCATCCGCTGCAGCACCTGCGACAATTTTTTGAAACAAATCAGGCCCCACCATGCCAGAGCAGGAAAAAGTAATCAGAATACCACAGGGCCGAAGCAGTTTTATGGCAAGAAGATTGATGTCCTTGTACCCCCGGGCCGCTTTTTCAACCTGGGACCGGGATTCTGCAAATTTGGGCGGGTCCAGAATGATGACATCGAACTGTTTTCGGCTGTCCCGGTATCGCCTGAGCAGGTGAAACACATCGGCTTCGACACAGTCCATCCGGGCCGCATCGCATGTATTGATTTCCGCATGGACTTTGGCCATTGCCAGGGACGGCGCGGATGCATCCACCTGAGTCACGTGGGCCGCACCGGCCTTGAGTGCATGGATGCCGAATCCGCCGGTATAACAAAAGCAGTTCAGAACCTCCCGATCCTGGCAGTATGGGGCCACCCGAAACCGGTTATTCCGTTGATCCAGATAAAAACCGGTCTTATGACCAGCTTTGATATCCACATGAAATGTCAGATTGGCTTCGGAGATCAGGATGGGATTTTCAGGCGACTTTCCCCACAGGACGCCGGTCGAAAGCGGAAGCCCCTCTTTTTCCCGGACTGAGGCATCGGAACGCTCATAAATGCCCTGGCAGGGAATCAGATCGGCCAGCGTATCGGTTATGGCCCGTTTCCATCGTTCTGCGCCAACGGACAGAAACTGGCATACCAGAAAGCCGGCATATTTGTCCACAATCACGCCGGGTAGCTCGTCGGATTCGGCATTTATCAGACGACATGCCGAATCCGAACTGATCAGGATGGGATTGCGGCGAAAAACAGCCTGTTTGATGCGGTTGTAAAAAAAATCCATCGAAACAGGTTCGGTTGAATCAAATGACCATACCCGAACCGCGATCTGGGACCTGGGAGAAAACGCTCCCCATGCCAGAAATTGGCCCTGATAAGACACGATTTCGACAGTTTCACCGGGTTCAGGATTCCCGTCTACTATTGAAACGGCACCTGAAAATACCCAGGGATGCCGGTTCAACAGAGATTTTTCACGTCCTTTTTTCAGAACAACCCGGACGGTCACGACAGGGCCTGAATGGTAATGGATTTCATATCAGGCGGCTTTGGCGAGCCGAACCGCACAGACCTTGTACTCCGGAATCTTGGATACCGGATCCAGCGCCGCGTTGGTCAGACGGTTGGCTGCTGCCAAGGCAAAATGAAAGGGGATAAAGACGGTCCCATCCACAGCCTTTTCTGATATCTGGATTATCGCCTTGATTTTACCACGGCGGGATGCCACGGTCACGGCACTGCCGTTAACCATATCCAGTTGAAGTGCATCTTTGGGGGATATTTCCACAAAGCATTCCGGTGCCCGGTCATTAAGACCCTCGGTTTTCATGGTCATGGTTCCGGTATGATACTGATAGATGACCCGGCCGGTCGTCAGATACAGGGGGTATTCATCATCTGTCTTTTCGGCGGGCGGAACAAATTCTATTCCAAAGAATACACCCTTTCCAATGGGAAACTTTTCTGTATGCAGAATCGGGGTGCCGGGATGCTGATCATTGGGGCATGGCCAGTGAATGCCGACCGACTCGATGCGGTCATAGGTGATGCCGGCATAGGACGGGGTAACCTGGCTGATTTCCCTCATGATGGCTTCGCTATTCTCATAGGACATGGCATATCCCATTCGGGTGGCGATTTCACAGGTGATTCTCCAGTCATCCCGAAGATCACCGGGTGGATCCACGGCTTTCCTGACCCGTTGAACCCGTCGTTCGGTGTTTGAAAATGTGCCGTCCTTTTCGGCAAAGCATTTGGACGGCAGAATCACATCGGCCATCTGGGCCGTTTCAGTCATGAAAATATCCTGCACAACCAGAAAATCCAGATGCGCGATGCTTTTTTCCGCATGATTCAGATCCGGGTCCGACACCATGGGGTTTTCTCCGATGATATACAGGGCTTTCAGCTCCCCGCTGTGGGCCTTGGGAATCATTTCGGTCACTTTGAGACCCGGCTTGTCCGGCAGCCCCATGACACCCCAGGCATTTTCCATTTTTTTCCGGGCTTCGGCATCAATCACTTTCTGATATCCGGAGTAAACATCCGGAAGGCCGCCCATGTCACAGGCCCCCTGAACATTGTTCTGACCCCGCAGCGGATTGACTCCGCCACCGGGGATGCCCAGGTTGCCGCACAGCATGGCCAGATTGGCCAGGGATTTGACATTGTCGGTTCCGGTGGTGTGCTGGGTAATGCCCATGCAGTACAGAATGGCGCCGGCCTTTGCTCCGGCATACATGCGGGCCGCATCCCGAAGGGCTTTGGCTGGAATGCCGGTAATGTCTTCCACATATTCCGGGGTGTATTTTTGTACCACCCGTTTCAGTTCCTCAAATCCGATGGTCCGATCGGCTACAAACGGCTTGTTATAAAGCCCTTCCTTGATGATGACATGCATCATGCCATTGATCCAGGCCACATCCGTTCCGAGATTGGGACGAAGATACTGGTGGGCAAAGGATGCAATCTTGACACGCCGGGGATCCACCACAATCAGGCGGGCACCCTTGAAGGATACAGCCCGCTTGACAAAGGCGGAAATGACCGGATGGTTTTCCGTGGTGTTGGATCCGGTGATCAGAATGACATCCGCCTGTTCGACATCCGCAATGGTGTTGGTCATTGCGCCACTTCCAAATGCTGCGGCCAGCCCGGCCACGGTGGAGCTATGTCAGAGACGGGCACAATGATCGATGTTGTTGGTCCGAAGTACCGCACGGGTAAATTTATTGGCCACATAATTATCTTCGTTGGTCACCCGGGCCGATGTCAGCACGCCGATGCTGTCCGGGCCATGAGCCGACTTGATTTCTCCCAGCCGCTTGGCCACCAGATTCAGGGCTTCATCCCAGGATGCGCTTCGAAACGCGCCATTTTCCTTGATCAGCGGCGTGGTCAGCCGATCCGGGGAGTGAATGAAATTGAATCCAAACCGTCCCTTGACGCAGAGACTGCCATCATTGGGCGGCGTCTCCACTCCGGTCACCTTGACCACCCGGTTGTCTTTGACATGAAGATAAAGCTGACATCCCACACCGCAGTATGAACAGGTGGTTTTGACCGGCGTGGTTTCCCAGGGTCTGACCTGATAGCGGACATCCTTTTCCACCAGGGCGCCCACCGGACAAACCTGAACACATTCGCCGCAGAATACGCATTCGGAGTCTTTTAATGGCCGATCTCCGGCAGCCACGATTTTGGATTCCGGACCCCGATACCCGAAATTGATGGCATTGTTGACCTGAACCTCGTTACAGGCCTGAACGCAGCGGCCGCACTGAATACATCTGGAAAAATCCCGCACAATAAAGGGATTGACGGTTTCAATGGCATATCGGGTCGGTGTCGGCGCAAAGGCATCACCGTTGACCTGATACCGGTAGGCCAGATCCTGCAGCCGGCAGTCTCCCCACACCGGACAGAGTTCCTGACTCTGGTCTTCCTGTTGAACAGACAGTTGAAACTGGGTCCAGTTGTCGGAAACCCCGCCGCGTACGGCGCAGTTATGATTGCCGGAAGCCAGCAAAAGTTGAATGATCTGCTTTCTGGCTTCCACCACTTTTGCCGATTCGGTCATCACCACCATATTGTTGGATGCAGGGGTGGCGCACGATGCCAGAAGCGAGCGAGCGCCCTTGACCTCTACCACGCAGATGCGGCAGGAGCCGGTCGGGGTGGTGTTTTTCAAATGGCATAGTGTGGGAATATCGATCGAATGACGTCTGGCGACATCCAGAATGGTTTCGCCCGGCTCGAATGTCAGCTCGTTTCCATTGATGGTGATAAGAGGAGAACTCATGGCAATATAATGACTCCGTAAAAAGGGTTCAGGGTACAGGGTGTAGTTACCTTCAGCCTTCAGCCTTCAGCCTTCAGCCTTTTAAACATACCGTTTATTCTTTAAATACTGTCAGTTCCAGCCTTCTCTCGCGGATATGGGCAAGGGTCCGGGAAAAAAATTCGTCATGGGTCATCCCATATCGGACCTTCCCGTCCAGGGTGCGGACCGAAAGCGTATTCGATTCTTTTTCTTTGGCGCCGACAGTCAAAATCAGAGGAACATACATCAGTTGGGCTTCCCGGATTTTCCGGTTGAGACTTTCGGTTCGGTTGTCCAGTTCGGCCCTTAAACCGTTTGTTTCAAGCAGATGAACAATTTCCTGACCATAAGATGCCAGCTCATCGTTGATGGGCAGCACCGCAACCTGAACCGGCGCCATCCACAGTGGAAATTTGCCTGCGAAATGTTCGACCAGAATGCCGAAAAACCGCTCGATCGAACCATAGATGACCCGGTGAATCATGATGGGTCGATGCTTCTGGTTGTCCGGGCCGATATAGGCCAGATCAAACCGCTCCGGCAAGGACATATCAAGCTGAACCGTGCCACACTGCCAGGTTCGACCCAGAGCATCCTTGATGTGAACATCGATTTTGGGGCCGTAAAATGCGCCGTCTCCCTCATTGATTTTATACGCCTGTCCATAGGCTTCCAATGCCTGTTTCAGGCCATTGGTCGCCTGTTCCCACTGTTCATCGGTGCCGATGGATTTGACCGGACGGGTCGACAGCTCCAGATGAAACCCCAGACCGAATGTGCTGTAAATCTTGGCGACCAGCGTCAGCACGCCCAATATTTCATCCCGTATCTGATCCGGTGTCATAAAAATATGGGCATCATCCTGATGAAAGGCCCGGACCCGGAACAGGCCGGACAGAACACCGCTCAGCTCGTGCCGGTGCACGAGGCCGATTTCCGCGGCCCGAATGGGCAAGTCTTTATACGAGTGGGGTTTGACGCCATACAGCAGCATGCCGCCCGGACAGTTCATGGGTTTGATGGCATATTCGGTTTCATCCACCACAGTGGTGTACATGTTTTCCCGGTAGTTGGCCCAGTGACCACTTTTTTCCCACAGGTCGCGGTTCAGCATGATGGGGGTTTTGGTTTCCACATAGCCTGCAGCCCGATGCTCCATTCGCCAGTACTCCAGAAGGGCATTCCAGACATTCATGCCATGCGCGTGAAAAAACGGCATACCCGGAGCCTCGTCGTGAAAGCTGAACAGATCGAGAGCTGTCCCCAGTTTGCGGTGATTGCGTTTTTTGGCCTCTTCGATGAACTCAAGATATGCCCTGAGTTCTTTCTTATCGAAAAACGCCGTGCCATAGATGCGCTGCAACTGGGCTTTGGTCTGATCCGCACGCCAGTATGCGCCGGAAACCTTGGTCAGCTTGATGGCTTTGACAAAACCCGTATGCGGCACATGGGGTCCGCGACACAGGTCCGCAAAATCGCCCTGTTCGTACAGTGAGATGATGCCATCCTGAAGATCGGATATGAGCTCGATCTTGTAGGGCTCTTTGCGAAAAAAATCCAGTGCCTGGGATTTGGAAATTTCCTTTCGGACAATGGGCATTTTTGCAGAAATGATTTTCTGCATTTCGGCTTCGATTTTGGGAAAATCGTCTTCAGAAACCGGGGCCATGTCAATATCGTAATAAAATCCGTCCTCCACAACCGGACCGATGGTGAGTTTGGCCTCCGGATACAGTTTCAGAATGGCCTGAGCCATGACATGGGCCGCACTGTGCCGCATGATGGTCAAAGCTTCGGGATCATGGGTGGTGATCAATCGAATTTCAGAATCGGTGGAAATGGGATGGTTCAAATCGACCGATTGGCCGTTTATGTCCATGGCCACAGTGTTTCGGGCCAGTCCTTCTGATATTGATAAAGCAACTTCGGCGCCTGTGGGTGGGGCGTCAAACTGTCGAATGCTTCCATCCGGAAGCGTAATGGTGATCATGAGAGCGCCTGCGTTTAACTTTGAGTTATGAGTATTGAGCTGTGATAATAAAGAATCCATTTTTGATAATGATTGACATTTATGGAAAAAGCCGGACAAGGTCAAGGAAAATTTAGTAAAACTGCCTTTTCCGCATCACTCAGATGACGCCATGTGCCTGGTGCCAGCCGCCCCAGCCGGATATTGGCAATACGAATGCGTTTCAGTTCCACAACCCGTCGCCCGATATGGCCAACCATCCGTCGAATCTGTCTGTTTTTGCCCTCTTTCAGAATCATGCGAAATTTTTTGGAAGAAATCCGGATGACTTCGGCAGGCCGGGTCTGTGAACCAAGGATGGGCATCCCTTCGGCCAGTCTGCCGAGGCTGTCGTCGGAAACCGGTGCATCCAGAGTGATTTCATATTCTTTTTCATGATCAAATGAGGGGTGGGACAGCCGGTGGTGAATGCTGCCGTCACTGGTCAGGAGCAACAGACCCGTAGACTCCTTATCCAGTCGTCCGACAGGATAGACCCGGTCCGGAATGGAAATCAGATCCGTGACCAGTTTTTCACCAGGCTGGGAGCAACTGGTCACATATCCGGCCGGCTTGTTCAAGGCGATATAGCGTCGTGTTTCCGGTACTGCAACCGGTCGGCCATCCACCTCGACCCAATCGGCCTCCGGATCGATTGATGTGCCCAGTTCACAAACGGTCTGTCCATTGATCCGAACCCGTCCGGCCGTGATCAGTTTCTCTCCATGCCGCCTGGAGCAGACACCGGCGGCGGAGAGGAATTTTTGAAGACGCATGGACATCAGATTTTCATCCAAAACGGTCTTGAAACATTCCGACGGATTGACTCGCCTTTTCTTCTGAATCCTGACTTCTGACGTCTGTTTTTCACGACCGATAATCGGCGTTGATTTTAACATAATCGACGGAAAAATCACAGGTCCAGACCGATGATCGGCCAGGGCCCTGGTTCAGATCCACGGTCAGTACATATTCCGGAAGCTTTAAAACCCGGGTGGCCTGGCCTTCCACATCCTTTCCCTGACCCCGTCCATCCGTAAACATCAAAACATCGTTGAAATAAATCTGAATCCGGTCCGGGTCCACATCCACTCCGGATCGGCCGGCGGCAGCCAGAATGCGGCCCCAGTTGGCATCCTCACCAAAAATCGCTGTTTTTACCAGTGCGGAATTGGCAATGGTGTCGGCAACTTTGCGGGCTTCCATATCGGTCTCAGCCCCTTTGACCGCGACCTCAACCAGTTTGGTCGCACCTTCGCCATCTTTGACCAGCATTTTGGCCAAGTCAACCATAACCCAGGTCAAGGCATCCTGAAAATACTGCAAATCTGCATTCGTTTGAATCGTTGCACCGGACAGGCCATTGGCCAGAATCAGGGCGGTGTCATTGGTACTGGTGTCTCCGTCAATGGTGATCCGGTTGAACGAATGCTCGGTTCCATATAAAAGCGCCTGCCGAAGCTGATCTGCCGTGGCCTGAATATCCGTGCAAAGAAAGCACAGCAGCGTTGCCATATTGGGGCAGATCATGCCCGCGCCTTTGGCAACACCGGTAATGGTGACCTGTTTTCCGTTCAGGCTGAAATTCCGGGAGACCAGCTTGGGCACAGTGTCGGTGGTCATGATGGCCTCAGAAAGATCGGAAAAGCCATTGGTTGAAAGTGCTTTCAACAGTTGCGGCATGGCGGCCTGAATTTTTTCAATCGGCAACGGTTGACCAATGACACCCGTGGATGCGGTCAGAATCAGGTTTGAAGAAATTCCCAGACCGGTTGCGACGGCATCGGCTGATGTCACGGCATCCTGAAATCCCTGTTTTCCGGCACAGCAGTTGGCACAGCCGCTGTTCACCAGAATGGCCTGTCCCATGCCCGACCGTATCCGCTCCATGTCCAGCATCACCGGTGCGGCCTTGACCCGGTTTTGGGTAAATACACCGGCGGCTGTTGCCGGCACATCCGAGACGATCAGCCCCAGATCCCTCTTTCCGTTTTTTTTGATTCCGGCCGCAATGCCTGCAGCCCGAAAACCCTTGCAACCCATTGACTCAATCATCATCTTTCAGTCTCCCGCTTTTCTATTCCTTTATCGTCATTCCTGGCGCCGCAATCGGATCGTTATTCATTAAAATATCCTCATGGTTTCATATCAGGTCGTTGTTCCAGTTCCATTTTCCGGGTCGTTTATTGACGGAAACACGTTCCGGCAGATCCTCGACCAGGTGAACAAACATCCGGTATCCGGCTTTTTCCAGCATGGACCGGTGATTCTCCAGATTCAGCTCCCAGTTGGGATATACCCAGAAGTCGTCACCAACCGGTCTGACCCAGGCAATCTCACCTTTTGGGCTTTGAATCGGCAATTCCGGTGTCACCGCGTCAGACAGAATCCGGGAAATACACAGCGGCCAGAATCCGGAAATGACCATGCCAAGCGGCAGAGGGCTGACTGCAGGAAGCCCCAGAACATCTTTCTTACACAGTTCCGGGCTGATGATGACACCGGCAAATCCCATGGATTGAAGCATTTGAATCGCCGCAGGATTGGCCACATTGCAGAATGGCCCGGCCCAGAGATTAAGCCGCTCCGACGGTTGAAAAAAAGCGATCTGCCAGGGCGCATTCAACACGAAATTCCGGTGTCCGCTGGTGACCATGCGCCGGATAATTTGATCATGGGCTGAATCCGTCTTGGGCCATATGACCGGCGGAAGCCATAACCATGAATCCTTGTGCAGACGTTTCTCCGCTCCGGGATTCATGTCTGGTGTAATCCATATGCCGGTATGGGCACCGGGCTTTCCGGATTCTGGCGTTCGGCCGACCCATTGATCCCGGATCGGTAGAGATCTGGACAGCCTGCCTTGAAACGTCAGCTCTGCCAAACGGGCCTTGTGGGGTTTGACAAAATTTTCGGTAGTCAACTCCCGGCCCAGTTGCTGAATCTCATCCATCATGGTCTTTTCCCGCCGGTCTGTCAGAAACACCGCTGCGCCGTTTGGCGGACAGGCGTTGGACGAGAAGGAAAGTGGAATCTTGCCTTTTGCAGGCACATCCCGGCCAATGCGTTTTAACACATGAAACGGATCGTCTTCATATCCCACACGCAGCATATCGTTTGCATAAACATTCCGATCCACCACGATTCCCGGATTGTGCGGGCTGCCGGTTACCCGGCCGATCAACAGGCCGGAGCCGGTCTGCCGCGTTTCCTGAATCGGGCTCTGGGGCCGCTGGGGAAGAAACCGGTAATGGGTTCCGGAGCGCCCCAGTGCATACTCCAGCAGATAAAGCGCCTCTTTCCGGCTTTCGGGATCCCGGTGATGGTCCCGAAGCAGCTTATATGCCTTTACCGTATGATACACATAATGCGGGCCTTTTTTCCGGCCCTCGATTTTCCAGCCACGTATTTGTGGGATGTCCAGGAGTACCTTGGCCAGGACATCCATGCTGAGGTCCGCGCAGGAGAAAAAGCGCCCGGATTTGCCGGACTGGGTATACCGCCGTCTGCAGGGTTGAACACAGCGTCCCCTCAGGCCGCTTTTTCCGCCTAAAAAACTGCTCCAGTAACACCGGCCGGAAACGCCGTAACACAGGGCCCCGTGAATAAAGACTTCCAGTCCCAGTTCCGGCGGACAACTCTGGGCCATGAGTCTGATTTCATCGATGTCCAGCTCGCGGGGAATCACCACCCGATCCGCGCCCAGTTGCCGGTGAATCATCTGCAGACCGGTGGGAAAGCTGACGTTGGCCAGTGTGGATATATAGATCTCGCCCGTATACCCTATTTTTTGGGCCAGATGGACGACCGCCAGATCCTGAAAAATCAGTGCATCCGGATGAACCATTGCCTGCAGGTCGGCTATGGCATGCTGCACATCCGTCAGATCATCGGGCTTCAGAACCGTGTTCAGGGTCACAAACACCTGAATCCCTTTTTGATGCGCCAGATCCACCAGACCCGCCAGCTCTTCAAACTGAAAGTTTTTGGCCTCCATTCTGGCGGAAAACTGCTTCAGTCCACAGTAAATGGCATCCGTACCGGCAGCGATGGCAGCCAGAAACGAATCCCGGCTGCCTGCAGGCGCCATAATCTGAGGGGGTTTGGTGGGGATGGATTGAATATCAGTCAAAAGAAAACCCGCTTCCTGCCGTTGCCGCGGCAAACCTGTTTTTGAAATGGGCGCCCAGTTCAATGGCGGCCTTCATGCCGGTGCAGTGGGATACGGCAATCTGTTCAATGCCGAACGTCTCGAACCGGTCGATCACCGCATCAATTTGATCCGGCGGAAAAAACATCAGATGGGTTCCTCCTAAAATGGCCCGCAACCGGCTGATACCCATATTGTCTTTCACATGATCCAGAATATTCAGCACACCGGCATGGGCGCATCCCAGAATCAGAACGGGTCCTTTGGGTGTTTCCAGCACGATGCTGGCGTCATCTGACATGGGGTCCTGAACCGCCTGACCCGATTTGAACAATACAAGCTGGGGATCCCGGGGCATCTGTTCAGCCTTTCTCTCAATTCCCGAAACAAACCAGATGCCGGGAAAAATCTCATTGGTTTGATCGGTAAACTGAAACCTGGCTCCGGCCTGTATCAGGTCGTCTTTTGAATGCGGGCATCCGACATTCCGGAGCTCACTGTCCGGCAAAAACGGACTTTTGGCCATATGGGCTTGAAATATGCCGGAATGGGCGATCACATCCACCGGACCGTTTTCCTGAAGCGCGTATTTCAATCCGCCGGTATGATCGTAATGGCCGTGGCTGATAAAAATCGCATCGATGTTCTGAAGGGGTTTCCCCAGTATCTTGGTATTCTGGGGCAGGGATGCGCCCGGTCCGGTATCGAACAGAAACCGCCTGCCGTCTCTTTCGATCAGTGCACTGAATCCGTGTTCGCCCATCAGCCCCGGTCTGCCCACACAGTTTTCACATAAAATGGTGACAGACATGCTCATACGATATTCTCCTTTTATATGATGCCATAATTAATGATGGTTATACGCAGGCCATTCCGGCCTTGAGATCAGATGATCGTGTGGTTATTAATCATATCCGGTATGCAGGAATATTGATAGGTTTTAAAATAAACCAGCAGGCGCTCTGTTTCAATCATTTCTTTCATATTCCGCTGTTTTGGCCCAATCCGTGTAACTTCTCAATAAGTTCGGGTAAACGTGTGATCCCGAAAACATCTGGATTCAGGCTTTCGCCGGAATGACGTTGAAATTCAAATAGATGTCTATTCCGTCATTCCGGGCTTGACCCGGTGGCTTTTCAAGGCGCCAGCCGCAATCCAGAAAGTATTACCCGGACTTATTGAGAAGTTACCAATCCGTCTGATGGTGAAAACAAGGCACAGGTTTTCATCCGGCATTCTATTGATTTTCTCTGTAAAAAAGATTACAGATTGTTGTCAAATTGCCTGTTGATCGGCATTCAATAACCATCCAATATGAATTCTCGAGGAAGACACGCTGAAAACCATGCGGTCATATCTCATCCATATCCTGTCGATGTGTTTATGTGTATCCGGGTCATGGGCCGCGGACACCGCCCCCCCCCATGCGGCTGACGGTTTCAGAGGCCGTTTCCATGGCCATTCAAAATAACACGGCCATACGGGAATCCGACCAGAAATATCTGGCAGCAAATGAAGATCGTGTTCAAGCCCGTGCCGATTTTTTCCCCAAAGCCGTGGCAGGGTATTCGTATACCAGCCTGGAAGAACAGCCCTATCAGAAATTCGGGGCCACACAGGTCATGGTGGGTGGAAGGGAGCAACACCATTGGGATATCAGCCTGATCCAGACCGTATTCAAGGGGTTTGCCATTGTCAGCCGGTATGATATGGCCAGAATCAGTCAGGAAATCGCCGGCATGGAGCATCGCCAGATCGTTCAGGATATTTCCGCCGAAGTCAAAAAAACCTGTTATCAGGCACTGTTGTCCGGAAAAATTGAACAGGTCGCAAATGAAACCGTTTTGTTGCTGTCGGCGCATGAAACAGATGCCGACCGCTTTTACAGGCATGGACTCATACCGTATAATGATTTGCTGAAAGCCCGGGTGGCCAGGGCCGCAGCGATTCAGGAAAGGGAAAAGGCCATGGCCCGCTCAACACAGATACATTCCCAATTGAATATCCTGATCGGAAATCCCATGGATACGGATCTTGCCATCGCGGATGTATCTGAAATGGTGAGTCCGTCTGCCGATCTGTCCGCACTTGTGGCGCAGGCGTTAACCAACAGACCGGTTCTGGCGGCACTGCGACTGGGTGTGGACATGCAGGAACAGCTCATTCGAATGGCGGAGAGTGCGTATTATCCGGAGCTGAGCCTGATCGGCCGGTATGAACAGAACGGGCAGGACATGTTGGCCCAAACAAACGATTACAGCAATGATTATAATATGAGCGTGTCGCTCCAGGCCAGATGGACATTTTTTGAATGGGGAAAAACACGGGCGGCGGCCGCCCGGCAGCGGTATGAGCAGAACGCTTTTCTGGAAAAACTGAAGTCGGCAGAAGATCGCATTCGCCTGGAAACCCAGCAGGCTTTTCTGGATATCGGTGTAACAAAGGCCAATATTCAGACAGCGCGTGAAGCCGTAGACCAGGCAAAGGAAAATTACCGCATCACCCAGCTTCAGTATCAGCAGCAGATTGTGAACTCCACCGAAGTTCTGGACGCCCAAACCGCCTTGAGTCAGGCGGAAACCAATTATTTTCAGGCCATATATGGCTGTCTGTCCGCTCTGGCGAATCTGGAACGGGCCATTGGTCAACGCATTGACTGAATGATACGCTTCACGATGATCCATGAAGTTATGCCAAAAACGGATGGATTTGTAAAAATCCATCTAAAATCACAGGACAATTATGTCTCACATTCGAAAACAGACGATAGCCGGTTTGACGATCGGATCGTCCTTTACGGTCAAACGGATATTTAATGAATCCCAGGTCATGGCTTTTGCCGATATGACGCTGGATTATAACCCGATTCATTTTGACGACCGGTTTGTTGCAACCAAGGGGCTTCAGGCAAAAATCTGCCACGGCCTTCTGGTTGGAAGCATGGTCACCGAAGTCGGAGGCCAGATCGGATGGCTGGCGTCCGGAATCAGTTTCCGGTTCAAAAAGCCGGTGTATTACGGCGACGAGATCACCTGTACCGTGACGATAACGGAACTGGATATCAAGGGCCGGGCCCATGCCGAAGCCATCTTTCGGAATCAGCACGGCGAAGTGGTGCTGACAGGACAATTGACCGGGCGGATACCGGGGGAGCCTGAAGTTCAGGTATTAAGGCAAATGGTTGAGGAGGGTGATCCGACCAATAAGCTTCGGTGATTCATATGATGGCTATGGCTTTCAGGATAAAGATTTTGGGTGCGTTATCGGTCGGGGATGGCCGATAACGCAGTGAAATTATTTTTCTGAAAGTCTATACATCCCGGGATTAGCCCAGGATGGTCTTCAAGTCCGCATCCGGGGTGGTAATGGGTTTGATGTCAAAGGTTTTTACCAGCGTCTCCAATACATTTGGCGTCAGGAAGGCCGGCAGGGACGGACCCAGGCGAATGCCTTTGAGTCCCAGATGAAGCAGCGCCAGAAGCACACATACGGCCTTTTGCTCATACCAGGAGATGATCAGGGACAGCGGCAGGTCATTGACGCCGACATTGAACGCATGCGCAAGCGCCCCGGCGATCTGGACCGCCGAGTAGGCGTCATTGCACTGACCGACATCCAAAAGCCTCGGGATGCCACCGATATCCCCAAGCGCTTTATCAAAGAAACGGTATTTGCCGCAGGCCAGTGTCAGCACCACGCAGTCCCCGGGGACTTTTTCCACGAATTCGGTATAATAATTCCTTCCGGGTTTGGCCCCGTCACAGCCTGCCACCAGAAAAAAATGACGAATGGCGCCGGACTTGACCGCTTCAATAACCTTGTCCGCAACCCCGAGCACGGCATTTCGTGCAAAGCCCACGGTGACTTCCTTTCCAACTTCATCTTCCTGGAAGCCGGGCAACTCCAGTGCCCTGTCGATCACCGGCTTGAAATTCAAATCGGAAATATGCACAAGTCCCGGCCAGCCGACCATGCCGCTCGTAAACAGGTTGTCCTTGTACTCGGTCTTGGGCCGCTGGATACAGTTGGTTGTCATTAAAATGGCGCCGGGAAAATTCGGGAATTCCCTGATTTGATTTTGCCAGGCTGTTCCGAAATGACCGTGGAAGTGCTTGTATTTCTTTAACTTCGGGTACCCATGGGTGGGAAGCATTTCCCCATGGGTGTAAATATTAATCCCCGTGCCTTCCGACTGTTTCAGAAGTTCCTCAAGATCCATCAGATCATGCCCCGACACCAGAATCGCTTTTCCTTTTTTGTGTCCCAGCGGCACCTGGGTCGGCACGGGATGACCGTAGGTTTCGGTGTTTCCGGCATCCAGAAGTTCCATGGCCAAAAGGGCCGCTTCGCCGCACCGCAGGGTCAGTTTTACCCAGTCATCCAGCCCCAGATCATTTCCCTGAATGGCGGCCATCGCTTCATGGATGTATGAAAAAACCTTATCGTCCTGCTTTCCCAGAATCAGGGCATGGTCGGCGTAAGCGCTGACCCCTTTAATGCCAAAGAGAACCGTATGCTTCAAAGACAGAATATCCGGATTATCTCCGGGATAGGACTTCAGACCGACGCTCGCCCCCTGCTGGATCAGCCCTTCGAGGGTGGATGAAGGGCCAAACGTGGCAGGGCCATCGGAAAAACCGATATTCCCACCGGCAGCCCTGACTTTTTTCTTGAGCTGGTCGCGCAGGGTTACGGTTTCGCCAATCAGTTCAGCAAAGCGGTCCGGATCGAAATCCACGTTGGTCAGGGTCGAAAAAGCCGCCTTGACCGTAAAGGCATTTGTTTCGCTGTCAACCACGCCCACTTTTCGTCCCTCGGTAGCCACCTGGGACAATCCCATGAGCGTATAGAGAAGAAGATCCTGAAGCGCGGCCACTTCGGGCTGTTTGCCGCATACGCCCTGAACCGTACATCCCGTACCTTTTGCAGTCTGTTCACATTGATAACAAAACATGGATTCATTCCTTTTTCGTTAGAGAGTTGTTTTTCATGATTTCCGGCCGAATCCGCAATGGAAGCGGATGCAACTCCCGGATATCAGACCTTTCGTATCTTCAGCCAGGTTAAACCGGAAGCAATCACCATCGGAACCACACCCAGAGCAATCAGGACCACATGCGACGGCAAGCTCCACCACTCCAGTTGTCGAATCCGGTCCTGCCCGATGAATTCAAGACTTCGCGCATGCCAGTAACCATTTTCCAGGACATCCCATAACTGCAAAACACCAACCGGAAACAAGTTGGTGATCACCATCAGTGCCAGGCCGACGTTCAAGCCCCAAAAAGAAATCCGGATGAACTTTTCCGGCACTGCCCACTGCGCCTCCGTCAGCGCATGGCGCAGGGCCAACACCAGAAGCGCCATGCCCAACATGCCGAAAGCCCCCAGCAAAGCGGCATGACCGTGGTTCAATGTCAATATGGTGCCGGCTTCGAAGTAGCTGACAACCGGCATGTTGATCAAAAACCCGAAGATACCCGCGCCCACAAAATTCCAGAATCCAACTGCCATGAGAAAGTAAAAAGCCCATTTGTGCGGAATGGTTTTTTTCGGCGTTCCGGTCATTTCCCTGGTCCCGGTCAATTTGATAAAATCCCAGGCATCAAGCGTTAACAGGGTGAGTGGAACCACTTCGAGTGCCGAAAACATGGCCGCCAATGCCATCGTAAAGTTGGCCTGTCCCGTCCAATACCAGTGGTGTGCCGTTCCAATGATGCCGCCGGACAGAAAGAGTATGGCATCCATGTAAATGACCCGCACCGCGTTGATACGGCGAACGACACCCAGTTGGTAGAAAGTGACGGCAACCAGAACGGTCACAAACAGCTCGAAAAAACCTTCCACCCACAGATGGATGATCCAGAAACGCCAGGTGTCCACGACCGTAAAATTGGTGGTGCTGCCGAAAAAGAAAGCCGGCATGTAGAAAAAGGGAATGGCGGCTGCCCCTGCCATGAACAGCAGACCAATTTCCCTGCGCTCAGGGTCCTTGAGTGCCGGTGCGATGGCCCGGTAGAGAAGCCACAGCCAAAAGCTCAATCCAATAACCAGAACGATCTGCCAAAAACGTCCCAATTCGAGAAACTCCCAGCCCTGGTGACCGAACCAGGACCATAAACTGCCGAAAACCTGGTGAATGCCAAGCAACTCACCTGCCAGACTACCGATTACCAGCACGACAAGCGCCCAGAAAAGAATATGAATGCCGACCGACTGCCCGCGAGGTTCATTTTGACCCAATGAAGAAGCCAGCAGCAATCCACCGGCCACATAGGCGGTGGCAATCCAGAAGATGGCCAATTGGAGATGCCAGGTACGCAAAATATTACTCGGCAGATATTGGGCCAGATCAATACCATAAAAATTACCCGGTTCTGCACGATAGTGCGCCAGTGCTCCGCCGATCATGACCTGCGCCAAAAAAAGCAGCGCAACAACGAGACAATACTTTATGGTCGCCTTCTGGCCGGCGGTGACGCCACCCGGCAGCATGTGGGAATGAACACTTCCGTGTTCACCTTTCCATCCCAGGTAGTTGAATTTGCCGAATATAAACAGTACCAGGGCCAACCCGGCCAGCAGCATGGCGACGCTCAGGGCACTCCAGAGAAGGGCATCGGCCGTAAGATTGTTGCCGACAACCGGGTCATACGGGAAGTTGTTGGTATACGAATAGGGTTTGTCCGGGCGTTTGGCGACACTGGCCCATGCGGTCCAGGCAAAAAAAGCCGTCAGTTGACGAATCTCCTCGGGGTCGTGGATGTATTTGATCGGGAGACCCGCATTTGTCGTGGGCATAAGAAAAAAATCGGTCCAGACCTTTAGCTGTCGCTGATAGGAGGCTTTTTCGGGATCAATGAAGGTCAATTGTTTTGATACGGGATTATAGCGATTTTCTTTGAGAAGTCCGGCAATCCTGGCGTCTATCAGTGATCGCTGTTCAGCGCCCATCGACGAAATATCGATACCTTCCTGTCCGGCAATCGCATTGCCGGCATCGATTGACAATTCGTGAAGGTACTGCGCCGAAAAATCAGGACCCAAATAAGAACCATGGCCCCAGATGGATCCGTTTTGCATCAGGGCATATTTTAAAAAAACCTGCTGGCCGGCTTCGATGTCCCTCCCGCTGAAAATGATCTTGCCGCCAGTGTCGACCACCATTTCCGGAATCGGGGGGGCATATCGGTAGGCTTGTACGGACATGAAGATCAAAACCGCCATGCCGCAAACAAAAACGAAAATGGTACTGCGGCGCCACCACGGGGAAAGGGTCAGGGTGGCGGATAGCTGTTTCTTCATTTGGATGCCTTTCATGTTTCGGGTTACCGGTTTCTGATCGATCTATCCGATGAGCACTTCATAAAAACGAGGCGTCGGGTTGCCGTCAAATAGCGGCATTACCCGCTCCCCCGCCCTGTCATGGGCAGGACTGCCATGCATCGCCTGGAAGTCAGCCTGATTTTCAAATTCGACTATTGCGGCGTAGTTTCCGCCATTCAGGGGTTTCAGAAGTCTTCTGCTGATAAAGCCACTAAAATTTCGGAACGTATGATTTGAATCGTTAAACCATTCCTGAAATTCAGCATCCCTGCCATCTTTAATGGGTGGAAAAGAAATAACAGCGATAAACACAGGTCACCTCCATATTGATTGTTCTTGGCGCTTTTAAGATGCCGAAATCAACTCCGCAGAAAGATTGCCCACAGTCACCTTGCTTTCGATCTTGACGGGGATTTTTCGATTGTCCGCCGTCACCCACAGCCGAATCCGGGTGCCCGAACTCTTTTCGGAGCCTTCCCCGAAGTCCTTAATCTCTGTTTCAAGCAAAAGGGTATCAAAGATACCTCCCGGTACGGTGACTGTCTCCCGACGCACCACCGTTGCGTTGACCACGATGGATTTTTTCCCGTTTGTGATCGGGCACTGGATTTCGGAATCGAGCTTCATGTCGAGAAGGCGCGTGTAGAAAAGAACCGAAAGTGGATCAAACGTGCCGGGCAGGATCAGGACAGTTTTTTCCTGCTGATCGAAATTGGTATATATTGCACGGTTATTCTCCCAATCGAAGTTCACCACCACTTTTCGGATCGTCTTTCCCTCATGTTGATTCTTGGTGTAGAGAAGAGATCGGGTCATCCCGATGTCGGCATACCCCTCTATCCGGTTTCGGACCTTGAAGATCATGTCCAATACAGAATTTGTCCGGACGTGCAGCACGAAATGATATGAAGGCATCCCGTTGATCACCGTGACCGGAAGGGTTTCCAGTACGGCCTCTCCGGCCGGGATGATTCCCCAGTGCAAATTGAAGACCAGGCGCTCCCCGGGACGGAAGGGAAACGTTTCCCCGGCCGAAAGGAGCAATGCCGGGGAAACCCCTGCCGGTAAAATGATTGCCATAGACCAGAGAATTAACCAGACCGGAAACCCGGCGCCACGTGGATGCTTCATTTCCTGCAATCGTTTACTTGCCGGGCAGCATCGGAATCATGGCATCCAGCAATCTGTCGACAGCCTGGCTGGCCATTTCTTCCAGCAGCGGGGCGCCCTCATAGAGGGAAAGCTGATTGTAGCCCACTCCAGACCCCTCCCATACCAGGGAAACACCCTGGGTATCCCAAAGTTGAGAGGAAATCTTCACCGTCCGAAGCGTCGACTTCCGTCCGAAGGTCCACACCAACGTATAGGTGGCCTCTGATTTGGACTCAGTGACCATCCCCTGGCTGATGAGCAGATAACGGCAACCCAGCACCTCTCCAAATTCTCTGATCAGTTCTTCGTTCAGTCCGACACGGACAAAAGTCCGGTTGAATGTTTCGTAATCCCGGATCATCCCCTTGTCGTTGATCCGTTTGAGCACTTCGCCCTGGGTCACCAATTTAAAGCCCGGATTCCGTTGATGTAGCCTGTTCAGCAACATCTCATCCAGAATGATCTGGTAGAGCTCGTGGGGATCCGACGACTTCTGCTCGCTGGAGACCTCCAGCCGCCTTACATCCGCTGTATAGGGAGCTGGAGGGGAAATTTCCACAAGTTTCCCGGATTTTTCTCCTGGCGCTTCGACAATCATCACCGGAAAAAGCGCCAGATTATCATGCAATAGGACGCCGTTTTGAAAGCCGGGATCTCGAAAGGATTCCTGGGACCACCCCTTGATCTTTGGTGAACACCCGGAAACCATTGAAAACGATAGAAATAGCAACAGCACAACCCCTGTGATATAGAATTTTCTCGCGCTCATATTTTTGCCTCCTCATTATGAATAGTAACTACTCAGGTATTCAGAATTCAGGAGTCAGAATTCAGAATAGATAGCATGTAAGGTTTTAAAACAGCAGGCAAAATCTTCCTTACTGTAGATTTTCAGATAAATAATTTCGTAAACACTTAAAGTTGTTTGGAACCCGAAGATCTGTCCGATGATCAACTCGGGCTTGGTTCTAATTTCGCCCACTACGAACCAGAATCTCGGCGTCGGGGTCGGTATCGGGGTCGATCTGTTTGAAAAATTTTCGATACCGATACCGATACCGACCCCGACGCCGAGAACAAGACATTAATACAAGTGGACCAATTTAGAGCCAAGCCCATCAACTCAGATCCATTGTGACCGTTCAACGTGTGACTTTGACAATTATGTCGGATCAGTCTTCAGGCATTCAATTCAAAGCGGTTATGAACGGGCAGGAGAACAAAATTATTTCGAATAACATTGGCTGCTTCAGGACCTTTGGCGCCTTGCACCATTTCAAAAGTGACACGATCACCTTCAGAAAGTGATTTAAATGCGGTTCCTTGAATGGCGGAGTGATGCACAAACACCTCGTTTCCGTCTTCATGCGCAATAAAACCAAAACCCTTGTCACCGTGAAATTTTTTTACGATTCCATTTGCCATGATGTTTTTCTCCTTTCAGAATGTTGGTGTTTGCCGCAAATATAAGGAAATCGCATTTTATGCCCGGATATGGTGTTCAGATTATACGGTAAAGTTGACCTGGAACTTCGTACCGGGACCGGGATCGTTTTGCACTGTGCCGTGCATCTGGGCAACCAGCATTTGCACGAGACGCAGGCCGAGTGTTTCGGATTGCCGCCACGCCAAATCCGCCGGCAGACCGACGCCGTTATCGCTTACCTTCAGGCAGACGGCTCCGGTGGCTGGATCGTGTTCCAGGGCCACAAAGAATTCGCATCCGGTGCCGCTGTGGAAGGCGTGTTTAATGGCGTTACTCACCAATTCGTTGAGGATCAATCCACAATGCGCCGCCGTCTCGACCGGCAACATTAATGGCGCGAACGACAGGTTTAGACGCACTTTCTCGGCTGCCGCGCCGTGAGCGCGCCAAAGATACTGCAGTAATCTGGTGGCATATTCGGGGAAGTCCAGCCGCGTCAGGTCCTCCGTCTGGTATAACATTTCGTGCACCAGCGATAATGTGTGAACCCGGTCGCGCACATCTCGCAGCCCCTCCTGCAGCCGCGAGTCGGCCAGGCTGTCAGCCTGCAAACTGATCAGGCTGAAAATGACCTGGAGATTGTTCTTGACCCGGTGATGGATTTCCTTCAACAACACCTCTTTCTCCGACAGCAGGATCCGTAGCGACTCTTCAGATTCGCGCAAGGATTCCTCTGCCCGAATGCGCTCGGTAACTTTCCAGACCGTTTCCATCAATAGAGAGACCTGAAGGATATCGGATTCACCATAATCGTCTTCTTTGTTCGCCAAGCCGATAACGCCGACAATGCGATCTTCCTTGAAGATCGGGACAGTTATGAACTTGAACAGGTGAACATGGCCTTCGGGGTAGCCTTTTTTCAGTATGTTCTCAGCTTGAAAATCGTTGATGATAATAGATCGGCGCTGCCTGACCGCCTCGCCCCAGATACCGGTCTTTTCCAATGCGTAACAGGTTGGCGGGTTGGCAATGGCGCATTCCGCCATCACTTCCCTGGACCACGTGTTCAGAACAAATTCCTGGCGATTTTCATGGTAATGGTAAATGAAACCAATCTTGCTTTCCGTCAGTTGGATGGCTTGATTCAGTGCATAATCGAGAAAGTCCTGGATGGTCCCGGATGGGTGTTGCAAAATATCCAGCAGCTTTCTCAACAGCGATTCGTTCTGCTGAATCTTCTCCTCGGACTGCTTGCGCCCAGTAATGTCGCTTATCGTGGTGCGGCATACGGGTGCGCCATCGTTTTCTTGCACAGCAATGGCTTCCAGCCTTGCCCAGAAGGGTGTCCCGTCTTTTTTCACCATCCGCAGTTCACACGCCCGCGGTAAGCCGTTTTTCCCTGAATCTGCCGAATGGGCCTCAAAAAGATGTTTCCGGTACAGGTAGTAAATGTCCTGGTCCTTTTTGAGGATGAACCGGCTGATCGGCTGCTTGACCAGCGCCCCCCTGACCATGCCCAACAGAGAGGCGGCGGTGAGATTGGACTCCAGGATAAGCCCCTCTTCGCTGATGGTGAAATAACCCACCGGCGCCAGATCGAACAGGTCAAAATAGCGGGCTCGTGCGACGTCCAGTTTCGCTTGCGCGGATCGCAGTTCCGCATTCTGCATCTCCAATTCAATCTGATGCACGTGCAGTTCGTGGAACATCTGCCGGGTTTCTTCCGGGGACAGGGTTTCCAGGTTTTCAGCCATCCTGGCAGCTTTTTCTTCTGCCTTTTGGCGCAACGTGTTTGGATGGTTTGGAAAAGGCTCTTTTTCAGACATTTCTTTCTCCACCAATTAGTCCCTCCGCCTCCTATCCCACAATGGCTTCGTATCGTTTTTATGATAATGATTTGGGCAAAACAGCAGGGAGGGGATAGACCATTTTGCGGCTGACGTCTTGGAAAACTGACGGTCATCCCCGACCGATAACGCACCCGAAATCTTTATTTGAGATTTATAGCATTCTTTGTGCCAAGTGTTCGAACACGTGGCCTTATGCAGCCCATCACTTTGATTTATTTAACTAATTAGTAATGAAAGCAGTTACTGGGCTTTTGTTGGCTGCCATAAAAAAGGTCATATATTAACCTGTGGTCATATATGACTTTTTTTAGTCTCTTTGGAGTGGAGGGGGGGACAAAAACAAGGGTGGGTTGGTAGCAAACAGTGAAGGACCAGATGTCAATAATCATTGTAATAATAATTGACCCCTATCTCGTACGCCGTGGATGCATCATCAGTATGTTTTGTGCACTTTTTTACCTCTCCGATTCTTATGTTCGGCAATGAGAGAAAATCACAGTTGCCGGAACCTTTCTGTGAGCCGTTTTCTACCCTGATTACGACTGCTGTTCTGAGAGGGAAAACATCTTTTGAAATAAATGTGATGCCCTTTTCACTGTGATCAATCAACAATGCGTCTCGCATATCTTTTGAATTGAAGGGCGAAACAACAATGGGAATCTTGTTGTCGCACCGTTGACCAATTTTTCTATTTTCGGAAACAGTCATTGTTTTATCCTCCTGTGAATATTGTTCGCACCAGATTGGATTTGTGTTAACCGTGCTTCCGTAACACATTCCTTATATATAGCTCATCTCAGCCAATACTGGAAACCGCATCAGCATGTCTGATCGTGGCTTGCATGTTGTATGAAAAGCAAAGATAATGCCAGATATTTTGATCGATCAAAAAAATATTATAACTATTTGATTGGTAATGAAATATTTTTTGGCCAGAATTGGCAGGAAGGTTCTCCGAGATGGGATGAAATGGGTCGGGTAGGCTGTTTTGGACTACCTGCGAACAAATACTATTTTAAATTAAAACAGTTATATTGTGTGCTATTTTGGACATGGTATTGAATTATGGCCTATTGCGCCATGCCGTAAGATTGCAACTTGCGCCGAAGGGTGTTCATACTGATTTCCAGCAAACGCGCTGTCTGCAATTTATTGCTGCCGGTGTGCCGGTATGCTTTAATGATATGGTCTTTTTCAACGGCAGCCAGCGGCGCAATGCCATCGAGGGGAACCGTTGTTAACAGCCGATGATTATTTGATAACGCTGTCCTTACGTGGGCGGGCAGGTGATGGACCGAGATCGATTTTCCCCTGATGGACAGGTTGGCTGCATGCTGAACGATCGATTTGAGTTCTCTGACGTTTCCCGGATAGTCATAGGCATTCAGAAGGGTCCATACCGGTTCTTCAATGTCTTTGCTGCTGTGGTTGCTTCCATGTTCTCTCAAAAACGCTTCCACCAGGAGGACGATGTCTTCCATTCTGTCTCTCAGGGGAGGCAAATCCAGCCAGGCGCCGCACAGACGGTAGAAGAGATCTTTCCGGAACAGGCCCTGTTGCTGCAACTTGTCCAATTCGACATTGGTTGCGGCAATAAATCGGATATCCACTCCCTGGGGCCTGCTGGTTCCCAGTTTGACATATTCACCTTCCTGAATCACCCGAAGCAATTTTCCCTGCGATTCGGGAGGCAGGCTGCCAATTTCGTCCAGAAACAGGGTCCCTCCGGAAGTAATCTCTATATAACCTTTCCGGTCCTGAATGGCGCCTGTAAAAGCCCCTTTGGTATGGCCGTAGAATTCAGCGTCAAAAAGCGTCTCGGTCAAAGCAGACATGTTAATGGGGGTAAAGGCATGGTTGGCCCTGGCGCTGGCCTTATGAATGGCTTTTGCCAGAAGTTCCTTGCCCGTACCGGTTTCCCCTGTGATCAAAACCGGAATATTGCTACCCGCATGAAGCTCGGCTTCCTTCATGATCCGGAACATCTTTTCCGACCGGGTAATCATGGAAGCAAATGCCCGGGGATCTTTAAGATCAAACGATTTATTTTGCTTGCCTATGTTTTGAATTTCCAGAAAATTTCTTCTTTCCAATGCCTTAAAAATCACCACCATCAACTCTTCCATACCAAAAGGCTTAACCCGGTAGTCAAAGGCGCCTTTTTTCATGCAGCTTACGGCCAGGCTGACATCATCCGCGGATGTCACCATAATGCATTCGGTGGCGGGGCTGCAGCGTTTAATAATCTCCAACAACTCGACTCCGGACATTCCCGGCATGGTGATATCGATCAGGGCGATATCCACCGGCTCCCCTTGCTGAAAAAGGACCGCTGCTTTCCTGGGATCTCTTTCAGCCCGAATGTTGTGGAAACCACTGATGAGAAGCCCTCTTTCAAGGCTTTCCAGAAAATCCGGTTCGTCATCCACCAGTAAAATACGGGTCAGCATGCCAATTCATCCTTTTTTTTATGCACCTTTGTATCCCCCAGTCGCACCCGGAAAATGCTTCCTTTGCCCAATTGGCTTTGGACCTCGATTCGCCCATCCAATTCTGTCACCAATCGATGGCTAATGGACAGGCCCAGGCCGGTGCCCACACCGGATTTCTTGGTGGTGAAAAAGGGGTCAAATATCTTTTTTTGGGTTTCAGAATCCATACCACAACCGTTATCACTCACTTCCACAATCACTTCACGCGCTGGTTCAGCTTGCCAGGTTATCGCCAGTTTTACCCAGGAATTTTCCTTGTCCGCTGCCTGGGCGGCATTGATTAAAAGGTTCACCACAACCTGCTCCAAAGCCAGCGGATCGGTTAAAATCGCCGGAAGTCCTTCCGGAATGTTGGATTCAAAAGACTTTACTGTTTTATTAATTCGTCCCAGGCAGATGGATATGCCTTTTTCCACGACCTGCTTGACATCAACCCGGCACATTTCACCCTTGCCCCGCTCGCGCGCAAATTCCCGCAGGTTCCTCACAATCTGGTTAATTCGGGTTGAACCGTGTTCAACATTGTTCAACAATTTGAAACAATCTTCCCGGAAAGCCGGATAGGGCCTGCCCAAAACCAGCAAATCCGGATGCGCCAAAGCATATTCATCGACAATGGGCAGTAGAAATTGGAGGTAGGATCGCAGAATAGGGATGTTAAAGAAAATGAAATTATTGGGGTTGTTGATCTCGTGCGCGATCCCGGAGACCAGCAGCCCCAGGGAAGCCAGTTTCTCGTGTTGTATGAGCTGCCTGTCCATCATTCTTGCTTGCGTGATGTCAGCGATCCGGATAATGGTGGCCACCGGTGTCCCGGACTCATCCCTGACCGGGTAAACAAACACCTGTTCGATTCTGTTGGGGTCCTTGATTCCTTTACGTTCGTAGGATCCGGAAAAATTCCGCAGTTCGGAGAAAGGGCGTTCACATCCCTCGCACGGACGCAACCTTCCCCGAAATGCCTCATAACAGTGCGTGCCCGGTTCTTCCCGGTCGCTGATCAACCCGTAATAGTCTTTGGCAGCCTTGTTCAGCCTTTTTACCCGGAGTTCCGCATCCAGCAGGAAGAGCGGATCGGAAATACCGTCAATGGTCATGGTGAGGGTGGTATTGATGCTGAACAGCCGCTCCTCGCTTTCCCGCAGGCTCGCCTCGACCCGCTGGCGCTCATCCATTTCCCGACGCAGTCTCTCGTTTGCCAGGAGCAAATCGGCTGTGCGCTCCAGGACCCGCCGCTCCAATTCGTCGTGGGCTTTTTGCAGAGACGCCTCTGCCCGGTCACGTTCAGCCCGCAGCCGTAGGGACGTTATTCCGTACGCAATATCGTCGGCCAGTTCCGTCAATAAAAAAACCTCATCTTCACAAAAGGGATCCGCCAGACTGCTATAAATGTTGACAGCGCCAAAGCATCGCCCATCGGCCCTCAGGGGCAGAACAATGGATGAGGCATATCCCCGCTTGAGGGCATCCTCACGCCACGGCATAAACCGGGGATCCGTCAGCATGTTTTGGCAGGTGCAGGTCCGTCCGGTGCGGATGGCTTTACCCGTGGGGCCACGGCCACGCCCGGTATCGGCATAGGTTATATCCAGCGTATCGAGGTACCCGGCATCAAAACCGGCGCTGGCCACCGGGCGAACAGACTGGTTGGCATCGTTCTCGGCATAACCGATCCAGACCATGGCGTGTCCACAATCCTTAACGATGTTATTGCAGACTTCCTGCAGATACGCCGTTTCCTCTGCGGCATGCATCCTGGCCTCACTGATGTGATTGATGGCCCTGAGCGTCCGGTTGAGTTTCTGAAGTCTTTCCTCCCGATTCTTTTGCTCGGAGATGTCGCGGATCGCGACCATGCGCCTGTCCGGAGACAGGGGACGACCGTGCGCTTCGACGACGATTCGCGTGCCGTCCTGGCGCAGCATGTGATATTCGGCGACCGACTCCCGCTCCAGCAGGGTATTCACCATCACGCGATCGACGTCTTCGGGGGCGATCAGATTGTCAATCTCCATCCCCTTCAGCTCAACCTCCGGGTAGCCCGAAATCCGGGCAAACTGCTCGTTATAGTCCACAATCCGGCCCGCTTCGATTTCGATGATTCCCTCAAAGGTCGCAGCCGCAAATGTCGCCAATCGTGCCTGACTCTCGCGAAGGCGCTGTTCGGCGGCATGCTTGTACAGCGCCATTTCAATCTGTGTGTGCAGTTCGCGATCGTCGAACGGTTTCAGGATATATCCGAACGCTTCCACCTGCTTCGCGCGCTGGAGCGTGGCCTTATCGGAATGCGCCGTCAAAAAAACAACCGGTACCTGGCTTTCCTCCCGGATCAGGTCCGCCGTCGTGATGCCGTCCATGGCCCCGGCCAGGCGGATGTCCATCAGAACCAGCGACGGGCGCTGCCAGCGGGCGATCTCGATGGCTTCCTCGCCGGTGTCGGTCGAACCGGCAACATCATACCCCAGTTTCCGGAGTTTGTTGGCGATGTCCGCGGCGACGATCGCTTCGTCTTCAACGATCAGAATGGCGGGTTTACTCATAATGGAATACCTTATACCGTGAAAAAGAATCAGGTTTTACGTTTTAAGTGTTAGGTTTTAAGTTAAAAGCCCGAACCTTCACTCTTCAGCCTTTTTCAAACATGGGGGCGAGCCAGCCTTTGATCATAGGCGGTTTACTGTAAAGTTGACCTCAAACTCCGTGCCAGGACCGGGACCGGTTTGGACTGTGCCACGCATCTGACCGGCCAGCATTTGCACGAGACGCAGGCCAAGAGAGCGGGTGGATTGCCGCCAGTCAAAATTCTCGGGCAGGCCGACGCCGTTATCGCGCACGCGCAGGCAGGCAGCTCCGGTAGCGGGATCGACCGCCAGGGACACGGAAACTTCGCATCCGTTGTCATTGGGGAAGGCGTGCTTGATGGCGTTACTGGCCAGTTCGTTAAGGATCAACCCGCAAGGAACCGCCATTTCGGGCGGCAACAACAACTGTGCGAACGACATGTTGAGTCGTACCTTCTCGGCTGCCGGGCCGTGGGCGCGCCAGAGATACTGCAGTATGCCGGCGGCATATTCGCCAAAGTTCAACCGTGCCAGATCGTCTGCCTGATATAGTTTTTCGTGCACCAGCGCCATCGTGACTATCCGTCCGCGCACGTCGTTGAGAACACCCTGCAACCGATCGTCGGCCAGGCTGTCAGCCTGCAAACTGACCAGGCTCGACATGACCTGGAGGTTGTTTTTGACCCGGTGATGAACCTCTTTCAGCAGCACTTCCTTTTCGGCCAGGGAGGCCCTGATATTTTCCTCGGCATGCTTGCGCATCAGCGCCGCGCCGATGTGCGATGCGATTCCTTCCAGAAGTTCAACCGAATCAAGGGTGAAACATCCTTTGCGCCGGTCATTGAACTGGATCAGGCCGACATTCCTGCCCTGGTTCCGAACAGGTATCAGGGCCACGGAGGCATAGCCGTTATGGATGCATTGGTTGCGTGGATGAAACCGGGGTTCCGCGTCGGACGGAATGTCCAGAAGCGTGGCGGAATCGTTCGTCCAGCAACTTCCGCCCGGTGTGAAGAGCGGATTGGTCGGGTCGGTCTTGCCGGAAAGGACCAGGCCGCAGGTACATTCCAGTCTGACGTTGCCGTCTTTGTCCCGGCATACGCCACCATCCGCAGCGCGCTCGACCAGCGTGTTTTCCGTCAACAGAAAATCCCTGGAAAAGCCTTCCTGAGCAAAATACGTGAAGTCATCCCCGTCTTCCAGGCGAATGCCCACGGCATCGAAATCTGTCCGCGCCTTCAGTGCGGTGAGAACGCGCTGGATTGAATTCTGAAAATCACCCGGCTCGTTTAATATCTGCAGGATTTCCCGGCCTAATTCCTGATAGGCACCCATCCGCCTGCGCCCGGTGATGTCCTCACAGATAGCCACGGTTCGGATCGCCTGACCCTTTGAATCCCGAACAAAGGCAGCATTGAGTCTTACCCAGATAATGCTGCCGTCCTTGCGTATGTAGCGTTTTTCATTAAAATAGACCGGCGTCTCTCCGCGCGCTGCCCGGGAAAATATATCCCAGTCCCGCTGACGGTCTTCCGGATGGACAAGCTCCGGAAAGGAAATTTCCACCAATTCAGATAGCGGGTAGCCGGTTATCTGGCAATAGGTCTGATTACACTGCAATATTCGACCCGTCATCGAGTCAGCCTGGACGATGCCAACAGATGCGACTTCAAAAATGGTGCGGAACTGAACCTCACTTTCCCGCAGTTCCGCCTCCGCCAGTTTGCGCGCGGTGATGTCTCTGACCAAATTATATATCATGCCATCGCCGTCACGGGAAACCATACTTACGCTGATTTCGATGGGCAGCCGCGTGCCATCCTTGCGCACCGCTTCCGATTCAAACAGCAAAATATCATTATTCTCGAGGGCCGCCATCCGTTCGGAAACATATTGACGGCCATCCGGTGCGGTGATTGTTGATAAATTAGCGCCGACAAGCTCATTACGCCCATATCCGAGCATGCTGCATGCGTTCTGATTTACATCCGTAATATTTCCTTTAAAATCCTGGATGAACAAGGCATCCTTACTGTTTTCCACAATAGTCCTGTAACGCATCTCGCTGTCATAGAGATTCCGGGCAAGTAAGGTATACGGCTTTTCTATGCCGATCTGTACGATGGCTTTATAGAGGGCTAAAAAGACGATTACCTTCAGGATGTGCCCCAGCATGTTGAAAAGTCCATATACGTCGGTGTACAGGGAAAAGGCCAGCCCGGACAGGATCGACATGACAATGGCGCCCAGAAGGGTCTTCAGCATTTCCCGATCAAAATATCCGCGGCTTTGCCATAGAAGAACAGCCGAGCCTGCCAGAATTACACATATGACGTATTCACTGATCCGCTTGAAAGGGGTCAGGCCCGATCCTTCGATAAAACAGACGGGAAAAACCCGGGCAAAAATCGCAGCCAGGAGCAGGGCCGTGATGACCGCATAGCCGACCAACAAACCATAGGATGCGCGGGTGCTCAGATCCACATTCCCGGACTTGTGCAGAAAAAGCAGCCCGGATGCCGCCAGGAACGAAAGACTGTGAAGATAGCGGGAGGCAATCCATAATTGCGTGGGCAGATTGGAATCATAACCCGGGATCACATTCATACCTTTGTACGTCAGGACGTGCACGATGTCCATCCCTCCGACAAATAAGGATGCGATACCGATCAGCAGGAAAAAGCTGCTCTCCCTGGAGCGGTGAATCCGCGTACTCCAGGTAATGGCAAAGACACACCCGGCCACGGAGATGCTGAACATCTCCGCAAGAATATGAAACAACAAATAGCTACCCATCATCACTCTACCGACGGATGCATGATTTGCACAATCCGGAAACAGATCGATTCATCAGATGCAATCGATGCCTTTCGCCGTTAATCGGAGGGTGGAGATGCAACCGTTCACGTTTTCCATGCTCTTTGTGCCTCTGTGTCTTTGCCCTTATGAACCTGGTTTTTGGATGTCCAGTTTTCGCATACGCGCGCGCAGGGTGCTGCGGTCGAGCCCGAGGATTTCAGCCGCGCTGTTTTTCCCGCCGACTTTCCAGTGGGTCTTTTCAAGTGTCTGAACAATATGGTCGCGTTCAACCGCTTCCAGGGTTTTTGGGTGGATGCCCAACCGGTTGAATGGCTTCTTGAGTTCATCAACCAGACGCAGCTTGGGACCCGACGAGTCGATCACCGCACGTTCAAGGACGTTTTCAAGCTCCCGGACATTTCCTGGCCAGTGATAATCCTGTAACGCATTCATTACGCTCGCCGGAATGGTTTCTATGATTTTGCCCATCCGCTTGGAAATCTTTTTGACGTAAAAATCCACAAGAAGCGGGATATCTTCCATGCGATCCCGGAGTGGTGGTATGGTAATCGGAAAAACATTCAACCGGTACCAGAGATCTTCACGGAAACGCCCCTTTCGGACTTCCTCTTCCAGATTACGGTTTGTGGCGGCAATAATCCGCACATCGCTTTTGATGGTGCTCGCGCCGCCCAAGCGTTCAAACTCGCCATCCTGAAGTACTCTGAGAAGCTTTGGTTGTAGTTCCAGCGGCAATTCGCCGATTTCATCCAGAAAAAGGGTCGTGCCGTTTGCAACCTCGAATCGCCCCAGTTGTCTGCTGTCAGAACCGGTGAAAGCCCCTTTCTCACGACCAAACAACTCGCTCTCGATCAGGTTTGCGGGCAGGGCCGCGCAATTCACTTTTACCATCGCCCGATTTTTGCGCGAACTCAAGCTGTGAATCGCCCGTGCGACCAACTCCTTGCCGGTTCCCGTCTCACCCAGAACCAATACGGTTGTATTGCTGCCGGCAATTTGGTCAACCTTATAGAGTACGTATTTGAGGCCGTCACTTTGACCGATAATGTTCTCATGATTGTTTTCCAGTTGAATTTCTTCTACCAGATAGGCTCTTTCGGCCTCCAGTTGATTTTTTAACGTCTTTATTTCGGAAAGGGCATTTTCGGCGATTTGTTTTCTTTGCTCCGTCTCTTCCATGGCAACGACAAGAGCGGCCGTCCGCTCCGCGACCTGCTGTTCGAGCATGTCATGGGATTTTTTCAGCGCATCCTCCAATGTCTTGCGCTCGGTGATGTCTATGTCCACACAGAACAACTCGGGTGGTTGTCCCGGTGTCTGAACTATGGCATGGCTTGAAAAAACCGCAACACGTGAGCCATCCCGACGCATGAGAGACACCTCCGATGCGGGAACAGGCTTTCCGGTCTCGGCCATCTGCTGGACAGCCTGTCCGACATCCGCCCGCATTTCCGGCGGAATGATCAGATCCAGCAGATTGCGGCCGATGGCCTCTTGTTCGCTGTATCCATAGAGCCGCTCGGAAGCCTGGTTCCAGTATTGTATCATGCCATCCGGCCCATAGCCCTGAACCGCCACCGACGAGATATTTCTGAGTAAATTGCGGAACCGTGCCTCGCTCTCGCGCAGGCGCTGTTCTGCGGCGTGCTTGTACAGCGCGATTTCAATCTGTGTGTGGAGCTCACGATCGTCGAACGGCTTCAGGATATATCCGAACGCTTCCACCTGCTTCGCGCGCTGGAGCGTGGCCTTATCGGAATGCGCCGTCAGAAAAACAACCGGTACCTGGCTTTCCTCCCGGATCAGGTCCGCCGTTGTGATGCCGTCCATGGCCCCGGCCAGGCGGATGTCCATCAGCACCAGCGACGGGCGCTGCCGGCGGGCGATCTCGATGGCTGCCTCGCCGGTGTCGGTCGAACCGGCAACATCGTACCCCAGTTTCCGGAGCTTGTTGGCGATGTCCGCGGCGACGATCGCTTCGTCTTCAACGATCAGGATGGTGGGATTGCTCATAATGGAACACCTTATCTCGTGTAAATGAATCCGGTTTTACGTTTTAGGGATATCGAATTTGTTAAAATACCGCTTTCCCGTCATTCCGGCGAAAGCCGGTGGTTTTTCAAGGCGAAAGCCGCAATCCAGATCGTTAAATTCTGGATGCCGGATCAAGTCCGGCATGACGATATTCGAGATTTTATCTGAAATCAGAGATTGTTTATTCATTAACAGTATTTCAGTATTTTGAACATCCCTTAAGTGTCAGGTTGTTGGGGCGGTTCGCGAACCGCCCTCCTGGAACCTTCAGTCTTCAGCCCTTTTTCAAACATGGGGGCGAGCCAGCCTTTGATCATTGGCGTTTACTGTAAAGTTGACCTGAAACTCCGTGCCAGGACCGGGACCGGTTTGGACTGTGCCACGCATCTGACTGGTCAGCATTTGCACGAGACGCAAGCCAAGCGAACTGGCTTGGCGCCACTCCAGATTCGCAGGCAGACCGACGCCGTTGTCGCGCACCCTCAGGCAGACGGCCCCGGTATCGGGATCGACCGCCAGGGACACGGAAACTTCGCATCCGTCGCCGTTGGGGAAGGCGTGCTTGATGGCGTTACTGGCCAGTTCGTTGAGGATTAACCCGCAATGAACCGCCATCTCGGGTGCCAACAACAATGGCGCGAACGACATGTTGAGATGCACTTTTTCGGCTGCAGAGCCGTGGGCGTCCCAGAGGTATTTCAGTAGGCTGAGTGCATATTCGGCAAAGTCCAACCGTGCCAGATCGTCCGCCTGATAAAGTTTCTCGTGCACCAGGGCCATCGTTCGGACCCGGTTCCGCACATCGCCGAGCACATCCTGCAACCGTTCGTCAGGCTGGCTGTCTGCCTGCAGGCTGATCAGGCTGGAAATGACCTGGAGGTTGTTCTTGACCCGGTGATGAACCTCTTTCAGCAGCACTTCCTTTTCAGCCAGGGATGCCCTGAGCAGATCCTCGGCACGCTTACGTTCGGTGATATCCATGAAGATCACCGCGAACTGGTCGGGACCGGGGCGATAGGCCAGAACCTCGTAATGCCGTTGTAAGGGCGGCGAGTAGTTGTCGAACTGGACCGGATCTCCGGTGAGAGCGACTTTTCCATACAAACTCAGCCACTTCGGATCGTTGTTGGGCAAAACTTCGTTGTGGGTCCTGCCGATCACGTCCTTCCGTTTCAGGCCGGTCAAACGTTCAAAAGCCGGGTTTATGTCAAGGAACCGGTAATCACACGGCTGGCCCTGGTCATTGGTGATGATCTCATGCAGGGCAAAGCCTTCGGTCATTCCGCTGAACAGTGACCAGTACCGTTCCTCGCTGGCGCGCAGCACCATTTCAGCTTGTTTGCGATCCGTGATATCGCGCAGAAGCACCTGCACCGATGGGCGCCCCTGAAACTCGATCCGGGCGCCAATCGTTTCCACGTCCACAGGATGGCCGTCCATGCGGAGAACGCGAAAACACCTGTGCAGTGCGGTACTGCCTTCCACAAACGCCTGGCGCATGCGGGCTGCAACGGCCTCACGATCTTCTGGGTGGACCAGACTGAGCACCTCGCGCCCGATAACATCCTCCGGTCCCACTGCACCGAACAGGTGAACGGCGGCCGGGTTGACAAACACGTACTTGCCGTCGGCATGCACGGCAATGGCATCCGGAGACATGTCCACCAGGGTCCGGAAGTTCTGCTGTGCCTCACGTAGCGCCCCGGTTAGTGACAAGCCTCCCGGACCCGACTCGCGCAACGACGCGATGGCCGCCATCAGGAAATAGATCCCGCCGAGAGATTGCGTGATTCGTCCGGTCCAGCCCAACACGCCTCCGACCACCGGCTGGACCATAACGCCGAGCAGCCCGGTCGCCACCATCAGCAACGCGGCCCCATACCATTGCACAAACATCGATTTCAATGGGCGGTTCGTCCACAAAAGCACCGCACCCGTGATCCCGAACATGACTATTGTCGAGCCAAGCACAAACTGCCGGATCGGTGTGCCACCCTGGTTTTGCACGAAAAAAAGAGGCATCGCGTCCTCCGTAGCCAGCACCACCAACAAACCGGCCACGCATAAAATGCCGACATACGCAATCGCCAGGGCCGAACCTGGCAGACGCATTGCCTGGTATCGCTTTCGGGAGAAAACGATACCCAGGATGTGACAGAACGCTGCCAGACAGGCCAGGGTGTTGTGAATGGTGACGGCATAATTGATCCCGTGTCCGACTGCGGAACCAATGGTTACGGCAAGACCCCAGTTGATCACCCCGCACCCCATCATCAGAAGTCCCGGCTCCCCGCTCACGAGAAAGCTTCGCCCAACCAGGACCGCCACCAGCGCGGATGCCAGCGTCGAACAGATGAAATTGAGCAATATCAGCAGACGTTGCGACTCATAGACCGTGCGCAGATCCGCAGCCCATAATACCACCGTGGCTGCAAGCAGCAGCGGTATGGGCAACCAGACCAGTCGGATCAGCCGACCGTCGTTGGGGAAACGAAGCATATGTTGCATGGCTTGGGATAGGGTGTTGCTCATGATCGCAATTCCGGTATTCTCCTCCCCCTCCATTTGTTTTGCTGCTGGAAGAGCCTGTGCCTTCCTGTCGAGCGTTTTCACATGTGCCATCATTGCTTCTTGTGCCGTGTGACAGGGGCGCAAAATTTATCTGGACGGGTTAAAAACCCTGAATATCGAATAAATAAAATTATTTATTCTTTTTATGAATTTGTGCATTTTTAGTCAATGTAATTTTTTTAGGATTCTACCGAAAAAAAATCACTCAGAATGCAGGATACCACCATCATGTCCTCGAATTCCTGTGCCGTCGCATCCGGTATTTTTGTTTTTATGTTTTATGGCTTCAGAAAAATCAGAGCGCTATGTCTGACCGGGATTGAAAGACGGGTGGATCTTGTTTACTGAACTCCAAGGGGGGGATAAGGCGTGTTTTTTTCAGGCGGTGCAGGATGTTCGATGGCAAAATTCGGGGGTGCATGAAAATATCGGCTGGTGGCCATAATTCATGCTCCAACCCGAGATACGAGGGAATTTTCTTCAGGAATATAGCCTTTTCTCAAACCGGACAGAAAGCCCGTTATTTTTTCCGGAGAAACCGGTTTTAGCTCAGCAAAGGGTCGATCCGAGATTTCTTTCCGGAACCGGGCGGCAAACAGTTTCTGCGGTGTGGCGCGGAACAGAATGCCGGTGGCGATTTTTTCCGCCGTTTCCATGGTTTTTTCCAGGGCCGCATTTCGGTCGGCCGGGTCATAATCGTCACCCAGTGTCTCGATCCTTTCCCGATACCAGCTCACCGGATGAGTCCCCCAGGCGATGCACGGCTGAACCACCTCCACAATGGACAAGCCGGGATGAGCGATGGCTTCCACCAAAAGCGATTTCAAATGATCGCTCTCCCCTGCAAAGCCGCGTGCCACAAACGTACAGTCGTGGACAATTGCGATGGCCAGCATATTCAAAGGCGCGATTTCCACGCCGCGGACCTGGATGCTTCGTTTTTCCCCGACTCTTGTGGTCGGGGAAGCCTGACCTTTGGTGAGGGCATAAAATTCATTATTATGGACCACCACCGTGATATCGGGATTGCGGCGCAGCGTATGGAGGAAATGGTTGCCACCTTCTCCGTAACAGTCACCTTCTCCGGTGACGACAATGGTTGTCAGGTGCGGGTTGGCCACATGAATGCCCAGGGCGGCCGGAAGGGCTCTTCCGTGCAATCCATTGAAAAAATTACATTTGAGATAGTGCGGCAATTTGGCCGCCTGCCCGATACCGGAGACGAGGCAACACGCGTGGGGCTGCTTCCCCAATTCCGTCAATGCGGTTTTGAGCGCAGTCAGGATTCCGAAATTCAGGCATCCGGGACACCACTGGACCGGAACATCGTTTTTGTAGTCGTCGATTGTCACCATTTAAGCATCTCCTGTATATAGGGCCCGGTCAATGGCAAACCGTCATACCGATGGACCCGGCCTGCAAAGGATATTCCATATTCGGAGCGCAGTAATCGCGCCAGTTGGCCAGTGGCATTGTTTTCAACGCTCCAGAACGCCTTGCCTTCGGGAAATTGGTATGCCGGCAGCGGCCACATTTCCGTGAAATGGATCAAGCCCGTTCGGGTTCCATTTTTGTTAAGCCGTTCAAGGGCTTCCAACAGGGCCGGGCGCGAGGATCCCCATCCCACCAGAATCCGCTCCGCTTCATCGACACCGATCTCCTCGGGCGGGCGGATGGCGGCTTTCAGTTCCCGATGCTTCGCCAGCCGTTTTTCCACCATCGTTGGCACGGTTTTGGCCAGATCTTCGGTGATATGGCCACGGGAATCGTGTTCGTCGCTGTCCGCGGTTACCAGATGTTGGCTTTGACCCGGATACAGGCGCTGGGATATGCCGGTTTCCGTCACCTGATAGCGATAATAATCATCGATGACGGATGGGTCAGCCAGATGGAATTCGGGAGCATACTGCTCCGGACGGATGTCTTCCACGGAAAAAAGACCGTCCATCAGAAACTGATCGGTCAGCACAATGGCCGGTATCTGATAGCGATCAGCCAGATTAAAGGCACGTACGGTTTGTCCGATGATGTCGGTTGCATCGGCCGGCGCCAGCACCAGTTTGGAAAATTCGCCATGTCCGGCGTGGACGGCGAACAGGAGATCGCCCTGAGCGGTTCGGGTCGGAAGCCCGGTGGCAGGTCCCGGCCGCTGCCCCAGGACGATGACTACGGGCGTTTCGATCATTCCGGACAGGCTGATGGCTTCCACCATCAGGGCAAATCCGCCGCCGGATGTGGCCGTCATGGCCCGGGCTCCGGCAAAGCTGGCGCCGATTGCCATGTTGACGGCTGCGATCTCGTCTTCCGCCTGCTCGGTGAACACTTCGAATGGCGTCTCGTTTTTGGCCAGAAAGGTGATGATTTCGGTCGAAGGCGACATGGGATACGCGGCCATGAACCGGCATCCGGCCAAAACCGCCGCCAGGGCCAGGGCTTCTGTTCCCGAGATGAGCCGGTACCGGGCGTCCCGTTCCGGAAGCTTCCAGGGACAGATCCCCTTGCAGCCTTCACTGGCAAGGAGATAACCTTTCTCGGCCGCAACGCGATTGGCCGCCACCACCGGATCCCCTTTTTCGTCAAATCGTTGAGCAAGAACCGCATGGAGGATTTCGGGATTCATGCCGATCGCCGCAGCCAGTGCACCAAGAGCCATTGTGTTGCCGTATATCTTGTTGCCCAGTTCCTTTTTGGCGATATCCGAAAATGCGATGGAAATCATTTTGTCCCGAATCTTTTTTTCCGCGATGAGAATGCCGTCCGTTTGAATCAGGGGCGCGTATTTGATGGCCGCACCGTCATTCAATGCCAGGAGAATATCCGCTCTCGTGGCCGGCGCGTTGACCGGTTTTTCGCTGATCCGGATGGAATAACTGTTCTGGCCTCCCCGGATTCTGGATTCGAATTCCTGCCAGGCAAATACCGCATAACCGTGCCCCGCAATGGTTTCCGCCAGCACTTCCCCGACGGTCTGCACGCCTTCACCGGCCGCGCCGGTGATGACCACATTCAGATCCTTCACCATGTAATGCCTCCCATGATATCCGTTTATCCCGGTTCAAAGTTTGACAAGCGCCCCGAATCCGCGTTCCTACGGCTTCCAGGGTGGGGCATAATTGTAGTAGTTGTAGATGCTCTCTCCCCAGAGTGTGTCCTTGAAATCCGGCCACTTGTCGCCCTTCTCAAACCCGGGAGCGGCATTCAGCTTCTCCTTGTCCACATTGAGAATGAGTTTGTTATCGGTTGTGGAAAACTCGAACGCTTCCCATGGCATGGCGAACAGCTTGTTGCCCATGCCCATGAAGCCGCCGAAAGAGAGCACCGCGTAGATCACGCGATTCTTTTTGGCGTCGATCACCAGTTCGAGAATCTTGCCCACATTTTCACCCTGACGATTGACCACGGTTTCGCCGATGATCTCCGATGCCGGAACGACACCGTACATCGCCACTGACGTTTCGATCGTTTCTTTCATAGCTCACTCCTTTTTTATGATGAATCTGTTTCAGTCCTGGTACCGACAGCCTGTAGTCTTTTATTCTTGAGCCGATCCTCCGTTTCAGGTGCACCCACGCAGGACAAACAGTACCAACAAGATCGGGATCGGGATTCCCAATGCCCAAAGTAAAATCCACCCCACTTTTCCTTTTTCATTATTATTCATGGGGATACTCCTTTTCTTTCAAGGTTGAAATTTTCACCAATTTTTTGGATTGCTTTTTCCGGTGACAGAACAATTTAACGAAAAAACTCCAGCGCAATGTCGGAGAGCGCGTTGACCACAGGTCGGGCAAACCGGCCAGTGGCACCCGAACGACGAACGCTTGCACCCAGGAGAAACCCCAGTCCGACGCCCACCCCCAATGCGATAAGCATTGTCTTGCCTGGATTTTTGCTGCCATAACGCTTGGCCTGCTCAACCGTTTCGCTGACCACCTGGGTTGTTTTATCCTTGAAATCACTGACAGCTTCCTCTGCCTGCTCTAAAATCTCGGCACCGCGTTCCATGGTGCTCTGAGCGGTATCATTATCGCTGTCGGGTTCTTCTGCCGTTTGCTGTTTGTGGGTCTCGGGTTTATTGTGTTTGGCATCCATGTTATCCTCCTGGGAAAGATTAAATGTTAACTCATATTCAAATATTTTTTGACGGTTCCCCTTCCGGGGTAATGGTTGAAGCGCGTCCTGTCCTTGGCCGGGTTCCGGCGTCACGGCTATCCACGGTTGTCGAAATTGCCTTCCTTATCCAGTTGGCGGCGGCCTTTGTGGCCATAACCTGCAAAGTCACCTTGATCAGGCCGGGGCCTGCGGCGCCGACAATCAGGCCACCGAGAGAGTTTCGGACTTCCCCGGCAATGGAACCCATGATTCGCTCCATGGGAGTGGTGCGGGTCATGAATACCCTTGCGGCAAGATAACCAAGGCCAGCGGCTGCCCCTATCGCCCAGTATGGAGAGTCCTTCACATATTCCCGCCAATCCAGTTTATCATTGATACGCTCGTTGATCTGATCGACTGTCCGGGAAATTTTCTCTTTTTCTTTAGCGATATCCTGACGGATATCTTCGGAACTGCGCTCGACATCCGGTTCATTTTTGTTGCTTGGATGCGCTCTTTCAGCCATGACTTATCCTCCTTTTCAGTGGTTGCATTGTCTCCCGTGGTTAAAACAGATTCATTTCCTCAATTGCTTGTAGCCGATGAAGGCAATGACGACACCGATAAAAGCAAGCGCCGCTCCAATGACCAGCGCCGCAATGGCGGGGGCCATATAGGAAGTAAGTTTAATGATCACTGCAGCGCAAAGAGACATGAATGCGACAAAACTGATGGCCACGCCTGTCGCGACGGTCAAGACGCCGCTGCGAACAGCCCTTGCATTTTCGCGAATTCTCTGGATCACGAGCTCAATTTCGTCGTGAAACACAGTGGTTGAGTTGTTGGCAAGCTGTCCCAATAACTCAGTTAAGGATTCGCGTTGTGTTGCAGGGTCCTTGTTTACCACGTTGTTATTCATTGAGAAAAACCGCCTCCTTATCTGCGTCGTAAAATAGCCCCCATTATCAGGCCGACGCCTCCTGCTATCAAGAGGCTGCGCCCCGGATTCTGCCCGACGTATTCCCGGGCCCTGACATCCGCCAGCTCATAGTCGAATTGCCGAACGTACTCGGCGGATTGGTCCAACCAACCGGATACCTGATTTCCGTACTGAGCCATACCGGAATGCGCGTCCGGATCAGCCGTTTTTTCGCCGAGTGCCTCAGCAACATGATGCAGCTTGTCCGCAATCATATTTTTGACATTTTCGAAGGCCGTGCACGTGCCGGAGCCTTGGGACTCCGCCGCTGTTTCTTTGGTTTCATCACCTGCTGTATTGTTTTTTCCCATGGTTCACCTCGTAAATGGTCATGATCAAGGGCATAGGGCCGCCAGAATTTTCACTTCGGGGTCTTTTCGTTCAGGATAAAACCCGATTGATTGTTTCGCTGAGTTCTTTAAGATGATACGGTTTGCCCAAAAAGGCATTGGGACGTTCGGGATGTTCGCCTGCCATGACATGAGCCTCGTCGTATCCGCTGGACAGAATCACCGGTATCCCGGGTGAAAGCTTGCGCAGTGCCGTCAGTGTTTCCCATCCGTCCATCTGCGGCATGGTCAAATCCGAGAGAACGCAGCGGATTTCCTCCTGATGGTGCCGGAATATTTCCACGGCCTCGACACCGTGTTTCGCTTCAAGCACCCTGAAGCCCAAGCGCGTGAGCATGGCCACAACCATTTTACGCACCATCTCCCCATCTTCGACCACCAGCACCGTCCCACCCCCTTTCACCGCCAGAATTTGGGCCGCTTTGTCTGAATGGTCTGGGGCTTCTTCAACCGATAACGGGAAAAAGACCCGAAAGATACTGCCCCGGTCCGGTTCGCTCTCCAGCATGACAGCCCCGTGATGTGCCCGTACAATCCCAAGAACCACGGACAAACCCAGACCGCGACCGGTGAACTTGGTGGAGAAAAACGGATCGAAAATCTTCTCGAAATCTTTTTCAGCGATACCACAACCCGCATCCGACACTTCCAGGCAGGCGTATGCAGGGTCCCGAGGCTGCCAGTCGATGGGAAACCGCTTTAAGGCAAGCATATTCGCCTGAGAAACTGTTTTGACGGTCAGGCCGATGCCTCGTCGGTTCTTGTCGGCGGATTCCCAGGCATTGGTGACCAGGTTGGTCAAAACATGATGTATCTGACCTGCATTCGCGCGAATGACCGGCCCGGAAGAGGGAAAATCGCCTTTAAGGAACGTGCCTTTTGGAGCTGCTGCCTGAAGCAGTGTCAGGCTTCGGCGGCAGGCTTCGGAAAGGTCTATGGGTTCATGCTTGCCGGGCGTTTGTCCCAGGTAGGTCAACATCAGACTGCTGATCTCGGACGCTTGTTGAGACGCTTTCATCGCCTCGGTAAGATCTTTGACCGTATCTGATTCTGGAGACAGTTTCAAGATGGCCAGCTCAAGGTTTCCCATCACCACCTGGAGCTGATTGTTGAAATGGTGGGCAATGGCTCCAGCCATGCGGCCAAGACTTTCAGTCTTCTGGAGCTGATGTTTCTGGGCCTCGATTTTTGCCTTTTCCACTTCAACACGCTTGTTGTCGGAAATGTCGCTGATCAGGACACGGCACATGGGCGCGCCGTCAGTATCTATCGCTGCGACTGCTTCCAGCCGCGCCCAGAATGGTGTCTCGTCCTTTTTGACCATCCGCAGTTCACACGCCTGCGGTTGACCGGATTGCCCTGAGCTTGCCGAATCGGTGTCAAAGAGCGCTTTGTGGTGCAGGTAGTAGATATCCTGGTCCTCCTTCAGGATAAAGCGCGAGATCGGCTGCTTGACCAGTTTTCCCCTGTTCACGCCTATCAGGGTGGCCGCGGTGAGGTTGGCCTCCAGGATCAACCCGTCTTTGCTGATGGTGCAATATCCAACCGGCGCCAGGTCGTACAGATCGAAATAGCGCGCCCGCACGGCGTCCAGTTCCGCATGCGCCACGCGCAGTTCCTCGTTCTGCATTTCCAATTCAACCTGATGCACACGCAGTTCGTGGAGCATCTGATGAATTTCTTCAGGCGACAGGATTTCCAGTTCTTCAGTAATCCTTGCAGCTTTTTTCTCTGCCTGCCTGCGCAGATTGTTCACATCGTTTGAAAAGGTCATTTTGTCGGTCATTGTTTTGATTCTGAATTATTGCTTGCTGTGACCATTATTCCAGTTTACCTCCAATTTGAGGCAAACTTTCCGAATCAACGCATGCGAATTCGAAACACCAATCAGGCTCATCTTGAAAACGAATTGAAATGAGATACAGTCCGGGTTGTCTGTCCGTGCATATCCTTCGGAAAATCAGCCATGCGGGATACCATTTCCAACGCAGAAAACTCCTTGCGCAACTCTTCGATCTTTTTTGTCGCAGCTTCGTAGGCATCATTGCCAAGAAGCAGGCGGTGTGGCGGATTCAGGGACTCGGTCGCCTTTACGATCAAGCGTGCTGCACGCACCGGGTCACCCGGTTGTCTGCCAGAGATGGCGCGCATTTGACTGCGCCATGCGCCGGCCGTCGCAGCATAATCGTCAATTTTCCGCTTGCTTTCTTGCGCAGAACGCCCGGCCCAATTGGTTCGGAATCCACTCGGCTCGACGAGCATCACCTTGATGCCCAGCGGTTCCACCTCCTGCCAGAGCGCTTCGGACAAACCTTCAACCGCAAATTTTGTCGCGTTGTAGTAGCCGATCGATGGAATTGAACGAAGTCCGCCGATGCAAGAGAAATTGACGATAAATCCTTTGCGACGTTTGCGCATTCCGGGCAGCGCCGCATGAATCATTCGGCTGAGACCAAACACGTTGACTTCAAACATTCGTCGCACCTGATCTTCCTCACTCTCTTCAACAGAGGAGAAATAGCAGATTCCAGCGTTGTTCACGAGGACATCGATGCGACCAAATTTCTCCTCAGCGCTCTTGATGGCTGCGTCGATTTGACCCTGATCCGTGACATCGAGTTTGAGCATCAATGCATCTCCGTGTGCGGCCAAGTCGGCTATGTTGTCGAGATTGCGGGCAGTCACCACCACGCGGTAGCCGCTTTGGAGCACTTGCTTCGCAATCTCGCGGCCGAAGCCGGTTGAGCAGCCCGTAATAAACCAAACAGGCTTTCCGATGATCGATAGTTTGCTATTTGATGATGCCATTGGCGTATCTCCTTTCTCAAATAATGATCTCAAAAGCTATAAATGCATTCTTCATACCAAGTTTTAACACTCAGCGTTAAGTCATCCATCTATTTGAAATTCAGAGACAATTATTTACCAAAGCATTTACGGGGCTGTTATTGGCAGCTCCATTAAAAAGGTCATATTTAACCGATGGTCATATATGATTTTTTTGGGGTCACTTTGGTTTTTATGGGAGGCAAATGATAAGGGAGGAGAAGATGATCAGCGGTGCGGTCTTCACGCGCGCCTCTGTTTTTCGTGGCCAATCAGAAAGATGCCATAGGTTGCGCGCAAGTTGGGGAAGATTGTAACGGTTTTTCCGAATCGGGTCTCGGATTGCGTGATGATGGCGGCCTCCTTGAGTATGGCAAACCCCACCTCACGGGTGAATTTTCTGAAATCCTTGATGGTGATCACCCGGATGTTGGGCGTGTTGTGCCATTCATAGGGCAATTGCCGGCTGATCGGCGCATAACCGGATAATAGCAGTTGCAGCCGTATGCCCCAGTGACTGAAATTGGGGAAACTGACGATACCTTTTTTCCCGATGCGCATCATCGATTGAATCAGGGCGGCCGGTTCATAGACCTGCTGCAGGGTCTGACTCAGGATCACATAATCAAAGGTGTTGTCCGGATAATCCAGAATTTCCGTATTGATATCCCCCTGGAGTATTGACAGACCTTTCTCAATCCCGTCGCTGACTTTTTTTTCGTCATGCTCGATTCCTGATCCGCTGACGTGTTTATGGTGAATCAGAAATTGCAGCAGGTCCCCCTCGCCGCAACCCAGATCCAGCACCCGTGATCCGGACTCTATCCAGGAGGCGATGATCTGAAGATCATGGCGCAGTTTTTTCGGTAGTGTGGCTGACACGTTCCAGAAATCCTCTGATCATGGCCCTCAGGCGTTCATTGGAAAGGAGAAAGGCATCATGTCCCCAGTCGGCCTCGATCTCACAAAAACTGACATTCAGCCCGTTTTTTTTCATGGCTTTCACCATGTCTCTGGATTGGTATGTTGGATAGAGCCAGTCAGAGGTAAAGGAAATAACCAGAAAAGCGGCCTTTGTTCTGGAGAACGCATCGACGATTGAATTGTTCCCGTGTTGTTTTCCAAGGTCATAGTAATCGGCGGCTTTGGTGATATATAGAAATGAATTGGCATCGAATCGATCGACGAACTTTTTACCCTGGTAGCGCAGATAGCTTTCAACCTGGAAATCGGCATCAAAATTAAACGAAAAATCGCTTTTATCCTGCAGGCGCCGGCCGAATTTCAAACGCATGGATTTGTCTGAAAGATAGGTGATATGGCCGATCATGCGGGCGACGGCCAGACCCAGATCGGGTTTGGGTCCGGAGTAGTAGTTTCCGTTGTTCCATTTGGGATCGGCCATGATCGCCTGACGGGCAACCTCGTTGAATGCGATGGCCAGGGCCGAATGCCGGGTGGTGGTTGCCAGGGGAATCGCCGATACAACGCTGTCCGGATAGCGGACACACCATTCCAGCACCTGCATGCCGCCGATGGACCCTCCCACCACCGACAGGATTTTTTCAATTCCCAGATGATCCATCAGGGCTTTCTGGGCCTGGACCATGTCGCCGATGGTGACAACCGGAAAATCCAGGGCATAGGGAAGGGCTGTTTTCGGGTTGATGGCGCTTGGTCCGGTGGATCCCATGCAACTGCCGATGATATTGGTGCAGACGACAAAATATTTATCGGTGTCGATACCTTTACCCGGACCGACCATGTTGTCCCACCAGCCTGGGTTTTTGTCTTCCGGTTGATAGTACCCGGCCACATGGGAATCTCCGGATAGCGCATGCGGGATCAAAACGACATTGCTTTTATCCGAATTCAGCGAGCCGCAGGTCTCATAGGCAAGCGTGATCGGTCCCAGTCTGGCACCGCTTTCCAGAACCATCTGATTGGGCGGATCGGCAAAGACGAAAAATTTCTTTTCAACGATTCCAACCGAAATGTTGTCCCGGTCATGTTCGATGTATTCGCTCATGGATTGTCTTCGCCACTATCCCGGGACGCTGGCAAACGCCTGATCCAGGTCTGCCAGGATATCGTCAATATGTTCAATGCCGATGGACAGGCGGATGAGATCCGGCGACAGGCCCCCGGCTCGCTGCTGTTCTTCGGAAAGCTGGGAATGAGACGTGCTGGACGGATGAAGCACCAGGCTTTTGGCATCGCCCACATTGGCCAGGTGAGAAAACAGGTTGAGACTGTCCACAAATCTGCTGCCCGCTGCCAAACCGCCTTTGATCCCGAAAACCACCATGCCGCCAAAGCCCTTCTTGAGATATTTGCAGGCAACGGGATAACCGGGGTCCTTCTCAAGGCCCGGGTATCTGACCCAGCTCACATGGTGGTGCGACGAGAGATATGTTGCAACGGCCATGGCATTTTCACAGTGCCGCGCCATGCGCAGCGGCAGGGTTTCAAGTCCTTGCAGAAACATCCATGCGTTGTCCGGAGAAATACACGCGCCCAGATTTCTCAGCGGCACCAGGCGCATGCGCATCATAAAGGCGATCGGATTCATATCTCCCAGATCATGGGCATACCGCAGGCCGTGGTAACCGGAGTCGGGTTCGTTGAACAGGGAAAATTTGGGATCTTTCCAGTCGAATTTTCCGGCATCGACCACAATGCCGCCAATGGCGGTTCCATGGCCTCCCATCCATTTGGTCAGCGAGTTGACGACAACATCGGCCCCATGATTGATGCTTTTGAGCAGATAAGGGCTCGTAAACGTGGCATCCACGATCAACGGGAGGTGATGTTTTCTGGCGATGGCGGAGACGGCTTCGATATCCGTAAATTCCAGCACCGGATTGCAGATCGCTTCGATGAAAATGCCCCTGGTCTTTGCGGTCACAGCCTTGTCGAAATTGCCGGGATCACGCGGATCCACAAATTTTACATGAATGCCGAACTGAGGCAGAATGCTGTCAAACATCGTATAGGTGCCGCCGTAAAGATTGTTGGCCGAGACAATTTCGTCTCCTGCGGCACAGAGATTGATGATGGAATAATATACCGCGGCGGTTCCCGATGCCAGAGCCAGGGCTGCAGCGCCGTTTTCGAGAGCCGCGACGCGCTTTTCCAGAATATCCTGAGTCGGGTTCATGATCCGTGTGTAGATGTTTCCTGGCTCCCTAAGGGCAAAAAGATCAGAAGCGTGTTGCGTGCTCTTGAATACATATGAGGAGGTTCGATGAACAGGCACGCCTCTGGATGTCGTTGCCAGATCGGGTTGCTGGCCAGCATGCAGGCAAAGGGTTTCGAATTTGAAATTCTGACTCATGATCATCTCCTTGCGAAGAAAGTCCTAATGTTTCAAAAAGATACGTCCTCTCTATTTCAGATAAGGGTGATTCGGTCACCGGGGCGTATAACGCCGCCTTCCAGAACCCGAACAAAAATCCCCTCTTTCGGCATGACACAATCCCCCACCTGATGATAGATGGCGCAGTGGTGGTGACAGGTTTTTCCGATCTGAGTCACCTCGACCACTGCGCTGTCACCCATTCGAAAGCGGGTGCCAACCGGCAGCTTATACAGGCAGATTCCTTCGGTGGTAATGTTTTCGGCAAAATCACCGGCAGCCACATCCAATCCTTTGGCCTGGATCTTTCGAATACTCTCCATACCCAGCAGGCTGACCTGACGATGCCAGTTACCGGCATGCGCATCATTTTCCAGCCCGTGTTCCACCATTAATGTCACCGCGTCCACATTCCATTTTTTGATGCCTTTACGATCGCTGATCGATACCGCTACGATCCGTCCGGCGTCTTCCGGTTCTGTTGTCATGGAAAATCCTTTTCTATAGCTTTCAAGATAAAGATAGCTCAATGACTGACTAAAATTACGCAATGACTAACCGGGTTTGTTTCTGAGTATAGTGGCCGAAACAATGATCAAGGCCGTCATGTCATACAACAATGGGTTTGTCATTCAATATTTTCAGCACATCATCCGGCGTTTTGGCCAGATTGATGGCATGGATCATCATTTTCAACTGCTGAATGTCTTTTATCTCCATCAGTTGGGGAAAAAGTTTAATGCCCTCAAAGCCGAATTTTACATCCAGCAACACCCCGACAGATTCAATCAGGGCGTCGATTACTTCGTTGCGACCTTCATTTCTGCCTTCGTTACGCCCTTCGTTACGTCCTTCCTTGCGTCCTTCTTCTCTGAGTACATTCGCCAGTCCCATATTGTCTCTCCTTTCCACAATATAACGCATTCGATAGCGAGCCACTTCATCATCGCTCAAATCTGCATAAAAATCGATAAAATCTGAATATTTATTTTGTTTTTCCGAACTCGTTTCAAGCTGGTCCAGTCCAGTCTGTGCGGCCCAGTACATCTCCAGACGATCTTCCGGAGCATAAGCCATATTCGGCAAGTTCAACCGGGCAACGATATTGGGACTCTCATAATACCGATTTGCGGGCAGCCTCCACAGATGGCAGGCCAAGTATCTGAACTCCAGGTAGGCGCTGCTATCGCTTCCCAGCCTCAGTTCACTCCGATGGTCTCCCCGCCGCAAAAAAATAACCACGGGGATCACCCGATCCGTTTTCATCAGCTCCGCCAGATCCAAACAATAATGGGCCAAACGATAGATCGAGAATGTGCTGCTTTGAGTTTCCTCCTCTACCAAAAAGAGAATCGCTTCCCGCCTGCCGTCCGGCCATTCCACCAGAAGCGGTGTATCCAGTTCCCGAAACCGGTCCCCCAGCCGCTCTTTCAGTTGTTCCTGACCTATGGGGATGATCCGGGCATCTGACAAATCCGGCCCGGCTTCTTTGCCTGCAAAAAACTCCAGCGACTGAACCGGATAGTCGAGAATCAGGTTCTTGAAATTCTGATCATGCATGACCGGTTATCTCCAGATATTGTACCAGATCGTGGTTCGGGTGATAGGGGCAGGGCTACCCTTGGGCACGACTGACATTAGACGAACCGTATTTCTGCTGATTTCTCAGTGTGGGCTGCAAAAAACCGAGATATAATGACCTATGATCGACTTTGGCCATTTCGATTATCGCATGATTGTGGATAGGTCAACGCCTTTCGCTTTTTATTGGAATTAGGTGGACTCAGCGTAAAACAATGAGTCCACCTAATTCTAACTTGTTGTTTATTAAAACAATATCAACCGGGCGGCTTATATTTTTAAATTGGTCAAAGTCGAGATGTTAATAAAGCATTATTTGCAGCAACGTTGTACTCATATAGGATGTCCCCTGGTACATATTCAATCAATATTGCCTCCAACTTCCTGCCACGGGACTAACATTAACAACAGCACCGCCGTAGTTATTAAATGCATCCACGTAGTCTTTTACAAGCTGAACATCTGCATGGTTACCTGCTGCATTGACGCCGCCGGTTCCGCATATAACCTGGCCCATTACCGGCTGATCCCCGGGGCTTCCCCCTCCGTTAATTGTGGTTTGGACTGTAGCGTTAGGAGCATAGATGACCCCGTGAATCCTGACTGCCCCGCTGAGTGTGACTGTAGTGCCCTCTACAAATATAATACCATAGAGATCCTTGTTTCCTCCAATATCGAGATTGCCCTTCACATTTATAATATACGGTTTTGTATCTACTGGATGATCTTTCCAGAAACTGGAAACACCGTCAATCTCATCTGTAAGATTACCTGGAAATACAAAATCGGCAAAGGCTTTCAAGGCGTCCTGGTTCACTGTGGGCAGGGATGGCTGATTGATTAAAACCATATTCGGATCTTGATTTCCATCATTGTTATATCCGTTCACGACATGCGAACCGCTACCCGTATTGCCACCCGTGGTGATAACTGCTGCGTAGGGAGAATTTGCATTAAAGCCAGGATCCGGCGTTAATTTCACTATACTTTCAACAGTTTGGGTTGAATCAGAAAACACTCCTGTGGAAACAAGTTTGATATGACCACCTGGAATCTGGGTATTATATGTCCCTTGACCGTCATCTGTTCCATCATACATCTGAACAGTATACGTCGCGGTTACGCCACGGATAATCATATTGCCTGTGCTTGTGGGGTTTGTTGCACCACGCCATGCGATATTCTTTTTTATTGAGGCAGCAGCAAAATGCAGTCCTGCCTCTGCAACATAAAAAGCCTGTGACTGCTTTTTATAATTTCCCACGATTGTCTGGTTTGTTGTTGATACGGACAAGGTGCTTATTCCAATCGCAGATATTACAGCCAGGCTAAGCAGGCAGATGATTAACGCAGAACCTTCTTTATTGTTTTTTACAAGGAGTATCTTGTTCATAGTCAAATACGTCCCCTTAACTTAATTAGAGAGGCTTATGGATCTTTGAGCTGAAGTTACATATCCGGTTTTTTTCGCAGTAACGCTAATCGTGTCTCCAGATTTCATTTTATGCGATGACTCTGATAAATTTGATGGCAGCGTTAAACTTGATGGTTCTATTGCTGCCGTACTTGTATACTTGGTACCTCCAGTTGGACAATAGCTGGTTCCGGTAAACCACCCGGTAGTATCAGTCTGACCGGTAATTGTATTGGAGGAATTTGCAGAAAATGTTATCGTCACCGTCGCTCCGGAAACAGGGTTTTTCATTAAATCATAGACATATGCCGCAACATAAGCTTCTTCATTTCCATCAGCTTTGCAGGCATAAAGCTTACAGTACAGTTGTTTGCTGACAGTAACCGTAATCTGACTGGTGCTGATACACCCGCCACTGTCAACAGCCGTTACTTCAATCGGGTAACTGCCTCCCGGGTATGAAGCTGTGTCCCATGTGAAGGAAAAGGCATAACTGGCGCCAGGGTCCGGTACAGAGAACACTTCAACACTGTTAATATATATTTTTACACTCCTGATTGTTTTGCCGTTATTTGCGTCTATGGTTCCAGAAATTATCTGAGTACCTGATACCGTTGCACCGGAAGCTGGCGTTGCAATGGTGATGATGGGTTTGTCAGGACATTGGGTCAGGTCATTATTAACCCTAACCGTAAAATCAATATTGCTCGTACAGTCCTGGCTGTCCTTGACCGTAACTCGAATCGTATGATTGCTGTTTGTGTATGTATTTGTGACCCACGGGTAGGAAAAAGTTGAACCCGTTACAGTGGCAGCAACAGGAAGAGAATTGTCAATCTTAATTTGCACGCTGCTGATTGTTCTGCCTGTCGGCACGGTTACATTTCCAGAAATTGTCTGAGTGCCACTGACCGTTGAACCGTTAGCAGGTGAAATATCGGTTATAGTGGGTGTTTCGGTGCAAGCAGCTTTTATCACAAGCCTATCACTTTCCTTTCCACATTGATCCGTAACACTGACCTCATAATCCAATCCAGGGGAATCAGGGGTGTACGGATAGGAGTATGTGATGGAACCAGCCACAGGCGCAACAGTTGGTAGCAATAGAGTGTCGCCATAATAAACATTATAGTGGTCCACGTAGTTTTGATCACCACTTGTGGTTTCAACCATAAAATCATCCGGTGAAGGTTTCCATCCGATTGTGTCCAAACCAGTACCAGCGTCGGTGGCAAAAGTACCATCAGTAGGTGGCGCCGGATTGGCAGGGGCAGCAGACATCTCATTGGAATCAGCACTATAATTCGGACAGATATCCATAGCCCTAATCACGTAATAATATGTGTCACAGTCACTTGGAATGGGTAAAATTGCATCTGTTGCAAATGTGGATGACTTGAGGATTGGTGATGAATTTACCGGCGTAGTATAATCATAACTGCCGCCTTCGGTTTTTCTATAAAGATTATATCCTTTAAGATCACAATCTGTATTTGCGGTCCATGATAATCGCACGCTTCTTTCAATACCATTCATATTTTCTGCTTTTAACAGTGTCGGTTGATCGGGAGGAATACTATCGGTAATCTGCGCCGTGGCCTTGGGGCCTGTTCCGCCACTGTTTGATCCTGACACGGATACATAATAAGAACAGGCTTGAAGTGGTTTCGGGTAAGTCGGATGATTAAGAACCAAATCATAATCCGTGACATTCGCCGGAACATCAATGCTGTTTCCGTAAACTCCGGCTTTATCATCATAATAAACCGTGTAGCCTGTCAATGGACAACCATCAACATCGGCTGGTGCCGTCCATGTTATATTAATCCTGCAGGGATAATTGGCATTAAGCCCCGCAAGGGTTAAACCTTGTGGTGCACCAGGGGCGGCACACGTATTTCCACCTGACACCGTATCCGTATTTCTAACCTTGATTTTTGTTTGGGTATCAAGCGTTCTATACCCGCCATTGTCCGGGAATTCTCTATCCGGCTTATCTGTCCTGGATGTTAGTGTAACCGCCACCTCTCCGGAACCCAAATGAGACAACTGCATATCCGTTATGTTTTCTGCTACCGGCTGGAAAGCGCCAGCATTGACCTTTCTTTTAAGCACCGGGGGATTCTCGTTATTAAATAGCGCATAGCTTACGACACTGATCTCGCCAACTTCAGGACATTTTTCTTTATGATCAGTACATGTTTCTCCAGAAGCAAGATATGTTGTATATGCGTTATTCAGCCCTTGATTACCCGAAATGGTTGGGTTTGTGTCAATCGTCAGTACGTCACCAGAAATTCCAGTAACTTTGGCATACTCGGAACAGGTGCCGATATGAAGGATATCCCCGACGTTATACTGGTCGGCAGTTTCACTACTGTTCAGACTGAGTTTGATCGTTGTTGATCCTGCAGCAACCACCTTGTTTGTCGGATAATCAACCGGACCAAATGTCGTTGGATTGTTTGCTGATGGAAGAACGGACAAAAAAGTTATCATATCCGGATTACCAGAACCCCCATCGGTAATTTTGGGATTTGCGTCAAGATTCACCGTCATCGGCGAAGTTGGTATAAAACCGGACGGAACCCAATTTGAGAGGTTGTTTATCAGCTCAGCCCCCATTGCATTATACCCTGCCATACGCAGTTCCTGTCTTATCATGTTGATGGTAGATCGGGAATTCTGCTCCAGGTCAATCACCTGATCCTGTACCGAGTAGGCATGATTCTGAGAAATAAAAAAATTATATACTGCGGCTATCAGAAATGCTGAAATAACAAGAGAAATCATAATTTCAACAAGAGTAAATCCGCCTGCTTTCTCTTTGAATTTAATTATATTTTTTGCCATGTCTTTCCTCCTGTTAAATCAACTTTATATATACTGATTATAACGGATTTTGGGGTCGCGTTACGAACCATCGCAACTTTCATTAATTTGCCTCGCAGGGGCGACCTGTTTGTAGAAATTGACATGATACACATCATCAAGCCCCATCGGACGCCATGTTTCGATCGTTAACAGGTCGCCCCTGCAGGGCAAACATAGGGGGTATGTCATCACTACAACCAGTCCGTTCTTTCGGAGCTTGACCAGATTTTTGGCATTGCATTTATGCAACCCCAAATCTGTTATAATCAGAATTATTGCGCGATAATTGTTTGAAGAGTGATTTCTCGTTGGTTGGGATCAGCCCAGGAAACCGTTACATCAACAGTCTTGTAATTGGGGTTGACGTTTGACGTGACAGTTACCTCTCGATTAAAGAGACCACCGGTCACAGGCACACCATTTTCATCCAAATGGTTCTCGGTGGTATCCACAATATTTGCATAATTGGTTATTCTAAGGTCATCAAGCTTATTTTGAGCCAAATCAACAGCAATGGTCATATTTTTACTCTTATAATTGCTCTTGATAACCGAGACAGTCATAGAGCTTAAGGCAAAAATACCAAAGGAAAATATAGCCATTGCAACAAGAATCTCTAAAAGTGTAAATCCGCTTTGTTCAATTTTATCAGAGTGATCAAACATGAATTTTGCCTCATTACTGTTGTTTTATTCGACCGCTTGTGGATATCGTAATTGTTTTAATATCACCCCTTGAATTTTTAAGACGGATCGTTCTTGTAATACTGACTGTGCCAGTAGGCTTGAAGAAAACAGAGATGGTTGCATCGCCCGCGTTTTCGGAATAAACATCAATATGGTCCTCTGCCAATGTGGATATCATTTTATCAGATGTCCATGTTGTTGAACCGTATGACTTATCTCCTTTGAATATTTCGTATTTATCTGTGCCCAAGTCAAATACAAGTTTGTATTCCTTGTTTAATGAAGCACAACGCCCTCTGGCATACTGCATGTCTGCGGTGATCGCTGTTGCCGCTGATTTGAGTCTGTACATGGGAAGCATTTCCCGTATGCTTGGAATAGCTATTGCAATTAATATGCCAATTATAGATAAGCCAACGATCAACTCCATCAAAGTGAATCCTTTTTTTCCAGTGATGGGAATTTGCTTTTTTATTCTTGCAGAGCAAATCACTTAAACCTCCTTTTGATATCAGCTCATTGACTGTCTATAATTTCAATCTTTGGCAGATGCGTGAAAATAATGGTGTTTTATATATTGAGTGGTACTCTTTTTGATCACGTTTTGCTGCCGTTGGAAGCTTTTCTCATATTCCGCCTGCAATTCCTTTGGTGTCAACAATTTGCTTTTTCCAGATAAAGCTTTGGCTGCTTGATTTGATCTTTTTTTTCATTGGCGATGCATTCTTGCAATCATGGGACAGATGATTTCATTCAGGTTGTTGCAGCACCATTTTTTGAATTTCCGAAACCTTTCTGGCGGTTTGAACAAAAGCATCACGACACGCAAGAGAACCACACCTTTGATCTCATCATCCGTATAATGGGACAAATCATATATCAGATAACTGAAATCGGGGATAAATCTTGTGAAAACAACATCATACTGAAACAGTTCAGAAAATTCTCCAGAAAACTGGCAGCCGTTTCTTTTTCACTCCATATTTCTTTGAACAACCGGTCATGCGGGTTTGGTATCGGGTTCATTGATCGGTTCCAATGCAATATCATCCATGTCATGAAGACGGGTTTTTTGTTTTGACCGGCAGAATCCACCAGATGATTTCCAGGCCGTCAATCATGATCCGGTCCTTGGACTGCTGGTCATGCAGATCTGAAAAAACCACATAATAGCCCTGAGACAGCCCCGCACGTTTCAGATATTGGATCAACTGCATCTTGCCTTTTTCAAATCCACGAACCGTCAAGAATCGCTTGACCTCGACGATCCATCGTTTTCCCCCCTGTATCATCAACAAATCCACCCGGCCGCCGCCTTCCGGCGCCTCCGGAAACACAGAACCGCCGAATACGCTGGCATACGAGGCCAGATAAGCATCCAGATTGTAGTGATAAACGCCTTCTTTTGCCTTTTCTCCAGAAAAAATGATGTTACCCCGCTCCAGGATATAGCCAGCATACCGATCAAGGAGCCGCTCCATATCCAGATGTCCGTTATCATCCAGAAATACTGCTTCATCCACAAAGGGGTCTTTGAAATACCGGATTTCACCATTACCGTTCATCAGGGGTTTGAATGTCTGATAAAGGCATTTTTTATAAATTGGCACAGGGATCGCACAGACACCCAGATCATCCACAATCACACCATTCATTCGCAGAAAGGAAATGCGGTCATCATAGGTAGTATAATTGACCGGTCCATCAAAAAGAATCTGGTTCATGATTTCAGGATGTTGTTTGGCTTTGTTGACGACATTGGCAATGTTCTTATCCACGTATAGCCGCAGGAATGCATCCAGTGTTTTATAAAATGCTGCCAGAGTTATGACCGGCTCGCCCGGACAGCGCTGCTCCACCAGGTCCCGGGCCAGGGCATTCACCAGGCCCGGCTGACCCGAGGTGTTCTCGTGAATGGCTGCAATCACGTCGGGATCAAAGGTTTGAGCGGTTTCTCGGGTGTGCTGAAGGAGCAGATCCGCGGTTTCCTCAAAAGAAAAATACGGTATCGTGATCTGATCCGCAATGTTGAACGGGCTGGCCGTATCCTGCAATATCCCCGTAATGTTGGATACCCCGACCAGGATCACGCTTCTCAAGCCAAACTGTTTTCGGTCATGGTAGATATCCCGAATGCTGTGCAGAAATGCATTCAACACACCGGCATTCTTCAGGCCTTCCACTTCATCGACGATCAGAATGATTTGTTTTCCAAAGTGAATGGATACCCGGTGGAAAAAGTCGGAAAGCGCTGCCATGCGATCCGGCTGCCAGGCAGGGTCCATGCCCATGCCATACTGCTGAAGCCGGAGACACAGCCGTTTAAAAAGCGCATGCAGAAAAAAAGACTCTTCGGCATTTCCATATGCCTCAAAAGACACCCACAATGGCAGATAACCAGGACGGTTCAAACGGATTTTATCAGCCAGAAACTGAAAATAGGTGCTTTTTCCGCTTTGTCTGGGGGCAAAAAGGGTAAAATATCGCCAATCATCCACTTTCTGCATCCCGATCTCCAGAAGTTGTGTTCGGGGCACCGTATAGTTATTTTCCGGATCGACTGGCCCTTCCGTACAAAACGAGCGCATGTCATTTTCCCTCATTTTTTTTCATTGGCGCTGCATCCTGGCAATCATGGGACAGATGCTTTCATACAGGTTGTTGCAGCACCATTTTTTGAATTTCCGATACATTCCTTGCAGTTTCAATGGCTTTGACAATCGTATCCAATCGGGTGATATCCTTTATCTGACAGATGGCATCCATCAGATTCAGCCCGGATTCCCCAAATTTCAACTTTAGCCCCAGCTCGACCGCTTTGAGCAGACCCTGCTGCATTCCCTGCTCCATTCCCTGATTGATCAATTTTTCGCCCAGTGTCATGATCATTTCTCCTTTCTCGACAGACATGTTTTCCACAACAATCTTTTTGAGTTCATCGACTGTAATATCGCCCGCCGTACAGATAATATATCTGAACAATGCTTCCAGATACTGCAGGCCGGTTTCCTTTTGCAGCAACTCATTAGGATGCCTTTCGGCCAAGAAAAGAGAAGGACCATACGGTTTAATTTACACAAAAACGGGTCTTGTGTTGAAAAAACCATGTCATTTATGACATAATTCAGCAATATCAAAAAGTCAATTGTCTTGAAAATCATCATGAATCATAATGGTTAGCCGTCATTTTGAGCAGCGCCGATCTTTGGCCGAACCTCAGGAGGTTTCCGTGAAACGACTTGTGACCACCCTTACCGTTTTAATCTTTTTGGTCTGTCCGACTGTCGGATTTTCCGACTATGTAATTCATTTGAAAAACGGCCGGAAAATCCAAACCACCCAGTATTGGGAAAAAGGGGAACAGATATTGTTTTATCTTTCGGGACAGACGGTGGGTATTGAAAAGCAATCCGTGGAAAGGATCGAAACACTGCCTCTTTCGGGCAATACCGGTTCTTCGGGTGAAGCTCGGACACCATCAGTTGAGTCAGTCGAAAAACCCCCGGCAGAAACATTACCGAAAGATCTTCCTTCTGCGTCTGACGAAAACCCGGAAAGCCAGATGATTCTTAAAGAATTCAGCCAGATAAAAAATCGGTTTCAAACCCTGGATAAAATGACGACCCGTGAATTGCATGCATTTGTTACCGATCTGACAGCGTTCAGGGATAATATCCTTGCAAACCGTCTGGGCCATATCTATGACAAACAACTGCTGGAAACAACTGAGATGGGAAATAAAATCGAGGATTTGCTCAAGACAAGAGATCAGTAGATCTCCTTCCAACTGATCATTCGAAGCTCATTGTTGCTCAATGCCTTTTCCACCATGCAACTGTCATATCGAATATCAAGACCCCCATTGATAGCCACGGTCTGGTTTGCCAGAACAGCACCTCTGATATTGACCCCTGCTCCGCCGCCGTTGAACGTCACCGTGCCAGTAACCAGCACAAGCCCGTTCCATTCAAACCCACCACCCAGTTCCAGATCGCCTTGAACCAGCAATGTCCCGTAACCGATCACATTCTGCAGTTTCAATCCCTGTACATTGTGCGGATCTTCCGTATCGGAATAAACCGTGACAAAATTCGTGCCACTTCCGTAGTTAGTCCCGTTTTGGTCCGATGTGAGGGTGACTGTGGCTGAACTTTTCAGGCTGTTCAAATGACTTTGAATATCGATATCCAGGCTGCCATGCTGCGGCCCGGGAGGATCGGGTATCATGACCGGTGATCCATTGGGATTTGTGACCGACGGATCCTTGGTATAAGTGGGTGGGGTTGATGACGCGACCCCACAGTTATCGCTTCCATCAACTACCATCGCGGTACCGTTTCCGGTGATATCACCCTTGGCGTATATGGGGGATGCTATCTTTGGACCCGGGTCATAGACCGCCTCGATCTCGATTAATTTGTTACTGCCACCGATACGTGCATAGGCCGTAATGATCTCGACCGGTTTTGCCATTACCCCGCCCGTAAACTGAATCGCTGTTGTCGGCGTAGCTGAATTGCCATAGCCATAATAAATGATGTTTCCACGGGAGGCTGCTGAATGCGTTGCCGCACTGCCATCATTATCAAAGTAGTGAGGCAAGGTGGTGGTATGACCGGCCTGTTCCGCATCATATTCCCGTTTATGCCGTATCTGAACGATATACGGCATAACCGGTATAACTGTCTGAAGGCTATTTTTGACAATGGATGTATTTGTATAAGAGCTGGTTGTGGGAATGTAGTTTTGAAAGCTGCTGTTGTAGGCCGGGTGATCCGACAACTGCCACGACGTGGATGACAGGATATAGGCAGACCACATGTCATTCGGACTGGTTGCCGGATCTCCCGCGTAATTGGGATTGACACTGATATCTTTTATCCCTTTCAACCGCTTTCTGCCTTCTTCCACGCCGGCCTCTGCAAAATAAAAGGCTTTTGTACCGGACAGATTGTAACCGGAAATCTTTGTATCTGTAGAGGATGTGATAATTCCCGCTATCCCGATAAGCGTCAGCAGTGTTAAAAACAGAAGGGCGATGATCAGAACCGACCCTTTTTCATCTGTTAACATTACCGGGATTTTTTTCATGATTGTGATCTCCTGCTGTCCCTCAGCCTAATCTGCTTAGCCTTCGCGTAAAACTAACCCGTATCTTTACAAGCTTCATGGGTTTCATCTCAACGCGATTGAGTATTTTAATGAATCGGCTTACCTGCTATCGGCAATCCGTAGTTTGCGATCTTCTCCTGCATCTCGGGAGTCAATTGTTTGACAAGCTCCACATTGTCGGCTTGAGACGCTGTATCTTCGAAGGTGGCAAGTCCACCTGATATCCTTGCAAGCCCGACTGCGTACGAACGCGATCTCTCTGCGAGCGATCCGTCCCTGACCGCGGGATCGACATCTATCGCAAGGATTGAAATGGTATTGTCGCTGTTGCGGACGATTTCAAACGTACGGAACTGCTTGGGAAAGTCCCTGAGCGATGCGGTTTCGACTTCCCAGAAGCCGTATTCGGGATGGGAGAGATCAGGTGACGGTTGTGCCGTAACCGTGTTTAGGTGACGATGCCCTGCGATCCACAGGATAAGATTCGGATAATTGTGGAGTATGGTAAGTAATTCATTATCGGTTTTAATGGAATGGGGGTCAGTAGTGGTCGGATCATAGAACATCGGTGTGGGTGTCGGATCCGTGAGGCTTGTATTTGGCGCAATCGGTATATGCGCGGCAATAATCATGAGCATGCCGTCCGCCTGACCTCTTTCCAGTTCACTGACAAGCCAGTCCAACCGTTCCTGGTCGATACAACCCATCCCGTCATAAGGGAATTCCGCACTGCTTTGCGCCTTGCAGGTATCGTCGAGTGCAATGATCCGGATCGGCATATTTGTTTTCGGTTCGAAGGTATAGCTGGCAAAGTCGTTATCGATGTTGGCCTGCGTGAATCCGTGCCCCACCGGGTTTGATGCGGTATTAAAAAATTCTTTCATCCAATTCAAGGTCGATGATCCGGTTACGCTGTCGTTTACGACATTGATTGTGCTGAGTGAATGGCGGTTCGGATCGGCGACCACCTTGGGGGGTGTTGCAAAGTATTCTTCCGGCCCCGCGCCTCTGATTTCCCCGTCAGGTGTCGATCCGTCGACCACGCCCATATAGTAACCTGTGTTATCAGGGCTTGGAGCTGCGTACTCAAGGCCGAGGCTGATGATCGTATCTCCGATATGCAGGCTGCGGATATAATCGCTCTCACGGTAAAGGCCTGTAAAATACTGGTCGTGGTTGCCGACAACCTGATACCAGGGAATCGATTTGTTGAGTCCGGCCGCCCGGTAGGGTTTTTGATAATCAATACTGTCCGCTCCAAGATGAGCGCCAGAACTGGGGATGATTTCCTTGCCATCCAGAACATCGATAAACCATCTCAGTTCGTTGTACTGCGTGTTGTTGCAATTATCACCCAGTGAGATGCCGAAATCAAACGGCGTCTGATTGTGGAGAGCGTTGACCGTCTGGATGGCGGCATCGAGAAAATGGGTCGTATACGGAATAATCGGAGAATATGCGCCGATTGAAAGACCGCCAGCACCAAACGGTTGGGACCAACCGCTGTAAATCACCTGAGCCGGAGATTCTTTGTCGGTAATATGGATATCGGTTATGGCAAAAAAATTCAAAAGGCCGGCAACATTTGTGACCGAATCACCCGAGTAGTCTGTCGCCATAATGTCGGTCCGTTTGTCAAGAGAAAGGCCGGGTCCTTCATGCCACGCACTGTAACCAAAAATATCATACAGAGAAATATCCGCCGGAGAAATCTGCGGCGTGATCAAAGACAATTCGACAGGGACCACGGTCTTTTGGGCTGTTGTAAAAACATCTGCTGCAATCGGGTATGACCCGATGATGATCGAGACAATGTTGGAAAGTTCGCTTGCGCCGGTGCTATCGTAGGACTGGACAGCCACATAGTAAGCGCTGCCTGCCGGAAGTTCGCCCGACACACTTTGTTGAGTTCCCATATCCATGATCACAACAGACGCCGGATCTGTAAAGGGCATTGGGGCAAAGTACAGGGTGTAACCCGTTGTGCCCTCAACTTCGGTCCAGGAAATGTACACATAACTGCCATTGTTGACGCTTAACACCGGGGGCTGTGGCTGAGCGTTGGCAATGCCGGATATCAAAATCATAACCGCACAGGCCATTACAAAAAAACATCTTCTTAATTTCATTTTGTTTTCCTTTGTTTTGATTTTGATTTCTTTTTTAATCTAACGTATATTTCTGGCAGTCATATCCGATGTGATGGTGATTCGATGATAGCCATCGCCTGTAAAACCGCGATCTTTTTTTCTCGTCCGGGCAGTTATTGAAATGCTGGCTCCAACCGTTGTGCCACTTTGAAGAACAGGCGTAACACTGAATGAGGAAATATTTTCGGCAAAATCCTGGGCTGTTCCTGAAGTAGAATTTTTTCGCTTAATCTTGGGATTCAACGCATTACTGGTGTCCAAAGAATACGTGATATCTTCATTCAGGTCGGTGGTATTGCCATTTCCATTTAAATCTGCTTTGATCTGAATCTGTGATGTACTGCACGCAAGTCCGACAAACGTCGCTCCTGATGGATTGAACCCTGCCATACGGACATCCCGTGATATCATGTCCATGGCGATTCGGGCATTCTGCTGCATATCTGAAATCTGTTCCTGAACCGTGTGAGTTTCACTTTGAAATATATACAGGTTATATAGAGATAAAGCCAGAATTCCGGAAATGACAAGGGCGACCATCATCTCGATCAGGGTAAAGCCGAGATCATTTTGTGACAACGGCTTAAGGAGATTGCCTTTGTTAACCGGTGTGATATTTGGAATTGGTGATGCGATCTTCACAATCTTTCCCTCTTGTTTCAACAGATACCTGCTTCAGCCTTCCACCTTCAGTCTTCATCCTTATCCACGAACTATAGCTTTTAAGATAATGATTTTGGGAAGGCAGCAGGAAGGGGATAGGCCTTTTTTGGCCATCCCCGACCGATAACGCACCCAAAATCTTTATCTTAAAAGTGATATCATTTTTCAGTGATAATGGTTGATAACGCAACAAAATGGTTGGCGGAGTCATTCCAGCCAACGATGACGGTTACGGTCTTCATTCCCGTTCCAGGCGTATTATCAGCGATGTTCCATGCCCGTTTCAGACTACTGTCGATGGTTATCGAACAACCGCTGTTACAGGTATCCGTATGGTCCGGGCTGGTAAACAATGCGGTGTTTGAATGAACATCTGTGCTGACATCTGTGTTATCTCCGCCGTTGCTTAACAGAGCGATTGTCTGGGAAGCCGTCGGATCTGTTCGGTATATTCTTTTTAACGTTTCCAGTTTATCCTGAGCCATTACTGTCGCCCGTGTAAAATGACTGGCCGCTGCATTGCTTCGTATCGTATATACTGACATCTGTGACAATGAAAGCAGACCGATGGCAAGGATGATGATGGCCATCAGCACCTCAATGAGGGTAAAGCCGTTATTGGATAATTGATTTTTCATCATGATATACCACCTTAAGAGGCCGGAGGTCAGAGGCCAGAGGCCAGAGATCAGTCTTCAGTCTTCTGGATTCTGTCTTCTGTCTTCTGCGCCCTGCTGCCTTCCCAAAATCATTATCTTGAAAGCAATAGTAGAAAAACGGCAGACGTCAAATTACCGCCAGGGTGGGGTTCTGCCCGGATCATGTCTGAAGAGTTTGACCCGGCCTGTCTGTAACACGGTAACAGCCCGCTGCCTGTCTTTTCTGACAATGGCGATGTCTTTGGTCGGGATCAGATAAACCGTTCCACTCTGGATTGCCGTTCCGTTGGGTTTAAACGTTTCTCTTGAACTGCCAAAAGCAATCGAACCGGATATCGCATTGCCGTCTGGTCCGGTTACACCCGAAATATAACCGAACTGGATACCAGAAGGCAGATCAACCGATTTTATCAGTTCACCCGACTCTGCCCCGGCCGTAGCAAAATTATTATTACTATCGTTATAAATGCTGTATCGATTATTGGTCGTGTCAAACGTAATGACATAATCATTCCGTTTTGAAACAGCCTCCATTCGGGCCAACTGCATTTCCGAAACCAGATCTCTTGCGGCCGAATTGACTTTTACACCGGGAATCCAGCCTACGACCTCCGCAATGGCAATGGTCACCAGCGTGATCAGGATTGAGATGACAATCAACAATTCGATCGTTGTAAAGCCGGTGTTGTCTTTCGGTCGCTGGTGCATAACAAGTCCTCATCGATATCTGCATATTGTACTCTAAACCGTCATAACCATAGTATTATAACTATAGCCTGATAACAAGGCGGAAAGCGCATCAATAGCGGCGCATACAACGAAGTATGTGCGCATTTTGGGGTGCTTTACAACACAGTTAGCGGGCCTCAGACAGGATCTTCAACGTTCTGAGAGAGGGAACAACGTGAATCACCAGTCAATTCACAGGGGATAGACATAAATATGCAATATAGGTGCCGAAGCCGATATATAGCTTTCAAGATAAAGATTTTGGGTGCGTTATCAGTCGGGGATGGCCGAAAAAGGCCTATCCCCTCCCTGCTGCCTTCCCAAAATCATTATCTTAAAAGCTATAATTCTGACTGCTGCGAAACCATTCGGCTGCATCAAACGCGATGATTTTTATGTGGAAAAGTTGTAATAATCAGGTATCATGATGACATCAAGTGGTATGCGCCTGACCATAATCACCAATTAAAATCAACCTTAACAACAGGAAACCAACCAAAAAATGGCAAACATAGTGGCAATTTATGGTAGTCCGAGAAGAAAAGGCAACACCTCGACCCTGTTGCGTCATGCCGTCAGAGGCGCTGTCGATGCGGGTGCAGATGTGGATGAAATCGTTCTCAGAGATGTCAAGATGTCCCCCTGCCTGGAAATTTATGGGTGTAAAAAAACCGGAAAATGCGTCATTCAGGATGATTTTCAATCGGTGTGTGACCGGATACTGGCTGCAAAGGGTGTCATTCTCGCCTCCCCCATTTTTTTTTATACGGTGAGCGCCCATACCAAAATTCTGATGGACCGGTGTCAATCGCTCTGGGTAAAAAAATACTGGATTGATCAGACTCCATTTGGGAAAAAGGAGTTCGTTCGAAAAGGCTTGTTTCTATCTGTCGGTGCAACCCAGGGGAAAAAGCTTTTTGAGGGGCCGTTGCTTACCGTAAAGTATTTTTTTGATACCCTGGATGCGGAACTCTGGAAGTCGTTGTGCTACAAGGGTATTGATTTTGAAGGGGATATTGAAAAATATCCAGAATATCTGCAGGATGCCTATCATGCAGGGAAAGCCCTGGCAGAAGCATGTTGAGAAAGGCAGAAAGGCTATAGACTGAAGGTATCTATATTTTTTGTAACTATTCCGGCAAGGCACACAGGGGCAAAGGCACAAAGTGGTAAATTGTCGGATCAGCCAGTAGCTTTAAGTACCCAACTCTGCCACCTGACTGTTGATCAACCGGCTCACCAGATCAATAAATCGCTTTCCCTTTGTGCCTCTGTGCCTTTGCCACTTTGAATCTGAATAATTTCTATCTTTCAAGATAAAGTATGTCTTGACTTCCAAAGCGATTATTTGTTAGCAGTTGTATCAAAAAATACTTCCCGAGTCCTCTGGCCTGTGGCGGATAACGCTATGGCAGATGGACCTGTAGGGTGCGGCTGAAAACGGCCACGCCTCCCATTGCGGAAAGGGGAGCAGAAATCATCCGAATGTCTTTTAACCGGACTCTGCTGCCTGTTTGCAGTGTCCGGTTTTTTATTTTGCGGACTGCAAGCGGCGACTGTTTTATGTTCCTTTCTGTCAGAATGGTCGGGAAATTAAAAAGGGAGGTGATGTTTTCCTATTTTTTGGAATTTCGGTTCCATATGACCATTCACGATTCATGTACAAACACAGAAAGGAAAATTGTAATGAGCAAACCATTTTTTCGCATCCAGGCTATAGCTGTATGTACCACCCTGTTTCTGATGATGTCCGTATTAATTTCCGACTCTCCGGCCGCGGATTCCAAAGATATCATTCTGTCCACCACCACCTCCACAGTGGATTCCGGACTTCTGGACGTTCTGGTCCCCATGTTTGAAAAGAAAACCGGCTACCGCGTCAAGACCATTGCGGTTGGAACTGGTCAGGCACTGGCCATGGGTGAAAAAGGTGAGGCAGATGTCATGCTGGTTCATGCGCCAGCCGCGGAACAAAAACTGGTGGATGCCGGTGTAGCCATCAACTATCAGTTGGTCATGCACAATGACTTCATCATTGTCGGCCCGGCTGCCGATCCGGCAAAAATCAAGGGGAAAACGGCTGCGGAGGCATACAAGGCCATTGGTGCGAGCGGTTCGGTTTTTGTCTCTCGCGGCGATGATTCAGGCACCCATAAAAAAGAGTTAAGCCTGTGGAAAGGCGCAGATGTCGCACCGTCAGGCAAACCCTGGTACCAGGAATCCGGACAGGGAATGGGCGCCACACTGTTAATGGCATCGGAAAAAGCCGGATATACCCTGACAGACCGGGCAACCTATCTGGCTCAGAAGGCCAATGTCAAGCTGGATATTCTTTCCGAAGGCGACAAGCCCCTGTTGAACATCTATCATGTGATGCAGGTGAACCCGGAAAAATTTACCAAGGTCAATGCAGCCGGCGGAAAGGCATTTGTCGAATTCATGATCGCTCCGGAAACCCAGAAGGTGATCGGCGAATTTGGAAAAGACAAATATGGTGCGGCCCTGTTTTTTCCGGATGCGGTGAAAAAATAATGAATCAGAAGTAACGATCCATATCTTGTGCTCACATTGTGGGGGATTTTTGACCTTCGGCACCCTGTCATGCAATAAACCTCCTTTAAATTCCGTAACAGGATATCAATGGACTTACTGCATACCCGGTGAGTGAGATTTTCATACATTCTGATTCAAAAAGGAGAACTCGAATGAGAAAAGCCATTGGAATTGGTTGCGGTATCCTGTTTGTTGGCTGTTTTATGGCAACAATGGCATTTGCAGCCTATCACCATATGACGGATACAGATTCTGATATTTTTTTAACAGTCTATCCTGACAAGGCCAATACAAAACTGGATAGTTGTACCCTCTGTCATACCGGAGGGCAGTACGAAAAAAAACCGGGGGTTTCGGTCAGCCTTGGAAGCTGCCAGTGGTGTCATTATTCCTATGGTTACGATGGTTCCGGGGATATTCTTAATACATTAAATCCTTATGGGATTGATTTTCGAAATAACGGTAGAAATGCAGCGGCGTTGATCGCCATTGAACCGCTTGACTCGGATGCTGATGGTTTTGTCAACCTCGATGAAATTATGGCTCTCCGCTATCCCGGGAACCCACAGGATGATCCAACCAAAGTGACAGCACCTCATCGGATTTACAACAAATCAGATTTACAACTCATGACGCAGCATAGTCAATTCCTGCTGATGAATACGCATAAATCCGCTGATTTTTACGCACAATACACCGGCGTTGCCATGTCAACACTCCTTGACAATGCAGGTATTTCAAAATCTGCCTCTGGAATCCTGGTGTTTGCACCGGATGGTTGGTCTCAGTATCATCCACTCGAGCCTGACGATGATCCCCTTTTTTACCATGTGTATGGCATCTATCCTCAGGCAAATTATTATTACAATGCAGAAGCGGATATTGGGTTAAATCCGACTGATGGCTGGTGTGAATACAATGCACCGGGATGTACGGATCGAAACCATGGTGATCCAATCAATAATCCTGCCGGACTGCAAATGATCTTGGCCTTTTTGAGGGACGGAGATCCGCTAACTCCTGGTGAATTGACCCCTGATAATAAACTTGATGGGGAAGGACCTTACCGGATTGTGCCTCCACAAAAAATACCTGGTCCAACGGATCAGCGTTCAACAGCAGGCAATCAGAATGTTATTTGGCCTTTTGACGAAAACGCCGATCATAGTGCAGGATTTTCAACACGATCGGCCACAATTATTAAAGTCGAGCCATTGCCCGAAGGCACAACAGATATTGACACACTTGAATCGGGATGGGACTATATTGATGATGAAAAGATCGTGATTTATGGTGCCATCGATCCACAACGCAATATTCTGGAAAAAATGGATGCACTTATGATCCAGATCAAGGCCGAAAACAAAGCTCTTTTTAAAAATACTGCAACAAAACAACAGCTTATCAATAAGCTGAAGACAGTTTATCACTGTATTTCAAAACGTAATTATCAACTGGCGGTAAAGCGCATCAACCAAGGCATACTCCCAAAAATGGATGGATGCATCCTGAACCTGTCGCCTGATAATAATGACTGGATTCAGGATTGCGAACTTCAGAAGCAGGTATGCTGGTCTTTAAACGAAATTCTCACTTTGATAAACATATGCTTGTCTGAAACAGCCTGACCGGGTCGATAGAATCCTGCAACCCGATACCACATGTGCCTTTCTGTGTACCACGTGAACACCGACAGGCACATGGTACTGATATAGACCTTCAGAAAATGCATTTCGCAAAGCAGCAGGGGCATGCCTTTTGGGGCCATCCCCAGCAGATAACGCAGCGAAATTATTTTTCTGAAAGTCTATACATGTGTCGATTCCGGTTTCCAATCAAACTAATGCCTTTGTCAGCTTGCTGATATGCGATTCGACGTACTGGAGAACAATCTCACCGCTTCTCGCGTGCTTTCCGGGTATCAGCCCGATTGCTTTCTGGAGTCTCACTTTGAGAGAAACTTTGGATTATAATCATCGAAAACACAAAATGGAGACATAGTGACTGTTATTTGGGAAGGCTTCCTGTCCGCCATTGTCATGCTGACATCCCTGGACCCGGATGTTCTGGCCATTACCTGGCGAACGATTCATGTTTCCACGGTTGCCACGTTCATCAGCGTGCTGATCGGTATTCCCATTGGTACGGCCCTGGCCTTGAACCGATTTCGGGGTCGGGGGGTTCTGGTCAGCCTGATCAATTTCGGAATGGGGTTGCCGCCTGTGGTGGTGGGGCTGGCAACCTGGCTGATGCTGACCCGGTATGGACCGCTGGGCATGCTGGGTCTTCTGTATACGCCAACCGCCATGATTCTGGCACAGGCGATCATTGCCAGTCCGATCGTGGCCGGATTCAGTCTGGCTGCCATTCAGTCGGTCAATCCCAAACTGCTGCTTCAGATCCAGTCCCTGGGCACGACCCGATTTCAATATCTCATGCTGCTGCTCTGGGAAGCCCGTCTGGGAATATTGTCCGCGGTCATTGCCGGATTCGGCGGTGTCATCAGTGAAGTCGGTGCATCCATGATGGTGGGTGGAAATATCCGGGGATATACCCGGGTATTGACAACCGCCACAGTGCTGGAGGTTTCCAAGGGAAAATTCGAATTGGCCACGGCACTCAGCATCATTCTGCTGGCGCTGACATTTGTGATCGTCTCTCTGCTCAGTTATCTGCAGCAACGAAAGGCAGGCTCCTGATGCCTGCCCAACTATCTCTCACAAACCTCAGGCTGAGTCGGTCCGGCAGAGACATTCTGAACATCGAGGAATTCATTTTGAACCCGGGGGAGACCCTGGCAGTTGTCGGGCCCAACGGCGCGGGAAAATCCAGCCTGCTTCAGGTCCTGGCCTTTCTGATTGAACCGGATGCCGGTCACATCACGCTGGATGGTGAGATGATCGGCAACGGCAACCGTCTGGCCGCCCGACGAAAACTGGCGATCGTGTTTCAGGAAGCCCTGCTTCTGGATACGACGGTTGAAAAAAATATCGAAATTCCGCTGCGTATTCGAGGGGTTTCAAGGAAGGAAGCTGTTGTCCGGTCGAAAGAATGGATGAACCGGCTGGGTATCACCCGCCTGGCGGGACAGGGGGCCCGAAATTTGTCGGGTGGAGAAGCCCAGCGAACCAGCATCGCCAGAGCGTTGGCCCTGAAGCCGGAAATTCTCTTGATGGACGAACCGTTTTCTGCGCTGGATTACCCCACACGCAAATCGCTGCTGGTCGAACTGGGCGGTATTCTTCGCTCATCCGGCATGACAGCCGTCTTTGTGACCCACGATTTTTCTGAAATTCCCTATCTCACCAACCAGGTAGCCGTGCTGTATGACGGCAGACTGATCAACCGGGGACAGGTGGTTGACATTCTGGGAGAATCGGCCGTATCGGTCAAAATCTGGGCACCCTGGGATGAAGAAAGTCAGGATGTCAATCGGCATATGCTGTCATCGCAGGGGCAGGCATCATCCACCTCATAGGCATATAGAATCCGGGATTCTTTTTCTGCCCGGTCAGGCAATATCGGCTTGAACCCAAACTTGCTCCAGCCTGCTATCATTTTCTCCCGTGAAACAATCGCATCCAGTCCGGAGCCCATGATTTTTCCGGTTTCTCCATCCAGGATATCGGCTTCCCGGCCATTTGTCATCACCACAACCGGAATCTGATATCCGGTCAGAAGCCGGGATGCCGCCAGAGCCGGGCGATGTCGGGTGACAAGGGAACCCGGCCCGTATTTGATCATCATGCAGATCCGATTCTGAATCCTGACGGCAAAATCCACTTTGACCATCGCTGCCTGGCCGCCAGCCTCGGCTTTCAAATCTATTCGACTTTGAATGTCGTCTCTGGCATATCCTTTTTCAATCACCAGCAGCCTGGCAATATCCTGCCGGAGCCGTTCATCGTGTGTATCGTCCAGGATTTCTCCGGACAGAAAATCCGTCAGTTTCCCCAGAATCAGATGGTGTCCACCCATGGTTTGTTGCCTTTATCGGGAAAATACAGAAGCAGAATTCAGTAGCCAGGATTCAGAATTCAGTAGAAAAATGGTAAATATCATTTTCATATGTGGGGGTGAATCTCCCGGAATGATTGATGACCTTTATACTCGACTTTGTCCATTTCGATTATCGCATGATTGTGGATAGGTCAATGCAGTTTACTGGTTATCGGAATTAGGTGAATTCAGCGTAAAACAATGAGTTCGCCTAATTCTAACTTGTTGTTTATTAAAGCCTTATCAACCGGTCAGCATATATTTTCAATTTGGACAAAGTCGAGTTATAGACCTTCGGAAAATTCACACCGTCATGGTTTCACGCATTCACTCGCTCACGATCAACCCCATGTCATTTTTACGTGCAGGAAATGCTTGAGTCAACCCCGATGTTTGGGTAATATCCAATGATATAGCTTTCAATATAAAAATTTGGGGTGCGTTATCGGTCGGGGGTCGGAGGCCAAAGGCCAGGGGCCAGAGATCGGAGGTCGGATGTCAGACTTCTGACTTCTGAATTCTGAATTCTGTCTTCTATGGAAAGAGTTCCCATGAAATTCAAAACCATTCTTCTTTTGGGATGTATTCTTCTCGCTTTTTTTGCTTCCACCGCTTTTGCCCGTGAAGAATATGCTAGACGCACCGGAAAAGGCTGCATGCTCTGCCATTCGGATGAGCTGGGCGGCCCCCTGAGCACGGCAGGGATTGCATATATCAAAAACGGCTATCAATATCCGGTTCCGGACAGGCTTCTCAAAAAAGCTGAGATGGTGAATTCACAGGTTCAGATGACCATCCGATTCATTATTGGATATCTGCATCTGTTTGCAGCGGTCATTCTGATTGGCGCCATTTTTTATATTCATATTTTTATCGGCCCCAAACAGTTGACCACCGGCATTCCAAAAGGAGAACGGCTTCTGGGCCTTTCATGTCTGGCCACCTTGACTCTGACCGGTATTTATCTGACCTGGTTCCGCATCGACAAACTGGATCATTTCGTCAACAATGCCTTTGGAAAGATTCTTCTGGTCAAAATCATTCTCTTTGCCATCATGCTCTGTGCGGCCATCCTTGCTGTCACCGTGATTCATCGAAAAATGAGCCAGAGTTCCGGAACCCCTCCTGAATCCGCAACATCCTCTGATTTATCCATGGAAACGATTTCAGGTTTTACCAGCGGCGACGAAAAACCGGCCTATATTGTTCATGACCGTCAGGTATATGATGTCACCGACAGCCCAAAATGGAAAAACGGTCGACATTTTGGCAAGCATTCAGCAGGCACCGATCTGACAGAGGCCATGAAATCCGCGCCGCACGGGCCGGAAGTGCTGAGCCGGGTCAGACGGATTGGAGATGTCGTGCAATCCATCGATATCAAAACCAAACCAACCCGGGTTCATCAACTGTTTGTGTTTATGGCCTATACCAATATGGTCATCATTGTTCTGATTCTCTTCTGCATCAGCTTGTGGCGATGGGGTTTTTCAACAGAAAGTGGCGCCCATCAGGGAGAAACTGCGCAGGTGGCCAAAAGCTGTGTTGACTGCCACAAAAAGCTCAATCCCGGCATTGCGGCTGACTGGGAGACCAGCGTTCATTCCAAGGTCGGGGTCGATTGTCTGAAATGTCATCAGGTTCCGGCCGGTGGCGATCAATGGGCGAACAAGGCCCATCTGAAACATGCCATCACCCCCATAGCGACCGTGGTCAGTCCGCTGACCTGTGCCCAGTGCCATCCCAAGGAAGCCAAGGAATTCGCAAAAAGCAAGCATGCCAATTCCGTTGCCATCATGTGGAAGATGGACAAGTGGCTTCAATATGGTGTCAACAATGAAACCGAACGGATCAGCGGATGTTATGCCTGTCATGGAACGGTTGTGGAGCTGGTGGATGGCAAACCGGTTCCAGGAACATGGCCCAATGTGGGGGTAGGACGGATCAATCCGGACGGGTCGGCAGGAAGCTGCAGCAGTTGTCATACCCGGCACCGGTTTTCCGTGGCGGAAGCCCGCAAACCCGATGCCTGTGGTCAGTGTCATCTGGGCCCGGATCATCCCCAGATCGAAATTTATACCGAAAGCAAACATGGCGGCATCTATCAGGCAGAAGGCAACCAGTGGAACTGGACAACGGATGATGGCAAATGGATGGCCGGCCGGGATTTCCGGGCGCCGACGTGCGCATCCTGTCACATGTCAGCGGCCCCTGGCGTGTTAAAAAGCCATGACGTGACCGAACGCCTGTCCTGGGAAATGCAGTTGCCGTTGACTATCCGGCCATCGGAGTTCAAGGAATTTCCGGCTGCTACGGACTGGCAGGAAGAACGTCACAAAATGGGTCTGGTCTGCATGCAGTGCCATTCCGAAACCTGGCGGAATGATCATTTTGCCAATCTGGATGCGGTGATTCAACTTTATAACAACACCTATTACCGGCCGGCCAAACAAATGATGGACGGCCTGTACGCCGACAGCCTGCTGTCTTCGGATATGTATTTTGACGAGCCCATTGAGTGGGAATTTTATGAACTCTGGCATTATGAGGGCAGGCGTGCCCGCATGGGAGCGGCCATGATGGCGCCGGACTATTCCTGGTGGCATGGATTTTACGAACTGAAACATCGGTGGATCGCGTTGAAAAAGAATGCTGAGGAGATTCGTCGGGATGGAAAGAGCTACCGGTATTCGGAAATTCCGGGGAGGCTGAAGACTGAAGACTGAGATCCGAAACTATGTGACAATCCGGCCAAACCGTTTCTCAATGTCGGTTTTTGACCAACTGATCCACGTGGGTCGGCCATGCGGGCATTTATCACCGGCATGACAGGTTTCGATATCCTGAATCAGGGATTTTATCTGCTCAAAGGAAAGCGGCTGCCCGGCCCGAATGGCGCCGTGGCAGGCCATCAGCTTCAAGCAGGCATCGACACGATCGGCGGATGGCGCTGCATGTTCATTTTCGCTCAGGCGATCCATGATGTCACAGACAAGATTTCGGGCTTCCGAAGGCGGCAACAGCGCCGGAATCGCTTTGATGACAAAGGTGTTTCGACCGAAAAGTTCGATATCCAGTCCATATTCATGCAGGTCAGGGATCACGGCCTCCAGAATCCGGGTTTCCCGAATTCCACACTCCAGGGTTTCGGGTATCAGCAGATACTGGGAGCCGGACGACTGCCTTTTTTTCAGCCGTTCATACAGAATCCGTTCATGTGCCGCATGCTGATCGATCAGAATCAGCTCGTTGCCTTTCTGACAGACAATATAGGTGTCATCAAACTGACCGATGATGTCAATTGTCGGTGACTCGGCCTGCGGCCAGAGCCGGGGTTGTTCTGCAACGGGTTTTGAATCTGCGGACGCCGGAGGAAAAAACCGGACCGTTTCCGAAAAATCGGGAAAAAATGTGGACTTTTTGTCACCTGTAACCGGTTTTTGCCAGTCATGGTTATGCGGAGACGGGGTTTGACGGGAGACAAAAAGGGGCTTTCCGATGTCGGGGGTGTCGGAAGAACCGATCCGGCTGCCTGATCCAAGCCCGTTTGACACGGCTGTGACAATGGCGGAATGAATGGCGCCAGGGTTGGCAAACCGGATTTCCATCTTGGTTGGATGCACATTCACATCGACCGTATCATATGGAACCTGAATCCACAGGGCGACAACCGGAAACTGTCCTTTCATGAGCCGCCCGGAAAATGCGTCCATAACAGCATGCTGAATCAGCCGATCCCTGACATACCGGCCATTGACATAAACAAACTGATATCGGGTGGTATTGCGACCGGCGTCCGGTGCGGCGGCCCAGCCATTGATATCGATGCTGTCTGTTTGGTAATCAACGGCATTCAGACGCCCCCTGACGGTTGCACCCAAAATATCAATGGCCCGTTCTTCCCGGTTCAACACCGCGGAATACTGATGAAGCGTTCGCCCATTGCTGTCCAGACGAAAATGGACATCATGGCGGCCCAGGGCTGTCACCGATACGATTTCGGCGATATGGCCCATTTCGGTCGATGCGGTTTTCATGAATTTCCGGCGGGCCGGGGTGTTAAAAAACAACTGGCGCACGGTCACCACAGTTCCGGCTGCCGCGCCAGTTTCTTTGACAGATATCAGCTTGCCGCCATCCAGCCTGACATCAACACCAAAATCCGCATCCGGCTCCTGGGTGATGAGGGAAAACCGGGATACTGACGCGATACTGGGCAGGGCCTCGCCCCGGAATCCCAGTGTTCTGATTGAAAACAGGTCGTCGTCTCGATAAATTTTGCTGGTCGCATGACGTTCGATCGACAGCAGGGCGTCATCGCGACGCATTCCGGTGCCGTTATCCGAGACCCGAATCAGGTCTTTTCCGCCATTTTCAATTTCAACCAGAATTCGGGTCCCGCCCGCATCCAATGCGTTTTCAATCAGTTCCTTGACAACGGACGAGGGCCGCTCCACGACTTCGCCAGCAGCAATCTTGTTGACCAGAATATCCGGAAGGATGCGAATCCGATTCAACGCTATCTGGCTTCCTGCACGAAACGGGACAAAAATTCCGCTTCCATCGGAGACAGATCAAATTTCAGACAGGCTTCCTGAATCAACTGGGTAAGCGGCTTCTTCGGATCATCCTGCCGCTGTTCAGAAATCCATGAAGCGGCTTTTCGTATTTCTTCGCCTTCGGGCATGATGGTGGTCATATCGGGTATCCTTTACCGTTAGAATGCAAAAAAGGTTTTAAGTTTTAAGTTTTCGGTTCAAGTGCACCGTAAAGTTGATTTTTTTTCCGATCTTTGACCTCTGACCTCTGTCCTCCAACCTCTGATCTCTGACCTCTGATCTCTGACCTCCGACCCCTGACCTCCGACCTCATAGCCTCGGCTTTTTATCATGAAAGCCAGTTGCCTGTTCAAAATGCCAGGCCATTTTCAGCAGTTGTCCTTCGCTGAAATGCGGCCCCATGATCTGAAGGCCGATCGGAAGCCCGCCGGATGAAAACCCACAGGGAACAGACAGCCCGGGAATCCCTGCCAGATTGGCAGAAATAGTAAAAATATCAGATAAATATATGGTAAGTGGATCATCGGTGTTCTGTCCGATTGGAAACGCTGGAGTCGGGGCAACCGGCGTCAGCAGGACATCACATTTTTCAAACGCCTGTTTGAAGTCTGCCATGATTCGTGTACGAACCTGAGACGCCTTTTGGTAATAGGCATCATAATAACCGGAGGACAGGGAAAACGTTCCCAAAAGAATCCGGCGCTGCACTTCCGGGCCAAATCCATTCGAGCGCGTGCTTCGATACATATCCAGCAGATCCATTTTTTCCCGATCCCGGAACCCATATTTGACGCCATCATACCTGGCAAGATTGGAGCAGGCCTCTGACGGCGCAATGACATAATAGACGGCAACCGCATACTCGGTATGGGGCAGGGACACCTCGACGCATCGCGCACCCATTGACTCAATGGTTTGAATCGCAGTGGTGACTGCGGTAGAGACATCGGTATCCAGACCCTGGGCGGACTGATATTCACGGGGAATTCCCACAATCATGTTTCTGAGATCGCCGCTTAAAAAGCCGGTATAGTCCGGAACCGATTGCTGCACAGACGTCGAGTCTTTTGAATCATGGCCACTGATGGCATTCATCATCAATGCACAGTCTCTGACATCTTTGGTCAGGGGGCCGATCTGATCCAGTGAAGAGCCAAACGCCACCAGACCATATCGGGATACCCGGCCATAGGTGGGCTTCAGTCCCACAATTCCGCAGTGGGAGGCCGGCTGCCGAATGGAACCGCCGGTATCAGATCCCAGGGCGCCCAGACACATATCAGCCGAAACCGCGGCAGCGGACCCGCCGCTGGACCCGCCCGGAGACCGGGACAGATCCCAGGGATTGTGCGTGACCTTGAATCCGGAATTTTCAGTCGATGATCCCATGGCAAACTCATCCATGTTGACCTTTCCCACAATCACCGCCCCGGCCGCCTTTAATTTATCAATGACCGTGGCATCATAAGGCGGCACAAAATTTTCCAGAATTCTGGATGCGCAGGTGGTTCGAAGACCCTTTGTACAGATCAGATCCTTTATGGCCAGCGGAATGCCGGTCAATGACGTCATGTTTCCTTCTGCAATCTGACAATCCGCAGCTTCTGCCTGATTCAGGGCCATGGTTTCATCGATCGTGATATAGGCCGCCACCCGGTCTTCAACCGCCTGGATGCGATCCAGAACAGACCGGGTAAATTCAACGGCTGAAATTTCTTTTTTTTTCAGACGCTCATGCGCCTGGCTGATGGTCAATTCATACAAATTCACGCGTAAAACCTCCTTGTCAACCAATGATCCGGGGAACCAGAAAACAGGTTTCATCCCGGTCCGGCGCATTGGACAGCGCCAGTTCCCGGTCCAGATGTGTATGAACGGCGTCTTCACGAAATGCATTGGTCAGGAATATGGCATGGGATGTGGGCGGCACCTGGGTGGTGTCCACCTCATTCAATTTATCGATATATTCCAGAATGGCGCCCATCTGATGGGACAGTTTTTCCACTGCAGCATCATTCAGGTCCAAACGGGCCAGATTTGCCACATGGATCACTTCTTCAGGGGTTATTTTCATCGGACTCTCGCTCCTGCTGAATGCCAGCTTGGGGTGGATAATCAAACGTTGATTTCTTTTTCTCTCTTACAAAATGCTTCAGGAAAAGCAAGCTGAAAATTGGAAACGCGGCTGAATATACATGAGGTTGACGGGATGCTGGGGTGAGCGTTGCGGGCAAGATATCTTATTTAAAAAATAAAAGGCCGGAGGGATAGCCACCCGCCGGCCTTTTAAGGAGGAAAAAAGATGAAGAAATTATTAGGTTTGACCTAAATCAATGCAAGGCGAATGCCAAAAGCATAAATAAACTGTTAAAATTTGGGATGTAATTATATATGAGTATTATATCAAATTGTTACACTATAGGAATTTATATTGTATCATCGTGTTTCGATGAATTGTTTTTGGAGCGAATATTCAGTTATTTTAACCGATATTTTAACCGATTAAACTGAACTGGATATATATCATATTAATTTAATTCAAAGATAAATTGTTTTTAAATGGGTTCATAAATTTGAACCGGCAATCCAGAACCATGAACCTCTGTATCCCGCCAATGACATGGCAAATCCAAGGAAATCGCATGTGATGCCCGGATAGATTATATCATCAATCGAATACGGCACACACTCCCGAATGGTTACAAACCAGTTGATAACAAAACCCCAGTGATATATGAAGGCTGAATCACAAGCTGTACATTTTTTTAAAAGTCGGACTGTTTCACGCCGGATCATGACGTTTTAATCGCGATGGTTATCGACAATTCGAAAGGAATCCTTCCATGATTTTCAAAAAACGGTCAACGATTAACCCATTTTTAACATGCGTTACCCTTCTGTTTATCCTGATGTCAGCCGCGACACCATCTCAGAGTCGGACATACACGGAAGAAGAGAAATCGCTTTACTATTGGTCCCTGATCGATACCCAAACCGTCGCCCAAAATGAAATATCCAGAAGTCTTCTGGCAATCGTTCCGGGGCCTGATCCGGTCAACCACCGTCAGTTGGCAGGAGATGACATCCAGTGGCAGGGCGAACCCGGCATTTCCCCGCTGCTGGTGATTGCCTTCATGTCCCGTAACAGCTATCAGAACTACTACCAGGAACATCTGGAAAACCATCCCGGTGAGGATTACATTCTTCAAAAAAGCCTGTGGGTCACCGTGGTGCCGGAATTAAAGAATCGATTTCTGAGACGAATTCGCTCGATAAACGCCTGTCCGCCTACACCCGACCGGGTTCATCAGATTCTGGGATTGAACCCGGCCTATGACTATGAGGTGTTGCTGGAATTTTGGATCAACCCCCGGGCTCTGTTTCGCCCAACACCGGACCCTGAAATTACCGATCATGAAGGAGAACTGGCCTACCCCGATACAACCGGCAACTGGATATTTCCAAGAGACATGAATCCGTTTCTCAAACTGGATGACAGTGCGATTTATATGGACAGCGCCTGGTCGCAGCCCATGTCTTTTCGGGACTGGTTTGTCAATCGGGCCGAAACAATCTATGCAGTCGGTGATGACTCGGATCTGTCCACCTGGGGATGGCCCTGGACCCGGCTGGGATATACCTATGACTGGGGCAACCCACTGAATCCGACAGGTCTGAGTGAATTTTTGATCCGCCTGGATCCCAATCAGGGCAATTCGATTACGATAATACTTGAAAAAGCCGTTGATATCGATTCACCCGAATGGAACAGCTACTTTCGATGTGATCCATAACCGTGATTTAAACCCTCATTTCATGACATGGCCCGTTTGTATGACGCCACCTGTTGCGCCATTCTGTCCGCCAAACCGGGATCATCCAGATGGGTTTCGATGGTCCGCTCAAATGCACTGCCAATCACCACACCGTCAGCAATCCGGGACATGGACGCGACATCCTCGGGTGTGGATATGCCAAATCCCACGCAGATCGGAAGATGGGTCATCTGTTTGAGCTGATTCACCTGTTCGGCCACGGGTGATGCCGCCAGGCCGTCGCTGCCCGTGACACCGGTCTTGGAAACGAGATAGACAAAACCCGATGCGCTTTCCAGAATGCGTCGGGCCCGCGCCACCGGCGTGGTGGGGGCGATCAGGCGAATGATCGATAGATCGGTTCCCGGCCATTGGTCGGTCATTTCAGCAGACTCTTCCGGCGGCAAATCAACGACCAAAAGGCCGTCCACCCCATTTTTCATGGCATCCTGGTAAAATCGTTCCACGCCATAGGCCAGAATCGGATTGTAATAGGAAAACAGCACGATGGGAATCTCAATCTGCCGGCTGCGAAGCCCGGCAGCCAATTGAATGACCCGGCTGACCGTCATGCCAGCCATAAGCGCCCGCTGGGAGGATCGCTGAATCACCGGGCCATCGGCTGTTGGGTCGGAAAAGGGGACGCCCAACTCCAGAATATCCAGTCCGGCCCGACACATGGCGGTCAGAATTTCAAGTGACAGGGAATACGTCGGATCACCGGCGGTGACAAAACCGACCAGGGCTTTTTGGTGCGACGGGGTTAAAAGATTGAATGTGGTTTGAATACGATTCATGGCGCTGTCGCCTCCTGTGGGTCGAATGCGTTGCACGCGTTGGCAATGATGCCCAGATCCTTGTCACCCCTTCCGGACAGATTGACCAGAACGATTTCGTCTTTCGGTCTGGCAGCCGCCTCCTTCATGGCATAGGCAAGGGCATGGGCGCTTTCCATGGCCGGAATAATGCCTTCCATCCGGCACAGGGTCAAGAATGCCTCGACGGCCTCATCGTCCCGAATCGCCGCATAACGCACCCGTCCGGAATCTTTTAAAAACGCATGCTCCGGTCCCACACCCGGATAGTCAAGACCGGCGGATATCGAATGGGCCTCGCAGATCTGCCCGTATGCATTCTGGAGCACATAGGATTTGGACCCGTGCAGCACACCCACCGACCCCATCCCAAGCGTTGCGGCATGTTTTCCTGTGTCAATGCCTTTTCCAGCAGCTTCCACACCATAAATTTCCACGGAATCATTCAGAAACGGATAAAACAGTCCCATGGCATTGCTTCCGCCACCGACACACGCCACCAGTGCATCCGGGAGTCTGCCTGCCTGTTTCAGAATCTGGACCCTCGCCTCATCCCCGATGATCCGTTGAAAATCCCGAACCATGACCGGATAGGGATGGGGGCCTGCCACCGAACCGATGACATAGAATGTGTCCTGAACCGCGCCGGTCCAGTATCGCATGGCCTCATTCATGGCATCCTTCAATGTGCCGGTTCCGGAAGACACCGGAACCACGGATGCGCCCAGCAGTTTCATCCGCTGTACATTCGGCGCCTGGCGTGCGATATCCTCGGTTCCCATAAAAATGCTGCATGACATGCCCAAAAGCGCCGCCACGGTTGCCGTTGCCACGCCATGCTGGCCGGCGCCGGTTTCGGCAATCAGCTTCTGCTTGCCCATATATTGGGCCAGAAGTCCCTGCCCCAGGGTGTTGTTGATTTTATGCGCACCGGTATGGGCCAGATCCTCGCGTTTCAGATAAATAGTCGCGCCGTTCAGATGTTGGCCCAGGCGTCTAGCCAAAAACAGGGGGGTGGGTCGGCCGGCATAATGTTCCAGCAGATGACTCAGATCAGCCTGAAATTGTGATGAAGGGATTATTTTCTGGCAGGCCTCGTTCAGTTCCAGAAGCGCCGGCATCAGGGTTTCACCGACATATCGACCGCCATAAGGTCCAAAATGCCCCCGATCATCCGGAACCGAACCTGTTCTGTCAGACGGCACATTCATGGGTATGCTCATAAAAATATTCTCCTGTTGTGTTGATGTCCATCATGTCCTGCAACTGCCTGAATAAACAATCGAACTTTGCTGATATCCTTTCGACCCGGACAGAATTCCACGCCTGAGCTGACATCCACGGCATCCGGCGCGGCATCGCGCATGGCCAGTCTGACATTTTCCGGATTCAGACCACCCGCCAGAATCAGTGGAACAGATTGGCTCAAAGCCCGGGCCGTCTCCCATTTCCATGCCAGGGCATTTCCACCCGGGAGTCTGCCCCGTCCGCATTCAGCCAGAAATGCGGAGGCCGGATACTGAACGGCATCCCTAAAAAACGGTTCATGATCCAGAAAAACAGACTTGATGACCAGAATGCCCTCGCCTTTGAGTCGATCAACCATCTCGGGCGGTTCCTGGCCATGAAGTTGCACCGCATTCAGGTTGCACTGCCTGACCGTGCTTAAAATGACCTCGATGGATTCATTGACAAAAACCCCGACCACGGTCGTATCGGCAGACAATGCGGCACGAATGGTCAGGGCCTGCTCAACCGGAACGCATCGCGGACTGGGCGGATAAAACACCAGACCAATGGCCGATGCGCCAGCCGCTTCACACTGAATGGCCTCATCGGGCCGGGTCAGACCGCAGATTTTTATCGGCTGGCGTTTGAAATCGGGTGACATGTGGAGGTTGTCGGTATTCATTCGGGTTTTCCTGAAAATGGGTCGTATTTGCTGAAAATTAAATTTAAACAGAACGTTGAACAAAACGACATTACCGTTTATTCTTCTGAATTCTGACTACTGACTCCTGGCTACTGTTTCTCCCCGACCAGCGATTTCAGAAACTCTTTGGGATCAGGTGATCTGGCAATGCATTCACCAATCAAGAAATTATTGACGCCAAACGGCATCAGCCTGTCGATATCGGCCCGGTTCCGAATCCCGCTGGCCGCGACCGCGACCTGATCGGGTTCCAGAAACGGAAGCAATCTGGCGCAGATGGTCGAATCGGTTTCAAATGTTGACAGATCCCGGCTGTTGATACCAATCAGTCTGGCACCTGCCAGTGAGGCTGATTTCAAATCATCCTCGGAGTGAATCTCAACCAGGGCATCCATATCCAGCTCATGACACAGCGCCAGCAGCTCGTTCAAAAGCGATGTTGCCAATATTCGGACAATTAGCAAAATTGCATCAAGGCCAACGGCACGGGATTCATAAACCTGGTAAGGCGATATCAGGAAGTCCTTTCGAAGCACCGGCAGATCGATGGCATTGCGAACCGATTGTGCATCATCCAGAGATCCGTGAAAAAACCGGTTGTCTGTCAACACGGACATGGCCGTCGCGCCGCCTTCCTGACAGGCTTTGGCATAGGCCACCGCATCCATATCCGGCCGGATGAGACCTTTCGACGGTGATGCCCGTTTGACTTCGGCGATAACGTGCGGATGACCGGAAGAGGGTGCTTTCAGCATGTCAAAAAAATGTCGTTTGGGCCGCGGTATTCCGGCCTGTTTCCGAAGCATGGCTTCCGGCATTCGGCGGGATGACTCGGCAATCTCCTCCTGTTTGACAGCAACAATCCGATCCAGAAATGAGATAGGCAATGTTTTTTCCTTTACATGATCAGGCCTGTTGGCGTGTCACCGCGATCAACGCATTCAGTTTGGCCAGTGCAGCACCGCTGTCAATGGCATGGGCTGCCAGTTGAATGCCTTCGGCAACCGTCCCTGCCTTGCCGGCGGTTACCAGGGCCGCCGCTGCATTGATCACCACACAGTTTCGTTTTGGGCCGGTGTCTCCCGTGAGAATACTTTTCGTAATTTTTGCGTTTTGGGCAGGATCTCCGCCAAGCAGCGCATCCGAGTCTGCCATCTCTCCGAAAAACTGATCCGGGAGCAGGTCATAGGTTCTGACCATACCGTTTTGAAGTTCGGATATTCGGGTCGGCGCGCAGACGCTGATCTCATCCAATCCATCATGACCATGAACGACCATCGCCCGCCGGGCGCCCAGCAGGTTCAGCGCAGAAGCGAACATTTCGGTCAATTCCGGCGCATATACCCCAAGTATCTGGCAGTTGGCCCCGGCCGGATTGGTCAGCGGACCCAGCATATTGAAAATGCTGCGGATCTGAACCTCTTTTCTGGCTTTTGCCGCATGGCGCATGGCCCCATGATACAGCGGCGCAAAGAGAAATCCGATGCCGATTTGATTGACAGTCTCTTCCACCACCTCTGGCTGACAGAGAATATTGACCCCCAGGGTTTCCAGCAGATCTGCGCTGCCGCATTGGCTGGATACGGACCGGTTGCCGTGTTTGGCTACGGTCAGGCCAGCGCCTGCGACCACAAACGCAGCCGTTGTGGAGATGTTGAACGTGTTGGCGCCATCTCCCCCGGTTCCGCAGGTATCCACCACAATGGGGGCGTTCACCTGAACCCGGTGGGCATTCCGCCGCATGACACGTGCTGCCCCGGCAAGCTCTTCGACCGTTTCACCTTTTGAAGCCAGTGCCGCCATGAAGGCGCCGATCTGGGCATCCGTCAGGTTTCCGGCAAAAGTTTCCGTCATGAGTTGAGACATTTCTGCCTCGCTGAGATTTTCTTTTCGAATCAGTTTTTGCAGCAGATGTTTGAACATGGTGACTCCTCGGATGATGAATTCTCAGTTGTCATGGACAAAAAATTTCGTAGCAGCCGTTTGCCGACATGCGTCATGATGGACTCCGGATGGAACTGAATGCCCTCGGTCATATGGTCTCTATGCCGCAGCCCCATGATTTCGCCATCGTCTGACTCGGATGTAATTTCCAGGCATTCCGGCAGATTTTCCCTGGATATGGCCAACGAGTGATACCGCATGGCCTGAAACGGACCGGTAATACCCTGATACAGCCGTTTGCCATCCGCATGAATCATGGATGTCTTGCCATGCTTCAGATGTTTGGCATAGACCACCTGTGCGCCAAAGGCCATGCCGATGGCCTGATGCCCCAGACAGACCCCCAGGATCGGAAGCCTGCCCGAATAACGGCTGATCAGATCCAGGGTGATACCGGCGGATTCCGGCCTGCCCGGCCCCGGTGAAATCATGATGCCGGTCGGGGCAAGCGCATCGATCTCATCCACGGTGATTTCATTATTTCGGGCCACATGAACGCTGGCCCCCAGTTGCTCCATATACTGGATCAGGTTGTAGGTGAATGAATCGTAGTTATCGATCATCAGGATCATGACGGTCTCCTTTTATGCGGTTAGCTTGCCTGAATCAGCTCCAACGCCCGCTGAATGGCCTTGGCCTTGTTCACGGTTTCAACCCGTTCTTTTTCGGGATTGGAATCGGCCACGATGCCGGCGCCAGCCCGTACCATCAGTTTTCCATTCTCAACCACTGCGGTTCGAATCGTGATAGCCAGATCCATGTTGCCCTGAAATGAAATGTAGCCCACGGCGCCACCATAGGGGCCACGGGGTTCTTTTTCCAGATCGGCGATTATTTCCATGGCCCGAACCTTGGGTGCGCCGCTCAGCGTACCAGCCGGAAACGATGCCCGAATCAAGTCCCAGGCATCTTTTCCGGGTTTGATATCCGCGGTGATGTTGGACACCAGGTGCATGACATGGGAATACCGCTCCACCACCATCAGATCCGTCACCTGTACTGTGCCGGTCTGGGCGATTCGGCCCAGATCGTTTCGGCCCAGATCCACCAGCATCAGATGTTCGGCTTTTTCTTTTTCGTCAGCCAGAAGCTCCGCGGCAAGTGCCCGATCTTCCTGTTCGGTTTTTCCTCTTGGGCGGGTTCCGGCAATGGGTCGAAGCGTGGCCGTACCGTTTTCCAGCCTCACCATGGTCTCCGGCGATGAACCAATCAGTGTCATTTTTCCCAGATTGAGAAAAAAGAGATATGGACTGGGATTGATAAACCGCTGGGCCCGGTACAGCATCCAGAGGTCGGCCGGGGCATTTGCAACAAAGGGCTGAGACACAACGGTCTGAATCACATCACCTTCCCGGATATGGGAAATGACATTTTCGACCATGTTTCGAAAGATTTCTTCCGATAGCACCGGACGAAGCGTTATATCTGATGTCTGTTTCGTTCTTTTGTCCAAATTCGGCTCATCCAGCCGGCGAACCATCTCCTCAAGCCGCTCATGCGCCTGATCATAGCCAACTTTCGAGTCTTGCCCCTGGTACAGAAACGCCAGGGAAATCGCCAGAACCGTGTGCCGGACATTATCAAAGATCAGCATCTGGTCCGGCACGATAAACTCGGCGATTCGATCATTTTCTCCGATATAACAGGGGATTCTTTCAAAAAAAGACACCATTTCATAATTCATGTATCCCACCAGTCCGCCCCAGAATCGGGGCAGCTCTGCTAGTGATGCGGCCTGAAACTGCTGCATATACTTGCGCAGTGCCTCCAGCGGATTTCCGTCATGGGGAAATAGCTGAAACTGATGCCGGTCATCAATTTCGATTCGGTCCAGATAGATGGACACATGGCTGTAGGCCGATATTCCCATGAAGCTGTAGCGGCCCCATCGTTCCCCGCCCTCGACACTTTCAAACAGAAAAACGGGCTTATCCGGGGAATAAACCTGTTTGAGGACCATAACGGGTGTTTTGGTATCAGCCAGAATTTCAACACATACCGGTATGACATTGCAGGTCTCTGCCAGGGTTACAAATTCAGATCTGGATGGAAATTCTCTCAGGCGCATGGTGATCCTTTCCGTCTAAATGGGCAAAAAAAAGGGCCGTGAAACAAATTTCACGGCCCTTATGGGTCAGATAAAAAAGGCCGTGAGCAACGGATTGCCCACGGCCTGAATATGTTATATGAACTGATTAATCTCCGTTGACAATCCTTTGGTTATAGATTTGCCAGCGCCACCAGCAGGTTGCGATCACGAACGACATTGGGTCTGGTTGGGTTGATTTCATCGAAAAATGAATCCTTTTGTATTTTTTAGCCATTTAACGGGAGATTCTGGTGGTTGTCAAGAATAAATTTTCCCCTGGCTGAACAAAAAGGGCCTGGCTTATTGAATCGGCTGCTTTATCAGAATATCTGTCATGAGATTCACCAGACCCCATATCCCGTCAGCAGAAAAATGAGCCTCGATGGACCGGTCAAACAACAGGGTCAGACCGGGCGGAAATTCATCGTCTCCCGCCCACAGCAGATAATAAACGGGAATACGGGGAAACGGCCGAAGCCGAAATGCGACATCGGCCATGTTGATCATTACGCCCCCCAGTGCCCGGCAGACCGATGCAAACCCATCCAAATCATGGCCATACCGGTCCAGCAAGGGGGCGGTATTCAGTTCATGCGGCCCCTGAAAAAAATGGGCGTCTTTCAACTCCTGCACGCCAATCATCTCCTGCTTCAGCGGGTCGTCCACCGCCCTTAGAAGATAAAGGACTGAAAGCAGCCGTAACAGCGGTTTTTTGACCGGTTTCCAATCCGATCCGTGTTTTTGAAAAACCATTTGCTGCTTGGGATTGACTTGAAGCGATCCATTCAAAAAGTCAAAAACCAGACTGCCGTTGTTTTCGATTTGCGCAAGGGCCTTGGCCGCGACCTGGTCATGATCGGCCAAGTCCAGATCATTCCAGAATTGTGGCGGAACATCCAGGGATGATCCGGGAAGCTTGGACAGGTCAGAAAATTGGGGGGTGATCATCATGTTGGCCATATGTTGTTTTTTATCAGTAGAGTATATCGATTTTCCAGGATTATGACGGTCGGTATTCAAGGGGTTGCACGCCAAGGATGGAAATTGGCGTGATACTGGTTTCCAGGCACCGACAAGGCACATTATAAAAAAACTGAAGGAGATATTGATCCATATTTGCATCTGACAAAATAATTGTCAATGGTCGAGAGGACTTCATCTGTGAAAGGGGTCGTCTTTATCGGCTTACCCTCTGTCTATAGCCTGACCTCATTACAATCT